>Ga0153924_1000040_pt1 | contig 102121 bp, 92 predicted proteins | sample TSNJ008MetaG_FD_104709 | JGI IMG/M metagenome (GOLD analysis project Ga0153924, IMG submission 104709) | Attine ant fungus gardens microbial communities from New Jersey, USA - TSNJ008 MetaG | ecosystem: Host-associated > Fungi > Mycelium > Unclassified | place: USA: New Jersey, Wharton State... | reverse complement strand
GGTGTGGGTTCGTGTTGTGGGGCCTGGTCTGCTCGCTTTGGCTCGTTCTTTCCCTGCAGAGTGGGCCTCGCAAGGTAGAGGGTGTGGGTTCGTGTTGTGGGGCCTGCTCTGCTCGGTATGCGTGGGTTTTTGCGTGTTGAGTGGGCCTCGCAAGGTGTGGGTTCGTGTTGCGAGGCCTGGTCTGCTCGCTTTGGCGCGTTCTTTCCCTGCTGAGTGGGCCTCGCAAGGTGTGGGTTCGTGTTGTGAGGCCGGGTCTGCTCGTTTTGGTGCGTTCTTTCCCTGCCGAGCGGGCCTCGCAAGGTAGAGGGCGTGGGTTCGTGTTGTGAGGCCGGGTCTGCTCGCTTTGGCGCGTTCTTTCCCTGCTGAGTGGGCCTCGCAAGGTAGAGGGCGTGGGTTCGTGTTGTGAGGCCTGGTCTGCTCGCTTTGCTTGGGTTTTGCGTGCTGAGTGGGCCTCACAAGGCGGCAAAGTGTGGGCACAGATGCCTTCGCCTTCCCGGGCACAGCGAAACGGCGACGCTTCCCCGGGAAGGGGAGGCGCCGCCGTCGTGCGTTCGTTTGTGTTGGTGATGCCCCGTTACTTGTGGCTGCTGACGGGGTGGGACTGCGGCGGGAGTTCGTCAGAGACGGCACCTGCCACGCGCTTGTCCCAGGCTTCACGCACTGCGGCGTCGGTGGGCGGTGTGAGGAGGGAAATCACCACGTACACCACAAAGGACGCTGCCAGGCCGAAGTAGATGGGTTCGTTGGCGTAGACGCCATCAGCACTGGGAATGACGCCCACCGCAAACATGATCAGCAGCGCCAGCGTCAGCACGGAACCAACAGCCATGGACCATGCAGCGGCGATGCCTGTTCCACGCTTCCAGACCAAACCACCTAGGATCGCGACCAGGAGTCCGCCCACCAGGATGTCGTAAGCGATGGTCAGTGCTACCACCACGTCCTGAGCCGCCATGGAAATCAGTACGGCAACAATGCCCAGGCCGAGAACCCAGTAACGGTTGGCCTTGACGTCGTGCTCCGGGTTTTCCGTGTCATCGGTGTTGATGGTCTTGCCGAACCAGCTGGCAACAAAAGGAACGACGTCGGCGCGGGCCACCGTAGCGGCGGCGATCAGGGCCCCGGATGCCGTGGACATCATGGCAGCAACTGCGGCAGCCATCACCAGGCCACCGATTCCCACGGGGAGGATGTGCGTAGCAACTTCGGCGTAAACAACGTCCTTGCCCAGGTTGGCGACGTCAATGTCGGGCAGTGCTACACGGGCGGCCAGGCCGATGAAAGCGCCGGCGATGCCGTAGAGGATGCAGTAGACGCCGGCCGTGGCGCCGCCCCAACGGGCAACCGTGGGGGTCTTGGCGGTAAAGACGCGCTGCCAGATGTCCTGGCCGATCAGGAGTCCAAGTGTGTACACCACGAAGTAGGTGATGATGGTTTGGATGCCGATGCCGTCAATTTGGAAGAAGCTGTCCTCGAGGCGTGCGCGGATTCCGTCCATGCCGCCCGCGGCGTTCATCACGAACGGAAGCATCAGGAAGAAGATGCCAACTGTCTTGATGATGAACTGCACCTGGTCCGCCAAGGTGATGGACCACATGCCGCCGATGGTCGAGTAGACCAGCACGATCGCGCCGCCCACTGCGATTGCCAGCCAGCGTTCCCAATCGAAGAGCACAACGAAGATGGTGGCGTAGGCGCCGGTGGAGGTGGCGCACAGCATCAAGGTGTAGGCCAGCATCACGATGCCGGAGGTCTGCGTGGCCTTGCTTCCGTAGCGAAGGCTCAGCATTTGGGAAACGGTATAGATTTTCAGGCGCTGGATGGTGCCGGCGAAGAGCAGGCTCAGGAGGAGCACGCCGGCGCCGATTGCCACAACGAGCCACATGCCGGAGATGCCGAACTTGTAGCCGAGGCCCACGCCGCCCACGGTGGAAGCCCCACCCAGGACCACTGCGGCCATGGTGCCGGTGTAAAGGAACGGACCCAGGCGGCGGCCGGCCACCAGGAAGTCGCTGTTGTTCTTGGTGCGGGACTTGCCCCACCAGCCGAATGCCAGCATGGCGATCAAGTACACCACCACAATTGCGATGTTTATAGCCGAAGATTCCATGAACGGTCCTTGGAGCTGATGCACAGAGGTTGGGGTTTTCGACGATACTCCTGCGAAGCGACGAAGTCTCTGTGCTGACGATTGGAGATTTGGGATGTGTTGTGTGCCTCACAGACAACACTTGTTGCCTCTGAGGATATGTTGTGATGGGAGTAACAGTCAAGATCCTTTGGTCATGCTTCCGCGTATTCTGGCGCTCCGGCCCCGTCTCCCGGCTACTATTGCTCCAATGACAGGGCCACATGACAGGCCTGAAAGGTTCGTGAATGAAGGCTCTACCCGTTGAACCGAGCAATGTTCCCGTTGCCATCGGTTCCAGAATCCGCGCAGCCCGGCAAGCGCAGCGCCTCACCATCGAGCAAGTGGCTGATGCCACCGGGCTGACCAAGGGCTTCCTCAGCCGTGTTGAGCGGGACCTGACCTCGCCGTCGGTGGCTTCCTTGGTGACTCTGTGCCAGGTGCTCTCGGTCTCCGTCGGTGATTTGTTCGCCGCTCCGGAGACGCACCTGACGAAGCGCGACGACGGCCCGCGCATCTCCCTGGGTGGCCAGGGCATTGTGGAGCGCTTGCTCACCGCCCGTTCCGAGCGGCGCCTCCAGATTCTGCAGGCAACCATCGAACCGCGGGGCCGGGGGGAGAACGAACTCTATGCCGTGGACTGCGACGTCGATGTCCTGCACGTGGTCAAGGGCCGGATCAAACTCATCCTGACCAATGAGGAGTACGACCTTGAAGAAGGGGACACGCTCTCCTTCCCAGGCCGGGAGCCTCACACATGGATCAATCCCACGGATGAAACCGTAGAGGTCTTGTGGGTGCTGGTTCCGGCGGCGAGCCGCTAGGTTTCGCGCCGGCCTCTTCGCCCGCGCCTTCCCTCCACCGGCGCGCTCCTTCCCAGTTGCTGTCCCATTGTGGGGCTCCCGAGTTCATTGCGCCCTGCCTTCCCTGGCTTGCTTGATCAGGGGACTCGGAGGAACTGGGAAGGAGCGTCAGGGCGCCTCATAAGAACTGCCCTGATATCAGCCAGGACGCGTTCGGGCTCGAACCAAATGACCTCGGGCGGATACCTCAGCACGGAGAAACCCTTAATGGTGGAAGCGTTGTTCCGGGCCAAGTCATTCCGAAAAGCTTTCCTTGACGAGTGATAGGCAAACCCATCCACTTCAACAATGAGGAACCCCTCAAGGAGGAAGTCCACGCGACCCACTCCAGGGACGGCTACTTGGGCCTCGAATGCTATGCCGTGGGTGCGGAACAAATGCTGTGCATCAACTTCAACAATGGATTCAGCGCGAAGATCGAGCTCCCGGAGAGCCTTCAGTACCGGCCGTGACCTGTCAGCTCTGAGTTGGTCTTTCAGCAATTCCAGCGGCACACCGTGCAGCCGGATGGCGGAGGTTGCCAATGCGGTTGAGGTGGGAGGCTCCAGGCAGGCCAAGGCGTGGATAACTACATCCTCTATGGCCGCCAAGGGCAGTGATGGGTGAGGGTGGAACCTAGTGGTCCTGTGCCGTATGAAGCCCTTGCCGTGGCCATGGTTGCAGGCCAGGTGATGCTCGCGCGGTTTGGTGCGCAGCCAAAGTCCGTAGTGTTCCGCAGCGCTGGCGCACGTGACCAGTGCATTGTGCCGGATGGCTGCTGTCAGCTCTGGCTTGGAACCGGAAATAATATACACGCCCCTGCGCGGTTGCCTTGCCCCCAATTCTGAAAGCCGGGAGATGTCCGTCCTTGTGAAGCCGGCGGCTTTCAGCTGGCCAGTCCGGGCCACGCCACCCAATTGCCTTAGGTACTCAAGTGCATCCATCCAGCAAGTTCATGCCAGAGGAGGTGATGGGGGAACCGAACATTTGCCGTATGTGGGTAACTTGGGTGTGACGTTCCTTCCCGGTTACCGCTCTTCCGAGGCCTTCCCGGCACCGCCCACCCCGTGACAACAGGAGGACCGGGCTGCCGGGCCGCACGACTAACCGGGAAGGAAGGGCCAGGCCGCTAGCCCACGTGAACCCACGGCCGGCGGGTGATGTCCGGCTCGGCTTCCCTGAGCACTTCGCGGGTGACGGGTGCGATTTCGCCTTCACCGAAGAACAGGAACTTGCTGAGGTTGGATATCGGGTTGCCCTCGGTCCACCGGAAGTAGACGTGTGGCATGAGCCCTGTGACGTCCCGGATGTGGAGGAGTACTGCTGCCAGGGTGTTGGGCACGTTGTTGCTGTGCACCTCAAGGATTTTGAATCCGTGGCGGAGCTTGCCCACTACCTGTAGCTCCTGTTCGAAGTCGGAGCTGTCGTCCACAATGACTTCGATGAAGACAGCGTCGCAGTCAACGGGTAGGTGGCTTGCCTGCTGGGCGTGCTGAAGTTTCTCCTTGTACCGGCGGGCGCTGAGGTGCTTGGGTTCGTGGGCGATGATGCGTACGGGCCCGTCGGAGGCATTGGCGGTGAACTCGAGGGCTTTCTCGTCCATCTTGATGTGGGTGGCTCTGAGTTCGAAAGCGCGCCGCATGCGGGAGGTGAAGCTGACCACCATGATGCCCAGGATGAAGAGGGCCGCAATCTTGAGGCCGTCGGGGCGCTCGATTGAGTTGACCACTGTGGTGTAAATGAACACCAGGGAGATTACGCCGAACCCGATCACTTGCCCGCGTTGCTTCTTTCGCCGCGCAGACAGGGTCACCGCGATGGATGCGGAGGTAATGAGGACCAGCACGCCGGTTGCGTAGGCGCCGCCCTGGGCGTTGACGTCTGCTTGGAAGATGACGGTGACAATGAAGGCGATGACGGTGAACACCAGCACCAGGGGGCGGAGTGCGCGTGCCCAGGCCGGGGCCATTCCGTAGCGCGGCAGGTAGCGCGGGACGAGGTTCAGGAGGCCGGCCATGGCGGACGCACCCGCGAACCAGAGGATGGCAATGGTGCTGACGTCGTAGACGGTTCCAAAACCGTCGCCAAGGTATTTGTGCGCGAGGTAGGCGAGTGCGCGGCCCTCGGCTTTGCCGCCTTCTTGGAATTCAGCGGCGGGGATCAGTATGACGGTGGTGAAGCTGGAGGTAATGAGGAACGAGCTCATGATGATGGCCGCGGTGGTGAGGAGCTTGTGGGCGCCCTTGATGCGGCCGGCCGGGTGGGCCTCGGTGTCTGAGGCGTGTCCCTTGATCTGGGGCATGACGGCGACGCCGGTCTCGAATCCTGAGAGTCCCAGTGCCAGGCGGGGGAAGACCAGGAGGGCCAATGCGATCATCATGATGGGGTCGCCATGGGAGGTGGTGAGTGCGGTCCACCAGTCCGTAATGACCCCTGCTTCTGTGAAGAGGTGGGTCATGGAGACGCCGATGACCACCAGGTTCAGCGCCAGGAAGGCCCCGACCAGGACAACGGCCACGTTGATGGCTTCCTTGAACCCACGGAGAAAGACCACGCCCAGCCCTGCGATCAACGCCAGGGTGATGACCACGTGCTGGCCTTCGAGGAAGTGCGGGGCGAAGGGGTTTTCTATGAGGTGTGCGGTGGCATCTGCGGCCGAAAGGGTGATGGTGATCATGAAGTCGGTGGCGGCGAAGCCGAGCAACGCGAGGACGAATAACTTGCCTCCCCACCGTGGCAGCAGGCGTTCCAGCATGGAGATGGAGCCTTCGCCGCGGGGGCTTTCCTTGGCCACGCGCCGGTAGACGGGCAGTGCGCCGGCCAGGGTTGCTACTACCAGGAGCAGCGTGGCCAGGGGGGACAGCAGTCCGGCAGCAAGTGCGGCGATGGCTGGTTGGTAGCCCAGGGTGGAGAAGTAGTCCAGGCCGGTGAGGCACATGACCTTCCACCAGGCTTGGGGTTTATGTGACTCCGAGGGTTGGCCGTGGGGCCCCTGCCGTTTGCCTGAGGTGTCCGGCATTCCTTCCAGCAACCAGGGTTTGAGCTTGAAGGATTTCTTGGGCCGGTCGGCCGGATCGGCCGGAGGCCTCGTCAGGGTGGTCACAGTGTCCTTTCGGGCAGCAGCCTGCTGCTTCTGGTAGGAGCGTATGGCCGCGTCCGACGCCGGTACCCCGGTTTTTATGGAATCTTAACGCCCGCTGTGACGGGCATCTCATGACGCACGCCCGGTAATCAGATCTGTAAACATGTGATGCATATAAGGCAACTTCGAGTGTATGATGGGTGTCACAGCCACTGACTTAACTCGAAGGAGAGGCACTTTGGAAGAGCTCCGCATTGAAGCCAACGGGAACCTTGGTCCCATCGATTCATCCCGCATCCCGCGCTACGCCGGTGCCGCCACCTATGCCCGCCTGCCCCGCCTGGACCAGGTCTCCAAAGCCGACGTCACAGTGGTGGGCGTTCCCTTCGACTCCGGTGTTTCCTACCGGCCCGGCGCCCGCTTTGGTGCCAACCACGTACGCGAGGCCAGCCGTCTGTTGCGCCCGTACAACCCGGCCTGGGATGTCAGCCCGTTCGAGAACATCCAGGTTGCCGACGCCGGGGACATGGCCGTGAACCCCTTCAACATCAACGAGGCCATCGAAACCATCCAGCAGAACGCCTTGGACCTCACCGCCAATGGCAGCAAGCTGGTCACTTTGGGTGGCGACCACACCATCGCCCTCCCGCTCTTGAGGGCCGCAGCGGAGCGTGCCGGCGAACCCATCGCCATGCTCCACTTCGACGCACACCTGGACACCTGGGACACCTACTTCGGCGCTGAGTACACGCACGGCACCCCTTTCCGCCGCGCAGTGGAAGAAGGCATCCTGGACACCGAGGCCATCAGCCACGTGGGTACCCGCGGCCCGCTCTACGGTAAGAAGGACTTGGATGACGACCACCGCTTCGGCTTCGGAATCGTCACGTCCGCGGACGTCTACTACCAGGGCGTCCTGGAGACAGTAGCCAAGATCCGTGACCGCATCGGCAACCGTCCCCTCTATATCTCCGTTGACATTGACGTCCTTGATCCGGCACATGCACCCGGCACCGGCACGCCCGAGGCCGGCGGAATCAGCAGCCGCGAACTTCTCGAAATCATCCGTGGGTTCCGTGGCATGAACCTTGTTGGCGCGGACATCGTGGAAGTGGCTCCCGCCTATGACCACGCGGAGATCACCGGCGTTGCAGGCAGCCACGTAGCCTATGAGCTCGTCACCCTCATGGCAGATAACGCCGTGGAAGGGGACCGCCTCGGTGCCCCCAACGGCTACGCCCAGCAGGCCCTCGGCGCTCGCATCGAGGAGCTCGCCAAAGCAACCGGTGACCAGCGATGATCGACTTCGATCCTGGGACAGCAGCTCCTACCAAGGGGACCAACCAGCGCAATGGTGGGGACCTCGTCGTCGAGACCCTTGAGGCGCTGGGCGCTAAGACCGTCTTTGGTATCCCTGGCCAGCACGCGCTTGGCCTGTTCGATGCCATGGGCCGCGGGAACCTGCACTTTGTTTCCTCGCGGGTGGAGAACAACTCCGCGTTCGCTGCTGACGGTTACTCCCGCGCCACCGGTGAGGTGGGTGTGCTGTTCCTGTCCACCGGTCCGGGCGCGCTCACGTCCCTTGCCGGTTTGCAGGAGGCCTACGCCACGGGTGTTCCCATGGTGGTGGTCGCCAGCCAGATCCCGCTGGATGGCCTGGGTGCGCGCCGCAAGGGCATGCTCCACCAGCTTGATGACCAGAAGGCCTCGGCCGCGAACGTCACCAAGAGCCAGCGCCTGATCCAGCACGCCTCCGGCATCCCCTCTGCCATTCAGGACGCGTGGACCGAAGCGATTTCCTCCCCGCAGGGCCCGGTCTGGATCGAAATCCCGCAGAACGTCCTGCTGGACCCGATCATGGTCCCGCCCGTGGAAGACGCCCTCGCTGAAGCCTTCGACAACCCGCCCCGCGTGGAACTGATCCGGGAGGCAGTGAAGTGGCTCTCGACGGCGGAACGTCCGGCGATTATTGCAGGCGGCGGTACCCGCCGTGGCCGGGCCGAGAAGTCGCTGCTCTCGATCGCCGAGCAACTCCGCGCCCCGGTGATCTGCACCCCCGGGGGTAACGGCGCGTTCCCCTGGACCCACGAGTTGTCCCTGCAGTCCTGGATCGAGGACCGGTACATGACCGATGTCCTCGAAGACGCCGATGTCCTGATCGTCATCGGCTCGTCCCTGGGCGAAGTGACCTCCAATTACTTCACGTTCGAACCGCGCGGCCGGATCATCCAGATCGACGCCGAACCCCGCGTTCTTGAATCCAACCGGCCCGGCCTGGGTATCCGCGCCGACGCCGGACAAGCACTCGCCGCCCTGGATGAAGCCCTCAAGGCAGCCGGCGCCGCGGACGCAACCAAGCGGGACTGGCACGGCACCAGCCCGGAAGACGTGGTCAAGGAATCCCTGGCGAAGGTCACAGCACGCTTGGAATCCCAGGACCTGGCCAAGGAACTGAAGTTCATGGCGGACATCCGCGAAGCTGTCCCGGCGGACATGCAGACCTTCTGGGACATGACCATCTCCGCGTACTGGGGCTGGTCCTGCTGGGACGCCCGCGAAGGTCAGTTCCACTCCGCTCAAGGCGCAGGCGGCCTCGGCTACGGTTTCCCGGCAGCGATCGGCGGCGCGGTGGGCCTGGAAACCACCGGCAAACCCAGCCGCGTGCTGGCCGTGTCCGGCGACGGATCCTCCATGTACTCCATCTCAGAGCTCGCCACCGCCAAGCAGCACAACGTCCCGGTCACCTGGCTGATCGTGGACGACGGCGGCTATGGCATCCTGCGCGAATACATGGTGGGCGCGTTCGGCCAGGCCACGGCCACCGAGCTGGCCCGCCCGGACTTCGTCAAGCTCGCCGAGTCCTTCGGCGTACCGGCCCGCCGGGTCGCCCCGGACGAAGTGGGGGACGCGCTGAAAGCCTCCTTCGAAGCGGACGGACCCAACGTCGTCGTGGTTGAAACTCTCCTGAAGATGTTCGGCCCCACGCACCTGGATAACTAAGCAGCTAAACAGTCAGCCCCCGCACGGAACGTCGTGCGGGGGCTGACTGAGTTTAATGGCGCATGCCGAGTTCGCCGGAAGCTGCCCACTTCGTAGGGACCTGTCCCGCGAGCTGGCACCGTTCCCGCGAGTTGGTACCGTTCCCGCGAGCTGGCACCGTTCCCGCGAGCTCGCCGGAGGAGCTTGCCACCATCTTTAGTTTCCCAAAGCAATCAATCTGCGTTATAGTTGCTTTAGGCAAGCAAAAGAGGGGTGTTTTTCATGTCAGTCGGTTCTGCCACAGCAACCGATCTTGTGCACCAGATTTTCGATCTCCAGCGCACGTTGCGTTGCGTGGTCACCGCGCACATGGCGCGTGTTCCCGACGTCGGAATGGCTGTTCAGGGAGTGATGCGGTTCATTGGCGAGGGGGAGACCCGCGCTACGCATCTGGCCGCAAAGCTCGGCGTCAGCGCACCGGTCCTCAGCCGGCACATTGCTGAACTTGAGGAACTTGGATTTGTGGTCAGGCGTCCGGATCCAGCAGACGGCCGGGCGCAACTCCTGGCCCTCACGGAGAAGGGTGCAGCCAAACTGCACGAATTCGAAGAACAACGCAGCGTGAGACTGCGGGATTACCTGGCGGATTGGAGCGAGGCTGACGCCCTCGAGGCCTCCCAGGTCATCAACAAACTCACGGAGTCCCTCAAAGACTCAATCCGGGCAACGGCGGCCGGCTCCATCACAACACACCAGACAGCTTAGGAGCCATCATGGCCACACCAGCAGTACAGAACAGCAAGGCGGTGGACGCCTCAGCCACCACCGCGGCCGCCAAAGCAGCCGCACCCATGACCCACCGTCAGATCATGGAAGCCCTCACCGGCCTCCTCGCAGCATTCTTCACGGCGATCCTCAGCAGCACGATCGTCGCCAACGCTCTGCCCACCATCATGTCCGAACTCAAGGGCACCCAGACGGACTTCGCCTGGGTTATCACGGCTGCGTTGCTGGCCAACGCAGCAACCACGCCTATCTGGGGCAAGCTCGCGGACCTCTTCGACAAGAAGCTCCTGGTCCAGCTGAGCATCATCATCTTCGTGGCCGGTTCGGTCATGGCCGGCCTTTCTGAAACCATCCCGCTGCTGCTGACCGCTCGCGTGATCCAGGGTGTGGCCATGGGTGGTCTTACCGCCCTGGCGCAGGCCATCATCGGTTCAATGATCCCCCCGCGCGACCGTGGCAAGTACTCCGGCTACATGGGCGCTGTCATGGCCGTAGGTACTGCCGGTGGCCCGTTGCTGGGCGGCTTCATTGTTGATAGCCCGCTGGGCTGGCGCTGGACGTTCTTCGTCTGCGTACCGCTCGCCGTCGTCGCGCTCATCCTGCTCCAGGTGACGCTGAAGATCCAGCACATCAAGCGTCCGGCCAAGATCGACTGGCTCGGTTCGGTGCTGCTCACCTCAGGCGTGAGCCTGCTCCTCATCTGGGTTTCCTTCGCCGGCAACCCGGACTACTACGACTGGTTCTCCTGGCAGTCAGCCCTCATGGTGGGTGGCGGCGTAGCCCTTCTGGCACTTCTGGTGTTTGTCGAAACCAAGGTTGCCCAGCCGATCATCCCGCTCAAGATCATCTCCGAGCGCACCACCGCCTTGGCGATCGTCGCCTCGGTTGCCGTCGGTATCGCCATGTTCGGTTCCTCCACGTTCTTGGGTCAGTACTTCCAGGTAGCCCGCGGCGCAACGCCCACCGAGGCCGGACTGCTCACACTGCCTATGATCGCCGGCAACCTCATCGGTTCCGTGGCGTCCGGTATCCTGATCAGCCGCTTCGGTAAGTGGAAGAGGTTCCTGATCGCAGGCTCCGTCCTCCTGATCGGTGGCCTTGCGTTCGCTGGAACCATGGACCACACCACTGAACTGTGGATCGTGGCCATCTACACCGGCGTCTTCGGTCTTGGCCTTGGCATGCTGATGCAGAATCTGGTTCTGGCTGTACAGAACACCGTTCAAGCCAAGGACATTGGAACGGCCAGTGCTTCAGTTGCGTTCTTCCGCTCCGTAGGTGGCGCGATCGGCGTCTCCGTCCTCGGTGCCATCATGTCTACCCACGTGAAGGACCTCGCCGTTGAAGGTATGGCCGCCGCCGGCATTCCGGTGCAGGGTGGCGCATCAGGGGCCAGCATGGACCTTGCCGATATGCCCGCACCCATTGCTGACATCATGCGTGCTGCTTATGGCGATGCTACCGCCCAGATCTTCCTGATCTCCGCGATCATCAGCGTCGTAGCTCTTTTGGCTGTGCTGTTCATCAAGGAACGTCCGTTGCGCCGCACTGTTGACGCGGCTCCGGAGAAGGAACTGGTTGCCACGGCTTCAGGAGAGGCTGGAATGTCGCTGGACACCGCGTCTATGGACGCAGTGAAAGCGTCCGACGACGACGCCCGCCACCCGGGTGCCAACCCCGCCGTTCCGGTGGGCGGGCGTCAGGTTCCGGTGGGGGAGCGTCAGACTCCGGTGGGTGAGCGTCAGCTTCCCCGTACGGACCGCCCCGCCTCCACACCAACCTCCGGATCCGATCTGGACCTTGAGTTTGCACGGATCCTCACCCAGGAACGGCCTCACGGCACTGCGGATGTCAAAGAAGTCCAGGAGCAACTTTCCCGTACGCAGTATGTCCTGGCCGAGCAGCAGCTGCAGCTGAGCCGCGCCAACGTGGAGTTTCAGGCCAGGTTGCGGGAACAGCAGAGCATTGCCGAGCAGCAAGCCAGCACCGCCGAGGAACTCGCCGCGATCCGGAAGGAACTCAAACGGGAGCGCAGGCAGCAGGAGCGCATGGCATTACTGCTCCTCCAAGGCGCCGAGGCACGCTCAGACCACGGTAAGCACGCAGGCTAACTCCTCTACGAATCCTGCCCTTGTGGGAATCTCCTGACGCAAAACGCGGACCAGGGCAAAGGCGGAATGAAAGAGCGCCGGCTGGGGAACCAGCCGGCGCTCTTTTGCCTGCAGAAACAGCCGGGCATGCCTCAGCGGGCGCACCCATGGCACAGCAAATACTCCGCTGGGATGATCTTTTCCCTAGGTTGTTTCGCCGGGGCAAAGGATTTCGTAGAGTGGGGAGGCTAATACTGTCAGCCCCGGCTGCGACACTTCTCTTATCTCATTCACGCACTCTTTCTAAGGACCCGTGGGCATGCTTGTCACCCTGATACGGCGCTACTCCAAGCCGTATTTGCCGCAGATCGTGGCCGTGCTGTTTTTTCAGCTGGCGTCCACTATCGCCACGCTCTACCTCCCCAGCCTCAATGCCAGAATCATTGACGAAGGAGTTTCCCGCGGAGACACCGACTTCATCTGGCAGACCGGTGCGCTCATGCTCGCTGTTGCCTTGGGGCAGGTTGTTTCTGCGATCATCGCCGTCTACTTCGGCGCCCGCGTCGCCATGGCCATTGGCCGGGACCTGCGCCGCGGCGTGTTCCGGCAGGTCAGCAGCTTTTCCGCCCAGGACGTCAATACTTTCGGTGCTCCTACGCTGATCACCCGCGGCACCAATGACGTCCAGCAGGTGCAGATGCTGGTCCTCATGGGCCTGAACTTCATGGTTTCAACGCCCATCATGTGTGTTGGCGGCATCATCATGGCACTCCGCGAGGACCTCAGCCTTTCCTGGCTCGTGTGGGTCTCGGTACCGGTCCTGGTGGCGGTGGTGGGCTACCTGGTGGTGCGCCTGATGCCGCTGTTCCGGTCCATGCAGACCAAGATCGACGCCATCAACGGCGTGCTGCGCGAGCAAATCATCGGTATCCGCGTGGTCCGGGCCTTTGTCCGTGAACCCCACGAGGCCAAGCGCTTCGGGGATGCCAACCAGGATCTCACGGCTGTGTCGGTGAAGATCGGTAACCTGTTCGTCCTGATGTTCCCGGCCATCGGCATGATCCTGCACCTCTCAACCGCAGCTGTGCTGTGGTTCGGCGGCCAGCGGGTGGACTCCGGTGAAATGCAAGTGGGTGCGCTCACCGCCTTCCTCCAGTACCTGCTGCAGATCCTCATGGCAGTCATGATGGGCACCTTCATGGCCATGATGATTCCCCGCGCTTCGGTGTGTGCGGACCGCATCGGCGAGGTGTTGGACGTGGAGCCATCCATCCACAACCCCTCATCCCCGGTGGTTCCGGCCGAGAAGAAGGGACGCGTGGAGTTCCGCAATGTCACTTTCAAGTACCCCGGAGCCGAGGCGCCGGTATTGAGCAACGTCTCCTTCACCGCAGAGCCCGGCAAAACCCTGGCCATCATTGGCTCCACGGGCGCCGGCAAGACCACTTTGGTCTCGCTGTTGCCGCGGCTCTATGACGTCGCCTCCGGCGATGTACTTCTTGACGGCGTACCCGTCACCGACATGGATGCATCGGAGATCACCAGCCGGGTATCGGCAGTGCCTCAGAAGCCCTACCTGTTCTCCGGGACCATCGAGCACAACCTGCGCTTCGGCAAGCCCGACGCCACGGACGAGGAACTGTGGGATGCGTTGGAGACAGCACAGGCCAAGGGTTTTGTGGAAGAAAAGTCATCCGGCTTGAACCGGCGCATTGCCCAAGGCGGTACCAACGTATCCGGTGGCCAGCGCCAAAGGCTGTCCATTGCCAGGGCGTTGGTGACCAAACCAAATGTGTACCTGTTTGATGATTCGTTCTCAGCTTTGGATGTGGCTACCGATGCCAGGCTGCGGAAGGCATTGAAAGCCAAGACCAGGGACGCCACGGTCATCATTGTGGCCCAACGCGTCTCCACCATCGCCGATGCTGATGAAATCCTGGTGCTGGATAACGGCAGGATCGTTGACCGGGGAACGCACGACGAACTCCTGGAAACGTCACCGACGTACCAGGAAATCGTTGAATCCCAGCTGAGTGTGGAGGAAGTGGCATGACCGAGCAGAACCAGCAGAAGAAGCGTGGCTGGGCTGCCAAGGCTCAGGCTGCCAAAGATGCCAAGGCAACAGCCGAGGCTGAGGTAGCAACCGAGGCGCTCGAGGAGGACGATTTCGTAGAAGAGGAGTACGTCCCTTCCGAAGCCGATGGTGGAATGTTTGGCGATGTCCCTGCAAAGAAAGCCAAGGCGTTCTGGCCTTCCGCCAAGCGACTCATGGGCCTACTGAAGCCTGAGGCCGTTGGCGTGTACATCGTGATCGGCCTCGTCATTGTTTCGGTGGTCCTGAACGTGATCGCCCCCAAGGTCCTCGGTAGCGCCATGGACGTGATATTCGGCGGAGTGGTGGGCAAACAGGTACCGCCAGGGGTTTCCCAAGAACAGTTCGTCGAGCTCATGCGCCAGCAGGGCCAAGGCAACTTTGCGGACATGGTGTCCAAGATGGAGCTCACCAACGGGATTAACTTCTCCAAGCTGACGTTCCTGATTTCGATTGTGCTCCTGATGTACTTTGTGGCCAACATCTTCCTGTGGGCGCAAGGCTGGTTGCTCAACAGGATCGTTATGCGGGTCATCAAGAAGCTCCGCAACGACGTCCAGGCCAAGCTCAACCGGCTTCCATTGAACTACTTCGACACCCGGCAGCGTGGCGACATCCTGTCCCGCGTGACCAATGACGTCGATAACGTTCAGCAGGGCCTTCAGCAGGCGTTCTCCCAACTGGTCAGTTCAGTGCTCACCGTCCTAGGTATCACGGTGATGATGTTCATCGTGTCGTGGGAGTTGGCGTTGATTGCCTTGATCGCACTGCCGTTGTCCGGCATTGTGGCGGGCGTTATTGGCGCCAGGAGCCAGAAGCTCTTCGCAGCACAGTGGAAGAACACCGGCGCGCTGAACGGTCAGATCGAGGAATCGTTCTCCGGCCACGATCTGGTGAAGGTCTTCGGTCGCGACGCTGACATGCTGAAGCGCTTCGACGAGAAGAACGAGGAACTCTACAAGGCCTCCTTCGGTGCGCAGTTCGTGTCCGGCGTGATCTTCCCGGCCATGAACTTTGTGTCCTACCTTGCTTACGTCGGAATCGCCGTGGTTGGTGGGCTGCGGGTTGCCTCGGGCTCCATGAGCCTTGGCGATGCCACCGCTTTCATCCAGTACTCACGTGAATTCACCCAGCCGCTGGGCCAGATTGCCGGCATGGCCAACATGCTGCAGTCCGGTGTCGCTTCGGCAGAGCGTGTCTTCGAGTTCCTGGACGCGGAGGAAGAAGTTGAAGAGACAGGGACCCGCAACCTGCCGGCCAAGACCGACGGCCACGTTGAGTTCGAGCACGTCTCGTTCAGCTATGTGGAGGACAAGCCCCTGATCGAGGACCTGTCCTTCTCGGCCGAGCCTGGCCATACCGTAGCCATTGTGGGCCCCACAGGTGCCGGTAAGACCACCTTGGTGAACCTCGTGATGCGCTTCTACGAGCTCAATGGCGGCCGGATTACCTTGGACGGCGTGGACATCAAGGACCTCAGCCGTGCAGAGCTGCGGTCCAAGGTGGGCATGGTGTTGCAGGATGCCTGGCTGTTTGGCGGGACCATCTACGACAACATCAAGTACGGCAATCTGGACGCAACCGAGGACCAGATCATGGAGGCAGCCAAGGCCACCTACGTGGATCGCTTTGTGCGCGCCCTTCCCGACGGTTACCAGACCATCATCGATGAAGAAGGCAACAACGTCAGCGCCGGTGAAAAGCAGCTCATCACCATCGCCCGTGCCTTTGTCTCCGATCCTTCGCTGCTGATCTTGGACGAGGCCACGAGCTCTGTGGACACCCGCACTGAACTGCTGCTGCAGAAGGCCATGGCTGCCCTACGCACGGACCGGACCAGTTTTGTGATTGCCCACCGGCTTTCCACCATCCGGGACGCGGACACCATCCTGGTCATGGAGAACGGCAGGATTGTGGAGCAGGGCAACCATGCCCACCTGCTCACCCTGCAGGGCGCGTACTACCGCCTGTACATGTCCCAGTTCGCGGGTGAGGAAGAGACCGCAGTGGATGATTCGACGGCGGTGCACAGCTGAGCACGGAAACACTGAAGGAGCACGTGGCACCCCGGCGCATGGAGGTTCTTGTACCCATGCGTTGGGGTGACATGGACGCCTACGGCCATATCAATAACGTCCAGATTGTCCGCATGCTGGAGGAAGCCCGCGTGGCAGCCTTCGGGCCACCGCGGGGAGCGGGCCTTCCCGGGGTGGAGCCGCCCGCAGCCCTGTTCAACGATGTCGACGAGGGCGTCATGGCCCTGGTTGTGGAGCACAAGGTCCGGTATGTCCGGACCCTTGACTACCGCAACATTCCGGCTGTGGTGGAAATTTGGGTGGGGGCGATCAAGGGTGCCAGCTTTGATCTTCACTACGTCATCAAGGATCCGGTGACCCGCGAAGAGTGCGTCAAGGCCACCACTCACTTGGCTTTTGTCGCCGAAGCCTCCGGCCGGGTCCTCAGGCTGACTCCGGAGCAGAAAGAAAAGCTGGCGCAGTACCAAGCCTGACCAGTTTTATAGCAGCTAATGCCCTTAGGAGCCTTTCCTAGGGGCATTACCTGCACGAAAACTCCGCGTAGAGTTTCACCATGAAACTCGAAATTGCCGTGGTGAGCGCGGCCGGTGCAGGCACGGCCGCTGCCGAAGGTGCCGACCGCGTAGAACTCTGCAGCAGCCTGGAACTTGGTGGCATCACGCCAAGCCAAGGCCTCTTGGAAGCGAGCATGGAACACGTCGACGGGCGTCTGGAAATTCATCCCCTGATTCGTTCCAGGCCCGGCGATTTCCGTTACTCCGCCTCGGACGTGGACACCATGGTCCACGAGATCCGCCACCTCCTGGCCCTGGGTGCCCACGGGGTGGTGGTGGGGGCACTCACTGCCTCCGGAGACGTGGACGTCCGGACGATCCAGCGTCTGATAGATACGGCCCGGGCGGCCAACCCTTCGGCGCAGCTGACGTTCCACCGGGCCATCGACCAATCACGGGAGCCCTTGACTGCCCTCGAACAGCTCATGGAATTGGGCTTCACCAGGGTCCTCACGTCAGGCCATGAACCCACGGCGGGTGCAGGGCTGCCAACCCTAGCCACCATGGTGGAGCGGAGCAGTGGCGCTCTGGAGGTCATGGCAGGCGGCGGTCTGGCCGTGGAGGATATTCCTGCCATGCATGCGGCCGGTCTGGCCGCCGTTCACTTGTCCGCCAAAAGGACAGTCTCTACGCTCTCCGACGGAGCGATCTCCTTGGGCGCACAGGACGGCAGCGATCCCACGGCCTACACCGTCACTGATCGCGAGGTGGTCCGGACTGCCAAGGCGAGGGTGAACGCCCTGAATCTCGCGACGCACCGGTAGCGTCGCCGTACAGCCGTAAGCGGGCCCAGCCGTAAGTGGACCCAGTGGCATAGCGGACCCATTCCGTATAGCCGACCCAACTCCACATGGACCCAGCAATAGCCGGACAAATGGCAGTGAGTGCGGATCGTAATGACTCTTTACGGTTCCGCGGTACGCCGGGATGATGTAAGGATTCACCAAATCGGTGAATAGCCCCGGAAGCTACCTTCAGGAGTCTCAGCAATGCCGCTGCCCTCGCCGGTTTCACCGGCCGTAATGTCGAGTCCCACCAGCAAACCGAACACCATCACAAGAGCGGGCCATCCGGAGGTGGAGTGCGGCGTAGGGGCGTGGGACAAACTGCTCTATGGCAACCACCGGTTCGTGGTGGAAGTGGTGGGTGACGGAGCCGGCGTGGGACGAGCCCATAGAGTGGTGCTGCCATGGCGAAGGCAGGATAAGGACCCGGCGGCTGTGGACGTCATCATGGTCTCCGGGCAGACCGGCGCCAGGGTCCGGAATGTGCTTGTGGAACAGGCCACCAAAGAGTCTGGAACCCTGGTGTTCGAGGCAATCGACGGCCCAGGCGTCTACTTCGTCTACTACCTGCCCTACTCCATGATGGGCAAACCCCACTATCCGCAGGCGCAGTACCTCCCGCACCGTCCAGCTGCGGACCCTGCGTGGGCCGCCGCCGTCGGGCGTTCAGTGTGGGTTCCGCAGCAGCGGGAGCTGCCACAGGCGGCCGTCCTCCGCTATGAGGCGGCCAGTGAGCGCGACTCCTTCGCCCCCATGAACTTCACGGCCAGCAGGGCCGAGCTTGAGGACTTCAACAGGCGCAATGCGGGCCACTCCTTCCTGGTGTTTCCGGAGGACCGCCTGAACCCCATCTCCATGAAATGGGACCTTCCGGCGCACTGGGTGACCAACGGACCGTCGGGAACTTTCGCGGCCAGTGCTCAGGCAGGGGAGGACTACGTGGTGCAACTTGGGCTCTACGCGCAGGTGGATCTCAGCGGCGTAAGCGTGGACGTCACCTCACCGACCGGGGGAGGCGGGCTGCGAGGGCACTGCATCAACACCGACGGTGTGGACCGCCTCGGTAAACCATGGAACAGGACGCTGGCAGTGCCGGCCGGGAAGGTGACGGGGCTGTACGTAGTCCTGGCAGTCCCGCGGGAAACCGCTGGAACCACAGTAAGGGCGTCGGTGACGATCACTGCGGCCGGCCAGGCGCCACAGGTGGTTGAGGTCGCGCTGGACGTGGAGGAGTCGAACAGCACGGACTCGACCAGCACAGGCTCCGCCATCCTTGAGGGCGGCTTCGGAGATCCGCGCTTCCTGCGCCGTTTGGCGTGGCTGGATTCGCTAGTGGCCCAAGACGCGGAGCTGGTGGAACCGTTCACGCCCATCACCTTGGACGAATCGTCGGCAACGTTGGGGATCCTGGGCAGGTCGCTGAGGCTGACTGAATCAGGGCTACCCGCGCAGGTGACGTCAACTTTCACCGCCGCTGTCACCGCAACAGGTGGTCCCGCCGTCGAGCTCTTCAGTGGTCCGGCGAGGTTCCACATTGAAGGGATTGAGTGGACCTACGGGAACCTGGCGTTCACGGTGGAGGGCCCAGCGAGGGTGTCGTGGCGGTGCCATTGGACGGGCTGGAAAGACGCCGAGGCAGTGCTGGCCCTGGAGTTAGAGGGAGTTCTGGAAGCAGACGGCGCGGTTTCGTTGACCTTGCGCCTCACTCCCGGCGGGACTTTGGACGTGAACGACGCCGGGCTGCAGCTTGAGTTTCCTGAGGCGGCGGTTCCGCTGGCCATGGGTTTGGGCGTCCCCGGTGGCCTTCGGCCGGAATCTTTGGACTGGGTGTGGGATGTTGCCAGCAAGAACCAGGATGCGCTGTGGCTGGGCGGGGTGAACGCCGGACTTCAGGTGTCGTTGCGGGATGATAGCTACAAACGGCCGCTCAACACCAACTTCTACCGGGAGAAGCCCCTGGTGGAACCGGCGTCGTGGGCGAACCGCCAAGAGGAGGGCGGCGTATCCACAGTGCGTGGCGGGGTAACGTTGCGGACCGCTGGGGAGGCTGTAACGCTGCGTGCCTTCAGCGGCGCCCGAACCCTGCATGCCGGCGAGGCATTGGACTTCACCTTCCGTCTGTTGCTGACACCCTTCAAACCGATCGAACCCGGCAAACAGCTGTCCAAGCGCTATTTCCATGAACCAGCCGATCCCGCATTCATCAAGGCCGCCGGAGCCACGGTGGTCAATGTCCACCACGCCACAGCCCCCGCGCCGTACATCAACGATCCCCTGCTTTCGAGGGATTCACTGAAGGAGTACGTGGCGCAGTGTCATCGGAACGGCCTCAAGGCCAAGGTTTACAACACGGTCCGCGAGCTCACGTTCCACAGCCCGGAGCTGCTGCCGTTGCTGCAGCTGGATAACGAGATCTTCAGTGACGGTCCGGGGGCGGGCCATATCTGGTTGCAGGAGCATGCCGGAAGCAACTACGTTTCCGCGTGGTTCGCTCCCAATGTGGAGGACATCGCTGTGGTGACCACGGGCGGGTCGCGCTGGGAGAACTTCTATGTGCGCAGCCTGCAGGAGCTGGCCAGCGGTGAGGACGGGATCGACGGCATCTATTTGGACGACATCGCCTATGACCGCCACGCCATGCTGCGCGTCCGCAAGGTACTTCAGCGTGCCTGCCAAGCACGCGGCGTGGACGGGCCGGAGATTGACCTCCACTCAGCCAACCAGTTCACAGCGCACGATGGGTACGCGTCATCGGCCAACCTGTACATGGAGCAACTGCCCTATGTGGACAGGCTGTGGCTGGGGGAGTACTTCGACTACCACACCACCGATCCGCACTATTGGTTGGTTGAGCTTTCCGGCATCCCCTTTGGCCTTATGGGCGAGATGCTGGAGGGCGGCGGCAATCCGTGGCGCGGCATGGTGTTCGGTATGACCGGCCGGGCACCGGCTGTGGACAACCGCCCCCTCTGGGAATTCTGGGCAGTCAATGATCTTGAACATGCGCCGATGCGCGGCTTCTGGGACCCTCAGGCCCCCGTGCGGACCAGCCACCCGGACGTCCTTGCCGCTACCTGGATCACTGAACAGGGAATGGTCGTGGCGCTGGCGTCGTGGGCCGAGCACACTGAGGAAGTGACGTTGATTTTCGACGACGACGCTCCCGCCGCCGCCCGCATCCACGCCCCGGCAATCCACGGCTTCCAAGCAGCCGCGGTCCATGCACCGGGTGACCCAATACCCCTCGCGCCACAGCGCGGCCTCCTTCTCGTGATCGGATTCTGACGTGGCAGACACAGCAACTTCCAACCTCACCGTCACCACCATCTCCCTGACCATGGCTGAGCTCGGTCCGCTGAACCCCTTGCCGGTGGTGGCTGCCGAACTGGACCAGCCATACACCGTGGGGGAGGGCGTGCCGGAGGAACTCCAGGCATCAGCACGCTACGGTGTGGTGCCCAACGTGTACCCGTACCTGATGCAGGACGGGTACAGCCGTGAGGCGGCACCCAAGGAACTGCCCGCCGTCGTACTGGAAAACAGCAAACTCAAGGTGACGGTGATCCCCTCACTGGGTGGCCGCATCTGGGAGCTGTTGGACAAAGCCACCGGCAAGCAGCTCCTTCACACCCACGACGCCCCGCAGCTGGCCAACATCGCTCTGCGGAAAGCGTGGTTCGCGGGCGGGCTGGAATGGAACATCGGCACCCGCGGGCACTCGCCCACCAGCTGCGATCCGCTGCACACAGCGATCGTCCATACTCCTGACGGCAAGCACATCCTGCGGATGTGGGAGTTCGAACGGCTTCGCGAGGTGGTCTTCCAAGTGGACATTTGGCTGCCGGCGGATTCTCCGGTGGTGTTTGCTGCCGTGCGGATCCGGAACCCCAACGACCACGACGTCCCCATGTACTGGTGGAGCAACGCCGCTATCCCGGAGACGGACCGCACGCGCGTGATTGCCCCCGCCGATGAGGCCTTCGGCAGCGACTACACCACGGACATCACCCGTGTCAGACCCACCAGCCACGAAGGCTTCGACGGCACCTGGCCGGTGAACAGCCCGCACGCGGCGGACTTCTTCTTCGACATCGACCCCTCAGAGCGGCGTTGGGTGGTGGCAGCAGACCACGACGGCGACGGGCTGGCAATGCTGTCTACGGGACTCCTGCGGGGAAAGAAGCTGTTCGTGTGGGGCCAAGGAGATGGCGGCAAACGCTGGCAGGAGTGGCTGAGCCCGGGAGCGGGTCCTTACGCAGAGATTCAGGCCGGCTTGGCGCAAACCCAGTTTGAACACCTGGTAATGCCCGCCGGCGCCCAGTGGTCCTGGGTGGAGGCCTACGGCAACGGGCATCTGGATCCGGCTGCTTCCCACGGCACGGACTGGGACGCTGCCGTGGCCGACGCGGGCGAACGATTGGAACAGCTCCTGCCTCACGAGGAACTCGAGGCAATGCTCCCGGCCGCCATCACGAATGCCGACGTACCGCCATCGAAAATGCTCCTGCACGGCAGCGGCTGGGGCGTCGTGGAACGATCCCGGCGGCTGAGAGGCGGCAGGCGCTGGATCGACGAGAGCGGGACACCGTTCGTAGACGAAAGTGTCACGGAGGAGCAGGAACCCTGGCTTGGGCTTCTTCACGGGAGGGCGTTCGACGGCGCCCGGAGTTACGTTGCGGGGCCGGACTGGGAGGACCTGCTGGCAGGGCAACACAACCCCGAGGCGGAGTTCCACCTGGCCACGATGAGGCACGCACGGCAGGACGTTGAAGGCGCAAAAGAAAGGTACCGGAAGGTCATCGGGGCCAAGGGTGTCCGGAGGCGCACCAAGGCGCTCGCACACCGTGGCCTCGGCTTGGCGTTGCTCGCGGCCGGGCACGATGAAGAGGGGCTCTCTGAACTGCGGGACGGGGTGGAAACCGATTCGTCCGTTGTAGCCCTGCTCTCGGAGGCCGTCACACTCAGCATCCGGCATGGCGATCCCACCATGGCCCTGGACCTGGCGGAGTCGGCACCCAAGGAGGGCGCCGCCGTCGGACGCTTGACATTCCTCCGGGCCCTGGCGCTTGCCAGGGGCGGCCACGGCGCCGAGGCCGCCGCGATACTGCGGGACGGCGTCGAAATCCCGGACCTCCGCGAGGGCGAGGACGCGATCGCGGCGCTCTGGGAAGAGGTCTGTCCGGGCGAGCCTGTACCTGCCGCGTACCGGTTCGCGATGCATTGACCTATGCCGCGGTGTGGCCTCCCGCACATCCGGGGCAATCTCTGAAAGCGTGTTCTGGACGACGCAATCCACCATTGAACGGAGCACGCCTTGATCCCCGAAATTGCCGGACTTCCAGCCTTGGAGTGGACGTCCTCGCCTGGCCATGCGAGCTATGACCAGGCGCAGGACACCCTGACCCTCACGGCAGCGCCCGGCGTGGACTGGACCAACGATTCCCTGGGCGGGGAAGCCCAGCACGGCGCCACGGCGCTGGGCTTCAGGGCTCCGGCTGCTTTCTCGCTCTCGGCGCGGGTTTTGGTGGCTTCGCCCAGGACAACGTTCGACGCCGGTGTGCTGACTCTGTGGGCGGACAGCGAACACTGGGCCAAGTTGTGTTTCGAATATTCTCCGCAAGGGGAGGCCATGGTGGTCAGCGTGGTGACCAACCACTACTCTGACGATTCGAACGGGCCTGTGTGGACCGCGCCGTGGGTCTACCTCAGGGTGAGCCGGGTAGGCCCGGCGTGGGCTTTCCATTCCTCGGCCGATGGCCGGGACTGGTCCTTTGTGCGGTTGTTCCGGCTGGAAACGGAGAAGCCGGTGCACGTTGGCTTCATGTCCCAGGCGCCCATGGGGGAGGGCTGCGAAGCACGTTTTGACGCCATCGAATTGAAGGAGGAGCCTCCTGCCGATCTCCGCGACGGAAGCTAGCGGGGGTCGGCCCCGGGCCGAAGTGCAGGTCAGGAGGGGTGCACGGCTAGCCTGTGGATATCCAGATGCTTGGCAAATCCAAACAAGGTAAGTTGGCATGGTGATTCCCTCCGTAGAAACTGCCATTGACCGCGCCCCCGGAGTCTCCAAGGAGATCGAGGATGCGGCTTGGTATGTGCTGGGTCCGGCGCTTCATGGGAGACCCTCGGCGCTGGACGGCAGGACGCTGACGTGGACGGCAGATGCAGCGGGAGAGCTCCTGGAAAGGCTCCAGCGCGGGGTGGAGGACTCCAAGGCCCCCATGATGACCAACCTGCGGCAGAACCTCGACGGAGCGTCCCGGGAGGCCAAGCTCCTAGCGGTGGAACTGCTGTTCCTGCAATCACTGCCGCTCGCCCACGAGGTGAAATCTCTGAGGGTAAAGCGCGCCCGCGTTGCCGAAGCGGCGTCGTGGGTTGAGCCGGCCATCGAGTTGCCGGAAGAGCTCTATGAGGGCATGACGGACCACGGCGTGATCCGCGACCGCACGGCCGAATTCAACTGGACCATTTGGGACCACTTGAAGTGGCTGTGCCGGTTCGTGGCCCATGTAGATAGCCAAAGCACGGCAACCATCAATGAAGCGCTAGCGGATCCGCTGAAGTTCCATGAACTTGCTGCAGCCACTCCCGGGGACCAGCCTGCACTGCGCCGCAGCATCGAGTACTTGGTGTGGCCGAGCTACTTTGAGCCGGTGGTGGCGGATGTTGAACGCCAGGAAATCCGGGACGCCTTCGCCTCACTGGTTGGAGGTGCCGGTGGTGACACGGATGAGGACATTACCGCGGACATCCACCGCATCCGCCTGCACTTGGACGAGCAAGCCGGGCAGCGCATCGATTGGTATGCCCGTCAACTGGTGAGCCAGTGGCGCAAAGTGGGAGATCCTGGCCGCCGTTCCTGGCTCCTGCGCACCCATCACGACCATGCCGATCTCCTGGCCGCTTGGGTTGCCGAAGAGAAGGCCACCTTGGACGTTGAGCACCTGCGCACCCTGACTGCAGGCGTCACGGCAGGAGTGGTTCAGCATGCCGTTGATGAGGACTACAAACACCTGGGGTATGTGGAGCGGGAAGATACCAAGACCGCTGTTTTCGCCTTCCTCACCGTCATGAAGCCCGGCGATCTCACCCTGTACCAGAACGCAGGCCGGGTGAGGGTTGGCGTTGTGCTGGGCGAACCCGAACTCCACGAGGACAATAGGCGGATTCGCCGCAAGGTGCGCTGGTTTGATGACAGCTACGCCATCCCCGAACTCCCCCGCCATGCCCAACGTCAACTCTCCACCCCGGGCATCATCGTGGACGTCACCCGGGTTATTCAGGCGCTGCAGGAGCTGCTCCCGGTGGAAGCCGAAACCGATGGCGAGGATGAGGCGCCGCCCACCACCGTGGTCGAGGTTGTCCACCAGGGCTTCCGGACCCTCACAGAAGAATTCGCCGCGTCCCTGCACATGGACCTTGAACCGCTGAACGAGATCGCGGAGCTGCTGGAGGAGAACCGTCAACTGGTTCTTTATGGTCCGCCGGGAACGGGTAAGACCTACTTGGCCAAGCACCTTGCCGCCGAGCTGGCCGGAGACCACACTGACGAACGCGTGAAGCTGGTGCAGTTCCACCCCTCCTACGCCTACGAGGATTTCTTCGAGGGCTACCGGCCGGACAAAACCGACGACGGCCAAGTGTCCTTCAAACTGGTCGCCGGACCCTTGCGTCGCCTCGCGGAGGAAGCCGCGAAACCCGAGAATGCGCACAAGCCTTACTTCCTGATCATCGACGAAATGAACCGCGCCAACCTGGCCAAGGTTTTCGGCGAGCTCTACTTCCTCCTGGAATATCGGGATGACCGCATCTACCTGCAGTACAGCCCCAACGAGCCCTTCAGCTTGCCGGACAACCTCTACATCATTGGCACCATGAACACCGCGGACCGTTCCATTGCCATGATGGATGCTGCTATCCGCCGCCGTTTCGCGTTCATCGAGCTGCACCCCAAGGAAGAGCCCATCCGCGGCACGCTGCGCAGGTTCCTCGAAGCCCGCGGACTGGACACCCTGAACGCGGACCTGTTGGACGCGCTCAACAACGCCATTGATGATTGGGACCGGGACCTGATGATCGGGCCGTCCTACTTCATGAAGAATGCTGCGCAGAACCCCACCGGTCTCCGCCGCATGTGGAAGTACGAGCTCATGCCGTTGCTGGAGGAGCACTACCACGGGCAGCTGAACCGGGCGCAGTTGGAGGAACGCTTCGGCCTGGAACAGTTGCTGGGACGTCTTGCAGCCCGCTAAAGCCATCCCGCCCAGGCCAGGCCGTGCCCCTGCCTCGGCAGCGAAGGCCAGGTCCGGTCCACGGCACATTGTCATGGACGAGCTATCCCGCGGGGTGGTGGAGAAGCTCGATCCCGGATCGGCTGCGTTCATCAACACCAGCGGACTGGCCAAGGCCTCGCCCATGGGGATGGGCCTGTACCGGATTGAGCCGGTGGGCAAGGTGGGATCCGTGCGGACCGCCACGGTGCAGCTGGAAGTCCGTCCCAAGGACCGTCTGGGCTTGAGCCGGCTCCTTTTCCTGCTCAGTTACGCTGGGGAGCAGGGCTTCCGCGATCACTCGGTGGAAGCCGTGGAGCACCCGGACCTGTGGAGCGCGTTAGCCGAATCACTGGCTCAGTTGGCTGATAAGGCGCTTAGCCGGGGCGTCCTGCAGGGCTACCTCACAGTGGAGGAGTCCCTGCGGACCGTCAAGGGGCGCATCCGCATTTCGGACCAGATCTCCCGGCGTCCGGGAATGATGGTCCCGCTGGAGGTCTCCTACGACGAATTTACCGAGGACATTGCCGAGAACCGTATCCTCCGTGCTGCCTTGGAACGCATGGGCAAGGTTCCCGGCGTTCGTCCGGATGTCCTGAGCCGCTTGAGGCAACTCAAAGGAAAGCTCGACGCCGTCACACGGCTTCAGTCCGGGGCGCCCCTGCCGCCGTGGCGCGCCAGCCGGATGAACCTCAGGTATCACCCGGTGCTGCGACTGTCCGAGGTGATCCTCCGCAATGCTTCCGCCGAGGCGGGCGAGGGCAAGCAACAAACCGCGTCCTTCGTGGTGGACATGGGCCAGGTGTTCGAGGAGTTCGTGGGGACAGCGCTGCGCAGTGCCATGAGTGCCCACCCGGGGGAGATGCGCCTCCAGTATGGCGCACTCCTGAATGAGGCAGTCCGGGACTCTGATCGGCTCACGGTTCGCCCCGATGCCGTGCATTTCCTGGGTGGGCGGCCCGTGGTGGTATACGACTCCAAATACCAGGCAGCGTCCGACGCCGGTGCCTCCTTGAGCGCGGACCACTACCAGTTGCTGGCCTACTGCACGGCGCTCAGGGTCCCCACGGCCTGGCTGGTTTACGCAGGCTCGGGGGAAATGAAGCTGCGCCGCATCCTCAACACGGACATTGACATTGTGGAGTACCCGCTGGACCTGTCCTTGCCGCCCTCGGACATCCTGGCTGCAGTGGCTGACCTGGCTGAACAGTCCTGGGGTGAAGTGGTTCGGCAGGCTGTGGCGGGCCGCCCGGCATCGGACTAGCCTGAGAAGTACATCTTCACCGGAGGAGGCATCATGGCCCGCAAGAAATCCTGGCGCGATATGACCAAAGGCCAACGGATCATGTTGTTGGTCAGCGGGGCGATCAACATGGCCTTGCTGGGAGCCGCGCAGCGAAGCATCGGTAAGACTCCGGACGATCAAATCCGAGGTAAGAAGGGGGTCTGGCGCGCCGTTTCCTTCATCAACTTCTTTGGCCCGGTCAGCTACTTCCTGTTCGGCCGCCGGAGGGACGCAGCCGCTTAGGGAATGCCTAAGCGGGCATCTTCACCGTGAAGGTGGTGCCCCGGCCTGGTTCGCTTTCGAGCGTGATGGTTCCGCCATGCGCTTCTACGATGGCTTTGCTGATGGGCAGCCCGAGCCCCACCCCGGGAATGGCGCTTTTGCGGACCCCACCGGCGCGGAAGAACTTGGTGAAAGCCTCCGCCTGTTCCTCCTCGTTCATTCCCATGCCGGTATCGGTAACCCGGCAGAAAATAAAGTCCTGGTCCTCCCACGCCGCTACCTCCACGTCCCCGCCGTCGGGCGAGTATTTGATGGCGTTTGAGACCAGGTTGTCCAGTACTTGGGCAATCCGTGAGGAATCCACGCGGGCTTCCAGGGCATCAGGGAGGTCCACGGAGAGCCGGATACCGGCCTTGGCTGCCCGCGGTTCTGCGGAGTTGACGCTGCCGCGCACCAGTTCTGCGAGGTCCGCGGTGTGGGGTTGGATGACGATCTGGCCCGAGCGCACAGCCAGCAGGTCCGAGACGAGTGTCAGGAGCCGCTCGGCGTTTCGCCTGACGATGTCCAGCTGTTGACGCGCCCGGGCGTCGAGGGCGTCCGGCTCGTCCAGGATCAGTTCGACGTAGCCCAGGATTGACGTCAGCGGGGTACGGAATTCGTGGGAGACGTTGGCAACAAAGTCGTCTTTGGCAGCCAGCGCGTTCACCAGGTCCGTGACATCGCTGAAGACCACCACTGAGCCTGCGAACTTCCCGTCGTCGTCCACCATGGGGCGCGCGCTGGCGGTGAAAGCGCGTTGATCGCTGCCTGAGCCCAACCACACCAACTGATCGGTAAACCGTTCGCCCAGGACAGCGCGGCGTACCGGCCTCCGGTCGGCAGGCATGGGGGTTGTCCTGTCGGTATCGAAAATCAGCAGCTGGGATTCGTTGGGATCGGCGTTGTCCGGGGGAGTCGCAAGAACGTGTGTATGGCGTTGGCGGCGGTTCATGAGGATGTCATGCCCGTCCCCATCCACTGCCACAACGCCCAGTGGCAGGGCTTCCATGACCGTGTTGAGCAGCCGTTCCTGTTTGGTGCTGACGCTTAGTGCTTCCTTGAGGGCCTCGTCCTTGTCCTCGAGGGCGCGTTGCTGGCGGACCATGCTGAGGGTCAGGACGCTGACGGAGACACCGATGCCGAGCATCAGGATGGGGAACAGGAGGGGTTTGGTGAGGTCCTGTTCGCTGAGGGTTCCGCGGACGAACAGGGGAACCCAGACAATCCCAAGCGGGCCAAGGAAGGACATGACGATGGCAAGCTTGGGGTAAAGCCCGGAGGCGCACAGCCAGATGACCGGCAGCACCACCAACACGCTGAGGCCGGTGATGGATTCCACAGCGCCTTCGCGGGCGAAACCTATGGAGACCATATCCAGGATGGGTATGGTCAGGAAGCTGGCGAACGGAAGCCGGTGCCAGGGAACAATGATGCACAGCGCCAGCAGGAGAGCCTGGCTCAGCAGGAAAATGAGGAACAGAGGATTTTGCAGCGTTGCCGGGAAATAGAGCCAAACCAGGATGGCCGAAATACAGACACATACTGATAACGGCAATTGGCTGAGGACAACGCGCATCCGCAGGGTATGTTCGTGGAAAGAGCGCCTAAAAACCAACAACTGCTTCTTTTCTCCAATGTCCCACGTCGAAGGCTGGGTCATGGCGCATCCATCAAAGACGCGGAAGAAAGTCGGTTCATGAGATCAGCCTAACCATAATGGATATACTTCTGAGGTTATCGAAGGGGCTGAGGGGCAGCGATGAGTGAAGCACGTGTGGGGCTGGTCATTGAAGATGATCAGGATATCCGCGAATTGGTACGCGTAGTTCTATCCCAGGCGGGATTTGACGTACATGTCGCGTCCACGGGATCTGCAGGTGTCACATCGGCGCGTGAACTGAATCCGGACGTTATTACGTTGGATCTGGGCCTTCCCGATATTGACGGTTTTGAGGTGGCACGCCAGATCCGTAAATCCTCGGACGCGTACATCATCATGTTGACTGCCCGCGCCGAGGAGCTGGACACCCTCATGGGTTTGGAAGCCGGCGGCGATGACTACCTCACCAAGCCGTTCCGTCCCCGCGAATTGCGCGCCCGCGTCGAAGCAATGATGCGGCGCCCCCGGGCTTCGTCGGAATCCAAGACTGTTGCCGAGGAAGTGGATCCTGAGGTGAGCCACAACGGGTTGGCCGTTTCTGCCGGCTCCCGTACCGCGATTTTGAATGGCACCGAGTTGAAGCTCACCCGGACGGAGTTCGACCTCCTGCTGGCGTTGCTGGAAACCGGACGGATTGTGCGGACCAAGGCGGACCTCGCACGCCGCCTTCGCAACGAACCGTACGACGTCGGAAGTTACGTCAGCGACGCGGACGAGCGCGCCGTTGAGGTGCATATGGGTAATCTACGCAAGAAACTTGGCGACAGCATCCAGGCGCCGCGCTGGCTTGAGACTGTTCGCGGTGTTGGTTACCGGCTGGCGCCGGCCAGTAACAACTAACGCGGAAGCGTTTACGAAACCGAGGTTTCCAGCTCCTGAATGGTGCCGGAGACGAAGTGGTCGATTTCCTGGACTTGTGGGGCCAATTCGTCCAAGTGATCTGAGGCCGCCAAGAGGCGGATGCTCAGTTCCAACTCCGTTGCCAGACGGTTCATGCAGATGGCCCCCACCATGTGGCTGGAGGTCTTCAGGCTCAGGACTGCATCCATGGCATCCTCAATGTCCTGCTTTTCCAGGGCATGGTAAAGCCGTCCCACCCGCCACGGCAGAAGCTGAATGTAGGTGCGCACAAAGGTGCTGATGATGCCGGGGTCGCCGCCAAGCTCGGCCTGGAGTTCGGTCAGGACGGTGCGATCCACCAGGGCGGCGGTGCACTCGTCATACTCAGCCACCAAACCCCTCCCGCCTCCAAACAATAGATTCACCACTCAACAGTAGGTCTCGTGGAACTTGCGAAACGCCAAATATCCAAAGATTGATCCAATCTTGAGCGGACTCAGAGGCGCTCTTGATCTCAGCCCCACAAAGTAGTTAAAAGCAGATCTGGAGCGTTTCCAGGCTGAACCAGGGAGTGGGGGAAAACATGGACAGTGGTGCTCGCCCGTCGCCGGCCCTCTTACTTCTCATTGTGGTCTGCATGACCGTCCTGCTGGGCATCGGTGGGTCGGCTGCCTTTGCGCTGTGGCAGCAGAGTTCCCATGCCACGGTGTCGGATCAGTCCATCAACTCTGCACCCACCACTACCAGGGCGCCTTAGCCCGCGGATTCTTCCAGGAAGGCCGTCAGCCGATCCTCCAACGCGGATCTTTCCTTGAGTTGGCATTCCCATACCGTGAGTACTTGCCAGCCGGCAGCCTCCAACTGTTCCCGTTGAAGGGCGTCCCTTTCGCGGGTCCGGGTGCGTTTTGCCTCCCAGAACTCAGCATTCGCCGCCGGGGCATGCTGCCCGGCTTTGCAGTGGTGGAAATGCCAGAAGCAGCCGTTGACGAAGATGACCTTGCGCCTGCCCGCGAACACCAGGTCCGGGCGGCCGGGGAGCTTCACGGCGCCGGCCTTGCCGTGGAGCCTGTACCGGTAGCCCTTGGCATGCAGGAGTTTCCGGACCAGCAGCTCGGGTTTGGTGTTCTTCCCGCGAATTTTGGACATGTTGCGGCTGCGCTGTTCCGGCGTCAGTAGGTCCCGGCTCTCGCCCATGCTTCCAGCCTACCCAGGGAGCCTTGTACAGATACCGCCCTTATGAGGGGGCATTATCTGGACAAAAACTCGTGCGGCCGTGCCGGGAACAGTGCGCGGTCCAGCCCAACGGTGTGACCTGCACTTTCATCCTGCGGCGGCACTGCGGGCAAAAGCGGGGCGGCTCCATCGCCAGCCGCTGCTGGCAGCTATGGTGAGTGTCCGACGTCGGGCCCTCACCGCCGCAGTGACCGCAAAACTGTTGCTCTGCTGCGGTGCTCACAGGGACTTCTGGAACTCCTTGATGGGCATGTTCAGCTCCACCAGGAGGTTGAGGTCAGCATCCGCGGGGCGGCCAAGCGTGGTGAGGTAGTTGCCAACAATGACTGCGTTGATGCCGCCCATCAGGCCATCCCGGGTTCCCAGGTCTCCGAGTGTCAGTTCGCGTCCGCCGGCGTACCGGAGCACGGTGCGCGGCATCGCCAGCCGGAAGGCGGCGATGGCGCGCAGGGCGTCCTTGCCATCCATGATGCCTTGGTTCTCCAAGGGTGTACCGGGGCGGGGGTTGAGGAAGTTCAACGGAACCTCATGGGGTTCAAGGGCGGCGAGCTGGGCTGCGAGTTCGGCCCGTTGCGCCAATGATTCGCCCATGCCGATCAAAGCGCCACAGCACAGCTCCATTCCTGCGGCCTTCACCATGGCGCACGTTTCGAGTCGTTCCTCGTAGCTGTGGGTGGTCACTACCTCGGGGAAGTAGCTGCGGGCCGTCTCCAGGTTGTGGTTGTAACGGTGGACGCCCCATTGAGCCAACTGGTCCACTTGGCGTTGGGTCAACATGCCCAGCGAACAAGCGATGTTGATGTCCACTTCTTCGTGGATGCGGTCGATTGCGAACTTGATCTGGTTCATGAGCTTGATGTCCGGGCCACGGACGGCTGCAACGATGCAGAACTCCGTAGCTCCGGTTGCGGCGGTCTCCTTGGCGGCCTTCACCAGCTCGGGGATGTCCAGCCACACCCCGCGGACAGGGGAGTCGAACAGTCCGGACTGGCTGCAAAAGTGGCAGTCCTCGGGGCAGCCGCCGGTCTTGATGGAGATGATGCCTTCCACCTCCACGTCCTCCCCGCAATGCTTGAGCCGGACTTCGTGGGCGAGCTGCAGGGCGGCCGGGATCGCCTCATCGGGGAGTTCGAGGATCTCGCGCAGCTGCCCCTCGTCCAAGCCCTCACCGCGCTCCAAAACCTGTTCGCGGGCGGTGTCCAGAATGGTGTAACTGATGGCTTCCAAGGTCATGCCTCGACGGTATCCGTGCTGGTCACAGCCGATTTTGTGGGGTGTGCACAAAGGGTGCGGAGGGATTTTGGTGATGGGCGTACGGGGTCCCTGATGCAGAAGTTACAGCTGCGAAACATGCACGTGACTGAAATGACGCGCTGCGTCACTAGCGTCGTGGGCGAGGCAAAATCCCCCGAGGAAAGCGGAGAACGAATGAGCGACGATCAGACCAGTACCGCCACGCTGGAGCCGACGACGGCGGCAAGCACCGCCGTCGGAATCGGCACGGCGGTAGCCCCACCGCACAGTAACGCGGACGCCATGAGTGCAGCCAAGGAGTCCCTGGAGGATTACACGCTCCGGTTCGCCCCCAGGTCTTACCGCAAGTGGAGCGCAGGGGTAGTAGCCACCAGTGCCCTGGGTGGCATCGCCTACCTGGCGGACTTCTCCATCGGCGCCAACATCGGCATCGCGTACGGAACCGTCAACGCCATCATCGGCATCATGGTGGCCGCAGTGATCATCTTCGCCACCGGATTTCCCCTGGCTTACTACGCCGCCCGCTACAACATCGATTTGGACCTCATCACCCGAGGCTCGGGCTTCGGATACTACGGCTCCGTGGTCACCAACATCATCTTTGCCACCTTCACGTTCATCTTCTTCGCCTTGGAAGGTTCCATCATGGCCCAGGGGCTTCAGCTGGGCCTGGGTATTCCGCAGTGGATCGGCTACGCCGTGTCCACCATCATCATCATTCCGCTGGTGATTTATGGGATGAAGACCCTCGCTACTTTGCAGGTATGGACCACACCCTTGTGGCTGCTGCTCATGGTGGTTCCAGTGGGGTATCTCCTCCTGTCCCACCCGGAGAGCATCGATGCCTTCTTCGCTTTCACCGGTGCAGCAGGGGAGGGTGGTCCCAACCTTGCTTCGGTGATGCTGGCCGCCGGTGTTTGCCTCTCGCTCATGGCGCAGATTGCAGAACAAATCGACTACCTCCGCTTCATGCCGCCCAAGACCGCTGAAAACAAGGGTGCCTGGTGGCGTGCGGTGATCCTGGCTGGACCGGGCTGGGTCATCTTCGGTGCCATCAAGCAGATCATCGGCCTGTTTATTGCCATCTACCTCATCGCCAAGCTGGACCCCGCAGCTGCAGTCCACGCCAACGAGCCTGTCCACCAGTTCCTGGGTGTTTACGAAGAGATGATGCCGGCGTGGCTCGCCATGACCTTGGCCGTGGTGCTGGTGGTCATTTCGCAAATCAAGATCAACGTCACCAACGCCTACTCTGGCTCGCTGGCCTGGACCAACTCCTTTACCCGTGTCACCAAAACCTACCCTGGCCGGATGGTGTTCGTGGTGGTAAACCTGGTGATCGCGCTGATCCTGATGGAGTCGAACATGTTCGAGTTCCTCAACACCATCCTGGGTTTCTACGCCAACTGCGCCATGGCCTGGGTTGTTACCGTGGCCTCGGACATCGCCATCAACAAGTACCTCTTGAAGATCTCACCCAAGGTTCCCGAGTTCCGCCGTGGGATGCTCTACTCCGTGAACCCGGTGGGCTTCGTGTCCATGCTGGTCTCCGCAGGGGTTTCCATCGCGGTGTTCTTTGGAGCGTTCGGCCCGGCCGTCCAGCCCTTCTCGCCCATTTTCGCGGTTGGACTGGCCTTGGTACTTCCGCCGGTGTTGGCCCTGGCCACCCGCGGCCGGTTCTACTTGCGGCGCACGGACGACGGCATTGACCTGCCCATGTTTGACGCCGAGGGAAACCCCAGCGATGCCAAGCTCCTCTGCCACGTCACAGGCCTGGAGTTCGAACGTCCGGACATGCTGCGCTCAGGTCAGGACGGGCCCGACGGCGAACCCCAGTACATCTCGTCCCTCGCCTTATCCACGGATAAGTCCGGTGCGTTGGTACTTCCGGCCCAGAAGTAGCCCGCCTCGCCCACATGTGACCTGGTTGGGCAAACGCGAGCGCCCCGGCTTCCTTTCGGGAGCCGGGGCGCTGCGCTGTGTGTTTTAGTGATGTGTGTTTAGTGCTGTGTGTTTTGGTGATGTTTTACTGCTGTGTTGCGGTGGGGCTTACTTGTCGAAGACGTCCTTCGCGGTGTCCTTGACGTTCTCGCCCGCCTGCTTGGTCTTGGCAGCAGCTTGATCAGCTACGCCCTCGGCCTGCAGTTTCTCATTGTTCGTGGCGTCACCCAAGGCTTCCTTAGCCTTTCCGGTGACTTCCTGTGCCTTGTTGCTGATCTTGTCTCCGAGTCCCATGGGCCCTCCTTCGATGTAATCCAACGCTGACAATGGCTAGGCTATCTAGCGATTCTGGGTGTTACCTGAAGGTCCTTGGTGTGCAGGGTGACCGGCTACCTAAGGCTTGAGGACCACCTTGATGCACCCGTCCTGCTTCTTTTGGAACTTCTCATAGAGCTCCGGTGCCTCATCAAGGGAACCGGTGTGGGTGACCAGATGCATGACTCCCAGCGGATCGGCGTCGTCCTCCACCAAAGGGAGCAGGGCGTCAGTCCAACTTCGCACATTGCACTGGCCCATGCGGAGCTGGATCTGCTTGTCGAACATGGTCATCAGGGGCATCGGATCGGCCTGGCCACCGTAGACGCCGCTCAGCGAAATAGTGCCGCCACGGCGGACAAGGTCCACGGCGGTGTGCAGCGCAGCGAGGCGGTCCACGCTCATGGTTTCCATGGCAACCTGCGCAGGCTTGTCCGGCAGCAGGGAAACTGCCTTGTGGAGGAACGAGGCAACGGGGGAGCCATGGGCCTCCATTCCCACGGCGTCAACCACCGAGTCCGGGCCACGGCCCAGGGTTTGCTCACGGATCCGGCCGGCTACGTCGGAACTGTAATCCATGGTCTCCACGCCATGAGCCTCCGCCATGGCGCGGCGCTCAGGGACTGGATCAACGCCAATCACCCTGAAACCTTTGTGGGCACCGATTCTTGCAGCGAACTGTCCTACAGGGCCCAGCCCAAGGACAGCCAAAGTCCCTCCGTCCGGAACGTTTGCGTACTCCACCGCCTGCCACGCGGTGGGCAGAATGTCGGAGAGGAACAAGTAACGCTCGTCCGGGGCGTCGGAATCGACCTTGACGGGTCCGTAATCAGCGAAGGGGACGCGCAAATACTGAGCCTGTCCGCCCGGGACCGAGCCATAGAGTTCGGAATAGCCGAACAAGGCCGCGCCTGATCCTTTTGCCGTGACCTGAGTGGTTTCGCACTGCGATTGAAGGCCTTGGTTGCACATGTAGCAATGACCGCATGAGATGTTGAAGGGCACCACCACCCGGTCGCCTTTCTTCAGGCGGTGGACTTCTGAGCCCACTTCTTCCACGATTCCCATGGGCTCATGACCGATCACATCTCCCTTATGCATGTAGGGGCCCAGGACCTCGTAAAGGTGGAGGTCCGAGCCGCAGATGGCTGTGGAGGTAATCCGGACGATCGCATCCGTGGGGTCCTGGATGACGGGATCGGGCACGTCTTGGACGCTCAGCGAGCGCCGGCCTTGCCATGTCACTGCTTTCACGATGTGTTTCTCCCTGCGTTGCGGCTGGGTGGGTCCCTCGCTGCTGGAGACCTTTCCAGCGAAGCAGAGATGGCAGCGGTGCACAAGGCCGCCCGGCCTCTGCCACTTGTCCTCCACTCCCTTAGGGGAGTTACCAGAAGCCACTGGAAGCCTAATGTAATAAGTAGCCTGATTATTAGTGTTAACATGGTGGAAGGGAGAGAGTTTTCGGGCAGAGTTGACCGAGGAGTGATCGCGTTGTCCATCATGAAGAATCCGCTGGTTTCCGGAGGCGTGTCACATCAAACGTCCAAGGCGCCCCATTGCACCAACTGCGGGACAGCTGACTGGCTAAACCTCGAAGCCATAGACTCGATCGAACCCCATACTGGGGAATTGACGGTGCGGGTGTCCTACACGTGCGGGGCCTGCCAGGCGTCATACGCGCACAATGCGGCATTCCGTGATGTGGCCACAATCCTCAACCGCAGCGCGAATCCCTCCGGTCTGCTCCAATTCGGCGGAACCTACCTCCACTGCGGAGAGCCAATGGCCTTCGCCGAATCGTCCGCCCGCAGCCTCTACGCCCCTCTGAGCACCGAAGACGTGGACGAAGACCTGCCGGATGTGTACCTGCGAACCCGGGTCATTCAGTGCAAGTGCGGCTTCAGGATGGAGCTGCCCGGCTGAGAGTCCGGAGTCGTTTCGACGCTGCCTGCCCGGGGTACACCCCAGGTACGCACACTTATTCAGTAACCACGCGGGCCACGAGCGGCGCCCACTCAAGCCGCTCACCAGGGAGATAAACGCACATGGATACAGGAACACTGGTACTGATCATCGTGCTGGCCGTCGTAGTGATCGCCGTCGTGATCATCGCAGTCGTCATGGGACGCCGCAAAAAGGCCGAAGTCAACCGCCACCGGGCCGAGGAACTTCGCGAGAAGGCAGCCGAGGAAGCCATTGGTGCGCACCAAGCCAAGGCCGAATCGGCTCAGGCCGAAGCCGCTGCGCTGCAGGCGGAAGTGGAAGCAAACCGGCTCCGCAGGGAAGCCGAACAGCATGCACACAAGGCCGGTGAAGCCCACGAGCGCGTGGAGGAGCACCTTCGCCATGCCGACAAGCTTGATCCGAATTCGAACCCGGACCGCACGCGTGATACGGACCGCGCTCGTGATGCGGACCGCATGCGTGATGCTGACCGGACCCGCGAGGCGGATCTCACCCGGGACGCGGACCGAACCCGCGAGGCGGACACCGAGCGCTCCAACCTTGCCGAGGGCGAGCGCCTCACCCGGGACCGCAGCGGCCGGGACGGCTCAGTGCGAGACAGCTCGGTGCGGGACGGTTCAGTGCGGGACGGTTCGAGCCGTGAGGGTGATAGGAACCTATAGTTTCAGCGGAGAAGCGGAGGTAGGGAAGTGAGCATTGTGGTGAGGCGAACAGGTCAGGCGATGCGCTCCACTGGATCGAAGCCAAACCGGCATGCAGTTGACGTGGTCCTGGGGCATCTGGGCGAGATCGGTCCGGCCGTAGCTGCCCTGCGCCGGGAATCGTCGCGGCTAGCCGAGTGGGGCGAGGAGTTGGCTCGTGTCAGGTTACGGGGCGGGACCGTCTTTGCGGCCGGCAGCGACGGCTCTTCGCACGAAGCCCAGAGGTTTACCTCCGAGCTAAACGCCCACGACCCCGCCGAAGGATCCGGGTTCAAAGCCATCTCCATCACAAAAGGCTCGGCCGGTTCCAATGGCTCCACAGGAAGTATGGGAACCCAGATATCCAACCAGGTGCGCCGCGGTGACATCGTGGTCCTCCTCGCTGCCAAGGGCATCACGGAGGAACTCCGGGAAGCAGCCGATGCCGCCAAAACAAAGGGTGCGCGTGTTTGGGCGCTCACGGGCAAGGAATCCAAGGAACTCGCGCAATCCGTCAATGAGGCCATATGCATAGACACGGATCCTCCGCACGCCGAGGAAGCTCACCTCGTTGCGGTGCTGGCCTTGTGCGAGTGCTTTGAGGATGCCCTGAAGCACGTCACACCGGAGTAGCGGCCGCGGGCGATCTCTTCGCGAGGGAGTTGTTTGGCGCGCCGAGCGGAGACTCAGTATTGCGGTTGCTTGCGTGGTTTTCGCAGATTTATTGGTGGCGTGTGGCACTGTGATCCGGTGAAGAACACTCTTATTGCCTACTTCGGCATATTGGCGCTCGCCGGCCTGGTTTCCCTGAGCGTGCTGGGGGCGTCCATGCTTCAGAAGGGCAATAAGCTTGGAGTGCCTGTCCTGGTCGTCGTTGCAGCAGGACTGCTGCTGACCTTCGCGTATGCGGTAGTAACCAGTCGCAAAGCAGAATCCCAGCGTCCTTCAGCGCCCAAGGTGCCCGACCTCAACATCGTCACCACAACCAGCTCCGCGGACTTTTCGTACACACCTGCTGTGGTTTGGTCTGCAATCCGGCCTGCAGAGACCGCAGTAGAAATCAGTAGCGAGACGGCGTACGCGTTTAGCGTGCCGGCCATCGCCGACGGACCACCTGAGCGGCAGTGCTTTTTTGGTTGGAACGGCAGCATTAATGTGCTGGAAGTTTTGGAAGAAGTGCCTGAACGTCTCGCCGTTACTCAGTCACTGCTACCTTCCAGTGGAGCCCCAACCAAGACTGTGTATCGTCTTGAATCGACCCCTGCCGGTTGCCGGCTGACCATCGAGACCGCCATAGAGTTACCGCGAGACCATATTCCTAACCGGGCGCTTATTCAGAGCTACGGCGATTCGTACCTTGTGAGGGTGGAGTCGTTTCTCAGGAAGGGGTTGCTGCAGGAAGCTGGCCGCCCCTGATGTGATGTGCCCCTCTTTCGGAATAGTTGCAGACGCCATGCAGTTACTCATGGTGAACCTGATTCATTCTGAAAGGAACTGCGCATGCTGTTTTCCCCTCTGGCCCTCGGCGAGCTTGAACTTTCCAACCGACTGGTGATGGCGCCCCTGACCCGCCTCCGCGCAGGTCAGAACGGTGTGCCCGGTTCATTGATTGCTGAGCACTACAGCCAGCGGGCTTCCCTCGGCCTGATCGTCAGCGAAGGAACCTACCCCACGCCTGCGGGCCGGTCTTACCCGGGTCAGCCCGGGCTCGTTACCGAGGAGCAGATCGCGGGGTGGAAGAAGGTGACTGAGGCAGTTCACGCTGAAGGTGGCCGCATCTTCGCCCAGGTCATGCACGGCGGCCGGGTTTCGCACGCGGACATCACCGGTGGGCACGAGATCGTGGCTCCTAGCGCAGTGGCTATCGACGGCGAGGTTCGCACCCCTAACGGCAAGCAGCCTTACCCGGTGCCTCGGGAACTCCGCACTGACGAACTTCCGGGAGTCATCCAGGAAATTGTCACCGCCTCCAAGAACGCCATTGAGGCCGGTTTCGACGGCGTTGAACTCCACTCCGCCAACGGTTACCTGCTGCATGAATTCCTTGCACCGAACTCCAACGTCCGCACCGACAGCTACGGAGGCTCCCCGGAGAACCGGGCACGCTTTGTGATCGAGACTGTCAACGCAGTGGTTGAGGCACTGGGCGCCAACCGTGTGGGCATCCGCATTTCGCCTGAGCACAATGTGCAGGGAATCGCGGAGACGGACCCCTCTGACGTCCGCGCAACATACGAGGTCTTGGTGGACACCATCGCTCCGCTGAACCTGGCCTACTTGAGCATCCTCCACCACGACCCCAAGAGCTCACTGGTGCAGGACCTCCGCGAGCGGTTCAACGGTACGTTCCTTGTGAACACCGGCTTCAGCGAGATCACCACACGTGACGAAGCTTTTGCGATCATCGAGGACGGACTGGCAGACGCCGTCGTAGTGGGCCGCCCCGCTATCGCCAACCCGGACCTTGCACGTCGCTGGCGCGAAAGCCTGCCCCTCAACGAGCCGGATGCTTCCACCTTCTACGCTGACGGCGCCGAGGGTTACACCGACTACCCTTTCTACGCCAGCTAGGAACCTGGCGCACCACGGTGCGCGAAGTACCTCCGTTATACCGCGACGTCGGCACTCAACCATGGGTGCCGACGTCGTGGTTTAACCCGTGGCCGGCTTGTTGTGCTGCCGAGGAGGGGCTGGTGACGTGAGCGGTATGTGACCCTGCGCTGACCCGGCGGATGGCATGGTTCCTATAGGATTTGTGCCATGGCTGATCCTTCCCCGTCCGCTTCCCGCGCTGGCTTCCCCGTCAGCCGCCAAGTGTTGGCTGACCATGTTTACGAAGCCCTGCTGGAGTGGCTCATGGACGGGCGGCTGGAACCCGGGGCGGCAGTGAGCATCGATGGTATGGCGCGGGAACTCGATGTCTCGCCCACTCCTGTGCGTGAGGCGTTGGCCCGCTTGGAGCATACCGGAATGGTGCGTCGCGTGGCACTGAAGGGATACCGGGTTGCCCCGGTGTTCACTCGGGAAGACTTTGCCGAACTCATGGAAGCCCGCCTCTCCATTGAGCCTGTCAACGCACGGTTGGCCTGTTCACGGATGACGCCGGACGGTCTTGAGGCTTTGAAGCAAGCTGTGGAGGACTTGACCACTGCTCCCAGGGGTGGCTCGTTTGCCGAGTACCGCAGCTACCTTGAGGCCGATGAACGCTTCCACCAACTCATCGCCGCGCAGGCCAACAACCAGTTCCTGCTCGCGGCCTACAACACCCTGGGCGGACAGATCCAGCGCTTCCGGCTGTTCGGGGGAGTGGGCATCACCGACGCTGAGCAAGCGATCGCAGAGCACCAGGCCGTTCTGGACGCCATGACCAGTGGCGACCCCGAAAAGGCTGCGGCCATGATGGTGGAGCACGTGGAGAAGGTGCGGGGCCGGGCCATGGCCGACGCCCCGGCAGACTAGGCCTAACACCTGGCGTGGGCTGCCGCGCCGTGCGGTGGGTCCAGCACAAGTATGACCCCCTTCACATACATATGTATGACATATAGGATCTAGGAAGTTTCCAAAAAAGGTTGACAGCGGTTCGCTAATCGTAAATCCTATAGGAAACAGGATTCACGAAGGAGTGTTCACCATGGCGTACACCGCCGAGAATTGGCCCATCACCGCGGCCCTCCTGCAGTTCCCCGGCGCGGATGCCGCGGGGCAGCACATCAACGACGCCGATGCTTCCGTTTGGGCGTCCGTCCTCCAAGAAGTCAAAGAAGCTGGCTTCACCAACGCGGACCTCACCGACAGCTGGGTCCGGCCCGGGGACCTCAGCAAAGAACGCCTGGCCGAGTTCAAGCAGACGGCTGACGAAGTGGGCATTGGCGTACCCGTCATCTCAGCCATCCGCCGCAGCGTCATCCACGCCACGGACTGGGCAGAGAACCTCGCGTACAGCCACCGCACTATCGACGCCGCGGCGGAACTCGGATGTGAAGTAGTGTCCTTCGGCCTGCATCAGGCAATCACACCGGAACAGCAGAAGCAGCTGTGGTTCTGGACCGTGGAAGGCTACAAGGACCCCGTGGGGGACAAGGAAGCGTGGGGCAACGCCGTCTCCAGGATCCGTGAACTGGGGAAGCACGCGGCCGAGGCCGGCATCCTGGTCTCCCTTGAGATGTACGAGGACACCTACCTCGGAACCTCGGACTCCTCCGTCCAGTTGGTCCAGGACATTGGCCTGGACAACGTTGGCCTGAACCCGGACCTCGGCAACCTGATCCGCCTGCACCGGCCCATCGAAGACTGGCGGGAGATGGTGGCCAAGACGCTGCCGTACTCCAACTACTGGCACATGAAGAACTACATCCGGGATGAAGACGTGGCACGCGACAGCTACATCACCATGCCGGCTCCGATGGAAAGCGGACTCATCAATTACCGCGAAGCGTTCAAGTTCGCGCTGTCCGTGGGCTTCCAAGGGATCCTCTGCACCGAGCACTACGGTGGCGATGGCCTGAGCGTCACCGCGAGCAACCAGGACTACCTCCGCCGGCATGTCCTGCCCAAGACCGAGGGCTATGAATTGGGCAAGAGCCAGGTAGCCCAGGGCCGTCAGGTACCGGCAACCGAGCTCGCGGGGGTCTAGGAATGACACAGATTTTTGATGACCCGGCACACTTCGCCGATGAAGCGCTGGACGGATTCGTCGCAGCCAACCGTAACTACGTTGCCCGCATTGACGGCGGAGTGGTCCGCTCCACCGAAGTCCCCGCAGGGCAGGTAGCCCTGGTGGTTGGCGGTGGCTCGGGACACTACCCTGCCTTCGCTGGTTTGGTGGGTCCCGGGCTGGCAACCGGCTCAGCATGCGGCAACATGTTCGCCTCCCCGGCCGCGGGCCAGGTCTACCGCGTAGCCAAGGCAGCAAACGCCGGCGGGGGAGTCCTGCTCAGCTATGGCAACTACGCCGGCGACGTACTGCACTTCGGTCAGGCGCAGCTCCGCCTCAACGCCGAGGGCATAGAAACCCGGACGGTCACCGTCACGGACGACATCGCCAGCGCGCCGATCGAGCAGCTTGAGAAGCGCCGTGGCATTGCCGGGGACCTCACCGTTTTCAAGATCGCGGGTGCCGCCGCCGAAGCGGGACTGAACCTTGACGACGTCGAGCGTTTGGCCATCAAGACCAACTACCGGACGCGTTCACTGGGCGTGGCTTTTGACGGGTGCACGCTCCCGGGAGCCAAGGACCCGCTGTTCCACGTCCCTGCTGGACAGATGTCCTTGGGGTTGGGAATCCACGGGGAGCCCGGCATTTCGGAGCACCCCATGCCCACTGCCTCCGAGCTCGCAAACCTGTTGGTGAGTAAGCTGTTGGCTGACAAACCCGAGGACGCCGGAAACCGTGTGGTGGCGATCGTCAACGGCCTTGGCACGGTGAAATACGACGAATTGTTCTTGTTGTTCGGCAAGATCGAGAACCTCCTCACTGCAGCCGGGATCACTGTTGTTGAGCCGGAATGCGGCGAGTTGGTGACCAGCCTGGACATGTCCGGGCTCTCGCTGACCCTCCTGTGGCTGGACGAGGAACTCGAGCAGTATTGGGCGGCCCCCGCCGACACCCCGGCGTTCCGCAAAGGAAGCATGGCACCCCGTGCGCCGCGGATCGAGGCAGAAGAGGACGACGCCGTAACGGCCGACGTCGAACAGCCCACCCAGGCTGCTGCCCACCTCGGGCGACTCTCTGTTGCCGTGCTCGCCCAGGTGCGCGACGTCGTCGTCGAGCATGAAGAGGAACTCGGCAAGCTGGACGCGATCGCCGGCGACGGTGACCACGGCATTGGCATGAGGCGCGGCGTGGATGCAGCAGCGGCCGCGAGCGAAGCAGCCGCTGGTTCCTCCGTGGCTTCCATCCTGACATCGGCCGGCGAGGCCTGGAGCGAGCGGGCCGGCGGAACCTCGGGTGCGCTCTGGGGTTCGGCGGTCATCGCCGCAGGGTTGTCCTTGGGGAATCGTGAAACGTACGCGTCCTCGGATGCCGCAGAGGCTGTGAGGGCTTTCGTCCGCGCCATCACCGAGCTCGGCAAAGCCGATCCGGGCGACAAAACAATGGTGGACGCGCTCCTGCCCTTCCGGGACACCTTCCTCACAGAACTCGACGGCGGCACTCCGGTTGACCGGGCGCTGGCAGTAGCTGCTGCGGCAGCGGAGTCCGCTGCCGCAAACACCGCCGACCTTCGGCCTCTCAAAGGCCGGGCGCGGCCCCTGGCGGAAAAAAGCATCGGCCACCCCGATCCGGGTGCCGTGTCCTTTGCTTTGATCGCCGCCAGGATTTCCACCTTCATTGATTCACAGTTGGCCACTGCCTCTGCAGCAGTAACGGCTTCTTCAGCAGCATCGGCCGGGAACGGAGACCAAGCATGAGCGAGAACCAAGGCTGGCGCATTGTCGTCGGTAATGATGAGGCCGGCGTGGAGTACAAGAACGCCCTCAAGGAATTGCTGGAAGCTGACCCCCGCGTGGCATCCGTGACAGACGTCGGTGTGGGCTTCAACGATTCCACGGCGTACCCGCACGTTGCCGTGGACGCAGCCCGCAAAGTGGCCGAAGGCGAAGCTGACAGGGCACTGCTGATTTGCGGCACCGGGCTTGGTGTGGCCATTGCAGCCAATAAAGTTCCCGGCATCCGCGCGGTCACAGCTCATGACAGCTACTCCGTGGAACGGTCCGTGCTCAGCAACAACGCCCAGGTCCTGACTCTGGGCCAGCGGGTGATTGGCTTGGAACTGGCCAAAAAGCTCGTAGGGGAGTGGCTGGGCCACACCTTCGACCAAAGCTCATCCTCCGCCGCCAAGGTGGACGCCATCTGCTCTTACGAGCCCGATTACACGAAGGCAGTCTGATCATGACCACATCTGAAACAACTGAAACTTCCGCGAACAACGCAGCAGCTTCCGCGAACAACGCAGCCCGGAAGATCGCCGTCGTAGGCTCGGGCTACATGGGCGGCGGCATCGCCCAGGTCTTGGCGCTCGGTGGAGCGCGTGTGGCGCTTGCCGATGTTTCCGCCGAGGTAGCGCAGAAGAATTTCGACCGCCTGCTGGTGGAGTCGGACCAGTTCATCGCCGATGGGCTTTTCCCCGAAGGGTCCACAGAGATCCTGAAGCAGAACCTGTGGGCTGCCAAGGACATCGAGGAAGCAGTCTCTGACGCGGACTTCATTGAGGAATGCGTTCCCGAGGTCCTGGAAATCAAGCACCAGTCCCTGGCTCGGATCAGTGCTGCAGCCCGGCCCGATGCCGTGATCGGTTCCAACACGTCCACCATTTCCATCGCGTCGCTCGCTGAAGCCGTCACCAACCCGGAGCGCTTCCTGGGCGTGCACTTCTCCAACCCGTCGCCCTTCATCCCGGGCGTGGAGATCATCCCCCACGCTGAAACATCCGCAGCCACGGTTGCTGCCTCCCGCGAGCTGGTGCACGCGGCCGGCAAGCAGACCGCCGTGGTCAAGGATGTCACCGGGTTCGTGCTCAACCGCCTGCAGTACGCGCTGTTCCACGAGGCGGCGCAGCTGGTGGAGCAGGGGATCGCAACAGCGGACGACGTCGACACCCTGGTCCGTACGACGTTCGGCTTCCGCTTGCCCTTCTTTGGTCCGTTCGCCATCGCAGATATGGCCGGCTTGGACGTCTATAACTTCTGCTACAAGTCCCTGCAAACGGGCTTCCCGGAACGGTTTGCGACGCCCAAGATCCTCTCGGACCTGGTGGAAGCAGGCAAGCTCGGAACCAAGACCGGTTCCGGCTTCCTTAACGTCCCCGCGGAGCGCACGCCCGAGCTCATCGCCTACCGCAACAAGGCTTACGTCGCCATGCAGAAGCTCATTGAAGAGCTCGGCCCGGCCCCCATCAACTAAGACCCTTCAGGAGAAAATACATGACTTTCCCCGCAGAACGCACAGCCATTGTGACTGGCGCTGTTTCCGAGCGCGGCATTGGCCGAGCCACCGTCAACTACCTGGCCGCGCAGGGCTGGAACATCGGGATCATCGATCTTGATGACGCAGCCTGCAAGGTCGCCGCCAAGGAAATCGCCACCGAATATGGCGTGCAGGCCCACGGCGTGGGTGCAAATGTAGCCAGCGAAGCTGAGGTCCGTGCGGCTATTGACGAGCTTGAGGCCGAACTGCCACAGATCGTGGCACTGGCCAACGTGGCAGGTGTCAGCTCACCGGTTGGCTACCTGGAACTCGAGCCCGCAGAGTGGGACCGCGTATTGAACATCAACCTCAACGGGGTGCACTACGCCACCCGCCGGGTAGCTGAATCCATGGTCAAGAACAGGATTGGGCGGATTGTTAATATCTCCTCCGTCTCCGCCCAGCGCGGTGGTGGGACCTTCTCCAAAACCCCTTACTCGGTAGCCAAGGCCGGAGTCATCGGGTTGACCCGGGCCACAGCCCGCGAGCTGGGCGAGTACGACATCACGGTCAACGCCATCTCTCCCGGCCCGATTGACACCGACATCATGGGCGGAACGCTGAGCCAGGACCGCAAGGACGAGCTCACCAAGGACCTTGTGGTGAACCGTGTGGGTTCCACCCGGGACATTGCCGCTGCTATCGCCTTCCTCATCAGCGAGGACTCCGGATACATCTCCGGGCAGACGCTGAATGTGGATGGCGGCCTCTACATGCACTAGGCGCTTGTTCATGAAGACCTGGACAAGAGAACGCAAGATCTACCTTGCCGTGGGCATCCTCGCCTGCGCAGTGGGCATGGTGCTCATTTTCTTCCCGCGCTGATCGTCACGATCTTTGTGATCGCGCTGCACTAGTCATTCCGTGTCACTCAAAGAGGAGTTTCAATGTCTGTTACCACCAATTCCACGAAGGAGTTGCTGGATACGCCGGTCCTGAAATCGGCGATCTCCAAAGCGTCGCGGCGGCTTATGCCAATGCTCGTCATCCTGTACGTGGTGGCGTTCCTGGACCGCACCAACGTCGGTTTCGCCGAGGCCGCGCTCGAGATGGACAAAGGCATCACCGCCGGTGCCTATGCACTGGGCGCCGGTATCTTCTTCATCGGCTACGCGCTGTTCGAAATCCCCAGCAACCTCCTGCTGACCAAGTTCGGGGCCAAGGTGTGGCTCGCCCGCATCGCCATTACCTGGGGCATCGTCTCTGCCTGCTTCGCTTTTGTTCAGGGCGAGACGTCCTTCATCATCCTTAGGTTCCTGCTGGGTGTGACCGAAGCCGGATTGTTCCCGGGCGTCATCATGTTCCTGGCAGCGTGGTTCCCCAACAAGGTCCGCGTGAAGATGTTCGCCATCTTCTATCTGGCTCAGCCGTTCTCCCAGATGATGGGTGCACCGCTCTCAGGATGGCTGATCAACATCGGCGACCAGGTTCCCGGTGTTGCCGGCTGGCAGGTCATGTTCTTTGTTGAAGGCATGCTGGCCGTCCTGGCCGGTATCGCAGCGTACTTCTTCCTGATCAACAGTCCACAGGACGCCAAGTTCCTGACAAAGGACGAGAAGAAGGCCCTGTCCGATGTCATGGCCTTGGAAGACACCGTCAAGGAAGAATCAGGTCCGCGTGGCGTCCTGGCTTCCATGCGCAACGGCCGTGTCTGGTACTTCACCGTCATCTACTTCTGCCTGCAGGTGGCTGTCTACGGCGTGACATTCTACCTGCCCCAGCAGGTGGCCCAGCTGACGGGCCAAAAGGTGGGGCTCGCCGTCGGACTCCTGGCGGCCATCCCATGGTTCTTCGGCATCTTTGCCTGCTACTTCATCGGCAAGGCAGCCAACACGGTGGCTCGCCGCCGGCGCTGGGGCACGGCGTTGTTCATCTCCACTGGCCTGTGCATCTTCGGTTCCGCATGGGCCGGCGCCAACCAGATGCCCGCACTGGGCATCATCTTCATCACCCTCGCGGTGTGCAGCTTCCTCTCCACCGGCCCCATTTGCTGGTCATACCCGACGGCGTTCCTCACCGGAACTGCCGCCGCTGCAGGCATCGGACTGATCAACTCACTGGGAAACCTGGGCGGATTCGTCGCCCCGATCCTGCGCACCACGGTCAACCAAGTCACCGCCTCGGATACAGGAACCATGGGCGTCTACGCACTGGGTGTGCTGCCGTTCGTAGCAGCTCTCCTGATGTTTGGCACCAAGCGCTTCAGCAACAAGGCTGATGAATTGTTGGAGAAGTAGAGCGTGAAGCTGCCTGTTTCCGATGCCCTCCTGGTTGGCGTCAGCACCAAGATGTACATGGGCTATGCGCACAGCCTGGAGTGGTTGAAAGAATTGGTAGCTGAAGTGGACGCCCGTCCGGCCCTCACGGCCGGGCGGGTGGTCCCGTTTGTGATCCCGTCGTTTCCGGTGCTCCCTGAAGCAGCTCGCCTGATCGCGGGTACGCCCCTGATGCTGGGCGCCCAGAACTGTGGATGGTCCGATGGTCCGTGGACGGGGGAGGTTTCGCCGTCCATCCTCGCTGAGCTGGGTGTGGGCATGGTGGAAATCGGGCACGCTGAGCGGCGCCGATACTTTGCCGAAGACGAAGCCATGATTGCGCTGAAGGTGAGCGCCGCCGTCGATGCTGGTCTGACGCCTCTGTTGTGCGTGGGGGAAACAGAGCTTGACGATCAGCATGAAGCCGCAGCCACTGTGTACGGGCAGATCAAAGCGGCCGTGTCCGGTGACTGGTCACTGGCCTCCCGGTTGGTGATCGCCTATGAACCTGTATGGGCCATCGGTGCTCCGGAGCCGGCGTCGGCCGGGTATGTTTCACGCGTGACAGCCGGGCTGCGGGAAGCTTTGGCCCAGCACGGACTTTCCGGGTTGCCCATCATTTACGGCGGCTCAGCAAAACCGGGTCTGTTGCCGCAGCTCTGCGGGGTGTCCGGGCTGTTCCTCGGCCGCTTCGCCCACGATGCCGCCAATTTCGGCGAGGTCCTCGACGAAGCACTGGCCCAAGCTATTTAGGTCGCGGTTCGCGTCGTTCCCGGCACTGGGAACGACGCGAACCGCGACTCAGTTGGGAACGGCGGATCGCTGGCACAGTGCCACGAAACCGCCCAGGTTCTCCAGGCCCTCCGGATGGGTGGGCAGGTAGTTGGTCAGCTCGGACGAACGCACGACGACGGCACGCCACTGGCCGCGCGAAACCGCCACATTGATCCGGTTCCGGGACAGCAGGAACTCCATACCGCGAGGCACTTCTCCCGCGGCAGACGCGGCCATGGACACGATGACCACTGGAGCTTCCTGGCCCTGGAACTTGTCCACCGTGCCCACCCTGACCTTGGGCAGCCCCGCGTCCCGGAGATGATGCTTGATCAGCTGGACCTGCGCGTTGTAGGCGGCCACCACCAGGATGTCTGTTTGCTCTAACGGACGCGGTTCGGCCGATGCAGGTTCAGCAGACGCGGGTTCGGCCGACGTGGGTTCGGCCGGCGTGGGTTCGGCCGACGTGGGTTCGGCCGGCGTGGGTTCGGCCGACGCGGGCGGAGCTTCGGACGACGTGGACGGGTCTGTCCATGCCAGGCCGAGATGTCCCTGGACCTGCTTTACAACCTCTGAGGCTTCCTCGGGTGAGGACGTGGAGTTACCTGTGTGGTCCACGTAAACACAAGCGACTCCGGGCGGGGCACCTTCAAGGTGGCGCTTCTTGGCTGCCGGCGCGGACTCCAGACGGTTGTCGTAGGAAAGCTCTGACACCGCACTGCAGAGTTCAGGGTGCATCCGCCAAGAAAGTGCCAGGAAATAGCCCAGCTCCGCCGGCAAGGTGTTGTAGCCATCAGACAACCAGCCCAGAGCGGATTCATCCACCGGTTCAGGGTGGGTTCCCTGCGTGACCTGCGGAAGCTGTTGTGGATCGCCCAGAAGCAGGAGACGCTTTGCTGCCCGACTCACCGCCATGGTGTTTGCCAGTGAGAACTGCCCTGCCTCGTCAATGACCAGGAGATCCAGTGAACCTGCCGGAACCGAACTACCCACCATGGTCCAGGCTGTGCCGCCAATGATGCCTCCGCCAGGCGAGGCCAAGAGCTCTTCCACATCCCCTTTGGCGCACTGAGTCCACGGGACGGGGTCATCATGCTTGACTTCCTTAGCCACCCTCCGGGAATCCACTCCGGCCTTGTCCACTGCGGCGCAAAGCATGTTCTCCACCACCGCATGGGACTGGGCAACCACACCTACCTTCCATCCGGCCGCAACAAGCCGCGCCAGAACGTGGGCACCAACATGGGTCTTGCCGCTCCCGGGAGGCCCCTGAACGGCGAGGTAGGAGCTGTCCAGATCGGTGATGGCCGCAGTGATGGCGTCGATGTATCCATCCGGACCCGGCTGCACAGAAGGAAGCGCCGCAAGGGTTTGCAGCTTGGGCGGCCGCCTTCGCACAAGGTCAAGGGCTGGGTCCTGTGGCCACTCCGGGAGCGCATCCTTGAGCTTGGTGGCCAGGGCCGCGAGGGCGGCGCGCTGGCCGTTGGTTTGAATGGGCGGATCGGGAGTCAACGCCAGGGGCACCTGGCTGAACGCGGTGGAGTCTTTGCGAAGCCCCTCGGTGATGGTGACGGTTTCGAGATCGTCCTCGTCCCCCACGGCAGTGACCAACGTACCGTTCCAGCCTGCCCGGCCCAGTACGGTGGACTCCTTGCCCTCCAACGCTTCCGGCAGCGGAGGGCCATACATGCGGAAGTATTTCTTGCCCGGTTCCAAACCTGCGCCGTCACCGGAGCGGCCGTAGAGCTTTACCACCCGCGCCGGGTTGCTCCGAGGTGTGGGCTTGGCCCAATCCTGCAGCAGCTCGGCGTGATCAACTATGAAGAGGTCACGCTCGTCAGGCCACTGCGAGGTTGGCTTCTCCAGGCGGTCGAAGTGCCCCCACCAGTGTTGTTTGTCCTCGCGGCGGTGATACCCCACTCCGGCGGCCACAATGCCTATGGCACGGGCGTCCGAACTGGACATTTCCTCCTCGGGAATCCCGTGTAGGTATTCGAACAATGCTCGTTCTTCCGGGGCTGCTTCGTACTTCTCCGGTTCTGCGTCAGTGGCCGGGGAGTCCTCAGGCCCGCCCAGCTGAGCTGGGCCGCCCGATTGAGTTGGGCCGCCCGGCTGGATGGAGCGCTCAGCCGCCCGGGCCAGGAGCCAGTTGCGCAGCTCAAGCGTGGACAGGCAGTCGTACTCGTTGTAGTCCCGGATGCCTTCGAGGATCGATGCGGCTTCCTCACGGTCCCCGTTGTCCCGGGCTGTGCAGTAGTCCGCGTAGGCAACAACGGAGGCACCGGCGTCGGTCACCTCACCGGAGCGCAGGTGCTGGCCCATGTACAGCGGTTCGAGCTTCTTGATGCTGTACGAGTTTTCGGAGACTCGGATGCTGTGGCGGACGGTGTCGTAGAGGTCCACCAGCACGCCTTGGCGCAGGAGGTCGTCCACGGCTGTTTCGCCTGTCACATGCGTGAGCGAAAGGTTCCTGAGGGCAGTCTTTTCGTAGGCTGCATAGTGGTAAATGTGCATGCCCGGATACTGTGCGCGGCGCTTGTCCACATAGTCAAGGAAATCAACAAACGCTTGGCCCTCTTCAGCACGGGAGTGCGCCCAGAAAGGCTTGAAGACCGGTTGGCTTCCGGGTTCTGCCGGATTCTCGATGACGCCGAACAGGTACTCCAAACCCCATTTCCCTGTGACTGGGTCTTGCCAGAGAGGGTCGCCCTCGAAGTCGAAAAAGATGTCGCCAGGATCCGGGGCCGGCAACCGTCCGAGGGTGTTGTCCTGCAACACCTTGTAGCTCACGGACTTGGACTCACCGGTTTTGTCCGTGTAGTGGACAGTTCCATCGGGTGTGCCGGTGCCCGTTTGGAGTTGGGCTTGTTCGCGCAGCCGGAGGAACATCGGATCGCCGTCGGCGGGGGAGGCTGCGAGCTGGTCGATAGTGGTGACTCCGGCCTCGATCAGCTTCTTGCGCCGGCTGATACGCATTCCGGCCACCATGAGGAGGTCCCGGTGGAGCTTCACCTGCTCGGTGCAATAATCGCAACGCCCGCACGCGGTGTAGCGGGCATCGCCCCATTCCACGGGACCCGGCTCCGCGCTATGGGTGCCCGTCATGGCGAGGAAGCGGGTGCGCCGCTCCTTGAAGACCGGCAGTACTTGTGACAGGGGATGATCGCTGTGAACGCGGTGGCCCAGAACCAGGGTGATGGTGGGATCCGGGATGATGCCGGCCTTCAGCATCTGATCCCCGTAGGCGGCCAATTGCAGGAGGGCGGTGACCTTGGCATGGCGTGCCAGTTTGGTGTCAAAAACCGCGTACATGCCACCGGGGCGTTTCACCAGGAAGTCCGAGCGGCCATGGAACTGGCCATCAAAGAAGGCGGCCTGGAACACTACATCGGCGCCGGATCTCAGGGCCTCAATGGATTCCGCATGCTTGGCCGAAAGGGTGGCGCGGTCCATCGCAGCGGCGGGGACGACGTCGTAAACGCCTTTTCCGGTTACCGGATCCCACGGCCCGAACTCGGCGACGAAGTCATCCAGGACCTTGTGCTCATGAACGTCGCCCAGCGTGGCCGTGCGGCCCAGCATGGCATCGGGGGCGAAGTCAGGCTTGGGCGTGCGGCCCAGCTTTTCGTCGAGTTTACGGAGCAGCTGATACTCGCAGGTGGCAGCAATGACAAGATCACTGGCGGAGAAGACCAGGTCCTTGGGGGCGCCTGCTATCTCCGGATCGAGAAAGAACACCGCGATCCACCTACCTTCCATGCCGTCATGAAACCCTTGCAGCCAAGCTATCAGCGGGCCCCGACAAAATAGCGGTCAGTAAAACAGCGTTGAGCCAAACAGCGTCCAGCCAAATAGCTTCCGGCCACTCTAGACTGCAGCCATGACTGAATCAGCCCCGGCCCCAGACCCCGCGTTCGAAGCAGCCTACGAGGCCGCGCAGAAGAGTCTCAGCGAGGGCGGTATTCCCATCGGCGCGGCTTTGGCCCGCAATGGGAAAGTCATTGCCAGCGGCCACAACGAGCGCGTCCAACACGGAGACCCCATTGCGCACGGGGAGATGTCCGCGCTCAGGGCCGCCGGGCGCCAGAAGACGTACCGTGACACCACGCTCTACACCACCCTGGCCCCTTGCGCCATGTGCACGGGAACCATCATCCAATTCAAGATCCCCAGGGTTGTGGTTGGTGAGGCCGAGACCTTCCCGGGCGAGTTCGATCTCCTGCGGTCCCGCGGCGTGGACGTGGTGGTCCTGGACGATCAACGGTGTGTTGAGATGATGCGCACTTTCCAAGCCGATCACCCCGAATTGTGGGCTGAAGACATCGCCGAATAAGCCGCAAAAAACGGCCGCCTGAAGCAGCCGAATTCGTCTGTTCACCACCACCCTCCGAGCGTAGGCTGGCATCATCGGCGTCGGTGCCGAGAGGCCCTGCGTCGATACACCCCAATCGATGGAGGAGGAACCATGAGTGTCGTACGTGAATTCATGACCACGAATGCCTGGTGCATCCCTGAAGACCAGACGCTGGAGGACGCTGCCCGCAAGATGAAGGAACTGGACTGCGGTTCACTTCCCGTCTGCGGCAATGATGGCAAGCTCTCCGGCTTCATCACCGACCGCGACATTGTGATCAAATGCCTGGCTGAAGGCAAGGACGCCCGCGAAGTGCGCGCCAGCGAGCTCGCCGAAGGCAAGCCCCACTGGATTGATGCGGACGCCAGCATCGATGATTGCATCCGGATGATGGAGGAACACCAAGTACGCCGCCTGCCCGTGATCAGCGACCACAAGTTCGTCGGCATCATCAGCCAGGGAGACATTGCCCGGAACTACGCCGAAGACCGGGTTGGCGAATTGGTGGAGCACATTTCTGCCAAGGAGCACATGGCCCACTGACGCCTGCCCGCATCCCAAACCAGCCGCCGCGAGGCATCCCCGTGAAGGAACGCCTCGCGGCCCGTTTTTGAAACCAGCACTCTGCTCCAACTACAGCACTAACACCGCTCCCCGGATAGGCCTTGCGGATACCCATCTCGGAAACTGTCGGTCAGGTGAGGCAAACTGTCATGGTGACTTCAAATCTCCAACACCAGTCAGCCGACTCCGCCATTCATGCCCAAATCGCCCAGGAACTTGGCGTCAAGGCCTGGCAAGTCAAAGCCGCTGTGGAACTGCTCGACGCCGGATCCACCGTCCCTTTCATCGCCCGCTACCGTAAGGAAGTCACCGGGACGCTCGATGACACCCAACTGCGTGACCTTGAGGAACGCCTCAGATATTTGCGCGAACTCGAAGAACGGCGTGCGTCCGTCCTGGAGGCTATAGCCGCCCAAGGCAAGCTAACCCCGGAACTGGAAGCCGCCGTCGTCGGAGCTGACACCAAAGCGCGGCTGGAGGACATTTACCTCCCCTTCAAATCCAAACGACGCACCAAGGCCCAGATCGCCCGCGAGGCCGGACTTGAGCCGCTGGCAGACGTGCTGTTGGCCAACCCGCAGCTGGACCCCACAACCGAGGCCGCGAAGTACCTGAACGCCGAGCATTCCATTGATGACGCCGCCGCGGCGCTCGCAGGGGCGCGCGCAATCCTGGTGGAGCGCGTGGGGCAAGACGCGGACCTGGCCGAGGACCTGCGCGAACGCCTCTGGAAGCAGGGACGCATGGTGTCCCGGGTCAAGAAGGGAATGGAGGCCGAGGGGCAGAAATTCAAAGACTACTTCGAGTTCACGCAGGTGCCGTCCGGCATGCCGTCGCACCGCGTGCTCGCTTTGTTGCGCGGCGAGAAGGACGGCGTCCTTGAACTCGATCTCGCCGAAGCAGACCCCGCCGACGACGACGCCCTGGCCGCCGCCCGCGGCAAGTACGAGAACGCTGTGGCTAAGTGCCTCGGGGTCGCCAACCAGGGCAGGCCCGCCGATGCTTGGCTGACGCAGACCGCGCAGCTTGCTTGGCGCGGTCGCATCCTTGACCGCCTGACCACGGATCTTCGCGGACGCATGTTCGCGGACGCCGAGGATGAAGCGGTTCGGGTTTTCGCAGCAAACCTCCGGGACGTGTTGCTCGCCGCACCTGCCGGCAACCGTGCAACTCTTGGGCTGGATCCGGGACTCCGGACGGGCGTGAAGGTGGCAGTGGTGGATGGCACCGGCAAGGTTGTTACAACGGACACCATTTACCCGCACGCGCCTGCGAAAAAGTGGGATGAAGCGTTGGCCACTCTCGGCAGGCTTGCCAAGCAGTACAACGTGGAGTTGGTGGCGATTGGCAACGGAACGGCTTCCCGCGAGACGGACAAGCTGGCCACCGAACTCATCAAATCCCTTGAGGCCGCCGGTTCCAAGGGCATCCAAAAGCTGGTGGTGTCCGAGGCTGGAGCATCGGTGTACTCGGCATCGGCGCTGGCCGCCTCGGAACTCCCCGGAATGGACGTTTCACTCAGGGGCGCGGTGTCCATTGCCCGCCGCCTGCAGGACCCCTTGGCCGAACTCGTGAAAATCGAACCCAAGTCCATCGGCGTGGGCCAGTACCAGCATGATGTCACTGCTGCGAAGCTGGACCGCTCCCTGGACGCCGTGGTGGAAGACTGCGTGAACGCAGTGGGCGTGGACGTGAACACGGCCTCGCCCGCGCTGCTGAGCCGGGTGGCTGGCGTCGGACCGCTGCTGAGCGAGAACATTGTGGCTTACCGGAATGAGAACGGGCCGTTCGCAAAACGCAGCGACCTCAAGAAAGTACCCCGCCTGGGTGCCAAAGCGTTCGAGCAGTGCGCCGGCTTCCTCCGGATCACCGGGGGAGCGGAGCCCTTGGACGCTTCGAGCGTTCACCCTGAGGCTTACAGTGTGGCCCGCAAGATTCTGGTCGCTGCTGGTGGAGGGCCTGCTTCGTCGCTGGATCCTCAGGTGTTCGTTGACGGCACGTTCGGTCTGCCGACGGTCAAGGACATAATGTCCGAGCTCGAGAAGCCTGGCCGTGACCCCCGCCCCGCGTTCAAGGCTGCCTCGTTCTCCGAGGGGATCGAGAAGATCTCCGACCTCAAGCCCGGCATGATCCTGGAAGGAACGGTCACCAACGTGGCCGCGTTCGGCGCTTTTGTGGACGTTGGGGTGCATCAGGATGGGCTGGTCCACGTGTCCGCACTGTCCAACAAGTTCGTCTCGGATCCGCGGGAGATCGTGAAGTCCGGCCAAGTTGTCCGGGTCAAGGTTCTGGAGGCTGATCCCGAGCGCAAACGCATCTCCCTGACCTTGAGGCTCGACGACGAACCCGGCACTGCTGGCGGCCGCACCTCAGGTGGGCGTGCTTCGGGCGGCCAGGGTGCTGGCGCTCAGCGCTCGGGCGGGCAAGGCGCGGGTGGTGGCCAGCCCGGCCAGCAGGGTCAGGGCGACCGCCGCCAAGGTGGTTCGGGACAGGGTGGTTCGCGCCAAGGCAGGCCGCAACAGGCCCAGCCTGCTCCCGCCAACACGGCCATGGCTGAAGCGCTGCGCCGGGCAGGGCTCGGCAAGTAGCTCGGCTTCCGAATAGCCCCGCTGCCCACGTTCCCGCCCTTGTTCGAATCCCTCGCCGTACTGTTCGAGTCGAGGTTTTACTGCGGCAGATCAGCCGGACAAGGGCGGGAGCGGCAGCTTTGGGACAGGCAGTTCCGGGACGGGGCGCCAGTGGCGTTACAGGCCAGCGGTCACGGCTTCCCAGGCCAGCGCGTCCGGCGCTTGGAGTGCCGTGGGTAGCCAGCGGCCGATCCGTTCGAAAGCCTCCCGGCGTATGGGTTCCGGCGACAGGAAAATGTCGTGGAGCGCGTTCGGAAGCCGACTTATGGTGACGGTGTCGGCAAGGGACAGAGAACGGTGAGCTACGGCGTCCACGTTGAGGGCAACATCGGCCGTGAGGGCATCGGCGGACCACTTTGGTTGCAGGTAGCTCTTGTCTGAGAGCAACACGAGTACCGGCACATCCAGGCCGAGGCCCGCCGCGACGGTTGCTTGCCCGCGGAAGACCGCGTCAAGGAAAGCAGGAGTGATGGGAAAGCCCCTGTCGGGTCGCCATTGAAGGTTGTAGTCCCATTCACCGTCAAAGGTGGCCGACACTGCCCGGGTGTAGATGCCCGGATCTACGGGCGGCAGCGGGGTCAAAGGGTGGAATTTTGCGCGTAGGCCAACCAAGGGAGCAATGGCACGCCTGCCAAGTTCCGTTGCTTGGAACTCCAGCCACGGGCTGTTGAGGATCAGGGCCGAGGCTACGCCGGGATGGCGGTGGGCCCACAGGCTTAGGGTCAGTCCGCCCGTGGAATGACCCAGCAGAATGAGAGGCCGTTCAGGGTGGCCCGCGCCGGCGTCTTCACCGGAACGGCCCATAGCCTCCAACGCCGCTTCAATGTCGGCGTCGTAGTCGGCAAGGTTGGTGACGAAACCAGGCACCATTCCCGTGTCCAGGCTGCGGCCATAGTTGTGCAGGTCCAAGGCGTAGAAACGCGCGCCGAGCCGGTGCCAGAACTCGGCTACATGCTTTTGGAAGAAGTAGTCCGACCAGCCGTGAACGTAGAGGACATCGGCATCAAGGCCAGGATCTTCCAAACCATCTCGGTCCTGGGGCCACTCAGAGGAGAGTCCGCGGTATCGTACCAAGGTGGCGTGAGCGCCGTCGTCGAGCTTTAGCGTTTGCTGCTCAAAGCCTTGACCCAAGATGTCCTGAGTCCACGGCTGCGTCATGAAGTCTTCTCCTTTTGCCACGGCCATCGGCCCGTGATTTCCAGCTCAAGGGAGAAGCTGAGGAACGTCCGGATCAAAACGATGATTGCCAGGACTCCGACGCTTTCGAACGTGGGGGTCACAGCGACGGTTCGGATGATGTCCGCTGCCACCAGGAGTTCGAGACCCAACAGGATGGACCGGCCCAACAGCTGCCGGTATGCGCGGTAAGGGGAGAAGGGCTCCAGGCCGTTGGCCCGTTTGGGTTGGTATCCGCGAAGGGCCATGGGAAGGGAGACCAAAGCGCCGATGACCATGACTGCCACTCCGGCGGCGTCCATGTAACTGCCCACTGCTTCGATAATGTGCTGGAAATCCATGGCCCTCCCTGCGTAGGTGCGTGCCTACACCGTCTCACAGTGCCGGCCCAGCGCACAGGAATCCGCACCTTGTTCGCCTGTCATGCCGCAGAAGGGCACGTCAGGCGAACAAGGCAGCGTCAACTACTGAGCAGCGTCAACTAACTGCGCTGGCGCGGGGACCGGGAAGAAGACCCTGGGATCCTGAAGCAGCGCAGGGTAGTCGAAGTCGCTGCGCTTGATCACGCTAGTGACCTCGAAGTTGCGTGCGAAGCGGCCGTCAACAGTGATGGGCCGGCCATGGATGAGGCCGACGGCGAAGGTCTGGCCGTCGTCGAACGGAACGGCGAGCTCGGTCTTGCCGGGCAGGGTGTTGAACGCCTGCTCCTGAGCCTGGCGCTTCCGCGTAGGCTTCTTTTCCTGCTGCTTGATGGGCCGCTTCTTGGGGCCACCCACTTGGCGGCGGGACTTTTCCTCGGCGTAAACGAACTGGTACTCGTCCGGGTCTGCGGGTGCGGCGGCACGGGCTTTGCCGTGCGGCGGCATGGCAACTGTGGTGAGCTGCTCCGGGCGCAGGTCCTCAACGTTGGAGCGCAGGATCCACAGGCTGTCTTCCTCGGGATCCTCGGGGTGGAACTCGTGGTTGGGTTCCGGCCACACGTACTCGAGCTTGTCCTCGGTGCCCGGGAAGAGCTGGGCGTAGTGCTTGGGGTCCTTGGAGATCAGCTTGGAACGGTGGCTGAGGTGCAGGTCCTCGTGCCCGAGCCATGGCGGCATGATGATCCTGGATGCGTAATCCGGGTGGGCCGCTTGAGGCGCGAACTCCGTGATGTTGGCGCGGGTGTTGTCCGGGTGGCCGCGCTTGATCCATTCGTCAGCCATGGCCAGGCCGTACAGGGTGAGGGCGGGGACGTGGCCCATCCACATGCGCACGGCGGGGTGGGACTGCCAACCGTACTCCGGGATCACCAACGCGCGGAGAACCTGGAGGGCTTCGACGCGCTGTTTGCCGAGCCTTGAAGTGTCCAGCGCCGCGGCGCTCTCACGGAAATCGGCGTAAGGGAGGAAAGTCTGCATCCTTTCAGTTTGAGGGTGCCGGGCTTGAGAACCAAGTTGAGTGCTCCGGGACACGTGCAGGCGTTGGGGCCTAGAGTTGCAGGGTGGAAACTTTTGGCGAGAAAACTATTGCCCCGGCGCCTCCGGTTGCCGAACTGCACCTGCACATCGAAGGGACCCTCCAGCCAGAGCTGATCTTTGACCTGGCCGAACGCAACGGCATTGAACTGCCGTACCAAGACATTGACGAACTCCGGGAAAAGTACGAGTTCACGGACCTGCAGTCCTTCCTGGACCTCTATTACGCCAATATGGCCGTCCTGCAAACCGAGCAGGATTTCACTGACATGACACGTGCTTACTTGAAGCGGGCCGCCGCCGGGGGAGTGCGCCACGCGGAAATCATGATGGATCCCCAAGCTCACACTTCCAGGGGTGTGGCCCTGGAGACCTGCGTCAACGGTGTGGCCAACGCCCTGGCCACCTCCGAGGAAGACTTTGGCGTTTCTACGCTCCTGATCGCCGCTTTCCTGAGGGACATGTCCGAGGATTCGGCGCTTGAGGTTCTTGACCAACTTCTGGCCATGCACGCACCCATTGCCGGCATCGGACTGGACTCCGCCGAGGTGGGCAATCCGCCGTCGAAGTTTGAGCGACTGTACCAGCGCGCCGGCGAGGCGGGACTGCGGAGGATTGCACACGCAGGCGAGGAAGGCCCGGCGTCCTACATCACCGAGGCCCTGGACGTGCTGCACGTTGAGCGGATTGACCACGGCATCCGGTGCATGGAAGACACGGACGTAGTACAACGGCTGGTGGCCGAACAAATTCCCCTCACCGTTTGTCCTCTGTCCAACGTCAGGCTCCGCGCCGTGGACAAGCTAGCTGATCACCCGCTGCCGGAAATGCTGGCGATCGGCCTGAACGTTTGCGTCAACTCGGACGATCCCGCCTACTTCGGTGGCTACGTGGATGACAACTTCGAGCAACTGGTGAAGGTCCTGGAGTTCTCCGTCCCGGAGCAGGCCACGTTGGCAGCGAACTCCATCCGCTCCTCCTTCGCCAGCGACGCCCGCAAAGCCAAGCTGTTGGATGAGGTCACCGAATGGGTCAAAGCATCAGTCCACACCCCCTAAAAGCACAGCAGCCGAGACCCGCCCATCACTTGCGGCGCGTGTGATGTCACACTCAGTCACGACACACGGTGTTTACCTTCCGCAGTCGCGGGAATTAACAATTCATTGGCAAACTTTTATGGAGTATCCACCGTTGAAGGAGAAGCATGGGCGCGAATACCGCCGAGAACACCAACCTTCGTTTGAAGGCTGTCCTGGACATCCTCGCTGAGAGCGTTTGGTCCGGGGCATCGTTGAACGCCGGCGAGGTGCTGGCCGAAGCGATCGTCCGAGTACCTTTCAATGACCACGAGGCCGAACTTCTCAGTGGCGGCATCCCTCGCGGCCACAAGACGCTGACCTCGGCTTCGGCCAAACTGGTCAAGGCCGGCTGGCTCGTCAAGGGACGCTCGGGTTGGACCATCCCGGAGGATGGCCTCCGCGCCACCGTTGCTTTCCCGGATGCTGCGGCTTTTGGTGCAGCGCTCGACGCCGGAACTCCGGTTCCAGCCGACGTCGCCGTTCCCACGGCCCCGCCGGTGAACGCTGCGGCTAAGAAGGCACCTGCCAAGAAGTCAGCTGCTACCAAGCGGTCTACTGCCAAGAAAGCCACCGAGCCTGAACTCGCTGCCGCTGAGGTAGCTGAGCCGAAGGTTGCTGCTGCAAGGGTCTCCGCACCCAGGGCTAAAGCAGCTGCCAAGGTTTCCTCCGCAGCAACAGCCGAGGCTGCCCCGCCTGCGAAGAAGAGCACTCGCAAGGCTCCGGCAAAAGCAGCGGCGGCCACCGCCGTCGAGACCCTGCCCCAGCCGGACGCCGTGGCAATTGCCGGTGACTTCAACAAGATCCTGGGAGCCCCCGAGGATTGGGCACCGCAGTACGACGAAGCTCAGATGACCTTCAATCCGTTGGTTCAGGTGTGGACGCTGACGGCTGAACTGCCGGCGGGTTTCTACACCTACAAGATCGCGCTGAACCGCTCTTGGGATGAGAACTACGGCGCGTTCGGTGTCCAGGACGGCGCTAACCACGAGCTGAATCACGACGGCGGCACGGTGACCATCACATACAGCCATGAGACACGCGACATTGTGATCGGCTAAGTCTGTTCCGGCCCGGATCCCGCCCTTGTTCGCCCCATGTCCCGTTCTACGGGGAGTGGGGCGAACAAGGGCTGTTCTCTTTAAGGTGGATATATGAGTGACGAAACCCGTCGCCTTACAGCCCGCATTACCGGCATGGTTCAAGGGGTGGGTTTCCGCTACTGGACCGCCAGGAAAGCGGATGAACTCGCGCTGAAAGGCACCGTTCGAAATGAGCACGACGGCTCGGTAATGCTGGTTGCGGAGGGCGCGGATCCGGACCTTGCGCACCTGGTGGCGTGGCTCCAGTCCAAGGGAGCGCCCGGCCGTGTGGATGACGTTGACATAAACCTTGGGGACGCGACGGGTGAGTTTACGGACTTCCGGATCTCAGGCTAAAAGATCACCCGCTGCATGATGGCTCGTTGATTAAAATATATAGACTGGTCTATTATTTTCTCATGGCATCAACCTACCCCAAAGGTCTCGCAACCCGGCAGCGCTTAGTCGAATCCATGCTCGTCCTCATCCAGCTGCACGGCTATCACGGAACGGGCCTCAACACGGTTCTGGCGCAATCAGGCGCTCCGAAAGGCTCACTGTACTTTCATTTTCCGGAAGGGAAAACCGAACTCGGGGTCGCCGCGGTGGGGCTGGCGGGCGATCAATTCGGTGAGCTGATCGGCGCCGCGATCACAGCCTCCGTTGAGCCCCAGGCCGTGGTGGATGCGCTGGTTGCCGAACTCAAGGGCATCCTGGAAACCAATGACTACCAAGCCGGCTGTCCGGTCTCATCCGTTGCCTTGGACACGTCCTCCGGGAACGAACCACTCAGGGAAGCGTGCTGCCAGGTCTATGACGCCTGGATCAATGCAGTGGCCGGCTATCTGGCAACGTTCGGGCTGGACGAGGAGCGGGCGCACCCTTTGGCAACGTCCATGATCTGCCTCGTGGAGGGCTCGCTCATTCTGGCCCGCGCCCATAAATCCACCCAGCCATTGGATGCTGCCGCTGTTGCTCTCAAAGCGCTGCTGAAGTCGGCTCAGGCTGGAGCAAGCGCATGAGCTCCCGCCACGCCCTGGTGTTCGGGGCTACAGGGCACATCGGAAAGTGGTTGGTCCGCGAACTGCTGGAACACGGAGTGACCGTCACTGCTGCGGTGCGGACTGAGCATTCCTTCCGGACCCTGGAAGAGTGGCTGGTGCAGCATGGCGTGGCTGGGCGCGCGAAGCACCTCCTCGTGGACTTCAACCGGGAAGACCTGGGCCAGGATCCGGCGTCGAACGCTTGCGGCCCGGTGACTGAACTCCATAACGTCGCTGGCGCCTTCGCGTTCGGCATGACCGCCGAGGCTGCCTATGCCGCAAACGTGATCAGCGCCGAGCGCGTGGTTCGCTTTGCCGCGAAGCTGCCGATGCTGACCAGATTGATGCATCTGTCCGGCTACCGGGTGGGCCGCCAGGACCCCGCCGATGTGCCGTGGGATGACTCGCGCCGCGCCAAGGAGTATCAACGACTGGGCGCCTATGAGGGGTCCAAGGTGGAATCGGACGCAGTAGTGCAGGCAACCGCTCGCTCCTTGGGTGTTCCGTTCACCATGATCAATCCGGCCACCGTGATCGGGGATTCCGTTTCAGGCGAATCCGGGCAGGTCTTGGGCCTCGCCACCAGCGTCTTGGACCTTTTCCACGGAAAGCTGCCGGCGCTCCCAGGCTCTGAGCGGACTTTCGTCCCGGTGGTCACCGTCGACTACCTAGCCTCCTTCATGGCACTGGTCCCCACCAGACCCGAAGCGGTGAACGCCTCCTACTGGGTGCTCGACGACGCCACGCCACCGTTGCCGGTGATGCTACGGATGCTCGGAAAACACCTCAACGTCCGGGTCCCATGGCTGCGGATCCCCGTTGGCTTGCTGAAGAAGCTGCCCGCAAAGCTGACGGGGGCCGACCCTGAGACGTTGTCATTCCTCTCCGGTGATCAATATCCGACGGCGCCCGCGCTCGCCTTGGCGCAGGCCAGCGGACTTCACCACCCGCCTGTCGAGACCGCTTTGAAGCGCTGGGCCGACTATCTGGTTGCGGCCGAGCCCGCGGCAGACCGAGCCCGCGTCGCGTCGATGTAGTGCTCCAGCCGCTTCAACGCCGGTTGCGAGGATGAATCCCGGACAGCATCGGCACCAACGGCATTGGCCGTCGCCAAGGCATGCGAATACTCCAGCCCGGCCTGAAGTGCCAGTACCAAGGCGGCGCAGAAGGCATCTCCGGCGCCAATGGTGTTGGCAATGTCCGTGACACGCACGGCCGGAGCCTCAGCCACCCGCTCGCCGTCCACGAAGATGGCCGCGCCTTCGCCGCCGTAGGTTACGGCCACCAAGTGGGCCTGGCGGAGTGCCGGGATTAGCTCATACTCCGTCTCGTTCACGATCACCAGGTCACAGCGTTCCAGCAGTTCGGGGAGGATCGGCGCCGCCGGGGCAGCGTTCAGCGCGAAGAATCCCTTGGCGGCGCGGGCGGCTTCAAGCACTACGGCCTGATCCACTTCCAGTTGGCAGAGGACAGCCTCATGGTTCCCGAAGGAGACGCCCTCCAAGCTCACTTCCGCGTTGGCACCAGGACACACCACAATCTGGTTCTCGCCATCGCTGTCCACCAGCACCAGAGCGGTCCCGGTAGCAGAGTCAACGCGGGCGACGTCGCTGACCTCAACGCCGGCACCCGCCATCGCGCTGAGCAGGTTCTCTCCAGCGTCGTCCTGGCCCACGGCCCCCACCATGCGGGACGTGCCGGCGAGCCGGGCTGCGGCGACCGCCTGGTTGGCACCCTTGCCCCCGGGTTGCTGCCGGAGAACGGCTCCGCCAACGGTTTCACCGGGGGAGGGGAGTCGACTGGCTGTGGCCGTTATGTCGAGGTTGATGCTGCCCACCACGGTGAGCGTGGGGGCCGCAATGGGCGCAGATGAGTGAACGGGATTGCTCATGGATGAACCTTTTCGGGAGATTGCCTGGAGGAGGTCACGAAGACTGAATGACGGAGAGGTGACCGGCCTTTGCGGCCACCAAGCACTTGGCGAGGTAGAGCGGGGAACCGTTCCGGCGCACGTATTGCGTGAGGACCAGTACGGGGTCGGAGGGACGAAGGCCCAGCAATTTTGCGCGGCTTGGTCCGGCCGTGCTGAGGCTGATCTGGCATTCGCCGGGTCCCAGTGAAGCGCCGGGTAGCCCGCCAAGTACCTCCAAGAGCGTGGTGGCAGAAAGCGTAGGCGCTTCCGCGGCCTCGGCAAGAGCTTCCGCTTCAGGGATCGCCTGCGCAACATTTTCCTGGAGATGCGCCACAGGCTCGCCGTTCCTGATGAGCACGCTCTCCCAGAACCAGACGTCCTCGCCGGGCTGCACGCCGATGCCCGGCGCCACAAACTCCGAGGCCGGCTGTTTGATGGCAGCTACCCGTTTGACCTGGATGTCCTGGTCCTGGCCGTCCAGCAGCTGATCAAACGGGCGGATGTGTTCGATGCCGATGCGAGGGAGTGAATCGGCAACAAAGCGGCCGACTCCCCGGCGTGCACGGGTGAGGCCGTCCTCTTCGAGCAACATCAGCGCTTCCCGGATCACGGTGCGGCTGACGTCCATCATTGCCCCCAGTTCGGTCTCCGTGGGGAGCAGCGAGCCCGGGGGGAGGACCTTCGTGCGGATCGCTTCGGCGATGCGGGAGTAAGCCGCGACGCGCAACGGCTGCCCTGGCTGGGTGGCGATGGGTCGTGACAGGAACTGGACGGCATTGTCGGTCAAGGGTGCCTCACTCGGGATGGGTTACGGACACTGTACCGGATCACTGTGATAGGTTGCACAAGCTCGTAATACATGCTTGTATAACAACTCACATCTTGTGGCGCCGCCCGCGCCCTCGGACAAAGGAGTTTGATGTGAACATCCCCAACGCCATAGGCACGTCAGTAGATCCGCAGCCCCCCGCCTCCGCCACGGACACCACTACAGCCACGGACGAGGGCCGCTTTCATGGCAAAGGCGCGGCACTGCTGATCACCACGCTGGTGCTCGCCGTCCTGGCCTTCCAGCTCAACGCCAGCATGATCACTCCGGCACTCCCGCACATCGGTTCCTTCTTTGGCGCGACCCCTGAAGCCGTGGCCCAAGTGCAGTCGATGTTCTTCCTGGCCGGAGCAATTTCCGGTCCCGTCATTGGGCGCTGGAGCGACTTCATCGGCCGCCGCAACGCACTTTTGTTGGTTCTGGCCATCATGGGTGTGGGGACCGTGCTGTGCATCTTTGCCCCCAGCCTGCCGTTGCTGGTGGTTGGCCGGTTCATGCAGGGCGTCTCGAGTGCCATCTTCGCGCTCTCCTACATTGTTCTGAACGAGTACCTGCCGGCCCGGCTCTTCGGTACGTCCATCGGCATCATCGCGGCCATCAACGGAGGCGTGGGCGGCGTGGATGGCTATTTTGGCGGGCTCATGGCCGAGACCCTGGGCTTCCAGTCGATCTTCGTGGCCGTCTTGGTTCTTGCTGCGATCGCGGTCGTTTGCGTGGTCAAGGTAGTTCCGGGCGGTAAATCCGCAGTGGCACCCGGCCGGATGGACTGGTGGGGCGCCGGGTCACTCTCCGTGTTCCTGGTGTTCATCACCTACTTCGTGTCCACCGGTTCCTCCGCGGGCTGGACTTCTCCGGCCGCCCTCGGCCTGCTCGCCGGCAGCGTTGCTTCCTTCACGGCCTTCTGGCTGATCGAGAAAAAGCGTGAAACGCCGCTGGTTGCAGTCCACCACCTCCGTTCGCGCCAGGTGTGGCCGGTCATCGCCACCACCGTGCTGACGCTCGCAGGTATCTTCGCCATCATCAACTTCACCGTGGTGCTGCTGAGCCAGGACAAGGAGAACGGCTTCGGGCTGTCCGCGTCGGTCGCGGCGCTGCTGTTCCTCACCCCTGCCGCGCTGATTGGCGTGTTCGCCGCACCGCTTGCCGGCTGGATCGCAGACCGTCGCGGCTGGATCAAAACCGTTCGCGTCGGCACGGCCACCAGCCTGGCCTGCGCGATCGGGGCCGCCCTGTTTGCCCACAACCAGATCGCGGTCCTCATCGCCATCGCCGCCTTGGGCATCTTCTACAACGGCTTCTTCCTCACCGCCATCAACGGACTCTCCGTCCTGCTTTCGCCTAAGGAAGCGCCCGCCGCGTTGCCCGGTATCAACGGTGCCTCCTTTGGTATCGGAGCGAGCCTCGGCGTCGTGGTTGTTGCGCCGTTCGCCGGACTGGGCACCGCGAGCGGATACTCCACGGCCCTCTGGATTTCGGTGTCCATTACCGCTTTGGCTTTCGTTGTCAGCCTGTTCATCGCCGCACCGAAGGGCGAAAAGATCTAACGCACGACGCCGGCATGCGGCTGCCGCTGCCAGCCCACCCTCGCCCTACCACAGTCCGCCACACCTGAAACGAGAGACCACCATGACCCACCCCGCACCCTTCTTCCTCGACTGCGACACCGGCATCGACGACGCCCTCGCCCTTGCCTACCTTCTGGCATCCCCGGGGGCTGATCTTGTGGGTATCGGCACTGTGAGCGGAAACGTCAGTGCAGCGGTCGGCGCCCGGAACACGTTGGATCTGCTGAACCTGGCAGGCCACGCGGACATCCCGGTTGCCGTTGGCGCGCACCATCCCCAGGTTGGGACCTTTCATGGCGGCGCTCCGCACGTCCACGGCGATAACGGGATTGGCGGGGTGGATCTGGTTCCTTCTGACCACGAGCCGGTGGGTGTCACGGCGGCGGAATTGTTGGTCCAACTGGCCCGGGAGTATGCGGGCGAGTTGCGCCTGGTGGCCATCGGCCCGCTGACCAACATCGCGGAAGCCCTGCGCCTGGAACCCAAACTGCCGGAACTGATCGCCGAAGTGACCATCATGGGTGGCGCAGCGCTGGCGCCAGGGAACATCTCTCCCGTGGCTGAAGCCAACATCGCCAACGATCCCGAAGCCGCAGCAGAGGTCCTGGCAGCCGACTGGAACGTGACAATGGTTCCTCTGGACGTCACCATGACCAACGTCCTGGAGGAAAACCACCGCCAGGAACTGCTGGCCGCGGAGCATCCGGTCTCGCAGGCTCTCGGCGAAATGTTGGGATACTACTTCGGCTTCTACGTGGACATCTTTGGGCGTGCTTGCTCGGCGATGCACGATCCCCTTGCTGCAGCCATCGCGGTCAGGGGAGTGGAACTCACCCTGGCGCCAACTGTTCGCGTACAAGTGGATACCACTGATGGGCCCGGCCGCGGCCAGACCGTCTGCGACCTCCGCGGACAGTACGCCGGGTTCCCGTCACAGAGCGGTGCACGCTGCCGAGTGGTCCTCGAAATTGGCGAGGACTTCGCGCCGCACCTGCTGGGCACCTTGCAGGCGGGGTGGCTTACCCAAACACAGTTGGCGGCGCCCGTCGCCTGATCCAACTGGAGGACAGCACTTGCCCCAATGAACGCTCACTAGGGCATGTGCTGTCCCCTACTTGGGGCGCATCCGCGTTTGAGGCGCTTACGCGTACATCAGTGAGCCCGGCGTCGTCAGGGTTTCGCCTGTTTCCAGCCAGGTCTTCAGGCCCGAGAGGATCATGGGCCAGCCGCCGTACAGTTGATCGTTGGCGCCTTCGCGGAGCTGATCATGGGTGACGGTGAGGTGGCAGGAGTCGCCCACGGGCACGATTTCCCAAGTGATCCTTGAAGTGCCTTCCGCCTTCACGTCCTCGCCCCACAACGCCGTCATGGTCTGGACGAGCCGACGTGGAGGATCGACTTCGATGTTCTCGCCCTCGCCGAGCGGTGCATCTGCTTTGGGGTTCCGCATTTTGAAGCGGCTGCCAGGAGTCCAGTCCGAGGTCAAGGTGTTCCCGAACTGGTACTTGCTCCGGATTTCGCTGTTGGTGATGGCTTCCCAGAGCCGCTCCGGAGTGGTCTTGATGTAAATCTCGAAGATCTTTTCCATGGGACTTTCCAATCTGGATTTGAGGTCGCTGAGGGCAGCGGCCCATGGTTCTGCGTATTTACTCACCCAGCGATCGTGGATGAGGCGGATGGGGACCGGGTTCAGGAAGTGCAGCTTTTCGCGCCCCCGACGGCGGGTAACCAACAGTCCGGCATCCTCCAGCAGTTTGAGGTGCTTCGCGATGCCGAAACGGGTCATCTCAAACCGGGCTCCGAGGGCTGAAGCAGACTGGCCATCCTCGCGGAACAACTCATCGAGGAGTTCCCTGCGGGTGGGGTCTGCCAAGGCCTTGAACACGGCGTCCATGGACTCAGAATGGGTGACTATCTGGTCACATGTCAACGGATTTCGTCGTGCAAGTTGGTTAGCTCACTGGGGCTGATCGCTACTTTGGTCCGATAGTTTCTATATATGCTCGGAAACTTATTGAGTAAATTTTTCATCTGAGTACGTTCTTCAGCCAATTTTACCGCCGAAAAACGGGCAATCTGCGTGGATCACCTGGATGTAAGACTGCCAAGTCACTTGTAGATTTCTTATGGCAATCGGTTGTTATTGCGTAAACTCTACGATAGTTTCTCTCTGTGATGTGCGTCGCACTGTAGGTGTGGCGACCAAGGCTGAGTGAAGGACAACGATGACCATCCACCCTGAGGACCGGCAGGCAGCAGAGGCGCGGCTGCAGCAGCTGCACCAACGAATAGGCGGGATCGCCTACGGCGGGGATTACAACCCCGAGCAATGGCCGCGCGATGTGTGGCTCGAAGATGCCACGTTGATGCAGCAGGCCGGGGTGAACCTGGTGACGCTGGCGGTCTTCTCCTGGAGCCGGTTGGAAACCAGCCACAACGTCTTTGATTTCGAATGGCTCGATGACGTTATGGACCTGATGCACCAGCACGGAATCGGGGTGGACCTGGCCACTCCGGATGCCGTGCCGCCGGCCTGGTTGGTGGAGCAGCACCCGGACATCATGCCGGAGCGCCCGGACGGCAGCATCTTTGGCTTCGGATCCCGCCAACACTTCGACGTTTCCCACCCGGTGTACCGCGCCAAGTCCCTGGCATTGGCGGCGAAGATGGGTGAGCGCTACGCCACTCACCCGGCGCTGCGGATGTGGCACGTGGGCAACGAATACGGGCCGGTGTCCTACGGTCCTTGGGCTGAGAAGGCTTTCCGGGAGTGGCTGCAGAAGAAGTACGCATCCCTGGATGAACTCAACCAGGCCTGGAGCACCACGGTCTGGGGACAGATCTACACAGAGTGGGGCCAGGTCCGCGTCCCCGCGCAGCCGCGCACGTGGTCCAACCCATCCCGTCGCCTGGACTTCCACCGCTTCACCTCTGAAAGCATGCTGGAGCACTTCAAAGCCGAGCGCGATGTCCTCCGCCGCTACAGCCCCGAACTGCCGATCCTCACAAACTTCATGCGCTTCTACAAAACCAATGACTACTGGGCCTGGGCGGCCGAGGAAGACGCGGCGGCCCTCGATATTTATCCGGACCCGCGGGAAGAAGACGCCCACATCGCCGCGGCCTTGAACTTCGACCTCATGCGGTCCCTGCGGCACGGCCAACCATGGATGGTTATGGAGCAAGCCACCGGAGCGGTCAGCCAATGGTCCGTCAACGTCTCCAAGCTGCCGGGCAAGATGCGGCTTGGCTCCTACCAGGCAATTGCCCAAGGAGCGGATTCGATCCTGTTCTTCCAGTGGCGTCAAGCCAAGGGTGGCACGGAACGGTACCACTCAGCCATGGTGAATCATGCCGGCATTAACACCCGGATCTTCCGGGAAGTCTGCGAGCTCGGCCAGGAATTGAAATCCCTTGGCGATCTGACGGGCACCCGATCCAAAGCCAAGGTGGCAATCGTTTTTGACTGGGATTGCTGGTGGGCCCTGGAGCTCGGTAACTCGCCCAGATCTGACCTCAATTACGCACAGGAAGTGCTGCGGTTCTACCGTCCACTCTTCGACGCCAACATAACGGTGGACTTCGTCAACGCAAACAGCGACCTGTCGGCTTACAGCCTGGTGGTCATGCCGGCGTCATACCTCCTGACCGATTCTTCCGCCGCCCGGTTCGAAAACTACGTGTCCAACGGCGGGCGGCTGGTGGTCTCCTACCTTTCGGGCATTGTGGACCAGGACAACAGCATCCGGCTGGGCGGCTACCCGGGTGCACTGCGGAATGTCCTGGGCGCATGGAGCGAGGAGATGCACCCGCTCGCCGCAGCGGAGGATCGCATCAAGCTCACAACGCCCGACGGCGGCACCTCCTCCGCTGATTACTGGACTGAGCACCTGCACGCCGAGTCGGCGGAGGTCCTGGTCAGCTACTCCTCAGGCCGCCTCGCCGGCTCTCCGGCCGTGACCCGCAACTTCTTCGGCCAGGGAAGTGCCATGTATCTATCGGCACGCATTGACGATGACCTGCTGAAACGGCTCTTGGACGACGAAACCCTGGCTGCCGGTGTGCGGCCGGAACTAAACGCTCCCGCAGGAGTCCAGGCCCGGCGTCGAACCGGGACCACGGCGGACGGCACCGCCGTAAGTTTCCTCATGGTCCTCAACCACAACGATGCTCCGTCCAGAGTGGACGTGCTCGACGGCGGTACGGACCGCCTCAGCGGACGCCAAGTAAGCGGCGTGGTTGAGCTCCCTGCCAACGGTGTCCTGATCCTTGACGAAAACCCAGGAAGGGGGACGGCCTGATGGCACTGCAAATCGATGGTCCGCCCAAGGTGGTCCCGGGGGTTGAGCCCCCGAAAGCAGCGAAACGGCGCCACAAACCCGGGAGTTGGAAGCTGGCCCTCAAACGGGATTGGCGCCTGTACACGTTGTTGGCATTGCCCCTGCTCTACCTGCTGATTTTCAGGTATTTGCCGATGGCCGGCAACGTGATCGCCTTCCGTCAGTTCCAGCCGGGTGGAAGCATCTTTGGCGAGAAATGGGTGGGCTTCAAATACGTCACCCTGTTCATCAACGACCCCAGCTTCTGGCAAGCCTTCCAGAACACCATTGTCCTGGGCGTCCTGACGTTGGTGTTCTGCTTTCCCATGCCCATCATCTTCGCGCTGATGCTCAATGAGCTGAGGTCGCAGAAGTTCAAGAAGTTTGTGCAGACCGTGGCCTACCTGCCGCACTTAATGTCGGTGGTGATTATCGCGGGCATGATCCTGCAGAACTTCTCCATGACGGGCACCGTAAACCAGATCGCGGAATCGTTGTTCGGAACCTCCGTGAACTTCACGCAGGATCCTGGCTGGTTCCGTCCCATGTACATCAGTTCCGAGGTGTGGCAGACCATGGGCTGGGGCGCAATCCTCTACCTTGCAGCGCTGACCCGTGTGGACGAATCGTTGTATGAGGCGGCCAGGATTGACGGCGCCAACAGGTGGCAACAGACCTGGCACGTGACGCTTCCGGCTATCAGGCCAACCATCATCACTTTGCTGATCCTGAACATCGGCACCTTCATGGCAGTGGGCTTCGAGAAGATCCTCCTCATCTACAACCCGCTCAACTACGCAACCTCAGATGTCATCTCCACCTACCTGTACCGGGTGGGCCTGGAATCCAGCAACTTCAGCTACGCGGCCGCAATCGGAATGTTCGAATCCGTCATTGGCCTCACGCTGATCCTCTCAGCGAATGCGATCTCCAAGCGCCTCGCAGGAACGAGCCTGTGGTGAACAAATCAGCTACTGCCATTAAGTCAACTACTGCCATCAAGGGAAGCCCGTCCCAGGGCGTCCTGGTCAAGGACATGAAAGTCTCACGTGCCATGCGGGTCTTCCGTGCCTTCAACTTGGTGTTCCTGCTGCTGGTGGTGTTCCTGACGGTGTACCCGTTCCTGAACATCATTGCCCAGTCCTTCTCCAGTGAAGGTTTCATCAACGCAGGCCAGGTCAACCTGTTCCCCATGGGGTTCAACACCGAGACCTACAAACTGATCCTGGCGGACTCCACTTTCTGGAACAACTACGGCAACACCGTGCTCTACACCGTGGTGGCAACAGCTATCTCCATGGTCCTCACGACGTCGTTCGCCTACGCGATCGCCAAAAAGGAACTCAAAGGGCGCAGCGTCTTCATCGGTTTGGCGGTGTTCACCATGTTCTTCAATGGTGGGCTGATTCCCAACTACGTGCTCATCAGCTCGCTGGGCATGAGGGACACCATCTGGGCCGTGGTGCTCCCCAACGCCATCAGCGTGTTCAACCTCCTCATTATGAAGTCCTTTTTCGAGAACATGCCGCGGGAATTGGAAGAAGCAGCGTCAATCGACGGGCTGACCCAGTACGGGGTCCTGTTCCGGGTGGTGCTGCCGCTCAGCAAGGCAATTGTGGCCACCATGGTGCTCTTCTACGCCGTAGCTAACTGGAACTCCTGGTTCCAGGCCTTCCTCTACCTGGACAACCCGGACCTCTTCCCGGTCACCATCTACCTGCGCAACATGATTGCCGGCGTCACCACGGCAGGCTCAGCCGGCGGCACAGCGGAGAACGTCGGTCAGATCGCCGCCAACATCCAGTCGGTCACCATCGTCCTGACCGTCATCCCCATCCTTTGCGTCTACCCCTTCGTTCAGAAGTACTTCTTCTCGGGCGTCATGCTCGGCTCCGTCAAGGAATAACCCTTATGAAAGGACATCCAATGATCCACAAACCTGAGTTCCGCAGGCGAGACTTCCTTGGCCTGGCATCCGTCGTCACCATTGGACTCATGCTGACCAGTTGCGACGCCGACACCGGCGAGAAGGTGGACACCTCAAAGTCACGCAATGGCGCGATGGACAGCTTCGGCGTGGGGGACACCTTCAAAGCCACCGTCCCTCTCACGTTCACGTTCCTTTTCTCGGACCAGCCAACGTATCCCTACAAGAAGGATTGGCTGTTGTTCACCAAGATGGCCAGTGACAACAACGTCACCCTGGAACCCACCATCGTGCCCAACAGCGATTACGAGCAGAAGCGCAGCCTGCTCATCAGCTCCGGCAGTGCACCCGAAATCATTGCCAAGACCTACCCGGGACAGGAAGCAGCGTTCGTATCCGCAGGGGCAGTCCTGCCCGTCAGTGACTACGTGGACCTCATGCCCCACTTCCAGGAAAAAGTGAAGAAGTGGAAGCTGGAGCCTGAAATTGAGGGACTGACCCAGGAAGATGGCAAGTATTACGTCCTGCCGGGGCTCCACGAGGAACTCTGGCCCGATTACTCCCTGTGTGTCCGCAAGGATGTGTTGAAGAAGGAAGGGCTTGCCGAACCCACCACCTGGGACGAATTCCGCGAGGTGCTGCGCTCGCTGAAGAAGGCATACCCGGATGTGGTGCCTTATTCAGACCGGTTCAAGGGAGACAGCGTCCTGAACATTGCCAGTGCGGCATTCGGGACCGTAGCCGGATGGGGCCTGGTGGACGGCCTGCAGTTCGATGAGGACAAGAAAGAGTTCAGTTTCGGCGCCGGATCCAGCAAGTTCAAGGACTTGGTGACGTACTTCAATTCTCTGGTGTCCGAGGGGCTGATGGATCCTGAAAGCTTCACTCAGACCGACGACTCCGCCGTCCAAAAATTTGTGTCCGGCAAGTCCTTCGTCATCAGCGCCAACTCCCAGAACGTCATCACGTACCGCACCTCCATGGAGCAGTCCTTGGGCAAGGGCAGCTTCGAGATCGGTAAGATCACCGTCCCCCGGGGACCTGCGGGGGATATCATCGGCGGAAGCCGCTTGGAGAACGGCATCATGCTGAACTCGTCCGTGAAGAACAAGGACAGCTTTGTGGCACTCATCCAGTACATCGACTGGTTGTTCTACAGCGACGCCGGTCAGGAATTCAGTAAGTGGGGCGTGGAAGGAACCACCTTCACCAAGTCCGGCGGGAAGCGTCAACTTGCAGGAGACATCAACTTCCAGGGACTGAACCCCGCCGGCACCAAGGACCTGCGGGTGGACTACGGATTCTCCGGCGGAAACTTCGCTTACGGTGGCACCACGGACCTGCTGCAGTCCACCTTCAATGACGAGGAACTGGCCTTCCAGGAAGCCATGAAGTCCAAGAAGCCTCGCCCAGTGTCTCCACCCGTGCCGTTCAATGACGTTGACCGGGAGCAGGCCACCCTGGCTCTCACTCCGCTCAAAGACCACGTCAAGCAGAACACCCTCAAGTTCATCACCGGGCAGCGCCCTCTTGGAGAGTTCGAGGCTTACGTGAAGGAACTCGATAGCAAGGGCCAGACCAAGTACGTGGACCTGGCCAACAAGGCCTACAAAGCGTACGCAGACAAGAAGTAGCTTTTCCGATGACTGCCAAGGAAACGCACTACGGGACCGGTCCGCTGTTCAAGGCAGCGGGTCTGGTGTACGGCGTCATGGTGGGTGGAGCGTTGCTGGTGCTGGCCAACGCGTTGGTGGTGCTCATGCCCTTGCTCGCTGGATTTCTGGGCCCTGTGGCGTTGCTCGGTTTTGTGCTGGTAGGCCCGTCCTTGGTGGCGGTCTGCTATGCCTTCAACAGGCTTCTCGCCGGGGAAGACACGGGCGTCTTCCACGACTTCGCCAGGTCGTATCGGAGCAACTTTGGCCAAGCCGTGGTGGTGTGGCTTCCCTATGCCGGGCTCCTTGCGGTCATCGTTGCCAACCTCAGCAGTTTGCCGGGCAGCGACCTTCCATCGGTGGCTGCCCGGATGGGGCTGGTGGGACTTGGCCTTCTGGTGTGCACGGCCGCTGTCCACGCGGTGCTGCTGCTTGCCCGCTTCGATTTCCGCACCGTGGATATTTACCGGCTGTCCGTTTACAGCATCGGCGCCTGGAAACGTGTAGCCCTGGGGAATGCGGGGATTCTGTTCGTAGCGGGGTTCGTTCTGATTTCCACCACAGTGTGGCTCACGCTGTTTGTGGGCGGCCTGATTGTCTACCTTCTGTGCCTGAACTCCCGCCCGCTCCTTGTCCGGGTGGAAGAGAAATTCACGGTGGCCGTGTAGACGGCGCGCGGTAGCACACTCCCCACCGATCTTCGCCGGTCAGCTTTAAGTCCGGTGGGGTGTGTGGTGGTGGTTTCGCCGGGGTGTTTGCCGGGGGTCGATGTGGGGTGGAGGGACAAACCATGGGACCCCGGTTGTGATGTCGATCTGCCACTGCTCTTTATGGATGAGGTGGTGGTGATGGCTGCAGAGCAGGGTGCCGTTGCCGGTTCCTGTGGTGCCGCCCTGGGACCAGTAAGTGACGTGGTGGGCTTCGCACCAGGGTGCCGGGATGGTGCAGTCAGGGAACGCGCAGCCACCGTCCCGGGCAACGATGGCTTTGCGGATGTGGGGCGGAAAGATCCGGGTGGTGCGCCCAATATCCAGCACGCGCGAGTCACTGCCCAGCAGGACGGGCAGGATGTCGGCATCGCAGGCGATTTTGCGGATGGTGTTGGGGTGGATCGGCCCGGCGAAGGTCGCCGTGCCAGAGCCGAAGCCTGTTACTTTGCCGCTGCCAGCTCCCGTGACTGGGCCGGCGAGTTGTTCGAAGAGATCGCGATAGCCGATGGTTACGGAGAGTTGGGGCCGCAGTCCACCATTGGAGGGCAGTTCGCTGGTGGTCATTGCGACGCCGCAGGCACCCACCAGGCCGTTGAGGAGTTTCTGGGCCCTGGAACGGCGATCCAGTTCCGGACCAGAGGAGTCGATACCCACCCCGTCTCCGTGATCGCTGCCACGGGCGCCCGCTACGGATGGGGTGAGTCGTGGGTTGGTGGCCACGTTCATGGCAGTGGTGAGTGTCTCGTATTGTTCAGTGGTCGCGAAGATTTCGATGTGGTGCAGTCCGTGACGGCGTCGACGCCGGAGGAAGGCACCTTGGATCTGTCGGAGGATTTCCTCGGAGGGTTCGGGTCCGTCGTGGTCGATTACATCAATCCAGCGTGCAGCCATTTTAGTGACGAAGTCCGGGTCGGTCTGGACCGCGGTGGTGGTCAGAGCATGTTCCATCCGGGTGAGGGTCTCGTCGTCGGTGAGCTTCCGGACTTTGTCCAAGGCATTGCTGATGATGGTGGCTGAGCGCGAGGATTTTCTGCCGATGCGGCTGCTTCGGCGAGGATTCCGTGCCGGGGCGGCAGGTCCTGGCCGATCATGCTGCTCCCGGGCAGGATAACCGGGGCAAGAGCCAGCCTGCGCTTTGCCTCACCGATACTGATCCGCAGCCGTGCCCGCAAGAACTCCGCTGCGTTCCGGTACCCATCATCCAACTGAACAGCCCCATTCAAAGAGGTTGCCGTTGTTGCGTTGGCAGCCCCCAACGTTCTTTCGCGGGTGACTGGTTCGGTCCAGCCCGTCCGCCATTCCGCTCCCACTGCCGGGTGCACTGCCGCAGAGTGGCCCAGATTGGTCTGCTGTGCTTGGGCCCTGGTCCGTTCCACGGCGCGGGCTGCCACCACCTGTAAGTACTCCAGAACCCGTGAAATATCCTCTACCTTGGCGGCAAAGTCAGCCGCGTCCTGGATCCCAAACAGCCGGATGCTCTCTGAGATGGAGTCGCGGACGGAATCAAGGGCTACGGTGGCCCGGCCAAGCTGGATATCAACTACTTCGTGGGACGACGCGGTGGCTTCGATGCGGCCAGCCAAGTGCCCGTGGGATCGATGGCTCCGTATTGCCTCTGAAGGGGGCGCGTCCGAACGGGGCGCCTCCGAACTGGGCGCCTCGGCGCGAGGCGCATCGACACGGTGCGAACGTGCCCGCCGCGCCAACATCTGCCCTATCGCTCCCATGGCACAACCCTGTCACGGGGGTCAGACATTTTAAGGTCTGCGGTTACCCGGCCACTTGTTCTCGAAGAATATCGGCATGACCGCAATGCTGAGCCAGTTCCCGCAGCATGTGCAGGTACACCCAGCGGAGCGGCAGCGGACCGAGCCGGTTGCCCAGCACCAGGTCATCAAGTCCCAAGGATTCAGCAGCCAGGCGGGAAGCTTCGCATGCCTCCCAGTGTGCAGCTTTGATGCTGGCAACCGTGTCCGAATCGTCCAGGATGAAGGACTCGTCAGGTGTAGCGGGTATGCCAATCTCCGCGCGGGGCCTGCCCGTTATTGCTTCGTCAAACCACACCTTTTCAACGAAAGTGGCATGCTTCACCAAACCCAGCAAGGTGGTGCGCGAGGGGACCATCCGCCGTCGTGCCTGTTCTTCCGTGAGACCATCCATGCACGAGTTCAGGGCTCTGCGGTGCTCGTCCAAAAAGGCTTCGAACTGCGCCCGTGCGCTGTGGTTGATGACGTCCTCGGCGAACGTCGGGGGAGTGGCGCTCATCCGAAAACCACCGTGCCGTCGTGGTCAACACGCCAGCCGGGGTTGTGCGCAATTTCCCAAACAATGCCGTTCGGGTCCTTGATATGGCCGTGGAAAATGCCTCCGAACGCCCCTGCCTGTGCGGGCTTCACCACCGTGGCACCTGCCGAGACCAACGCATCAATGGTGCTGGTGACCTCCTCCGGACTGCCGACGTTGTGTGAGAGGGTCACCCCGCTGACACCCGACGTCGGCTCAGAGGAACCCAGGTCCTGATCGAATTTTTCGGCGTCGAACAGGCCGAGCATCAGTCCCGGTGCAATTTGGAAGAAGAGGATCTCGCCGGGAACGTCCATGGCTGGATCCCATCCGAGCCCCTCCTTATAGAAGGCGCGCGCGGCGTCGAGGTCCTTTGTGGCGAAAGTGAGGAAGTGCAGTCGCTGGTCCATAGGGGAATCGTAGCGGGAAGCGGCGGTCCTGTTGAGGCACGGTCCAAGCCGGTGGGAGGATGGAGAAGTGGAACCCCTCTTCGACTTCCTTGGCAGTTACTGGTGGCTCATCTTCCCTATTGGCGGTATGGCTGGTGGGTGGGCGAGGTCGTGGTCCAAGGCCAGCGAAGAACGGCACCGCCGCAAGGTGGAGTTGCTGAAATTGCAGAACCAGTTGGCAGTGCACGAGGAAGCCAATCAGGCCGAAGTAGTGTCCTTGATTGCTGCGCACGATTCTGTGAATCACAGGTGGCTCGAGTACGAGCTGGACGTCGGTAACCTCATTGATTTCCCGCTCATGACAGATGTGCGCGAACCGCTGACCGTTGCCTTCCTGCGGGCTAAGAAAGAGGCCGACGGCTTACGGCCCGCCAGTCCTGAAGAGATCTCGACGCCGGCCAGGCTCGCTGAGTATCGGGCGGCCGTCCATAGCTACGAACTGGCTTTTGACGTTGCCGAGCGCGAAGCCAGGCGCATCAAGGACGGAAATTTCTCCGGACCGGAGCGGCAGAGACTCGCAACGGCAAGGAAGCTCCTGCGCATCGCTGAAGACGCCGCGGCCACCCCTGCTGAACGTCAAACGGCCTACAAGCGTGCGCGTAAGGAACTGGACGGGTTGATCGTCCTGCCGGAGGCCACCGTTGCCGCGTTGGAGAGCAAGATCATCAGCATGTTGGATGCCCGCCAATATCCGGATACCGACCCCAAATTGGTGTGAGAGGCCGCGGTGGGTCCTGACCCCTTCCACGCCAGGTTTCGCCGCCCGCCATCCCTGCAGCGCTACGTTGGCCGCACCGTCACTGGTGTCAGCATCTCCCGGTCAAATCCCACAACCCGGCGGGGGCCATCCAGGATGACTTCGTGCGATGCGGAGTCCGACGTACTGGAGGTGGAAACATGAAGTTTCACTAGACCGGGCGTCACAACACGCTGGAGATCCAGCCCCGTAAACGAGGTGCGGTCTGCATGAACCACAAAATCCACGACGGCGGGCTGGCTGGCTTCCAGCTCCACGCGCGCGTAGCCGATCATCTGGCGGACCGGGCGGACTACTTCGCCCACGGGATCCTCCAGATACAACTGAACGATTTCGGCCCCGGCTCTCAAGCCCGTGTTAGTGACAGTGCAGCTGACGGTCACCGAGTCGGACGTCGACATCGCGGGCGCGCTGCATTGGTGACGCGTCAGTTCAAAGGTTGTGTAGGACAACCCGTGCCCGAATCCGAACAGCGGCGAAGGGTCCAGTGCGCTGACTCCTGTGGGCCCTGCGAGCTTGGAATGGAGGTAGGTGCCCGGCTGACCGCCGGGGGAGCGGGGCACTGAGACGGGCAGCTTCCCAGAGGGGTTGACCACCCCTGTGAGGACATCCCAGATTGCCTCGGCACCCTCTTCGCCGGGGAAGAAGCCTTGGATGATCGCATCGGCGCGGTCAACAAAGTCACCCAGGGCGTAAGGCCGTCCACTGAGGACAACCACCACGGCGCGTGTTGCGGATTCAGCGCAGGCAGCTAGGACATTTTGGAGCATTCTGTGTTGGTCGCCTGGAAGGCGCAGGTGGGCGGCATCGTTTCCTTCACCGGAAGTGCCGCGGCCAAACAGCCCGGCGTTGTCGCCGACTACCACCACGCAGGTGTCCACAGATGATGCCACCCGGCAGGCTTGGGCAATTTCCTCGTCCGTGGCGGCTTCGCAATTTCCTGTGACCGACGTGAGCACGGCCCCGAAGCGAGCAGAGGCAATCTGTGCCACGGAAGGTACCGATATGCCCATGGGTACTTCGGGATGTGACGCGCCAACATGGGCGTCGAAGGAGTAGCAGCCCAACATTGCAAAGGGGTCCTCAGCCAACGGCCCCACAACGCCCAGAGAGCCGGCCCCGGCACCTTGGGCGAGGGGCAACGCCGGGGTGCCTCGGAACTCGTTATTGCTCAGCAGCACCAGGGATTGGGCGGCTAATTTGCGGGCCAACGAACGGTTTTCCGCAGGGTCCAGCTCAAGTGCGCTGCTTCCGGCTAAGGCTTGCGGAGTGGCACTGAACTCCGGTGACAACAACCCAAGCTCAGCTTTCTGAGTGAGAACCCTGCGGAGCGCCCTATCGACCACGGATTCGTCCAGCACGCCTTCACGGATGCGCCGCAGCAGCGGCTCACCGAAGCAGTTCACGGTAGGAAGCTCAACGTCAACGCCGGCCTGGATGGCCAGGACGGCAGCATCGCCTGGGTCTGCTGCCACTCCGTGCGTGACGTCCAGGAACGCGACGCCGAAGTAGTCCGCCACAACTGTTCCGGCGAAGCCCCAGTCCTCACGAAGCAGTCCAGTGAGAAGGGAACGGTTAGCGGCGGCCGGAACGCCGTCGACGTCGGTGTATGCGTGCATGACTGAACGCGGAGCGCCGTGGCGGATCGCCATTTCAAACGGCGGCAGCATGACGTCCGCGAGTTCGCGGGGGCCCATGGAGACGGGTGCATGGTTACGGCCGGCCTGAGATGCGGAATAGCCCACAAAGTGTTTGAGCGTTGCCACGATTCCGCTGGATTCGAGCCCTTGGACGTAGGCAGTGGCCACCGTGCCCACCAGGTATGGGTCCTCGCCGATTGTTTCTTCCACGCGGCCCCATCGGAGGTCCCGCACAACATCGAGCACGGGAGCCAAACCCTGATGGATGCCCAAGGACCTCATGCCGGTGCCGATCGTGGAAGCCATTTCCCGCACAAGTGCGGGGTTGAACGTGGCACCCCAGGCAAGGGGCACCGGGAAGGCCGTGGCTTTCCAAGCGGCAAGTCCTGCCAGGCATTCCTCGTGAACCTGCGCCGGTATTCGGAACCGGGAAGCTGCCATGATCTGTTCCTGCGCCGCGGCCAGGCGGCGAGCGCCTTCGGTAGGTTCCACGGGGACGGTGCCATACATCCGGGTGATTTGTCCTAGGCCGTTGGCGATCATGTCATCCCAACAGCGGGGGTCACCGGCCATTTCGCTCTGCAGCGGCGCCACGGAATCGCCTTCAGTGGAGGCGTTGACCCACACGCCTACAAGTTGGGCGAGCTTTTCCTCAAGTGTCATGTCACGGATGAGGTGCTCAACCACTTCCGTTGCGATGAGACGGGCGGGGGCTTGCTGATCGGCGGCGCCGGCGCTCACAGGCTTCTCCTAGATTCTGCTGATGATTTTTCGAAACTATCAGAAACTTTAAGTTTCTTTCCATAGTCAAAATACCTTGACTTCGCTACGAGTAGCTCCCTAGCGTTGATATTCATCAGGCAAAGCGCGCGTGAAAGCAGCAGAAAACGCCGCAGGACTTTTAGAAACTTTCTGATTCTTATACCCCGGATCTTGATGGAGAGATTGGCATGCAGACGTACAGAGTGGCCATTGTGGGAACAGGGGGGATTGCGGCGGTGCACGCCTCAAACCTGGCCCGGACAGATGATCGGGCAGAAATTGTGGGTGCCTGCGATGTTGATGATGCGCGGCTCCAGGCCTTCGCTGACCAGCACGGAATTGAGGGACGCTACCAGGACCTCACGGAGTTGCTGTCACAGTCCAAGCCGGACATTGTGCACCTGTGCACCCCGCCCATGATGCATATAGACCAAGCGATTGAGTGCCTCGAAGCCGGTGTCCACGTCCTCTCGGAGAAGCCTCCTGCCCTAAGCCTGGCCGATTTCGACCGCCTGAATGAGGCTGAGGCCAAGGGCGGTGCACAGTTCTCCTGCGTGTTCCAGCACCGCTTCGGAGACGCAGCGTCCGCCGCGCAAGGTTTGATTGGAGGCAACGACTTTGGCCGTCCACTGGTTGCCCGCTGTGACACCCTTTGGTACCGCCCTGACGAGTACTTTGACCTGCCTTGGCGCGGCACGTGGAAAGCTGAAGGCGGCGGCCCCACCATGGGGCACGGCATTCACCAGTTTGATCTCCTCCTGCACCTGCTCGGCCCATGGGAGGAAGTCAACGCGATGGCATCGCGTCAAGCCCGTGCCACCTCCACTGAGGACTTTTCCGCCGCGCTGGTCCGGTTCGAAAACGGCGCCGCCGCCACCGTGATCAACTCACTGCTCTCACCGCGCGAAACCTCGGAGATTCGGATCGACTGCGAATTCGCCACGATCGAACTGACTCACCTCTACGGTTACAGCACCAAAGACTGGACCGTTACCGCCGCTCCGGGACACCAGGAGGCTATTTCCAGTGCATGGGGCGGACAGCCTTTGGAGCGGGGAAGCGGGCACTCCGCACAATTCCTGGCCATGTATGACGCGCTCGACGCCGGACAGCCGCTCCCAGCCGGAGCTGACTCCGCGAGGCAAACGCTGGAGTTCGCTGCCGCAATTTACGCTTCGGCTTTCACCGGGAGCCCCGTCCGCCGGGGAGAGATTGTTCCCGGGCACGCCTTCTATGCGGGCATGGACGGAGCGGGCCGCGGTACCCGGGTGCTGGCCTCCACCGCCCGCGCCTAAATCGCACTGCCCTCGCCTCATTACTTCCACCTAAAGGAGAGCCCTGATGACTACAACAACCCAGACAGATACAACCCAGTCCGCTACAACCGAGACCAACGCGCAGCAGAGCGCAGCCCTTAGCTACACGGACGACGGCCGTTCGTTAACGTTCACGGTAGGTACCCAGGACATCGCTACTTATACCTACCTGCCGGGTGATGATCAATATGAAAGCCCCCGCCCCTACTTCCATCCCCTCACCACGCTGGAGGGGGACCAGATCACCATTTCCCGTCCATGGGATCACGTCTGGCACAAAGGACTTTCCTGGGCGCTGCCGAACATGGGTGCGCACAACTTCTGGGGCGGAGCCACCTACACGCGGGAAACCGGCTACGCCAACCTGGACAACAACGGCTCCATGAACCACCAAGCATTCACCAAGATCCAGGACTCAGGAACTTCGATTTCCGCAGCTGAGTCCCTCCTCTGGACAGCCCAACCAACCACATCCAGTGAAAACGGCGAGGGCCTCACAGCCCACCCGCTCATCAGTGAACAGCGCAAGTTTGCCATCCAGCTCCTGCCGGCCGTTAACGCTTGGGCACTTCTCTTCGAAACCACCATGGATAACGTCTCCGGCAGCCGGATCGAGATCGGAAGTCCCACCACGGAAGGCCGTGACAACGCCGGATACGGGGGATTGTTTTGGCGCGGGCCGAGGTCCTTCACCGGTGGAGAATTCCGCTCTGCCAACGGTGTGGGCGCCGATGAGTTCATGGGAACACGCTCACCGTGGATAGCGTTCACCGGCCAGCACGACTTCACCTGCAGGAAATCGAGCATCATGTTTGTTGAGGACAAAGCCAACCCGGGTGCCTCCAATCAATGGTTTGCCCGCTCCTCCATGTTCGCCTGCCTTGGCTCGGCCCCGTTCTTCAGCGAAGTAGTCCCCTTGGAAGTGGGCCGGCCGCTGACGTACAGGTACGCCGTCGTCATTGCCGATGGCGCCATGGAAGACCAGCAAGCCGCCGCGCTCGCAGGCGCTGCGGAATCGGCGCTGGATGCCTGGGGCTGAAATGTGCACATCTTTCCCGGGCGCAACGGCGGTGTCCGAGGTCAGTATTTACGATTGGCCCGGATCTGACGGTGCCGCCGGAGGGTCCCCGCATCTGCACACGGCGTCCACGGAAGCGTATGTTGTCCAGCAAGGGAGCGGCCGTTTGGAGACCTTGGACTCACGTGGGTTCACTTCAACTCCGTTGGCGCCGGGCACGGTTGTCTGGTTCACCCCGGGCACTATTCACCGAGCCATCAATGACAGCGGTGACCTCCGGGTCCTTGTTGTGATGCAGAACTCTGGCCTGCCGGAGAATGGCGATGCTGTCCTGACCTTCCCGGCCAAGCATTTGGTGGACGGAGGCGCCTACTTGAGGGCTGCATCGCTGACGTTTAAAGACGCAGATGCCGGCGATCCGGCAGCCGAGGCGGCCGCGCGCCGTCGTCGTGATCTGGCACTCGAAGGATATTTGGAGCTGAAGGCGGGCGTGTTGGAGTCCGGGGTTTCGGCGCTGGTGGACTTCCACGCCGCCGCTGCGCGGTTGGTCAGCGTAAAAACTGACAGTTGGAGGGGTCTTCTCAACGGTGGCGCCCAGCATCAGGCGGCGGTCACCGAGCAGCAGTTGAATTCTCTTGGATCCTCGGAAAGTTTCTATCTACGGGAGGCGAGGACTACTATGGGCGAACGGAAAACCGGCAGGATTTACGGCATGTGTGGTCGAATTCAGGCCTGGGAACTTTCCGAAACTGCAAGCGTCGGGACGTAGAGCCCGGTTGGAAGGTGAGGGACCATGGTGACCAAGCAGGATTCGGGACGGGCCACGATCAGCGAGATCGCGCGGGAGGCCGGCGTCTCTGTACCCACCGTCTCCAAAGTCCTCAACGGTCACGCCCACGTCGCGGCGGCCACGCGAGCCAGGGTTGAAGAAATCATCGCTAAGCGCGACTACGCCCGCAGGCCCGCCAAACGTACTAAAAAGGCCGGACTCATTGACCTCGTGTTTCCCGGAATGGGCTCCGAATGGGCATGCGAAATCATAGAAGGTGTGGAGCGTGTAGCCCAGGAAGCCGGCTACGGCACTGTGGTCAGCAGTCTGTCGCTGGACGGCTCGCGGATCCGTCCGTGGCTTGCGAACCTTGCCGAGAGAAAGTCCGACGGCGTGCTGCTTGCCGTTTATGAACTGGACTCCAAGCAGATCCAACGCATCAAGTCGCTTGGCATTCCTGTGATCTTGATTGACCCGGTAGGGCAGCCAGGACCGGACCTCATGACTGTTGGTGCAGCCAACTGGGATGGCGCATATTTGGCAACTGAGTACTTGTTAAAGCTGGGCCACACCCGCATTGGCATGATCGGTGGCCGCGAAGACCTGCAATGCAGCGGCGCCCGCGAGGACGGATACCTGGCTGCTTTGCGGCGGGGCGGCATTGAGTCGGATTCAGCGCTGATGGTGCCGGGTGATTTCTCCACCGAGTCCGGTTCACGGGGGACGGAGGCTTTGCTGTCCCTCAAGAATCGGCCCACCGCTATTTTCACCGGCAACGACGCCCAAGCCCTCGGTGCCTACCGGGCCGCGCGGGCGGCGGGATTGCGTATTCCGGAGGACCTCTCCATCGTCGGCTTTGACGATATTCCGGCAGCAGAATGGATCGAGCCGGGGCTCACCACCATCCGCCAGCCCGTGGTCCAGATGGCCGAAACTGCCATGCGTGCGTTGCTCCGTCACCTTGAAGGTGATGAGGAGTTGCCGCAGCGGATCGAACTGGGAACTGAGCTGGTGGTGAGAGGCTCGACGGCGGCACCGGCGTCCTAGTGCCGGTTTGCTAACGCTGCGTGCCTAGCCCCGGCCCATGCTTGTTGAGGGGTCGCCGCCGCCTTCGGACGGATCTGCGCGCAGGTCATCCGGGTCGCCGCTCGGGAGACCAGCCGGGCCTGCGACGTCGCCCCGGTTCGCCGGATTTATGTCGTCCGTGTCCTCGCCCCGGTGAGTTCCGCCGTCGGCTGCCTGTGAGCGCCGGTCCGTCCCGCCGTCGGGCTCCCCGGGAGCGCGCCGACGTCCAGTGGGCCGGTCCTCCTTGGGGGTCAGATCCTCGTCCATGGCGTTGGAGCCTTCGCTGATGGAGGAGTGAACCTGGATGTCGTCGTCCTTCTCTCCGGGTTCGGGCACTTGCCCGTCTTTCACGGGATCTGAGGTGCCGGCCAGGTCTTCCATCGCGTTCTCGGTGGCCTTGCGGATGCTGTCTTCAACGCCCATGAGATGACTCCTTTGTACGAATAGTCCGTAGCACGGATCTCGGATTGTATTAGTAAGCCTACTTACTTCTGTGATCATGCGAAACCATCGCCGGGGTTGACAAATCTAACTACATTACTCATGTATCCGCAGGTCAAGACCTCCCGTGCCGCACTTTGTACCGTTGATCGTTGGGCGATAAGGTATTGCCAGACCGTTTTGCAGAGGGCGGCAATATTCGCTCCTTTGCTGTCTGCTGGGGACGCATTTCAGTCAGTAGGAACGTGCATGGTCAACCCCCGCCCTGAGCAGGAAGCTCTCCAGAATGGGTACTTTTTGGATCTAGTCCTGGGCAGCGAAGACGTCGAAGCTTTTCTCGGCGAGCTCGCGGCTTTCTCCGCCGAAAGCCTCTCGCATCACCAAACGCCAGTTTTCTGTGGCATCACCGTATTGCGGCGCAAGAAGTCGGCCACCGCGGCCAGCAGCGATGATCGCGCAAAAGCCATGGACGAGCTCCAAAACGACTTTGACGGTCCGTGCCTCACGGCCATGGATAAGCTCACCCCGGTGATGGTCCAGGATCTCCTGCGTGAACACCGCTGGCCCGAATATGTGCAGGCCGCCACGGACTCGGGCTTGCGCTCCATCCTCAGCGTTCCCCTTTTGGTGGAAGGCGATACCCGTGCGGCGTTGAACCTGTACTCGGAGCAGCCGGGGGCGTTCAGTGACGAGGAGGACGTAGAGCGGGCTGAGATTTTCGCATCCCACGCCTCGAAGTCGTTGCGGCTGGCGTTGAAGATTGCGCAGCTGAGCGATGCCCGGAATGATCTGGCAGCGGCCATGCAGTCCCGCACCGTGATCGACCTTGCTGTGGGGGCCATCATGGCGCAGAACCACTGCAGCCAGGACGAGGCCTTCACCATCCTCCGCACCGCGTCCAGTAACCGCAACATCAAGCTGCGGCACCTAGCGAAGTCCATCATCTCGGCTGTCTCGTCCGGGAAGATCACCACGCACTTCGAGGAGTAGCCACTCTTGCCGAAGTCCGCCCTGTGGCCCCGTTTCGTAACCCGAGGCAACCATGGAGCAGACTTGGACGGGTGACCGTCAACAAACCACGCCCCGGACTGGCAATTGCTGCGCTGAGCCTCGGGACGGCGCTGAATCCGCTGAACTCGTCCATGATCGCTGTTGCGCTGGTGGTCTTGCGGGAACATTTCGAGCTCGACGTCGCCACCGTCACCTGGGTGATTACCTCCTTCTACCTAGCGTCCGCTGCGGGCCAGCCGCTCATGGGGCGGCTCGCTGACCGCTTTGGTCCGCGGCGCCTCTTCATGTTCGGCATGGCTTTGGTGGCGGTCACGTGCGCCATCGCACCATTCCTCCCCAACTTCGCGCTGGTCTGCGTGGCCCGCGCGCTCATGGCTGTAGGCACAGCGACGGCGTACCCGTCCGCCGTCGTGATGGTCACCGAACTGAGCCGCTTGGCTGACTTGCCCTCCACACGGCCCCTGGGCCGGATCCAGATGGCGAACACGTCCGCCGCCGCCGTCGGTCCTGTGGTGGGCGGCCTGTTGGTCAGCCTGGTGGGGTGGCAGGCGTTGTTTGCGATCAACGTCCCCATCGCGCTGCTCGCCATGATCGTGGTCTATAAAGTGGCGCCGGTGGATTCCGGCCGTGAGACCGGTTCCTTTGGGGCGCTGGTCCGCGATTCCGACATCCCCGGCATCCTGGCCTTCGTCACCTCGCTGATGCTGGCCATGATGGCGCTCCTCAACGTCCTTCCCGGCTATCGCTGGTACCTGCTGGGCGCAGCAACCGTCATAGGCGCGCTGTTTGCCTGGCGCGAGCTGCGTTTCCGGCCGCCGTTCCTGGACCTCCGGCTGTTGGGCAGCAACCGGCCGCTGCTGCTGGTGTATATGCTCTTCATCGTCTTCAGCGGCGTGTACTACTTTGCGTTCTTCGGCCTGCCGCAGTTGCTGCAGGAGGCCGGAAATTACGACGCCGGCATAGTAGGCCTGCTGATGCTGCCCCTCGCGGCGTTGTCCGTTGTGGTGACGCCACTGACCGTGAGGTTCATTGAGCGGTTCGGCGTGCGTTCTGTTCTGATCACCGGGGTGTTGATTCTCACTGTCGCGGCTGGAACGTTAGGTGCGTTGACGTTATCCCTGTGGGCTCCGCTGGTGTTCGTGCTGACAGCATTGATGGGTGTCCCGTACGGCGTGGTGAGCACGGCTTCGAACCAAGGACTCTACGTCTCGGCCCGTCCTGAAGAAAGGGGAGTGGCCGCCGGAATCTTCCAGACCTGCCGCTACCTTGGGGCGATCACGGCCACAGTACTGATCGGGGTCCTTTATGGTCCGGGCGTGAATCAGGAGAACTGGGGCATCATGGTGCTGGTCATGCTGGGGCTCAGCGCTGTGGTGTTGGTGCTGGCTGTCATGTGGCGGAAACCTGCAGAGTAGGCCTCGCAAGGGTGGGTTTGCGTGTTGTGGGGCCCGGTCTGCAGGGTATGTCGGCGCGTAAGCCTGCAGAGTAGGCCTCGCAAGGGTGGGTTTGCGTGTTGTGGGGCCCGGTGTGCAGGGTATGTTGGCGCGTATGCCTGCAGAGTAGGCCTCGCAAGGGTGGGTTTGCGTGTTGTGGGGCCCGGTGTGCAGGGTATGTTGGCGCGTATGCCTGCAGAGTGGGCCTCGCAAGGGTGGGTTCGCGTGTTGTGGGGCCCGGTGTGCAGGGTATTTGTGGATTATAGCCTGCGGCGCTGCTCGGCGATCCACGTGTGATTCACCACGGCCGCCGCGAAGTTCCTGGTCCACGCGTCGCTCTCCGGCCCACGGTAAAGGTCCCGCTGGAAGTAGGGCGACTCGTCCTTGTACGGGCCGCTCCTGTCCATGCGCTTGGCGAGCTCGCTGAGATAGTCGCGGCCGCCGGATCCGTAAGCATCCGTCTCGGCTTGATCCAGCCGAATCAGGGCTGACGAGTCCATCATGGAGTTCCGCACATACCTTGCTTCGAAGAAGAGTGATCCTTGCTGTTCCACCAGGAACCACGAGCCAGGCTGGTGGTCCACGTAGTGCATGGCCTCCCGGTCCTGGGCGATCCTTGCATCATCACCCCACTGCTCAACCGGCGGAATTAGCTCGAGCGGCCGTTGCCGGGCTTCGTTATACACCGTGTATTCAAAGGTGGGCGGTGATTCGCGGTACAGGGTGAGGCAGATGATTCGTTTGCACGCCGTACAGCTGAGTTGGCTTTCCACCCGCTCCATGAGGCGTGAGGCGTGGAGCTGTTGGAGGTCTGCGAGCGGAACCCAGCGGGGGCTTTCAGAGATGACGCCCGCTGCTGCCGCAAAGGAGAGCGAGGCGATGGTGCGCTCCACATCCACTCCGCCACCCGGGCTGTTTTGACGCACCAAGAGGTCGCTGCATAGGGAGCAGTTATCGTCTTGGGGGCGGCAGGCGCGCTGGGGAGATTCAACAGTGAACGTGATGCTGAGCAGGTTGCCTTGCTCATTCCAGCCGCGATTGTTCCTCCAACCGGGTTCAGCGTAGGCGCCGTCCAGCATGAAACCCAGCCCTCCGGGAGCGCGGGGAGCCTGGATAGCTTCCCTAAGATCGGCAAGGGTGGAGGTCTTCGATAAGCCCGGTATCAACTGGGGAAGATCGAACCCTTCCGGCGCGAACTCAGTAGGAGCTGCGTGCAGCGCGACTGCCACCAAAGCGTCGTCGTGCGTGATCATTTCCGCACCGGAGGCGAACTGCAGGCGCCGCGAGCGGTAAGCGGGTTCGCCCACGAGCTGTTCTTTGACGTTTGCAGGGTGACCTCCCAGGGCAGCCATCAGCTCCTGCACGCGGGGGTCCGCCTCGGATCCCAAGAGCGCATCCGTGATCACAGGCAGCCGTGTGGCCGTTCGCCATGATTCGTCCATGCCATGGTTTCCCGGATCTCCCACCCAGCCAATGTAATGCCCGGGGTCCTTGAACGCGGAAAAAATCACCACTTGCTTAATTAACTGAGTGGACTCATAATTGAGTTAAGTCAGAAAACGAGATTGGGAGACCCACATGAAAGCCTTCGTGCTCAACCAGTACAAGGAACCTTTGCAGCAGGCGGACGTTCCCGAGCCGGTGCTTGGTGACGGTGAGGTGCTGATTCAGGTGCACGCCGCCGGGCTCAACCAATTGGACGAGAAGATCAGGCTGGGCGAATTCAAGCAGATCCTCCCCTACAAGCTGCCGCAGGTTTTGGGGCATGATGTGGCCGGCGTCGTCCTTCAGGTCGGGGCAAAAGTGCGGTCCTTCAAGCCCGGCGATGAAGTGTTTGCTCGCCCCGGGAAGGACAGTATTGGAACGTTCGCGGAGCGGGTGGCTGTTGCTGAGGAAGACCTGGCCATCAAGCCGGCAAACATCAGTATGGAAGAGGCGGGTTCGCTGCCGCTGGTGGCGTTGACCGCGTGGCAGGCGCTGGTGGAGCGGGGTTCGGTCCGGCCGGGCCAGAAGGTGTTCATCCATGCCGGTGCCGGGGGAGTGGGTTCCATTGCCATCCAGCTCGCCAAGTATCTAGGGGCAACCGTGGCCACCACGGTGAGCGCCGGCAACAAGGACTTCGTCCGGGAGCTCGGCGCGGATGTGGTCATCGACTACCGCACCGAGGACTTCGTGGAGATCCTTCACGATTACGACCTCGTTTTGGATAGCCTCGGCGGCGAGAACCTGGAACGGTCCTTGAAGGTTTTGAGGAAGGGCGGCAAGGCCATTGGTATCGCGGGTCCGCCGGACGCCGGATTCGCACGGCAACTGGGCGGAAATCCGGTGCTGCTGGGGGCCATGACGTTGCTGAGCTCGGGTATCCGCCGTAAGGCCCGGCGCTTGGGTGTCAGCTATGAGTTCCTCTTCATGCACGCCGACGGCAGCCAGCTGAGGGAAGTCGCCGCGCTCATCGATGCCGGTGAAATTAAGCCCGTAGTAGGCCGCGTTGTCCCGTTTGATCGGACCGCCGAGGCCTTGGTTGACCTTGAAAAAGGCGGCGTCCGGGGCAAGACCGTCGTCAGTCATTTCTAACCATTAGCAGACCACCCTAAGGACAACACCATGAGCAATGAACAGCACCACCCAGGCAGTTACTTCGAGGTCCCCACGCAAACGGTGACGGCAGGCGGAATCACCTACGCGTACCGCGAATTCGGCCCCAAGGGCGGGATCCCGGTTGTCTTCCTCATCCACCTCGCCGGGACCATGGACAACTGGGACCCGCGCATCATCGATCCAATCGCTGCCAAGCACCACGTGATCACCTTCAGCAACCGCGGAGTGGGCGCCTCCTCAGGAAGCGTCCCGAGCACCATTGAAAGCATGGCCGAGGACGCCGCCACCTTCATCCGGGCGCTCGGCCATCAGAAGGTGGACCTCTTCGGATTCTCACTCGGCGGCATGATCGCCCAGTCGTTGGTGCTTAAACACCCCGGGCTTGTCCGCAAGCTGGTCCTGGCCGGTACGGGCCCGTCCGGTGGAGAAGGCATCCAAAAGATCATCGGAACCACGTACTTTGACGTGCTCCGTGGAGCGCTGACCCGTCAGGACCCCAAGGAATTTCTGTTCTTCAACAGGAACGCCACCGGAAAGCCTGCCGCCCGCGCCTTCATCAACCGGCTCAAAGAACGCACCACCAACCATGAGGCACCCATCAAACTTGGTGCCTTCCAGACGCAACTCAAAGCCATCCGCACGTGGGGATCGTCGCCGTCGGCCGATTTGGGAGCCATCACCCAGCCCACGCTCATTGCCAACGGCGACAACGACCGCATGGTTCCCTCGGTTTTATCGAGCGACATGCACCGCAGGATTCCCGGCAGCGAACAGGTGATCTACCCCGACTCCGGGCACGGCGGCATCTTCCAGCACCACGACAAGTTTGTTCCCGTGGCCCTCGAATTTCTTGGCCGCTGATACGGTAACTAAATGCAGCCTGCGCCCCAGACCCTTGGCCGACGTGAGCGGAATAAGCAGGAAAAGCTTGACCGCATCACCGCGGCCGCACGGGAACTCTTCACCCAGTACGGAGTGGATGAAGTCACCACCCAGCAAGTAGCTGAAAAGGCCGACGTCGGATCGGGAACCTTGTTCCTGTACGCCAAGACTAAAGCGGAGCTACTGCTGCTGGTCCACAACGTGAAGTACGCCCAAGCCCTTGACGTGGGAATTGCGGCCGCCGCGAAGAAAAAGTCCGTGCTGGACGCCGTCATGGCCATCATCCAGCCAATCGTCGAGTGCAACCGGGTACAGATCGAGAACGGGCGGACGTACCTGAAGGAAATCGTCTTCGGAGATCCCTCCGAGCCTCACCACGCAGAGGCTTTATCGCTCACCCTCCGAACCGAAGAGGCCATTGCGGAGGCCTTCTCCCGGGATGCACAGTTGGTAGCCCGCGGCCCGCAGCAGCTCGCCCGAATCGTCTCATCCATCATGTTCATCAACATGACTTCCTCGGCAAACATAGAAATGACAGACGCCCAGGTTGGCAACCAGATCCGGGATCAGATCAGCGTGCTCCTGGGCGCCTGACTTTCTTGAGGGCTTTGTGGGTGTGCGTTAGCGGTTGAGGAATTCCTCGTGCTGCCGGTGCGCTTCCTTCACTTGTTCGCGGATCTTCTCCACGTCCTTGGCCTTGTTCCGGTACTTCAGGGGCATCTGGACGATCTGCGCCTCTTCCGCCGTGAGGGCGCGGTAAATGCGCTCGCGCTCATTGGCGTCAGCGGTGTAGTCCAGGTCCAGATAATCCACGGCGTGACGGCGGGCATTGTTGATGGCGGTTTGGGCCTTGCCGGCCGGGCTGATCAGTGAGAGCACCACAGTGATGATCAGGACGCCGATGATGACGCTGAGGGAAAGGCCGGTGGTGATTTCGATGACGTTGACGTGCTCGCCGTCGTTGATGAACGGCAGGTTGTTCTCATGCAGGGCGTGCAGGATCAGCTTGACACCGATGAACGCCAGGATGGCTGCCAGGCCGTACGAGAGGTAGATGAGGCGATCCAGCAAGCCGTCGATCAGGAAGTACAGCTGGCGGAGGCCCATCAGCGAGAACGCCGTTGCGGTGAAAACGACGAACACGTTTTGCGTGAGGCCGAAGATTGCCGGGATGGAGTCCAGTGCGAACAGGATGTCCGTGCCGCCAATGGCCACCATCACCAGCAGCATGGGAGTCAGGGCGCGCTTGCCATTGACCACCGTGAAGAGTTTGTCGCCGTCGTACTTATCCGTGGTGTGGAAGAGCTTCTTGGCGATCCGGATGATGAAGTTGTTGGCCTGACCGTCACCGTGATCGCCCGGCTTGAGCAGGTTGCCGGCCGTGAGGAGCAGGATGAGGCCGAAGATGTAGAAGACCCACGCGAATGAGTTGATCAGCGCGGCACCCAGGAAAATGAAGCCGGTGCGGGCGATCAGCGAGAACACGATGCCGAAGAGCAGGACCTTCTGCTGATCTTCTCGCGGCACCCGGAAGCTCGCCATGATGATCAGGAAAACGAACAGGTTGTCCACGGAGAGGGCTTTCTCCGTGATGTATCCGGCGAAATACTCGGACCCCATCTGGGCGCCGCCGAAGACCAGCACCAGGATGCCGAAAGCTATGGCGAGTCCCACGTAGATGGAGGACCAGATTGCGGCTTCCTTCAAAGATGGAACGTGGGCCTTGCGGATGTGGAAGAAGTAGTCGAAGGCCAGGAGCGCCAAAATGGCGACGATGGTGATGCCCCAAATGAGGGGAGAGACGGTCATGTGATCCTGCTTTCGTGAGGCGCGCGAATGGTGTTGCTCACCGAGGGTCAAACTCGTTCCCCAAATTTACCCGAGTGATGGGCCAGGGCGGTAACTAGACAGTCATGGGAAAGTACTTGACAACTTGGAAAGTACTTTCCTATTCTCGAGGTATCAATCCGCACAACTTTGGGGGAACCATGGACGAGACCACCGGCAACATATCAGCAGTCGAAGCACGTGAACTCCTCGCAAGAGCTGACTCTCTGGGTGCCACGTCAACCAACGCTGCAGCCTGGCCCGCGGCCGTGACGTTCACCAGCCTGGCCATCATGGGTTCCCTGCTCATGATCGGGATGCACATCGTCCTGGTGGGCGGATATGGCGCTGCGCTTCTGGCTTGTTCAGTGGGTGCTTGGGGCGCTATTACCGCCTGCGTTTGGCCCATGTTCCAGCGGTCCACAAAGGCGGGATTCACCAAGCGCTTCCTGACATCCCTCTTCGCCTACTTTGCCTTATATGTTGTAGCACTGGTTGGCGGCGCGTACTTCTTCCCCAACGGCGACCTCTGGTTCTACCTCCCGGCCGCTGTTGTCCTCGCTGCTGTCGGCCTTGCCGCGGCCTTCCGCGAGCTGCGCGCGTGAGCACCCCGGTAGAGCACCCCCGCCACAAGCTCAACGAACTCGTCCACTCACCGGTCCGGTTCTCCATCATGGCCGCCCTAGCCAAAGCTGAGTCTTTGGACTTCAAGGACCTGCGTGATGCCATACAGGTCAGCGACTCGGTATTGAGCAAGCAGCTCTCCATTCTGGAGAAGGCAGAGTTTGTGAAGATCAAGAAGAGTTTTGCCGGGAAGATGCCCAGGACCTCTGCCAGCCTGACGGGAACCGGGCGGGACGTGTGGGCGGCGCACTTGCAGACGCTGCGGGACATCGCGGGCGGCTAGGTCCCTCGGTCCCGGCTCAGTTCGCGCTACCCTCGTGTATCTAAGTCGTTGTCGCGCCCAAGTATTCGCTCTTGCAGGCCGACCGCGGATTACGACAAAAGGATCAAGGTTCAGATGGGAGCAATCCACTGAATATATGTCTTAATGACCCTCTTGTAACTTTTGCTTTAACCAAGGCGGCATATGATTCTCATCGCGAGGGAATTTATCCCGGTCGTGGACATAGGCGACGGGGAATCCCACTGAGGTTCATCATCGTAATTGTATTCCGCAGTGGCGCTACCCTTTGACGTAACAACCATGTTCATGCTGAACCACGTGCCTGAGCCTGGTTTGTATGCAGCTCTGCGGAGCTCCTTCATGGCTTGGGAGAGTTCGAACGAGCCATCTGCGTCGTTGAATGCACCCTTCGGTGAAGAAAACCTTCCGTCTGGGTTGCCCCAGCAATCCGTGAAGAAGCTTGCCCAGATTATTGAACGACTCGCGTTCAGCAATAAGTCCACCTTGATCATTCATTTTGGAATTCTCTCTTGTTCTTCGACCCGTCGTACTGGGTACTGCACTTCAAATACCTGGGCCAACTTGTCACTGTTCAGAAAGTGGGAACGGAAGACTAGTGCAATCTTGGCTGCAGGTTCTTCCAGCCAACAGCTTGAACTGGGAACTTAGCTCACAGGACGGCCATTCGGGATGCCATTATTGACGGCTCTGAATGCGGCTTCGTATCTCTGGACAGCCTCCAAGGTCCAGTTCTTGAGGACCGCCAGAGTGCCCCTACTTAGCGGGCGCAGGTCCACTAGTGGGTCTTCCGGAAGGAAATAGCCGCTGTCGTTAGCGAAACAGGTAACTACCCCGACTGGTGGGTACCAAATGGGCTGGTCCCGGTTTTTCTTGGTTATTGCGGAGCTAAAGAGGCCACCCCTCTCAGGGAGCCATAGATCGAAGAGCTCAACCAAGCAGGTTACGAAGGTTTCCCGACTCGGAATCATCGCCTGCTTGAAGGTGAGCTTGAGTGAGGTGTGGGAAGGGAAGTCACTCGCTCCGTCAGCAATCGATGCATGAAAGGGGCTCACACTGCGATCAGTCCCGTTGAGAAACGAGACTAACTGAACGAAGTAACCCGAGCCCTCATGGAACTTGCCCGCATCATCTTTGCGGGCCCCGGATTTCACTAGTGAGGTTGCTTCGTCAATGTTTCGGGGTAGCAAGTCGCCTCCCGCGGTGGCCGGAGCGGCTCTGGCGACCGTGATCCATTCCATAGGCCTTGGATCGAGCCGCTCCAGCACCGAAACGCTTGCAAGGATGGTCGCAGCACTCTCGTGCGCCTTATCGGTCCTTGTGCCCAATTGGAGCCTGAGACTCAGCGTGCCCAGAGTGGGATCAAAGATTGTGTGGCAGTCTTCCGGCACCGTTGCGCCCTCCTTTAAACAGTCTCCCTGGTAGAAGCACATTTCTACCCCGTCCCGGCAGCTCTGCGGGGGATACCGTCGTTGACAGCCCTGAAGGCTTCGCCGTACGCGAGAACGGCATCCAAGGACCACTCCTTGAGCACGGCCAGCACCCCATGAGGCAAGGGACGCAGATCAACGAGTTCGTCATCGGGTAGCAGGTAGCCGCTGCCTGCCGCAGCGTACGTCAGGGCGCCGACTGGCGGGTACCAGATTTCTTCCCCGCGTCTTCGTCGGCTGATTTCGTAGCCAAAGATGCCGCCGTGTGCGGGTCTCCAGACCTCAACTAATGACGCAAAGGTGCTGACGATGGCGTCTTTGCCCTGCACCTGCGCTTTCTCAAAGGACAGTGAGAAAGAATCGCTGGAAGGTCCGTCGTGTGCTCCATCGCTAACGGCAGCGCGAAAGGGGCTCGTCCCTCGTTCCGTCCCTTTGACGTATGAGATGAGTTGCACCAAATAGCCCCAACTTGGGTGAAAGCTCCCGGCATCGTCCTTTCGGGCACCGGCTACAACAAGTTCGACGAGCTCCTCGACGGTCCGTCCTAAAGTGTCGGATCTCGCGATCTGCCCAGCAGTCTGGGGAATTCCAACCCACTCCATCGGGCGTGTATCCAGATTTTCAAGAATCGGAAGCGTCGCCTGAATCCTCGCCGCCACATCCCGAGGTGGCGCTTCCCGCCCGCCCAACTGCAAGTCGAGATCGATATCGTCCAACGCGGAATCGAAGAGATCCGTTGCAGGTGTTCCGACCAAATTCTTGTGGTACACAGCTACCCCCTACCGACGCGAACTCCGTGGTCCATGGCGCTCATAGATGATTTCGTTTCAAGACCTGGGCTTCTCTTAACGACTGGGCCGTTCAGTCCCGAGCTGGGTGAAGCATGCAGGGACATGAACAATGAGGGCTGCGCACCGCGTAGCCTAACTATTATCACCAAAAGTAGCCTTGCTCGCAGAACGGCCATTCGGGATGCCATTATTGACCGCTCTGAATGCGGCTTCGTATCTGTGGACAGACGCCAAGGTCCAGTCCTTGAGGATCGCCAGAGTGCCCCTCCGTAGCGGGCGCAGGTCGACTTGAAGGTCACCAGGGAGGACGTAGCCGCTGGCGTTAGCGACGTAGGTGACAATCCCAACTGGTGGATACCAGATGGACTGGTCCCGGTTTTTCCTGGTTATTGCGGAGCTAAAAATCCCGCCCCGAGTGGGCTCCCAAAGATCTATGAGTGAGGCGACGCAGTCAACCAGGGCGCCGCGTCCGGGAACCACCGCTTCGAGAAAATTGAGGTTGAAGGAGTCACTTGATCGCTCATCTTGGTCACCCTCCGCCGCGGAGACTTCGAAGGGGCATACCTGTCGATCACTTCCAGCGAGGAATCCGAGTATGGAGACGTCGTAGCCCCAGCTCGGGTAGAAGGTCCCCACGTCATCTTTACGGGCGCCGTCCTCCACGCTGAGTGCCATTTCCCGGTGGGTTCGCGGGAGCCTATTGTCGCGGCCCATTCGCTCCTCTGAATAGTTAACGTGCAGCCACTCCATTGGTCGGTTATCCAGACCCTCCAAACAGTCCAAGGTCGACAAAACCCTAGTCGCAATGTCATCCGGACCCGCCTCACGCCCACCCAACTGCAGTCGAAGCGAAATACGCTTTAACGCGGGATCGAACAACTCAGCTGCAACAGTACCCATCACGTCCATCCTCTTCGGCATCCATCTATGTCATCGTCCTAGTGGCAAGAAGTTGACGTGAATCGAGACCGTCACCGTATGCGATGGTGCGCCGAGTGGCGAGAGGAGCCCATGCTGTGATGCAGGGTGTACCAAGGCTGCTTTTGCCGGACGGTTGCTCCTTCGACTGGCTGTGGCTTTAACTTCTTGCTGAATAGACCTTGCGGGCGTATGCAACTGCTCGCTCACTTTCTAAATCACGTACCACTGCGAGCGTACCTGTCGCCGTTTCCCGAACGGACACTTCGTCTAACAAAGGCAATGGCCGTCGCAGGGTATCGGACCATGGTTGGGGATTCCTTCCAAGCTCTGGCCCGCAGGGCCTAAGCTCGCGGAAAAAATGGCAACTTGCCGTTCGGCTCAATGCAAGCCGTCCGCAATTCATTTCCTGAGAGATTGACATAGTGGGAAAATTCGACGAGATCAACAACACTCCCTAACCGGACAATATCTGACGAGTGATGAGTGAGCCTTGAATTCCTTCCAATAGCTTCGATTCGAAATTCGGACGCCACTTTATCGAGAGTGACGGGGGTGGGAACAACTAATAGCATGGGGAGCTGCTTATCGAACCTTGATATAGTGCAAAACCTGTATGTAAGGTACTCCATATCTTCCAGGAGGGTGTCGTGAATACATGATTCTCCGCTTGTCCCCTGCCCTAGGCACCTAAGACGAAGCTCTCATTTTCAATCTTGAGATGCAAGCGAACGTCATCGGACGTGAATAACCATGTGCCATCTACGGGATTTTGTCCGACATCGATGCCGGCTTGGCAGCAGGTCGCGCGAATTCGTGATTCCAGTTCACTCAAAGGATCTGTGACACCCACTATGACAACACTCCCATGAGGTCTCGTTCGAGTTGGTATAAGGCCAATGTGTTCGCCGATACGTTGGGGGTTCCGTGGCCTCGGTTCTGGAACATGAGTTGGGCCAGGAGGTTGGCGCCTTCTCCTGGTCCTGCGAAGAGGCATGCGACGAGGTGCCCGCCCTCCTAGCCGCGTCAGCCGACACAAGTGCCGGCCGGTATTTGTTGGTGCCATGCGCTGCGGTTGATGTCGCCTCGAACAGATGAACCTCGACGACGGCGCACGCAGCTCCGCTTCTTCGGGGAGTTTGGATTGCGACTGCTCTTTGTGACCGTGTTAGTGCTGACGGGCGCTCCGTCCGGCGTTGGTGCTGGCTATCCGCCGAAGAGTTTTTTGCCGATCTTCGCGAAGACGCCTGGTTCCAGTGTCGGGTCAATCACGACCGGTTCTATGCTGAAATCAGTTCCTCTGTCGGTAACTGGCCTGCGACGGTTTTTCCAGTCCACGGACTGGAACTCTGGATTGTATATGGGAGGGATAATTCCTTCAGCTCGAAATATCTCCGACATCCAGGACGGAATATTGTCTATTGTCCTCGGAAACGCTTTGAGATCGCGGGCCCATGTCTTTCCGTCCGCCGGCCGGTCCGGGACTTTAGTGAGCGTCTCGGGCCGTATAATTTCCTCATCGAAAACTTCAATGTAATTATCACCCGATTGTGAAATCTGTACGACGCAGCTCGTCCAAGTTCCCTGGCCGACGACGTAGGACGAACGTCTCAGCCCGTACATCCAATTTGTGGTAGCCTCTTCGGAAAAAGTTACCCAAAAGTCCTGGCTCTGAGGCACTCCCCGAAGCCAAGTGGCCTCCGTCCTCCGGGACCAACCTTCGTGCAGTACTGCCGATATCTTGATGTCATCAGCAACAAAGCCAGCTCCGCTCGGGGAGAAGGCCTCGTTGTGTAAACGTTCAAGTCCTGTCGCCACTTGCGGCGAGTTAAGTCTGAATGCTTGCGGCAATTTCTACTCTCCCGTATAAGGCAAATTATCAAATCTGTTGATTTCGATTTCCTCTGTTGAGTCGAACCGATGTCTTACTACCACGCTGCTAGGCAGTCCGGGTTTAGGTCCGGGGACGGCTTCTACCTTTAGATGCAAAGGTTGGATCGAGGCTGCTCTGGGTGAGCACTGATGCCACGGGAGGTTATCCGTTGCTTACCTGTCTCACTGTCAGTGCGTAAGTGATGGCTCCTTTGCTGCTCATGTCGTGTACTTGAGCAAGCATGCCTTTGGCGGTCTTTCGGGTGGTTACATCGCTCGATGCCGGGAGCGGGCGATTGATAGTGTCTGCCCAGTACGAAATAATGCCGATTTCTGGTTCGCCGAATGGTTGCTCAATAGCATCAATAATTTCATCTGTTAAAACGGCAAACCATGTGGCATTCCAGAGTTCTCCGATTTCCTCAATGAGGTACGACAAGCCAGAACTTGAAGGCATGAAATCGTCGTCTCGAGGAAGAAAAGCAATCTCCAGCGAATTCCCTAGACGAGTATCGGCACCAACTGTCCCAGTTACGGATACCATTTTGCCAGTCGGCCAGTCGCTGGCTCTCCCGTAAAGCAGCACGGTAAGGCCGCCCTTTGTCCAAACCTGTTGGTCATCATCCTTCTGAAAAAACGGCTTCAAGTCTATGTCAGAGGGGTCAGTACCAGTGGGAAAGGGCCGAAGGCTGAACTCGGCTTCGTTACCTGCATCGAAGGCCCACTCCATCCGACCGGAGTTAACTGCAGTCTCGACAAGAGTGAGCGTCCTCAACAGCTTGACGCCGATCTCCGATGAGTCTTCGGGTCTAGCTTGCCAGTGGCCGATTATGAAAGGTTTTTGTGTCGCATTCATTTCAGTCATCCATACTTCGTTTAATTGTTCTATTTTTTTAAGGGAATGAATTTCACATCGATTGGAAACCTGGCTCGACGCACAGCGGTGCGCACACGCTGAGCGAGTTCTTCATTAGTTGTGAAAATCCACTCCAATCGTGCACCTGCAGGTAACGCCTCAAGTTGCCTCGTCATTTGACCACGGGTCCATTTAGCAATGGCTGCATCGGTGGCACCGATCTTTTTAAAGAAGCGTTTCTCCAGATAGCTGTAATTTCCCTTGACTTCTTGAAAGACCTCGACGGGCGGATGGCCCCGCCAGAGGTGCCCGTCAAATTCGACCCTTATGTTGTCTTCCGTCACGACATACTCAAGCAGTTTGCCTTGGGGGCCAACGATATCAACTCCGGTCCCGAAGATCTGGTCAGGGACGCCATTCTTGCTTCGACCGCCCGTAGGCTCTTGCCAGTTTCCGGGTCCTCCGTCGGTTTCGCCGATGGTGGGTTGGAGGTCGGGGTGGCGTCCTGGGAGGGCCGGGTCTCCGAGGGTTTGGTCGACGATGCTGGGGACCGGTTCCGGGGCCGGCCGGGCCTTGGCGCCGGCGGCGCTGGTCTCGTCAATCTTGGCTAGCCACGGGGTTTCGGGTGTTGGGGTGGGGAGGTGGTGCGGGATACCGGCGTAGGCGGGTTGTGGTCCGTTGAGGGTGTGGTTGAGTTTGGTGAGGCCGTTGTCGAGTGTGTTCAGGGCGGTGCCGATGCCGTTGTTCCAGATGGCGACTCGGGCTTGGGTGAGTTTCGCGGTGATGGCTGCTGTGGTTTCGCCGAGCAGAGTGCGGGTTGCGCCGGTGATACTGGTGGTTGCTTTGGACAAAGTGGCGGCTCTGGTGAGGGCGGCTGTTTCGGCACCTAGTTTGCCGCCGAGGGATGCTCCCTTGATCCCGATACCGGTGCCTCCGATGAACATCGAGCCGACGTCGAAGGTGGTTGCGCCGAGGGCGTAGGCGGGGTCGGTGCCCCATTCGTCGTAGTGGATGGCTTCTTTGGCCACGTTGAGGGTGGTCAGGATGGCTTGGGTTTCGTCGGCGGTGACGTCCTTACCGCCGCGGGCAAACACGTTTCGGGTGGTGAGTGCTGCGCCGCCGAGGGCGAACATCCCTTGCCAGGCTTGGGCTTGTTTGATTTTGTCGGTGGTTCCGAGCAGGGTGTGCAGGCCTTGCCCGGCGCCGATCAGGGCGCTGATGAAACCTTGGCCCGCTGATCCGGCCCCGCCAAGCCGGACCGAGACGTTGGGCGGGCCCCAGGGGAGGTCGGGGAGTTTCTCGTCATTGCCCAAGAAGTGCTGGACGTGGGTGAATGCGTTGGAGAGGATGTCGGTTGAGGAGTTGAGGTTGGCCCTTGGGATGGCCGGGGGGTGGTAGCTTTGCCCGCCGGTCAGGGCGGCCAGTTCCGTGGCGCAGGTAGCGTCGGAGTCGAGGATGGCTTGGGCCAGGGCGCTGGCTTTGTCCATGGTTTCGCGGTGCCGGTCCACGAGACTCAGGTTTGAGCGCCAGTCGTCGTTTCCGCCGATGACTGCGTCCAGGGAGTGGATCTCGGTGCGGAGGGTGTTGATGCGTTGTTTGAGTTCCCTGGCCCGGTCCGCGTATGAGGTCAGCACTGTGGTGGCTTTGGTTGTGAGGTTGGCCAGGTCCTGGGCGCGGGAGTACACGGGGTTGAACGCGGTCAGGACTTGCCCGGCTTCGGGGGCCTCGTATGCGCCGGAAAGACCGGTCCAGGACCGTGCGGCGTCGTTGACGCCGGTGTGAACGGTGTTCCCGGAGGCTGAGAGTGCCTTGGCGTGGGTGTCCAGGGCGTCCGGGTCCGGCAGCGGGGGGAGCCCGTCAACGCTGATCCCGGACGCGCCGGGACCGGCGGCACATACCTGGCTGAAGTCCATTTTCGTCACGCTTCCTTCCCGTTACCGGGAGGCTTAGTCAAGCCCGCCGCGACGGCCTTGCATGTACACGGTGGAGGCACTGGAGGCCGCTGTTGATGCCATGGCCAGGTCGCCGTTGGTGTAGTGGCCCACGGCTTCGGAGGTCCCGGTGAGGATGGTGGTGCTGCGCTCGAGCACGTCCGTGGTGGCTGGAACCACCCCGTTCTCGATCAACGCTCCCAACGCTTCCTGGACTTGGGCTGAGGGCACGGCCGCGGCGATTCCTTCCACGGCGCCCTGCAGCTTGGCCAACGGTGCCTCCAACGCCGAAACAGAGCCTGCGGTCGAGGAGATCACTGCCCGCGCGGTGGCAACATCAATACTCCACACAGCCATACCAGTTACCTGCCTCCAGTGACGATGTCCGGGTTAGCCGATGCTCTGCACGGCGTTGCGTGCAGAGGTAGCGGCGGTGGTGGCGGTGTCGTCGTTGGTGCCCAGGGTGGTTCGGACCAGGGCGATGATGGCTTTGACTTCGTCTGCTGCTGCGGTCCACCGGGTTTCGACTGCCTGGTATTCGGTGTCGACGCCGTCGGCGCGGAAGTCGGCCATGGCCTGGTTCACGTCGGCTTGGCGGGCAGCGATGAGGGTTTCCAGGTGCGCGGCGAGGGCCTGGATGTCGGACTGGACCTGGGCTGAGACGTTCGTGTCGTAGGCGATGCGGTTGGTGGTCATGGGTTATGCCCGTCCTTGGAATCGTGCGGCGTCGAAGTTCGCGGCCCCTTCGGAGCGGCGTGCGTTATCCGAGGCGGTCAGGTCGCCTTGGGTG
>Ga0153924_1000039_pt1 | contig 106815 bp, 98 predicted proteins | sample TSNJ008MetaG_FD_104709 | JGI IMG/M metagenome (GOLD analysis project Ga0153924, IMG submission 104709) | Attine ant fungus gardens microbial communities from New Jersey, USA - TSNJ008 MetaG | ecosystem: Host-associated > Fungi > Mycelium > Unclassified | place: USA: New Jersey, Wharton State... | reverse complement strand
GATATTCTTCCACGATTCGCAATTTCCTCTCTGCTGATACTTTCCCTTCATGTGGCATAATTTTACCCCCAAATACGACAGTGTTTTTTATTTCACTGTCCTATTCAGGGGTAGCATATCATTTTTATCCTGTTCCCCGTTTTCGGCGTGGCCGCAGGACGGCAAAAATCCAGCCGGTCAAGGGTTTAAGGGTGGAGATTTTTTCTGTGTTGCGCCTGCGGCAGAAAAAATACTACCCGGCCCTTGACCGGCTGGATAGGCGGCGCGAGTTTAGAATAGTCGTGACAGCTAAATGGTAGACAAGTAGGTGCTTTTACTGTAGCATCAAGGCGCTATTCACGCCATTTTTCTTGCTTATAATAGTTTGAATCTACACCACAAGCGTAAATGTATGGCTATGCATATTGGTGTGAAAATGTTAGGAAAAGGTGTTAGAAAGCGATATATTCATTAACGTGGGATTCCCCTTATATGAGGTTAATTCCACATGCAGCATAATATTCAAAAAACCTACGATTATAAGCCATAAATATCAATACCTTGGGATAGGATACTGACGCTGAATAGTCCATTTATTAGCTTTTGCGTAATGTTAAGGCTCTCCCTATTTTCGATTCCTGTTCGCATATGAGCTATCATCATATCTACAGAATCGCTGACTTCATCATAATACGGCAATTGAGCTTGTAGAAGTACGCTGAATTGATTATTGATTTTGGAATAACTGGTTGGCTTGCTGTTTACATAACAGAGTTTTTTATAAAATGATTCCGAAGGAACTTCATGCAGAAAATTATCACCTTGGATACTTTTACAATATTTGCAGTGGTTGATATAATAACTGGCATTGATTGTTTTGGAGTATGAAGGAAAATAGGCAAATTGTTCTTTCATATAAGATGCCAATATGTCCGGCATTGCCTCAACATAAGAAAATAGTTGAATATCAGAATTGCTTTTATACCCGCTTTCCACCGAATAGCTTTGGTTTGAGGCAAAACAAACAACATCTGTTTCCTGCTGGCATTTCCAGCAAGTGCGCTCCATTTTCAATACATATAAATGGTCACAGATAACATTATGGGAGTTCATCCACCTTGACAATCCCGGCAATTTGGTCAAATCATCAGCAAACCAAGTCTTTACAGTCGGGTTCCATTTGGCTCCATTTGACTTAGCCGGGTCTTTTTCTGTATATGGGACATGAAGCCGTACAATCATTGTCTATTCTCTCTCCTTAACTATGTACGCCACAACGAGCCACAACACTTTTAGCTGTTAGCGGAAGTTGTATCAGATAGTCATTATAAACATAATGGGAACTTAGTTTCATCCTCTCAAAATTTCATCAATTTGTTCAGATTCAATTTGTTTTTTTAAGTAACCAATTTCCATTTCGACATGATTTTTATGCTTTATCCATTTTAAACCTATGAAACTTGGAAGCAATGATTCAAGATACTCAACCCAAGCAGAATACATAGGTACTGCACTGCCTGACCAACTCCATGAAGTTGGCGTTAAAGGTATTCTTTCAAAATCCTCAAATAATGGATTATTCTCAAGGAACAGCAAAACATATTCTCTTTTTCTATCTGCTTTCAATTTGGATACAACTGAAAATAGACAACGCATTTTTGTTATATCAGTGGAGAATTGTTGAATACATTGCCGAATCCATTTGTCTTGTCTTTCAAACAAGTTTTGTTCATTTTTAACTGGTAACAACAAAGACTCCAAAAAGTATGGTACAGACATCGTGGGAAAATGACAATCCTTTATTAGCTGTTCAAAAATCTTATTATAAATTTCCATGAAATCATCTAATTCAAAAAAACATCGGTACTTGTCATGATGATTACTAAAAGAGCCATTACTCTTATTAATTAAATAAACTATATACTTGTCCAGTATAGATGGTTTAACCAAATAAATCTCTTTTAAAAACTTTCCGTCATAATCATGATGGCTATCGTATGACAATATTACACAATAAATTTCTTCAAGCAATTCCAAGTTGCCATTAAATTTTTGGATAACCGTCTGAGGGGTATTATGTATGTGATTAAACAGTAAATCAAAATAAATATGTACCATAAAGGATGAATACTTCATCTTGGCTAAAATGATTTTACATCCTTTTATTAAAGCATCTTTATCTATAATACTGTACTTCTGTAAAAAATCTACATCACGTAATGATGATGAAGCAATAACCCCATCAGAAGTATCTGCTAAAAAATCATAAAGTCCATGTAGATGCTTCTCGGTAATCAAATCCGGTGGTAATTCATGATAATAGGCATACAGCCACGCATTTTTCTGGCTGTATGCGCTTTTATTAATCAGATTAAGCACTTCCGAATCGGACAACAAGGAAAAAAGAACACTTACTAAGCGATATGGATGCAAATTGTTTGGTGTATCTTTTTCTATGTAATATTTAATTGCATCAACATAGTAATCTTTTTTTGGAGAAATTGCATCAAAGGCAATCCCTAATCCCTCTCCAACTGCCCAAGCCGTATGACCGTCAAGGTCATTAATGTCATTACAAACATCAATTAACCGCTTGAACATTACTAAATCACAATTAGAAACGTATTGCTCAATTGATTGCCGTTTTAATTTTTCACGTTCTTTATAATCAACTTCTTTTTTATAATCTGGTCCTTTAAGAAGAAAATATAATTGAAGGTGTTCTCCTTCAAAATATTCAGCAGATAATGATTCGCAAGAGATGCTCATGCGACTGAAAACATGCGCTATTCTGTCCACTAAAAGGCAATTTTGTAATTCATCTGGCGAAAATTCTGATTCTAAAATTGAATTAATATATTTAAAATCAAATTGCAAAACCGGGATGCTTATGTCCTCAACCGTGCCGCCATAAGAACTAAGAATTTTTCTGACTTTTTCTCTATACCTGTCAATTTTGCATAGAGAAGATAAAGCTTCCCAGATTAATTTTCGGTATTTTTCAACACCTTCAGATATGGCTAATGGGATTTGATACATAGTAAATGTGTGCTTTCGTCCCCCCTCTGTTGGGGAAAAATGCAATTTTAAAAACTCTTTTGCTACTTCTAAAAAGAGAATAACAACTGATTTTTGTTTCCAATCATCTGAGTATTCTTTTATCTTCTCAAAAAAGGTTATTTGCGTGTAAAAACCATAACGTATAGAATCTTTCGTTATACCAAAGTACGTATTAATAGCATGATAAAACTCCATATACAAATCCGGGCATTTCAAATAATACTGAAAAAATAAATCCAATGCCGTTGGTAAATCAGTCATATCTGCAAAGCCACCAAGAATTTTGATAATATCATTTGTTACGTTCTGATAGTTCTTTCCTTTTTCAATATCAATATCAAAGCTTTCAACAACCACGCTTTTTTCAAGTTCGATTTTATCTTGTAAAATCAGAAGAGTTTCGGTTGGATTAATACGAAAAAACACTTTGATAAACTCAAAGAAATATAATGATTTTTCTTGCGAAAGTTCCTTCCATAATATTTTGATTTCATTTTCAACAAATCGATATAGTAATTCATTTCTGAAAATATTCAAAAGTGTGTTAATAGCCGAGATGGTTCGCTCTCTATAACTTTGAAAACAGGCTTTAACCATTTCTGACAAGCTAATCAGCTTTTTGTCGAAGAAAACGTATTTAAGCAAATAATTGGAAAGACATTGCTCGGAAAATCGTACAGCTTTATCATTGCAAATATCAACAATTTCTTGTTCATGAAGCTTACGAATATTTTCAATAAAACTATCTCGATATAAGTCTTTTTCCTGTAAAATTGGCAGGAACGAATCAATATGTTCTAAATGAATTGCTTCTAAAAAAGCAACTGTGCCAGCAGTTATATACATGTTGTTATCGATAAATAATTGATGTTTATCTAAAGAAGATCCATAATAATCTTCATACAATTGTGATACATCATCAATAGAATCTAAACGGTTTGAATTGCAAGCTAATTTTCCTGCAAGTATGGCAATTCGGGCATTTCCCTCGGCGATTCTTATGATTCTTTCTTGATAATTTTGATTGGCAATGCCTAATACGGTTTCAAGCAATTTTTTAATCTCATCATCTGTGAATGCGCTTATATTTACAGTCTCATACGAAGCGATTTCCCGAACATCGTTTATCACTTTTTGAAGCGCGTAATCTCGTACTGTAATAAGTATTTTTACATTGTATCCTTCGGGTTTCATAGTTGTATAACGAATAATATGCTGTAGTCCTGACAATTGATTGGCGTCATCAATAAAAAGAAAATAGTTCCCGGGGTTATCTATAAAAAGCTTTAAGTCCTCATATATTGGCAAGGCATTGCTGTGAATACAATAAATCTTTTCATTATGAGCATCTGAGTGATTTTTCGTATAATACAAAGCTAATCGAGTTTTTCCTGTACCTGCAGCGCCACTTAGTATTACAATATCAACTTTTTGATAAGCATCATTGATACATTCAATTTCTTTATCTCTAAACAAAAATTTAGTATCAATTGGTGCCGCCATCCTGTTCGCGTTATAGCGCTTAATAAAATCATCACATGATTGAATTTGGTCTGTGCTTATTGATATTCCCAAAAAATCGCGAACAATATTGTGATGAAAAAGGTATAAATCTTCTGCGAGTTTATCAACCCCAATAACCGTAAACTTAATCCCAACATTTTCACATAAAGTTCTTACCTCATTATCTTGTGAAGGTGTAATGTTGGATGAAGTATGACAATAAATAATTTCAGATATTTTATCATGAGTAACGCCAGTTTTTGATATATCAAGACATTTTGCAAGGTCATCCTTAATTTTTGCAAATAAACTTGCCTTTTGAGTCGTATATTCTACGAAAATGTATTTCCCATCCGATGTATTAAAATACGTGTCGGGTGTACCAAGGGTGGTCTTTCGTGTACCTGCTTCTCCACCAAGAGAAACTATATTTGGATAACCAATTTTATATAAATAGGCATCACATAGATTTTGAAATGACCCTGCATCCAATTGGAGTATTTTTTGTTTAATACTTTCTATATTAGCCATGATTAATACCTCTACTATTTGAAATTAGTAATATTTTTGTCTGTCTTAAATCATTGTTTTTCAGCTTCGCATTATTCCTACATTGTTCATTGATCGTACCCCACCATAATTTACGATTTTGCCTCAAACTTTGGCAATTTCTCTATCAGCTTCTTGATAAGAGCTTGCCGCATATACTCGTCAAAGACTTTTTTCATACTCCCATCTGGCTGCATCTCCGTTTTCGTGCAAAGACAGTCTATTTCGCCGGAATAATGCTCGACTACTTTTTCCACTGCCCATGCTTCGCCATCGATGGCAGCACGGATTGTCTGAACATCAAGCAGGAAAATTTCATCTTTTATGTGAAAGCCCCTGTCCGATTTGATAATCAATTTTACCATAGTTTGGGGCATATTTCCACTAAAAACGACATCGTCATCGCATAGCTTTCTTTTTCGCGTTTTACCGGGGTTTGGGGCGTCCCCATCAAGCAATTTTCCACGGAGGCTCCGCAGAGCCGTGAGTGGAAAATACGGAAGTGTCAATACACTTCCTATGCTTGCTAAGAAAGAAATAAATCCTTGTAAAAAGACCCGATAGGATATAAATTCAACCGGGCGAGTGCAGCATTGTATGTCTTATTTTATGATTTATGCGGCATACAATGCCGCACGGATGGGTAGAGGATTCCTGCGCATAAATAACACGGCTTTTTTTGATAAATCACCGTGAGAAATAGATGTTGTCTTCAAACAGAAACGCAACATGGCGGCATCCTCCTATTGCCACACATTTCGCCTTTTATTTCCATTACGGAGCAAAAAGCTACAGCGGCTCATTCAAAACCCCCGTAGCTTTTTTATCTGAAAATAAGCGCAAAAAAGCGTCTGCCACGATTGCGGTTTTTTTTTGATTTGCCGCATGGCAGTTGAGATGATTTGTGCAAATATAGTATTGCCTATGCTATTCCCATCTGAAAAACCGAATGGAAACAGTGATACATACTACCGCAAGCGCAACCATTACAGCAATAGGAAGTAAAACGCCGTCTATCGGCAGACCAAGCGAGGCGGCTTTTAGTAGCTTTATGCCCTGTGTCAGAGGGAATATATCCGCTACCCTTTGAAGCGCCGTGGGCATGACTTCGTAAGGCAGGGTTGCCCCCGAAAAAATCAGCATGGGGAAATATAGTACACACGCGATGGTGCTTGCCATTTTCATATTAGGCGCAACGCCGCCTACCATCATGCCGATGCTGAACATGGATAGCATAATAAGAAAATAACTTCCCAAGAAATATGGCCATGAACCGACCATATGATAATCAAAGAAAAGCGTTGCCGTAGCGTAGACAAGGATAAGAGAAATGACGGAGTAAATTGCGTATATCACCACATGCACCACTAAAATCATGGCGGGGCTGACAGGCGTTACCTTAAACCTTTTCAGTATTTTTTTGTGGCGGTAGTCGGATACAAGCAAGGGTAACCCCATAACGCCCCCGGCGCATATGGCTATGGTGGACAGCGCGCCGAAAGACTGTGCTAAAAAGGTATATTCCGCACCGTCATAAGCGGGTTTGTTTCCATAAATAATGCCAAGTATGACCGTGACCACAACCGGCATACAGATTGCAAAAATGAACATATCCATACCGCGCAAAGACAGCTTCAATTCTGTTTTTAACATCGTGCTAAATGCTCTCATTGGCTGTTCCCTCCTCGTCCGTGTACCAAAGGTAAGTGTCCTCAAACTTATCAAAAGGGCTGTTTTCTACGGCTTCTTTTACTGTCCCGTGAAAAATGATATTTCCTTTTTTGAGTATCATAATCCTATTGCACAAGGCTTCTACTTCATCCATATAGTGGGAAGTCAGAAAGATGGTAAGGCCGTTTGCTTTCAATTCGGCAAGGCATTTCCACACATCGCGCCTTGCCCTCGCGTCAAGCCCTGTCGTCAGCTCGTCCAAAAATACGACTTCCGGGTTAGGAATTAGGGCAAGGACGATAAACAACCGTTGTTTCTGTCCCCCGGACAATTCGTTCACTTGACTTTTCAGCTTATCCGAAAGGTCAAACCGCTTTAGCAAATCCTCATAATTTGATGAAGATTTATACAGCGATGCAGTTTCCTCGCAAAGCTCGCGCACCGTTATTTTGTCTTGGTAATTGGACTCTTGAAATTGAACGCCAACCTTTTCAAACAGAGTTTTGCGGTTTGTCTGCGGATTCATTCCCAAAATGGACACGGCTCCGCTATCTTGTTTCCTTGTCCCTAAAATGCACTCAATGGTAGTGCTTTTCCCTACACCATTAGCACCGAGCAAGCCGAATACTTCGCCACGGCACACTGAAATATCAATGTTTTCGATAGCCGGGATTCCAGCATATGACTTGCTCAAATTTGTAACTTGAATAACTGTTTCCACCCTGTTAAGCCCTCCTTTTTGTTTTTATAACCAAAAGAATAGCACCAGCCGAAAGACTGGTGTTAAACTGGAGGGTTTGTTTTGAATTATTTTTTCAGTTTGACCAGTATTCTCGGTATTAAAAATTAAACTCATTTTCCCAATCAAAGTTCTCCGATTGTTCTAAACTCTTAGGCCAATGACTGCACCATTCCGGGACGCCGGGAGCTTCTATCCTATCGGAACTTGGCGTATACGGCTTTATATCAATAACGGGCGTACCATCGTTAGCGTCAATCCAAGCAATCTGGATAATGCCCTTTTTGTGGTCTATCTGGACAGCCTGTACTGCTGTCAACGCAATCGGATTGGGGCGAATAGGTGCCCTTGTAGCGAATATTCCCATTACAGCCGGGGCGTTTTTGTACGGTTGTGGCGTTTCAAGGATATTCCTCATTTCCGCATTATCGAAGTCGCTGAACCACCAAATAACGCTGAGATGGCTAAATCCATCCAATGCTTGCATGGCCGGGATATACTTCGGTTCCAGTTCAATAAACACTCCTTCTTCGTTGGCATTGATTTTACCAATAGGGATTACTTGGAAATTCTGCATGTTGTATTCCTCCGTATGATTTTTATTTTACCCGTAAATTCAGTGTAGACCCTCACATCATGCGAGAGTCAATATCAAAAAACATTTTTCTTCAATAAGTTTTTGGGTAGAGACCTGAAGTAGTAACGGGCACGATAGCAATTATTTGCCATCGTACCCGTTTTAGAAATAATAGGCTATTATTGTGAGCGAATAAAACTTACCTCTTAAACGTTGTTTTACATTTCTTATAGTGTGTGTCTATTTCCGTTTGACAGGAATCCACATTTCGCTGTAATAGTTTTCGTCCTGCGTTCCCTTCGGGTATTGGGCCGGATCACTGTACATTTCAATGCAGTAACCCGCCGCAATTTCGTAGTCCTTGCAGTTCGGGAGCCACTCGGAAAAGATTTTCTTGTTCACATCCTGCATAGACTGCGGCATTGCGCCCTTGCAGGTAAAAACAGCCCATGTGTATTTGGGAATCACCTTTGTGACGAACCCCTCCGGAATATCCATCGCGGCATTGTAATTGTCGGCGATCAGATATTCAAACTCGTTTCCGCTCATGGCCTCGTCAATGTTTATGCCGTACACAGCACAGATGGCATCGCTTTTTTCCGTACCCATAAACTCTGCCCACAGCTTCGGAATAACTTCCATTGCGTTTTCATACTGAAACACCCTTGATAAGCCGATGACCGTAAATGCGTCTTTCTCAACAATTTTGTAATCCATAGAATAACCGCCTTCCAAAGCAAATTTGATTTTCAGCGGCGCAAAGGACTTCACCGTTGCTCCGCTTTTTCGCACGGCAGTGGGTGTAGCGCCATGAAAGCGGGTAAAAGATTTTGTGAAGCTGTCGGGTGAATCGTAGCCATACTTGATTGCAATATCAATAATCTTTTCATCGGTCGCAACAAGCTCACTGCCGGCAAGAGCGAGCCTGCGGCACCTGATATACTCCGAAACCGTAAAGCCGCAAAGCATAGCAAAGCCTTTCTGAAAATAGAAGGGCGATATCAACGCTCTCTTTGCAATGCTCTCGATTGTCAGCTCCTGCGTGATATTTTCCTCGATATAGTTTATCGCTTCACCAATACATTCCATCCATCTCATACCTGTCACCTCCTGTCCGTGCTATCATCATACAGCTTTGGGGAGGGTCACTCCCGACTTTTTGTGCTAAGTTGTGTCTAAGAAAAGCATCATAATCCCTATTATATTTTCACCAGCGGGACTTGTATTTCAGTCAAGTATTTATCGGGGCTTTCCTCATTCCACGGCCCCCGGTGAACGATTTGTCTGCTTGTTCCGGCCATTTTATACTGGTTATGCTCCTGCAACCAATTTGCGAAAGAGAGAAAAGCCCCCGCGATATTTTCAAAAGACCCATACACCATAGTACACACCATAATTGGAACAGGCTCGGTGTTACGGTACACAAATCCGTTTTTGTTTTCTCCCATCCGGGCCACAGGCGCACATATTTCCATATCAACATCTTTTTCCCTATAATCCATATCATGATATATGGTAAAAGTATCACTTGAAACAGGGATACCATGTTTATCTGCAAAGGCCGACATTTCTTTCCACAACTGCCCCTCTGCATAATAATCTGGAACAATTCTCCTTAAAGAAAATACTTGATAACTTGGAATGGATTTGATTGAAACATTGTAGTTTATTGCTATCTTTTCCCGTAGTATATCATTCTTTTCCAATTCAATTTTAGACAACTTCTCCTGTTCTGCTTTAATCGCGCTCTCAACTTCCAGACGCTTATTTTCAAGCTGCTTTGTAATAAATTCATCATCCCAATGGTTAAGGGCAACCGCGATTTCAGAAACATTAAAGCCTAAATCCCGCAAGAAGATGATTTCATTCAAAACAGGGATTTGTTCCGTAGCGTACAGTCTGTAATTTGTAAATTTATCAGTTTCCGCAGGCTTCAATAATCCTGTTTCATCGTAGTATCTCAACATACGGATTGACACTTGCGTTAATTTGGAAAACTCGCCTATTCTGAACATTCGCACCACCTCTCTCTTTATGTGTCTTTGAATTGAATTTTCATCTTCTCAAGGTGAAGAAGTATGCTTCCGGCGTTTTTTTCAGCGTACCGTAATGAAGTCAGCAGTTTGTCACATACTGAAATAACATCGTCCGTTTCTCCGGGGGTATCAATAACCGCTTTTATATTTACCTGTGGATTACGGGAGAGTTCCCCTAACATTCGCAATATGGCTGAAAGTGAATAGTTAGCGCACCGCAGGGAGCGAATAATTTTTAACCGCCTAATATCTTTATCCGTATATACCCGGTAGCCGTTCTGTTTCCGTTTGACAGTCAATAGGCCGTTTAATTCCCAATTCCGCAAAGTGTCCATAGAAATCTGCAAATAATCCGCCGTTTCTTTTCGCGTAAAGCATAGCTTGTCTGTATCCTGTTCATGGCCGGACAATAGCCGCTCCGCAATTTCTATGGCTTCCTCGGCGTTCCTTTGCTCCTGTCGGATTTGCCGCAAGTAGTTTTTTGTAATGTTTTCCGCTTCTTCAAGGTTGCCGGTTGCCGAAGTCTTAATTATATCAATCGCCATTTTACGCAGACCGTTCTGTAAAACCTCAACTTTTAGGGCAGTTCGTGCAAGCCGGAATTGCTCTATGTGAAAATCTGTGAATACCCGATAACCGTTTTGCCGCCGCTCCGGTTTTGGGATAAGCTCCAATTCTTCATAAAGCCGGACGGTATTGGGGTGTATACCGATTATCCGTGCCACTTCGGACGTTTTATAAATATTAGTCATATTGCAATTCACCTCCATTCGGCTTTATTTTAGCAGACAACAAAAGATTGGTGTAGTAATGGAGAGTTTTATTATAGCGTATCAAGGCAGTCTTTACAAGGTCTGTTCAATATGGGAGATAAAAATGAGAACGTTACTCGTTGTAGATTTTGATTGTTAAAACGGTATCCATGAATATCCCTTTGATAGAAGACTTACGTAGCAAGCATAGCAACAGGATAGCCTGTTGCGTAAAAATACCGCCCCCGGCTCCGGCCGGAAGCGATATTTTTGTCTTGTTGGGAGAACCCAAACCCCTTTAGTAAGTACATACTCAAACATTCTTAATCTTGTCTTGATTATATGTACCATAATGCATATTCAAACAGCTTTTGAGGCAGACGGTTTATCATCTGCTCTCGCGTTAATAACTACAATGAACGGTTTCCCCGTCAATCCTAACTCATTCAGAATGGCAGTTGTTTTTTGTTGCTCTTCATCAGTAAAAAACATTATAACTTTTATAGCTTTATCGGTATTATTTGCATCTTTGTACACTTCAACTTGTTTTTCCAGATTCTTTAGTGATGTCAAAGGTATTTCATAAAACTTGGTCTGCTCTTGTAACTGGTACACTGCTGTCAACTTTAGCTAGACGACAGATTTTTTCGCCATATAGAAGCGTTTTTTGCGAGGGGATTTCCGTATTGGAGAGCGACCGGGAACAACGGGAACAGGATATCTGGCGATAGAAGCAACCATCTTTTCCAGCATGGCGTTGCGCAAGTCCGCGTTGGGCTCCATAATGAGACAGAGAAAAATATCCCGCAGCTTTGAGATGGTCCGATTGCGATTGGCCTGACGGCAATATTTCAGGTTTTCACCCCGGTCGGCGTTGGAAATCCGGTCATCGGCCTCCCGGGCGGCAAAGGCGGCAATATTGGCAAGGTAGATGGTGGCACAAAAGTCCTGCAACACGGACACCCCGGTTTTCCCGGAGAAATTCTCAAGCTGGAGCTTGGACTTGATCAGATCATAAGCGGTTTCCACCTTCCAGCGCTCAAAATACAGCGCTCCGGCTTTGCGGAGTGGCAGTTGCCTTTGGTTCAGAGAGGTTACAAGAGTTTCCACTTCCCCAGAGGACAGCTTTACCTTCAGAACGCGAACCGGATACGCTTTGCCATTGTGGGCGATGGTAATCCAGTCTTGGGTCTTTTCAAGATCCGCTTCCAGATTCCACTTTCTCCGTACCCGCATGACAAACGGGAATCCATTTTCGTACAGAAAACCGATAAATTCCGCGGAAGGGTACCACCGGTCGAACAGCAGCAGGCTGCCGTTCAGCCCAAGTTCTTTCAGACGAACAACATGCGCTTTCGCCAGGTCTCGTTCATCCTTGTCATACCGGTCCAGCCGGCAGTCGTATATCACATGGTCCAATGGACCGTACGCGATGGAACATAAGGCGGTCGCGGCGTCTTTCTTCGGACCGGAGCAGCCAAACTCCGTTTTCAATTCCGGTGTGTTTTCCAGCGCGATGTCAGAACCGTCTATGGCAATCAGGCGCATACCCTCATAACTTGGCATCGTGTGGATATTACGTTTTGTCAATTCGTTTATTGCCCATATTTAGTATCCTTATTTTGTGCATTATTCCATTGGTGCCGCTAAGTTGACAGCAGTGGGCGGTAGTTTAGTAACACTTCCTTAGCCCAGATAAATCCTGGCGGAGTCGATGGTCTGGAGAATCTGGATTGCATCCTCGTTTGGCTCAGGCAACATCTTTGCCCGGGAGATATCTAGATCAAAGGAGGTGTTGGCCTGGATTTCCTCCGGGGTGGTAAAGGGATAGTATCCTGCCAAATACATCCGCTTGCTCTCATCCTCAAATTTCATTACACCTAGATCGGATACCACCGCCATGGGCCCTCGGTTAGCGGGAAGTCCGGCTTGGGTACGGCTCTGGGGTCCTTGAAGCCAGCCCGGACTGGTAATGTATGGAATTTTCTCCACAAAGCGCCGCTTCTGGTGCTGCATCATAATGATGGTGTTGACAAAGGAGGCAATACCGTTGGCTCCGCCGCTGCCGGGAAATCTGGTTTTGGGGCGGTGGTAATCCCCCACACAGGTTGCCGATACGTTTCCGTACCAATCCACCGCCGCTCCGCCAATAAAGCCGATCAGACGCTGGCTGTCGTGGAGCAATTCGTTGGCCTGGAAGCCCAGATAGCGGTAGGGCGGACAGGGTACGGCGCAGTGGGTCATGGAGCGCAGGTCGCTGACGCTGCGCGGAATTTCAATGGGATTAAAGTCCATCAGTCCACTTTCCACCACCAGAGTACAGCTGGGCTGGAAAACTTTTTTAGCCATGATTGCCCCGACCAAAGGGAGGCCGGTACCTACGATTACCACCTGATCCTTTTCAATCATCCGGGCAATGGTGTAGGCCTGCATCTCAGTTTTACTGTAGTTCACTGTGCCCCCTCCCCTGCGGTAATGACATCGGTTCCCACGGCGTAGCCAAAGCCAGTCACTACGTTGAGGGCCAGCACACGGTTGACCCCCAGCTTTTCCAAATAGGCCTGGTGATCCGCGACACCGTAGACCCACTCCTGTAAAAACGCCTGAAAAGCTTCGTCACTTTTGCCCGCCCTGTCGTAATCCAAGTAGAACGCCTTGTCATAGTCATACTTTCCGTATACCTGGGAGGGGTGCCCACCGTAGGGGACGTGTACCACTGCGTCCACCACGATACCAGGGATGGTATTCAGCTCTGGCTGGCGGCGGATCTCTTCATTGGTCACCAACTCATCGCAGGTGACAACGGTGCGTTTGGCGGCAAAGGCAATGTCCACATCGTGATACACATCCCCCATAATGCGGCATGTGCCGTCAGGGGAGGCCATCTGCACATGGATAATGGCACAGTCAAGCCTGGGTGTGGGCATGAGCAGCAGCTTCTCCCCTGGTTGGAAGGGGTTGTCCTGGATGATAAATTTTTCATTGGGAAGCTTTCCGATTTTTTTCCGTTCCTGGCGGCTAATGCCCCACTCTTCCTCCATGCCGGAGCCCAACATCATGCGTACCGGCACATACGGAATGCCCAGGGCCGCGCCGTGAAAGGCCATCATGACCGCATCCTGGGAGTAGTCCTCAAAGAGAAGCTGCCCCGTTTCAATTGCTGCACGGAAACGGCGGGAAACGTTGGAAAAACGGGGATTCGCCGTATAGCAGTTAATATATGCTTTTACCCGGCCCGCACCAATAAGCATGTCCCAATCGCTGCCCGCGGGGCCACCCTCGGCGATGAAATCCCCTTGGCCCTGACGGACGATCTCACTGATTGCCGCCAGGGGTTTGCGGCTGGTTGTAAAGCCACCGATAGCCATGTGATCACCCGCCTGGACAAACTTTCTGATGGCATCGTGGAGTGTGTACGCTTTATTCATAGACATTTCTCCTGTTTCAGTGGCGAAGCCTACGTAAATCAGTTGCCGCTTGGCTATCTGTTTGGCGCAGTAAGCTGGTTGTCATCCGGCCCAAATCTCCTCATCGGTTGGAATTTTAGTATAAGGAATTTTATAAGAGATCCGGCTGATATTCATAAGATGATAGAACCAGAGATTTTCACTAATGCTGTTATTGCCCCATGTCCCACAACCCAAGGTGGTGGTGGGATTGAGGCCATTATCCATGGCACCGCCCAGACTGGTTCCTCCCACCTGGTTGACCAAATAACGGGAGACATTGATGCGGGTGGAAACCTGTTCGATATGTTTGTTGTTGTTGGAGTGGATCACTATGCTGTGCCCCACTCCCTCCATCTCCAGGTTTGCCCGGGCGATCTCCATTGCTTCATTCCAGTCATCATAGAGGAACATGGCAAGCACTGGAAAAAGCTTTTCTTTGGAAAGCACATCATCAAAAGCGATGCCTTTGGCTTTACTGACGATTACTTTAGCTCCTTCCGGAATATCCAGCCCTGCCATTTCACCAATCTGCCGCACACTGGCACCAGGGTAGTCCTTGTTCAAATGCCCATCCGGGAAAGCACTTTGGCGCAGTTTTTCCGCATCTTCCTCGTGATCTATGTAAAAGGCGCCGTTGGACTTAAGGGCATCGATCATTTCCTTTTCCCTGTCGCGGGGACAGATAATACTCTGCTCACAGGTACACAGCACCCCGTTATCAAAGGTGCGGCCGGTAATGATCATCCTCGCTGCTTCATCAAAGTCTACATCCCCATCCACCAGCACTTGGACATTCCCTTGCCCGCCGCGTGTGTTCTCTTGGAAAGATAGTTTTTTGCTTTCTGCTGCACCAGTATTATATAACAGTGTATAAAGTTTTTATATAATGCTTTATCTTTTGTAGCCAATTGGCGAGGCTGAAATATATCTAATCTTTCAAAAAGAAAACGCTTCTTTGTCTGCTAAATATCGGATACAATAACCCATATTCAAATTGTCCATATTATGCGGGGCTTCACTATGAATGGGAATAACGCCAACTTTTGGTTTCACGGTATCGCAGACAACTTTTATCGCTGTTTTGGAAGCATGGCCGCTTGTATGGAACGGTTGGAAATCATAGTTAGATGTAAAGTTCATAATCGCCTCATTTCTGTTTTTTCCGTTTCTATATCCTTCCCACATGGAATACAGAAAAGCGGCGTCCGGGAACTTCTGCATAATCTGATTGAAATAATCATTACTCCTCACAAGCATACAAAATCCGCGCTCACGAAACTTATCGTCCATATTACTGCCATATGTAATCACTTTTTGAAAATTATAAAGCGGCGTTTTATCCTTTGCGTGCTTCGTGACAATATCCAGTATTTTCTTTTGATAATCATCACACACAAAGTATTTTCCTCTGGGTGTCGCGTGATAAAATGCGGCGATACGGTCAATGTTTGTTGAGGCGCAAAGTACAAACACATATTTGTAGTCTGCAAGCATATGTTTTGCAAGCATTTGAAGTTCCGCTTCTTCTAAAAGCGTTTTGCTTTCCCTCGAAAGGGATGTACCCTCTGTTATCAGCACGTCAACCGTACCGACATATTTTTTTAGCGTGGGGATTACCGCCTTGCCACGAAAGCCATGCACCCGAAAATCGCCGGTATGCAAAATGCGTTTGCCGCCGCTTTCAATCAGAAACATATAGGCGTCAAACGCGCTGTGGTCAACCAAAAGCGGAGTTACGATTAAATCCTCTATAACAATTTTATCAAGAGCCTTAAAGGTTTTGAAATCCCTAATTCTTTGCTCGCCATGATCTTTTATGCGGATGGAGAGCGCAAGAAATAGCTCCCTTGCGACCTCTCCCATGTAAATCAGTATGTCCGGCAATACCTTTTTGTACAGTCCGATGTGATCGCCGTGATAATGGGTGATAAAAACGGCGTCACAATTCGCCGGTTCCGTTGTAATGCCATCAATCTCAAAACCGGCGGCACTTTCCGTCCCGGGCAATTCCTCGCCCATATCAATAAAAATCCGGGCGTTATCTGTTTTAATTTCGGTGATACAACCGCCTATCTGATGAGTGCCCCGGTGAATAGTAATAATCATTCAGTCAAGCCTTTCGCTAATGTTTGTAGCCTTCGATTACATTACTCCCATCATCGTTTAGCACAAATAGGTCAACACCGAGTTTTCCCATAAGGCTATATGTCGCTTCGCATTTATCATCTCGGAAATCACTGTAGGCAATACAGTTTTTGAATACTAAAACTGCCTTGCGCAGCTCTGCCCCTTCAATGCCAAAATCACGAAGCAACTTCTCCTTGTCTACGATTTTCCAATATGTATACGCTTCCAACACGCACCGTAATAAGGATTCTTCGCTGGTCGGCTTTTTAAGTTCCAAAATATATGCCGTGTTTTCGCTTTTGTTGTATGACAGCAAATCGATTTTTCCGGCAATATCTTTTTCTACATCTTTTAGCGGCGTTTGAAAATCAAGTATTTTCCCTATGTAATCAAACAGCTTGCCATACATCCCTATGGCAATCCATTCTTCATCACGATTTGAGTTTTCAGGCTTTTCTCGATTGGCAAGTTCCTTATGGCTGTCGGTTTTGTAGCTTTTTTTGCGGGTTATTGTATGGATGCTACGGAGCAGCGAAAGATTTTGCATTTTCAATATTTCCCTCGCGGCAATCTCGGTGTACCACTCATCGCCTATGTCGCCTATATAATTGACGAAATCGCTTTTGTACAGTGTGGCGGGATTTTTCAAGGCTTCGGTAACTTTTTCAATTATGTTTTCTTTTGAATAGGTCATTCCATGTTCTCCCTTCGTCATTGTTCCCCATACCCACCCTCGAAAGCTCAAATCCGGCGCTAGTGCTAAACGGTAAGTGATACTTCCCTTTTATCGGGATTCTGAGTTTTTACATTCTTGACGATAAATTGTGTGAACGCTCTCGTCTGAAGCAAAATCAGTTTTTTGATAAGTTTTGCCCCTTATCGGGCTGCGCCGCGCTTTTCAGCTTCCTACCACATTTTCTTACTCTACTAAGTCTGCTGTCCAGTTTAGCCCCTGCATTTTAACGTCAAGTTCGCGATAGGTTTTAGAAAGTCTATCGATTGTGTTTTGCAGTTTTGACGCGTCAACACAGCGAACAAATTTTATCTCGCTCCGGGTGTACCTGTCCTGTGAAATCGTAGATTCATGATACAGGTCACGATAGACACGGATTTTACTCTTTAGACAGTCGCGTTTCGTTATTGCCTCGGTCAGCGTCATATCCTCGAAAGAGGTTGCGTTATTCGTTTTGTTGATTTTGATGATTAAAACCTCTAAGGTGTCCATCAGCCTTTCGTACTGCGGTAAAAGCTCCTCAACATCTTCGGCGGGCATATCGCCTTCTTGTACTTTTACGTTATGTGCCATCCGCTTTTCAAGTTGAGCGATTTTTGTTTGCAAGTCCGCCCTTTCTATGAGTGCTTCAGCGAGTTTCATATTCATGCGCCCCCTTTATTTTAACGTACCCCATTTTACCCATTTGGAGCAGCCACCGTTATTTGCCGCTTTTTTTGCCTACTTAAAAGACAACCGCCTTTACAGGTCGCCTCATACCGGACGCTTTTTTTGAAAGCGTCCGGTTCACGAACGCCATTATAGTGTTGACAAGTGGCGCACTTTTTACTGTTTCCCTGTGACAATACTGCCATTTTCACTCCTCCGAATTTTTAATAAAATATGTTGCGGTCTTGACTACAAAGTAATCGTACATTGAAACAGAAACGCTTTTTTGCCCTTTATAGCCAAGCACAAACTTAAACACCATGCCCCAAAATGCGCCTATGCTTTTTTTGATATAGATATCAAGCACGGCCTTTTCATCGCCCGTCAGCTTTACAAAATCATCCTTATAGTAAGTTAGAAAAGTTTTTACCGGCGGTATGCAAAATATATCGTTACAAAAAATGATATGAGATAAAAGCTCATTATTTTTAACAGCTGACAAGCATTTATTCCAATACTTCGCATATTCAGGATTTTTCTGAAACTCTTTGAAATGTGGATAGTAGTCAGAAAATTCATTTTCAACCGTGTACGCTATGTCAAGTTGCATAATTTATCACCACCAAACACATATGTAATATTAACTGGTGTATATATTATATCTAAGCTGCTTTTGCTTGTCAATAGCAAAACGGAAAATTTCTCTGTGTAAAAATCAGAAAACCCTTTGACAATGCGTTCTTGAATCCCGGCAGCCGCTCATTTAGAATCTGTCTGGAACCCCGGTAGCCGGAATGATTTTATCTTAACAGAGAGTATCTTTTTGTACTTTTACGAAAATTGGAAAAACCTCCTTGACAAAAGTTATCGGAGGATAACGCCACCGGGAAAATCAGCGAGGTTGATATTCTCATAGAGACGCGAAACGGTGTAGCGTTAAGCTACACCAATGAGAAAATCGCCGGATAAAAAACGGAGTGGAATTATGAAATCCTCAGATCCCATAATTCCACTCCGCATGGTCCGAGTGGCGATACAGAACTTTTTAAGAAACCCTGTAATTGCAGCGGTTTGAGGACAGTCGTTAAGCAGTATTTATCAAGATGATGCCGTATATATCCGTTGGGAACATGATAATCAATCTGTCTCAATGGTATCGCGGTAACAACCGATTGTATATTAATCATTAAACTTCTTCGTTGAGCAGAGAATCTCCAAGTCTTGCGCGCTTTACTAAAAAATCGGCATCAAGATAGTTCCATTATGTTGGGTTATGGGGTTTGAGTTCAGTATATAAACATAATGGGCAATTGAGAAATAAAAACGGGTTAGGCTTAGTATTTGGATAATAAAGAGTCCATTTTCAACACAACATAGAGAGATTCTACTGTTGATTCTGAGGCTGAATATTTACCCGTGTAAATGGTAATAATCTCCATAACAAACAAAATGGAGGTTATGACATGCGCACATCAAAAAACATTCTTTCTGAGAAAGAGATGGAACTGGTGAGTCTGCTGATGCAGGATTGCCAAAGCACGGGGGATATTCAAACGAAGCTTAAGCGCCTTTTCGCAGGCTCAATTGAGCAAATGCTTGAGGCTGAAATGGAAGAGCATCTCGGCTATGAAAAACACAGCGTAGAGGGAAACAAAAGCGGCAACAGTCGCAACGGCTACAACCGCAAGACAATCATCAGTGACTACGGCGAGAGCGAAATAGCCGTGCCTCGCGATAGGAACGGCGAATTTGAGCCGAAGGTGCTGGAAAAGCGTCAAGTCCGAACCGATGAAATTGAACAAAAAATCATCGCAATGTACGCCAAAGGCATGAGCCAGCGCGACATTGAGGACAATTTGCGTGAGATTTACGGCGCGGAGATGCCGCAAACGCTGATCTCCAAGATCACGGACAAGATTCTTCCCGAAGTCAACGAGTGGCAAAACCGCCCATTGGAGGAGATTTATCCGATCATTTACTTTGATGGAATCGTGTTCAAAAGCCGCAAAGACAGCCAGATTATCAACAAATGCGTCTATTCGGTTTTGGGCATTGACATGGACGGTCAAAAAGAGATTTTGGGGATTTGGATCAGCGAAAACGAATCTGCATCATTTTACGCGGGAATTTGTTCCGACCTTAAAAAACGCGGCGTGACCGACATTTTCATTGCTTGCCACGACAACTTGAAAGGACTGGGAGAAGCCATCAATGCGGTGTTTCCAAAGACAAAACAGCAGCTCTGTATCGTTCATCAAATCCGCAATTCAACGAAATTTGTGCCATATAAAGACCGCAAGGCGGTTTGCGGCGACCTCAAGAAAATCTACGGTGCTGTAAATCTTGATGACGCCGAGTATGCCAAAGAGGAGTTTCGGGAAAAATGGGATAAGAAGTATCCGTCAATTCTGCGGTCTTGGGACACAAATTGGGCTGAACTCACTACGTTTTTTGAGTTTCCGGAGCAAATTCGGCACTTGATTTATACCACAAATGCCGTGGAAGCGTATCATCGAATGGTGCGGAAGTTTACCAAAGTGTCCCCGCCGCCACAAAACGCCCATCAGCCGACGGGCTTGCCCGTCCATGAATAGTCGGATATAATGCCCCTTAGGGGTGTGGTGTAGATATGGTGGTCATAACTCGTTACCGGGTAGAGGTAGATTTGGCGGGAAATTTCACATAAGAAGCGAAGAGATCAGCATATGCCCAGTGTGCGGAGGCAAACTCAATGTTGTTGGCAGCCGAAAACGAAAGGTCATCGGCAGCGGCGGAGAGATACAGACGTTGGTTATCCGGCGGCTGCGTTGCCGGAGCTGCGAGTGTCTGCATCACGAATTGCCGGACATGGTGATCCCATATAAAAGACACTGTGCGGAAACCGTTGAAAAGATCATTGTCGGCGATGCCGGGGACGTATGCTGCGAAGAGAGTACGATCCGCCGGATCAGTAAGTGGTGGGCGGCGTGCCGCCAGTATTTTGCAAGCATCATGACATCGCTGCGGGAGAAATACGGAAATGTGTTTAGCGCTGATCCGGCGCTGAGGGAAATGATTCGGGCGGTGGCAAACGCTCATTTATGGATACATACCCGTTCGGCGTTTTTGTCCGGCTAAAGGTTGGTTATGCTCAGACTGTAGACTCCAAATATAAGGAAACGGAGGAAAACAGTATGGCGGATCAACGGAAAGCGGAAGAAATCGCGGTGAACCGGCACAAAATCATCGCGCCCATTATTGCCGCAATGGAGGAAAAGTCGGATACGGCCAAGCTTGTGCTGCTGAAAAAGGAGACATGTATTCAAAACGGTATATCCAGACGAACATTGGGACGCTGGCTGGCCGAATACAGCCAACATGGCTTTGAGGGGCTGAAGCCTGTAGCTCGGAGCGGTATATGGAGGCGGTGTATGAGCGGCTGAAAGAGCATCTTTTGCGGGAAACTGTTCTCCACGCGGATGAGACGGTGGTGCAGGTGCTGCGGGAGCCGGGCCGGGCGGCGCGGACGAAATCCTACGAGTGGATTTACCGGACAAGCGGTTGCTCGGAGTACAAAATAGCTATTTATGAGTACAAAGAAACTCGCAGCCAGGAACACCCGAAGGCTTTTCTGAATGACTTCAAGGGGCTCCTGCATACGGATGGCTACCAGGCGTATCACAACCTACCGCCCCAAATTACGGTGATCGGCTGCTGGGCTCATGTGCGGCGAAGGTTCGAGGATATTCTGAAAAAGACGCCGCCGGCTCAACAAAAGGGCTCGGATGCCCAGCATGGCGTGGCCTACATAAACGCGCTGTTCGACTTGGAGCGTGAGTTTGCCGAACTCACGCCGGTTGAGCGTTGCCAAAAACGTCTGGAGCGGAGCAAGCCCATTACCGATGCCTTCTTCGCCTGGGCGGAAGGCCTCGGCGCGCTGCCGAAATTCTCCTTGGGCGAAGCTGTGCGTTACGCCTGCCTCTCAGCGCAAATATCTGGAAAATGTCTTCCTTGACGGTCGTACGGAAATTTCCAACAACCGGGCGGAACGTACCGTGAAACCTTTTGTAATGGGCCGCAAAGCTTGGTTATTTTCAAACACCCCTGCCGGAGCAAGAGCCAGCTCCGTGATGTACTCCATCATCGAAACCGCGAAAGAGAACGGCCTGCATCCGTACTGCTATGTCGAGTTCCTGCTGGAAACACTGACGGGTGCGGCCACCCCTGATCTGGAAACGCTGCTCCCATGGAGTGACTCCTTACCGGAACATCTCCGGGCGCCACAAAAGAAGGAGGGTTCCTCTGATGGGAAGAAAAAGTAACATGGAGCTTATGCTGGATTATGTTGAAGACTACCTACGCGGTGATACTGAACGCATATTTTTTGACCTGGACTTCCACTATTATTTAAAAAAATACTATCCAGCAATGGAACGAAATAATCCATATATGGCAGACTGCTTTTTCTATTACCTCTGCGAAGAAGGGGTGAATGTTTCTGAGGGGCTTTCCGATGCCCAGCATAAAAAGCTAATCCGCGGACAGTGGAAGAAGTTTACCGATACCTTCAGCGATGGTATGTGGTGACGCCGTGCTTTGTTGAGAATTCTAATTTTCGCCCAAGCGGGTGGTTTTTTTGTCTATGGGCGCTCGGATTTGTCGCTTACCCTAGAGTAGTTATTGTGGATTCTTCTTATCCTCAAGCTCCTGTATCAGCCTGGCAATCAGCTCCAGCAGCCCAACCAAAGCCTTGCCGTCAAATTCGCGCACAACGGATTGAACATAACATTCTTTTGCTTCTATCGGCATGCTTTCATCGGCCAGCACGACGGCTTTTTTAACGGCGATGCTTCCGCGCCCGGAGGTGATGCCGACCACGTCCCCTTTTTCGATACCAAGTGAGGTTCTGATGTCGTGGGGCAAAAGCACCCGCCCCTTGTCATCCACCACCTTGAATATGGGTTTGTTCATGTTTTTCCCATCCCTTCCATAATAAATTAAGCGAATAAGCTGATTTGCTCATGCAGCCACCCCCTCTCCGACATATCATAGTTGGCGATGAACAGCTCCGGGAACTCCGCTCCGCCCTCGAAGCGCTGCGAGAGGTTACTCAGACGCGTTGTGGCCTCTATGTAATACCCCGCGTACAGCTCGCGGATAAACGGATCATCGTTATAGCTGAGCAGGAATTTGCCGTTGATACCTCCCAGCGCCTTTCTCAGCCGGATGTGATCCTCCCTGGTAAAGCCCACATCCAGATAGTAGTCCTCGGTACCGAAGTACGGCGGGTCGCAATAAAAAAAGGCGCCATCTCTCTTGTCATAATGAGAGATCAGCGCCTCAAAGTCCTTATTCTCGATCACCACCTCGCGCAATCGCCGGTTGTCGCGTGGTCTCTATTTCTCCGGCTGCCATGACGTTTTCGAGGTTGTACGTCATGTTGATCAGGTCTTTGATGGTTTCCGGGTCGTGGATGTAGGCCAGCCCGTCCATGAGGAGCTTCTCCTGCTCCGACAGGGCTGCAAGCCGCGCCGCGAGGAAGTTAAGTTCGTTGAAGGAGGGCTTTTGCATAAACGCGGTTTTCAGCGTTCGGATAATATTGGGGATATCCCTTTCATATCCAAATTGGATATGGGCCTTGCTCAGATCATTAACCCCCAGCCGCGCGCTGGCGTCCATCCGGTCATATTTGGACGCGGGCAGGGTAAGCGCGGCGGAGGCCGGGTGTTCGGGGGAGCGGGCAAGCAAAATATCTATCATGGTGTTCCTCCAGTCTGTTTGGGTTTACTACGCCTGACTCCGGGGCCCTGTGTAAGCTCCTGCCGCAGGCAGCCCGGCAGGAAGCAGTAGGGCTTGGAACCCGTCAGGTCGATAATGGGGCAGCCATGGCAGGGGTGGCCTTGCGGCAGGGTGAGGCGTTTTGGGTGCCAGGCCGGGCTGTCCGGCGCGTATACGGGAACGCGGACGCCGTTTCGTTTTTTGTATCCGCTTTACATTTAATCGTTATACTCCAAATTTTTGGTTTGAGGGCGCTTTGAGAAATAAAAACGGCACCACTTCAGATCAGGAGATCAATTGAAGTGGCGCCTCTTATTTGGTTAGTGCATATAAAGCCGGTATTTTACGAATTATCGCAAAATGTTTGCATATTTTGTTCGCCTTTTCCTCCTATTCAGTTTCAGTCCACATGCTGTACGGCGGGGTAATATGCTCCTTCTTTTCCTCCATTTTCCGCATGGCTTCGTATATGGTCTTTGCAATCTGTTCGCGCATTTCACCAAGCGTGTCAAGATACATATCCTTCGGCATGGCGAGCATAAAAATGTAAAATATATCCTCATCACCGGCATCGGCGCGGATGTCAGGAAAAAGCATTACCGCCTCGCACCCGTCCTGCTCCAGAAGCTCAAGCAGCCTATCCGGCGGCAAGCCGCCGCACCGCACATAAGCCTTTAACGCTGGGAAAAATAGCGCGTTATATATCGTTTTTGCCCCATCGTATTCATGGCTGAAAAAGATATTCGCAATGTCCAGCAGCATCTGGCTGACATTCCGCTTGTTCATAAACATATTAAGCTCGTTGGCGCGGCGCCGGATTTCCGGGGAAGCGTCCGTCATCGGCGTATACTCTCGCTTATACACAGCGACGCCGCCGATCTGTAAAAGCCGCAGGAGCAGCTTTGTCCGCTCGTCCTTATAATTCAGCGTCCTATCGCTCCAATGGCCGGAACACAGGATGCCCTCCAGCTTCTCCGCGTCCGCAAGGATACCGTCTCCGTTGAATTCAAAGGGTATTCGCTCTATCTCAGCCATTATCAATCATTCCTTTGCCCCATCAGCTACGGCGGGTTGCTGCTGGCTGTCCGCCATATGCTTCGGATAAATATAATGCGTGGCGTAGTTTCTCTCTATCTCCTCGCCGCCGGATTTGGAAAAGCGTAGCTTGATTGTTGGCTTTTTCCCCTTGCGGCCCCACTGTTTATAAAAAGTCCACGATGCTTTCAGATCATTTTTACGGGCATAGGAGCGTATCTCTTTCATAATGTAGGAGAGCTTGTGTAGATTAACCTTACACACACGTTCCAAATAATCTATGCGCCCAAAACGCCAGTTTTCATAGTCGGATACCGTGAGTACATCCAAGTCAATCAACACTTGAACAGGCGTAGCTACACCGTTCTTTTGAAGCTGATGGTACATGGAGCTATGCACCTTACCGATAATTTTGTCATTATTCATGGAAAACCACCTTGTTAAAAACAATATATCATATTTACGTGAGCGGTGCAATGAAAAAGAGGCGCCACTTCTTTTTTTGGTTGAAGTGACGCCTCTAATTGTTTCAGGATTGTTGATTTGTGAAAATCATATTACCTAAAAGTCGTATGTTGCTGGGGTTTTTGTTTTTTGCTTTCCTGTTTCTTAAATAACCATCTCCGACGGAGTAGACACTGCAAATGCCATAAAGCCTGTAATATAGCCATTTGGGGCATGGTTCCTTAAACAACTATCAACCACCTGATGGTCACTGCCGTATCACCATTGAAGAATATCTCGATTATTATGAATAAGGAGACTTAGCCACACGGTGGGCTATTAGACGAAGTTGGCGGCTAAAAACCAGTCGCGGATTTATATATTTTGTAGGGTAATAGATAACGACCGCCCCAATTTCTGCATTATGAAAATGACCCAACACGATATACATAAACAGGCCGCCGGATGATGCCGGCAGCCTGTTTTGCTATGTTTATCTTTTTCCTTGGACGAAGGACGAGCCGGAGAGATCACTCTCCGGCTCGTTGCAAGCCGAGTTCCGGCTTTAAACGCGACCCTTGCATTACATACCTTTAGCTGATTTCCTCTCCTAGAATCTCAACCTCTATTCCGTTTGCAGAAAAGTGTCTTCGAATTTCGTCTAATCGTTCATCTGTTGGCGGCTGGAAGATAATCGGTTCACCTCCCAAATGGCGGGTCTTGCTGATACCCAGTCTATGATACGGTAGTAAGGTGACTCTTTTCAAATGGGATGCAAGATAAAAATCACTCGTTTCCGATATAATTTCATCAGTATCATTCACGCCACTGATCAGTGGCATGCGTATCTGTATTTTGGGGTTGATCTCTCTGTTCTCTGCCAGCATTGTCAAATTTCTTAAGATCAGGTTGTTGGAAACACCCGTTAGCTCTTTATGCCTGTTGGAACGGATCATTTTCATATCATACAGGATATCGGATGACCTTTTGGCCATGCGCAGCAAAGCCTGGCTGTCCCCTTGACCACAGGTATCCAGCGTAACGGTTATGCCATTTTCTATGCAGGCATCCATAATCGCCTCAGCAAAAGGATACTGCATCAGCATTTCTCCACCGCTGAACGTAACGCCGCCGCCGCTTTTTTCATAGAAGCCCTTATCCTTTATGATCTCTTCGAGCACTTCGTTGACCGCCATCCACTTTCCGACCGGGTTGATTGCTTCCGCCATGCAGTTTTCGCCACATGTCTGACATCCTACGCACAAAGACCAGTCTATGACAGGTGTGGCCGATTCTTCCTCCTTGTGTATTGCATGTCGCGTGCAAGCTGCTACACAGCTATAACAGCCAATGCACTTTTCCGTATTGAAGATAACTCCGGCCTTTGGCGAAATCAATTCCGGATTATGGCACCATGCACAGGATAACGGGCATCCTTTCAAAAAAACGGTCGTCCTGATACCCGGACCATCCGAAATGGAAAATCGCTGTATTCCACCGACCAGACCAGTATTTGCGCTCATAGTTCCACGACCTTTCCTCAGGTTTTATTGCCGTTCTGGCTCGGTACAGGTTCCCGCTTATGCGTCCTTTAAATGCGAAGTACGCGCGATAACTGCATCCTGAATATTCCTGTCCAGCTCTGTAAAGTAAGCCATGTAGCCGGCTACGCGCACCACGATATCGCGGTATTCCTCTGGGTGCTCCTGCGCGGCTCGTAGCGTCTTATCATCGACAACATTGATCTGAATGTGAAATCCGTTGTTATCCACATACTGTCTGATACAGCTTTCCAGAATTTCCAGGCCCTTTTCACCCTGGATTCCACTCGGATCAAAGCGCATGTTGATCAGAGATCCATCCAGAACAAATGTCTGGTCAATATTTTTGCTGATGGAGTTGATTGAGGCGGTCGGACCCTTTGTGTCGCGTCCCATGACCGGGCCGGCGTTGTCGCCGAAAGGCGTATTTGCCAGACGGCCGTCTGGCGTTGCTTTGGTGATTGCACCCATCTGGATATTCGTGGTTTGCGTCTGATTGCACAAGCAGTACGGGCCACCGCGTGCATCCGTGCGTGTCTGTAGACAGTCGCACATGTACTTGAGTAGGTCTCGATAGATACCATCCGCATACATATCATCATTGCCGTACTTGGGCGCCTTGTTAAGAAGCGCGAGACGCATCGTCTCCGCACTGGCAAAGTTGTTGTCTACAGCATCAATGACCTGCTTCATCGAAAAGGTCTTACTCTCAAAAACAAACTTCTTTAGCGCAGCCAAGCAGTCGGTCAACGTACCGGTGCCCACAGGAAACGCGCCGCTGTAGCTATGCTTGGCGCCGCCGGCCTGAACAGCCTTGCCCTTATCAATACAGCCATCCATGACCATCGAGCAGTAAATCACCGGATAGTGCGTGCCATGATAGGAGATGACCTGATTGAAGCCCTTGCAAATAAGGCCGAACCAGTAATCGATATGTAGCTTGACCTGTTCAAGCAACTCTTCAAAACTGGTAATCTCTTCGATCGGCCTTGTCTCAGGGCCGATCTTTTTGCCCGTAATCTCGTCATAACCATTGTGCAGCACCAGATCCAGACATTTGGGCAGATTCAGATAACCGGCAGAGGGGATGCCGTCTGTGCTGCCAAGGCCCGGATGCGGCTCAATGCAGCCAAGGATCGTCCAATCGCGGGCTTCTTCAAGAGTGCCTCCTTTGTTCAAAACCGTTGCGATCGCGCACTTCTCGCCGAAGAACGCGGGATTAGCCTGACCGTCCTGAACCATTTCGCATGCCTTACGGTAGAGTTCCTTGGGCGTACCCTCATGGACACGCAGGCAGAAGTTGGGATCAGGCATCTTTATTTCGCTGGCTGCATCCAAAGCGAGCATGGTCAGCGGATTCGTCACATCCTCGCCATCCAAGCCAACGCCGCCAATGATCAGCGTCTGCCACAGCGGATAGCCGCCGTAATAACGGCTGTAATCATCGGAGCGAAGCTGAATCATCTCCGTACACTTGATGACCAGGCATTGGATCAGTTCTTTCGCCTCGTCATAGGTGATCTTCCCCTTCTCACGGTCGGCGATATAGTACTGGCCAAGGTTGACGTCAAAGCGGCCTAGGCTGTTAGCAGTTGAATTAGACTCCACATAAACCAGATGATAGCAAAACCACAGGAACTGCATTGCTTCATAAAAGCTTTGAGGTGGGAATTCCGGTACACGGCGACTTATGTTTGCCATGCGCAGAAGCTCATCTTTTCTCTTTGCATCCTTTTCTTCGCCGGCCATCTTTTCAGCCAGAGTAGCATAGCGGCGAGAATAGCGGATAATCGCCTCTGTGGCGATAATTGAGGCGTTCCAGAAATCGATCTTTTCCTGATTTTCGCAGGTGAACTCCTGAATACTGTCAATCTTCGCCTGACAAATTCTCACGTATTCCCGCAGGCCGCGCGACATCAGCAGCTTGTAGTCCGGAACCACCTTGCCGGTGCCGTTTGCTCGAATGCCTACGGTGATCATTCCCGCCTCGCGGCCCAGCATAACATCATCCGACATAAACTGAAGCGTCCGCTCCTCAAGACTCTTCCCCTCCCACCAGTCAAGCCGTTCCATGATCCTTTTCTTGTCCTCCGGATCCACGGTCAGCGGATCAATCTCGCGGGTCTCCAGATGGTCGATGCCGCCGTTTTTCAGCCAGTTTGCGCTGTATTCGGGATACACGTCCGCGCTGCGGATGCGGCTGTTCTGGACGCCAAGCAGTAAATCGCCTTCATGTATGCTGATAGGAATTCTGTCCAGAATATAGGCGAAGACCTTTGCTCGGAAGATGGTCATCGGCTCGCCGGCATATTCCTGATACGCCTCGTTAATCAGCATCATGCGGTTTGACGAAATGCTTGGTTTCACATCTAAAAGGCGCTGCTTCATGTTCATGATTCTTTCCGTAGGCATTTTTATTCCTCCCTAAATAATCTTAGATTTTCTTTGATTTGCTCCCGATTTCACAGTATTTTACAGATTCAAGAAATGGGCTTGCGAACAAAAACAACATTAAGTGTGAGCTTTTGCGAGAAATGGTAACGGCAAAGCCAGCGCCGTGGTATTATCTGATGTCTGGCCATACGGTAAACCACATATCTCGCGGCGGCGAACCTCCCATGTCTAACAGGGTCGTTGCCCTCAATTCCTTCGTCCCGCCTGTCCGCAAAGTGGTGTCAGCGCTGCTCCCATGCCGAGTCGTTGCTCTGATGGAATGATTCAATGACTGACTACCGGCTCTTGTATCTGTTTGTACTGATAGTACAGAAGCGTTGTGCTCTCCGCAACGCTTCGGGGAGCGCTTCCTGTAACGGCTACGCCGCCAACTGTGGGGCGTTTCTATGGATATCCGCAAGCAGCTTTACGGGATCGTAAGCGCACCCTTTTGTGGCAAGAGCATAGAATACCCGGATCAGCTTGTAGCTCATAGCGATAATGGATTGTTTCTTCTTGAGTGGATTTTTCGCCCTGGTGGTGAAGTAATTGTGGATACATCGGAACTCCGGATTTTTTGCCGCCAGCGCAATCGCTGCCCGGAACAGAATTGCCCGCAGCTTCGCGCGCCCGCGCTTGCTGATTTCCGTTTGCCCCTTGTGTTTGCCGGAACTGTTTTCCCGTATGGCCAGTCCCGCCAGCTTCTGTATCTGCCTTGGCGAGTCAAAGCGTTGGATGTCGCCCACCTCGGCAAGAAAACCGGCTACGGTCACAAGACCGACGCCCTTGATTTTGAGCATCTCGGCTACCTCCGGCAGTTGTCCGCACAACATTTCAATCATTGCCATAACAGCATCGTATTGCTGGAGCTTGGCCTTGTAATCGCCCAGCAGAAACTGCAATTCCATACAGGCTGCCATGGCTCCCTCGGTGCAGCCGATACTGTTCCTGGCCGCTTCATACAGCCTGATAGCGCGCTTTTTGCCAACCGCTCTGATCTTTGCCTTGCGCCATACGGCGTTGATTCCCTCCGCGCCCAAGGATACCAGTTCCGCAGGCAGGGGCGCCTCCTGCAACATTGCCATGCTGCTGATACAGTCGAAGCTGCTAAACACCTTTCGGTGCTCTGGAAAGTAGATTTTTAGCCAACGTTGAATTTGGTTTCTCGCCGCTGTAAGCTCTCTCACGATTCGCCAGCGGCAGTTCATCGCTACCCTCAACTCGGCATAGATCCCTTCCGGGATATACGGCTCGCTGTAACGCCCCTCTATAACCAGCTTTGCGATAGTTTTCGGGTCTTTGCGGTCAGTTTTGCTCGGATGGTTGTCATCCAGTTCTTTTGTTTGCTTGACATGATACGGATTTACCAACACGAGTTTAGCGCCCTGCCCCTTCAGATATTCTGCTAGTACAAACCAATAGTGGCCGGTTGGCTCTGCGCCGATGATGGCACGATCCTTGCCTTCTTGGGCGGCCAGTTCTGCTACCCTGCGGGAAAAGCTACTAAAGCCTTCCTCGCTGTTCTCAAAACTGAATGCCTTGCCAAGTTCAATGCCCCGCCAGTCGAAGGCCCTTGCCCAGTGCGTTTCGCTGGCAATGTCCACGCCGATGATAATTGTCTGTTCTGTTACTTGACGGATTTTCTCATTCTGTGTTAAACTCATTTTAGGTGCTCCCTTCTTAAAATGGTGATTCCTAAATTAGGGCTTTGACCCTGTGTTTACCATTTTAAGGGAGTGCCTGCTTTTTTCGCAAACCTCATTTTTTACCGTTTACAGGAATGCTCCCATCAGATTATTCACAATATGTTTGCTCTTGGATTGAGATAATGCTTGATAAATCTTTCAAACTTTGATATCATAAATACATCAAAATATTCTAAAATATTATCAAGTAGCATATATGAGGTAAGTATGGGTAGCTATATTCTTGAACAAATTATGGAATTACAGCGAGTTGCGCCAAAGAAGCAGCGTATACTGTGTGACTATATTTTGCATAACTGTTCGTCGGCCTATATGATGACGGCCGCCGAATTGGCACAAAATGCCGGTGTGGGTGTCGCAACGGTCATGCGTCTGGCTGAACGCTTGAAATGTGACGGTTTCGGCGATATGAAGAAAAAACTGAGCGAAGCCTGTCTGGAGCGGTTTTCTGCCAACGAGTTCCGCGAACCATTCGCTCAGGAGCATTCCGCAAACAGCGATTTGTCTTTGCGCTACCCGGCGCTGCAGGAAGCGTTGCAGCACACACTTTCCGGATTAGATCAGCAGCAGATTAGTAAAGCGATAGATCTTTTGTTCAACAGCCGCTCTGTCAACGTGCTCGGCTTGCGTAGCAGCCGCGCTCTGGCGCTGTATTTCTGCTACCAACTAGAAAACTTGATGCCTAATGTTCGGGATATTAGCGAAAACGCCGATTTGATTTATGACCGCCTTCTGCATTTCTCGGAAACCGATCAGCTTGTTATCATAAGCAACACGCCAACCTCAAAATCCATTATCAACTATGCTGAGTTTTGTTACAAAAATGGAATTCCACTGCTTCTGATTACCGACAACAACAACCACCCTATCGCTCACTATGCTTCCGCCTGCATTGTTACCCCTCATATCGTGGAGGGTAGATACTCTATCATCCCCAGCGTAACGGTGCTGGAGATTCTCCTCAATGAAATTGGAAACCGTACATCGCCCATGTCCACCCGTTATATCAACAAGCGCAATCAGTTCTTCAAGGATAACGACATCTGCATCTATTGATTTGTCCCTCGCAAACCGATCCGTAATATCGCTGTCGGCAATGTATAGCAATACATTACCGACAGCTTTTATGCTATCATTTATTCGTTGCAGACCTCTGATGCCACCGATTCCTCAAATCCGGGCCGTCCGGCCAACGGCATCTTAGCATACCACTGTTTGGTGACAATACTAAAGATAATAGCTGCGACCGTTATGGCCGTAAAGATCAGGAAGAATGATTTAAAGTCCGCCGCTATCAATAGCACCGGAGCCAGTGCCCAGTACAGAGCCTCGACCGGCGTGATGATAAATTGCGTAAACGCGGTGTCGTTGAGCGTCTTGGATCTATTCTCGGGGTCAACAATACGCAGCAACACGAAACCGATGGCGAAAACGCCCGTCAAGAAGCCATAGCAGAACATAGAGCGCTCAAACCAATACTCCTTGTTCATGCGCGGGCCAACCCAAAGTACAGAAAAAACAGTCCAGGCCAGGCCGAAGATCATGAGAAGTGTAAAGGGCACCGCATATTGAATAACAATGGGAATGGAAATCTTGGCAACGCCGAAGAATACCAGAAAATCGGTGCAGGTACCAGCAATGCGGTTAATCAGGTCAACGCTGACATAGCGGTCAAAGTTGGTTTTCTGCATAACAACCCACATGATACCGGCAATGATGAATGCGCAGGTATAATTCGGGATTGTGATACCGAACCGCGCCAATATCCACTTATACAGGAGACAGCCCAAGGCCGTGGGGATCAATAACATACCTAAATGCCAAGCGATAGGTTCGATGGAAACAAAGGAAACACAATCCTTACCGATAGACTTCTGCTTTTCAGGGGGAATCATGCCGGTACGCAGTTCGCCGGAGATCTCGCGGTAGTTCTTGAGATTCATACTCCAGCCTTTCTTTACCCCAATTTTAATAATCAGCACACCACCGAACACGCCGCTAAGGATGCCAATCGTCGCCGAAGTCATACCGAGGTCAAGCGCGTCAGCCCAGCCCAGCTCCGCCAAAGTAGCGCCGACTGCAGCCGCAGTACCATGGCCGCCAGTAAAGCCGCTGATAACCAGCATACCAAAAGCATTATTCAAATTTGGCGTGATCAGCGACAGTATTGTAATGGATAAAAGAACCGGCAGGATAAGCTGTGTAGTCTCTGCCACAATGCGGTAAGATAAAAAACCGAAAATACGCTTTGTCTCGCCAACGGCCGAACCCTTATTCTTCGCCGTAATGGAGAAACCCACTGAGGCGAAGATGATGACGATCAACAGGGATGAATAGTCGCCGGACATGTCGGAGAAGGTAAGGAAGCCAAAACCGTACCGGCCGCAAATCAGGCCAAGGATACCTGCAATAAGACTTGCCGGGATAAAGAAGCTCTGAGCGAATGGTAGCTTAGCGCGAATTAACTGTCCCACAAACAGGAATGCCGCCGCAATAGCAAAATCAAATATAATGTTTTCCATGCGTTTTCTCCTTGTATAATGTATTTAGGTTTTGAGGGGCTCCTATAACCCCAAAAGACCAGTTTACAATTATCTTGAAGTCTGGGATAATTGGCTTATCGGATAGAGGATAGCCGATTTCTCCTTGTTTCATAGTATCCGTGAGAAAGAGTGGCTCCTCTGTCCGGCAAGCAGTTTGCGAATGAGTTGGATGTTGATCGCCCGTGCGATTCTTCGTATTTCTCACAAGGTAGCAACGCTTGCCAGATTAGGGGAAATTCTATCCAAAAAAAGAGCGCAAGGGGTATTTCTATGCTGTACTTGGGTATCGACATCGGCAAGAACACACATAATGCTTCGTTAATCAATGGCGAGGGTAAATTGCTGGTTAAAGGGTTTTCCTTTATGAACAGCCTGGACGGAGGTGAAGCACTGCAAGCCTGCTTGGAGCCGCACAGTGGCGCTGAGCAAATCGTCATCGGCATGGAAGCCACAGGGCATTATTGGTTGGTACTCTATTCTTTTTTGTTTGAAAAGGGTTATTGTATCCATGTGATTAACCCCATTCAGACAGACGGCTGGCGCAAAGGCATCGAGATTCGTAAACGCAAAACAGATTCCATTGACTCCGCGCTCATCGCAGATTTGATTCGCTATGGTTCGTTTGCGGAGGCTGCGTTAAGTGACGAAACGCTGTTCAGCCTACGTACGCTCACACGCTTTCGTTCTTACCTGATTGATTCTATCGCCGACCTAAAGCGCAAGGTAATTTGTGTTTTGGATCAAGTATTCCCAGAATATGAGAGCCTCTTTTCCAACATCTTTGGCACGACCAGCAAACAACTACTATTGGAGTTTACTACACCTGGAGATTTGGAAGTCCTCCATGTGGATGACTTGGCTAAGATACTGGAGGAAGCCAGCCGCCATAAACTGGGGCTACAAAAGGCACAGGAACTGTCGAAGGCGGCGGTGCGCTCCTTTGGCGTGACCTTTTCTCTGGACGCCTTCTCTTTTCAACTCAGGCAGCTTCTTTTGCCGGCTTGGATGCTTCGGTAACAAAGTCAGGGACAATATGAGAGCACCCATAATGTGATGAGCAAGCGCGGCTCGCCATATTTATGCCGGGCTATTTACCAGGTGGCTTTGGTTGCCTGCAACTGCGACCCGGTACTGAAAGCATTTTACCAGAAGAAAAGAGCGGAAGGAAAACATCATAAAACTTGCCTTGGCGCTGTTTCGTGCAAGCTGTGTTACATTATCTTTGCCGTACTAAAGAATAACAAGCCTTACGAGGTGCGTTTACCTAACTGACATATTGTCCACCCTTAGCGCTTCTGCCGCATGTTGTCTTGGGGCTTTTTCGTATGCATTGTTTCATATTATTTTTTCTTAATTCCCCTCTTGACTTCTTATAGTTGGTCTTTCACTTACCTGCCCTTAATATGTATTAGACTAGGATGATGTATGCGATGAAACTGCGATCTGACTCTACACGCAATGGTTATGGCAACGCCTCCCTCTCCTTTTCGATTTGTAAACCACCTAAAATTAGCTCCAGTAAGGCTCCTCCCAGAGCTTGAGCTTTTGGCCAAGGCCCATGGACTCAGCCTTCTTATACACCTCATACGCCCAAGCCAGATCTTCTGTGGGCATTCCGCCTGTGACCAAAATGAGACGCTCATCTTCGTTCGCGCGGCCTTCCTTCTTGCCAATAGCAACCTCGCCCAGACTGGGATAGGTTTCCACCTTTGGCAGCTTGCCCTTCTTAATAAGGCTGAACACCCTTCCTGCAATCATGCCATTGAACGCCTCCTCAACATCTTCCGATTCATGTGCTTCCGTGTAGTAAGCGGCGTGCATTTTGGCATTGTCAAAGACCAGCTTACTATCATACCAGAATGACTCTTCAATGCGAGAAAGGCCAGTGAGAATTGTTGTCGAACCCTTTATGATCCATTCATTCTTAATTTCCACCGGACTAATACCCGAAGCGGCAATACTGTTGATATCTGCCTGACGCAGCGCTTCCTCTGTCGAAGAGGCTATAACGCCCTCAATGTGGAACGTGCTCTGTGCCCAATGAATGAAATTCTCCGCCGCTTCTGGTAAAAGGTCGTAAACGACCACTTTTTTTAATTCTTTCATTTCGCTGGCAATTGCTTGAAAGCACGCTTTGTTGACAGGCCCTGCGCCAATGATTGCGCAGACTTTGGAATCCTTTCTTGCCAGATGACGAACTGCAACGCCCGGGATCGCGCCAGTACGTACAGCGCTGACCAGATTGCCTGACATAAGTGCAATCGGTTCGCAGGTATCGGGATCATTGAGCATAATCATCAGGACAGAGCGAGGCAAGCCGCGCTTCGGATTCACCACGTTTGAGCCATACCATTTCACGCCGCTGATATGGAATCGTCCGCCTAGATAGGCAATCATTGCCATGAAGCGGCGATCCGGGCCATCAGCAGGCATGCCCGGAAATGTATCTTTTTCCTTCGGGAAATGCATCATAATGCCGTGTTCGTTGCTGTTCGGGCCGCCCATCACATAGTCGCCCTCTCCCATAAGACGAAACATTTCATCCATAATATCGATGCAATGTTTTGAATCAAGCACGCCGGCTTGAATCATTTCCGCCTCATTTAGATATAAAAAATCCGTTTTTTTGCCCATATTAATCCTCCTTAAAATTATTATTCTCTATGTATAATTGTCATTCTAAAATATAGTTACCTAGGAGTTTTAAATAAACAAAACATTTTGCATCATTTTTATAACATTATCTCAAAAATAATATCGTATAACATATCAAAATATTCCTATGTTTGGAGTATATCATATCATTTTGTTCCTTGTCAAGCAATAAAATATCTCGTTTGCGATCCGCTTCTGTGAAGACAAATTTGCACGAAAAAACGAACTTTTGCACTGCTTTAGCTCGTTTTTTCTGTTCCCGTGTCAGCGCCGATGATTTATCCCCGGGTATGCAAGCCTGGTAGACACGAACGCGGCGGGCATATTGGGAAATACCCGCTGCACCAAAATCCAAAAGCACCGTCGAATCCTTGTTCGGCTGGGGTTCAGGTACCCGGAAATTTGTAGTTTTATCATTTGCGTTCCTCATTTTTTGTGTTTTGGTAATTAAAAAGCAGCAGCCGCGCTCATGTTAGCGTTGCTGCCGCGGGGGGTGGGGTGATAGGGGGGTAGCGGCACAAAAAGCCCTGTGTAAGGACTTTTGGCTGCATCTATAGAAAAAGGGCTTTCCGAAATCGCTCTCAGAAAGCCCTTTTTCCCCTGTTATACTGGTGTTTTAAGCCCTTGCATCTATTTTGGGCTAACAATATGGTGGAGACGAGGGGGATCGAACCCCTTACCTCTTGAATGCCATTCAAGCGCTCTCCCGGATGTGCTATATCCCCCAATACAATAAATGTATCCCCGGCAACGCAAGCCATAGAAATATGCCGCGCACATATCATTGTATCCTATTGCTCAGCGGAGATTGAATAATAAATTATAAAGGAGCTGCTTATCATGAAAAGAGCGTATATTTTTTATCGCGGTTCTGACAACAGCCAGTCGAATGAGATCAGCATTGCTACGCAAAAAGCCGTCTGCCGCGATTATGCAAACACTAGGGGATGGAAGATTGTTAAGGAATTCACCGAACCGGTCATAGCAACGGTTACCGGTTCCACTGATCCGGGCGCTCTCCAAACAATCAAGAACAATGCGTCGAAGGGATTATATGATGTTCTGCTTGTCTACAAGTATGATATTTTAGGCAGAGATAAGGATGAATCCCCATTTGTTGTTGAAGGTTTATCAAGATATGGTATTGAAACATGGAGCGTTCTGGAGGGTTCTAAGCGATTCGCGGAACATATCGAGAGGTTGATCAAAGAGACATTCGGCAAAATGATTAATAAAGACAAACCGCTTTATGTTGAATCTACATGTAATCAATAAAATAAAGTTAGTTCTAATCCCCATGCCGCTTCCTGCTTTTGCAGTTGAAGCGGCTTTTTTATTTCTTAAAACAAAGGAGCCGATTCCAATGAAACAAAACGAAGTGTCGTTTGATTCACAGAGCATTGAAGCCGTTCCTGTATACGAGGAGACCTCGTCATACCAAGTCGGTAAAATGACGTTCATGGTCAATCGAGTCTTTCAAAAAGATGGAGCCGATTCGGTCGGTGCCATTCTCATCAGACTCATGAAATCCGAGTCTAACTTGCCAAAGAAATGTTCTTAAAAATGACAATCCATTGGACTATTGCGGTCAAATATGGTATACTTGTAATGTAAATACTGCTTATTTGACTGTCAGAAAGGAGGCTGTCGTGAAACAGTCAAATAACAAGAATACACGCGATAATATCATAGCATTGTACCTGCGCATCAGTCGTGAAGATAACAACCATGATGAAAGTTGCTCTATTGTTAATCAAAAGAAGCTGCTGACCGATATAGCTAAAAAATGAGATTATCCAGCGCAAACATTAAATGTTATATCGACGATGGAGTGACCGGGACTAAGCTCGACCGCAAGAATTTTACAATAATGCTGGAAGATATTGAAAAAGGGCTTGTTTCCACTGTTATGGTAAAAGACCTCTCGCGCCTATCCCGCGATAAGACCCAAGCAAATGACCTTGTTGAAAGATTCTTCCCGCAATACGATGTCCGTTTTATATCAGTATCGGAGTGCATAGATTCTGAAAACGGCGAGGACGAATTTCTGGGTTTTCGTACCTTAATGAATGAATGGTATTCGAGGGATATTTCTAAGAAACGAAAGGCCACAAACATTGTCAAGGACAACGCAAAAGAACCGCTTTCTCTGCCGCCGTATGGGTATACAAAGGGACTAAACGGAAAACGTTGGATAGTAGACCCGGAAGCCGCCGCCGTGGTCAGGCGTATCTTCCAAATGACGCTTGACGGCAAAGGTACAGAACAGATAGCCGCCGCCCTCACGGAAGAAAAAATACTATCACCTATATTCTACGCTCGTAGCAAAGGCTTTAAGCGTGGCGGTAAAGTTGGTGACCGTGAGCCGCACTTTTGGAACAGCTCAACCGTTGTTAAAATCCTCTCCATGCAGGAATATTGCGGGGATATTATCAATCTCAAAACCTATACCAAGTCCTTCAAGCTCAAAAAGCGTTACGAGAACGAGAATAAGAGCATACATAAGGACATGCACGAACCGCTTGTAGACCGTGCGGCATGGGAGCGGATTCAAGAGAAGCGGCAGAGTAAGACCCGCAAGCGTCCAACCAACGATGGCGAAAAGAACATGTTTTCCGGCTTGCTTGTTTGCGCCGATTGCGGTCATAATCTCTGGTATCACTTCAATCAGAAGAACCACGATATTACATACTTCAACTGCTCCAATTATAAGGGCAACCGGGGCACATGCCCGACAACGCATTATATACGGGTTGACTTTTTGGAGCAGGTGATATTGCAAGAGATACGCCGCCTGACACGCTTCGCAAGTCAGCATGAAGCGAATTTTGCCGAGGTAGTCATGGGATACTCGCAACAGTCAGATGTCGATCAGCAGCAACGCAAACAAAAAGAACTGTATGCCATGACAGCGCGTGACCGAGAGCTTGATAAAATCCTCGCTAAATGCTACGAGGACAACATAGCCGGAAAACTCACAGATGAACGGTTCGCCCGGTTGGACAAGCAGTACACATCGGAGCAAAAAGAGCTTGCGGAAAAAATCAAGGCTTTAACCGCCGAACTGGACAAGCAAGAAACCAAGTCCATGACCGCCGACATGTTTATCTCCACCGTCCGCAAATACACCCGCGCCAAGAAGCTGACAGAACGGATGCTGAACGAGCTTATAGAGCGTATAGAGGTACACCAGTCCGAAAAGATTGACGGCGTTCATGTCCAGCGGCTCACGATACATTATAACTGCATCGGTGCGATTGAAATACCCGACACGCTCACCATGCCGGACATAACGATGCAGACCCGAAGGGGCGTAACAGTTAGCTACGAGCGGCTATGTAAAATAAATCGGAGTGTTCTTACAACATCTCAAATGCTGTAAGAACACTCCGACTGGCAGCGGGAGAAGGATTCGAACCCTCACAAACAGAGTCAGAGTCTGTCGTGCTACCCTTACACAATCCCGCTCACTGCGCCCACTGCCGCAGGCACAGATGCTATTATAGCAAACTATCACAAATTGTCAAGAAATATTTTCTTTTCTTGAAAAATAACTCGAGCGCTTGCTGGACTGTATGGTAACCTGCTTTTCCCATCCCTCCAGCCACCTGACTGTCTCTGGAGCCAACAGGATCAGCGCTGTCAAATTTGGAATGGCCAAACATGCGTTACATAGATCCACCAACTGCCAAATCTGTTCCCCATTCCACACGCTCCCCAACAAGATGCACCCCAGAAATACCAGGCGATAAACCCCGAATACCCACTTCTTTCCGGTCAGATATTCCAACGCCTGCTGCCCATAATAACTCCACCCCAAAATAGAAGAAAAGGCAAATAAAATCAAGCTCACAGAAACGATCACACTGCCACTTGGCCCCAGCCCGGCGGAAAAAGCCGCCGCAGTGAGCGGCGCGCCTACCATGCCACCTGGTGAGTTTCCCTGGGCGAGATAGGAAAGCGCCTCCTCCGGGACATAGACGCCGCTGACCAAAATAACCAGAGCCGTCATGGTAGACACCACCAGCGTGGAGATGCCAACCTCCACAATACCCCACATTCCCTGCCGGGCAGGGTGGTCTGTCCTGGCCGCGCTGTGGGCGATTGCCGCTGTTCCCAATCCCGCCTCGTTCGTAAATACTCCACGGGCAACGCCATACCGCATGGCGGCGGAACAGGTGTAGCCCATACCGCCTCCGGCCATAGCCTTTGGCTCCAGCGCATACAGAAATATCTGTCCCAGCGCGTCAGGAATCCGGTGGGCAAAGATGCCCAGCACCACCGCGCCGCCTCCAATGTAAAGCAGCGCCATCATCGGAACCAACGCCGCACTTACCCGCGCGATACGGCCAATCCCTCCAACCATGACAAGGCCCGTCAGCGCCGCTGTAATCACACCCACCACAATGGGACGGCAGCCTGTTACCTGACTGACCGTTCCGGCGATGGAAGAGACCTGCACCAAGTTTCCTCCCGCCAAGGTCGCCGGCAGCAGGGCCACTGCAAACCATATCCCCAGCATACCGCTTCCCACTCCGTCCCGCAGGTAGTACATGGGTCCGCCTCTCCACTGTCCGGCTGGCGTGCGTTGACGGTAAGCTATCGTTAAAATTTTCTCCGCACATCCGGTCATCATCCCCAGAAACGCACAGATCCACATCCAGAATACCGCTCCCGGCCCGCCAAACCAAATGGCCGTTGCCACCCCGGCCACACTTCCTGTACCAATGGTGGACGCCAGAGCGGTACTCAATGCCTGAAACTGCGAAATTTCTCCCCGTCCACGCGCGTTACGTCCCGAAAACAAGGACCCGATCGTGGTTTTGAGCCAGAGTTTTACCCGAAATAGTTGGAAAAACCCGGTTTGAACGCCAAAATATACCCCCGTAATTAAAAACAGACCTAAGAGCCATGGATCCCAGATCCCATCGGCCAGCCATCTCAGCATATCCCATCCCCCCCAAGAGAGATATGCTGGTACACCCGGCATTCATGCCAATTTTTCCTCACTTTTCCGTTCGGTTTTTTCTGGCAACAGATTGGATACCGGTACGGTTATAATTCCCTCCACCGATGGCGCTATGGTACACTGGGGAAAAAATAGCGCCAGGCCCTCATCCGTCAGATAAAACCGCCGCAATAACATCCAGCGGCTGAACGTGGTCTCCCAATCTCCGTGCAGAAACACACCTCCTTTCTGCAATGCAGTTAAGCCTTCCCGTGTCGCCGCCGTCAGCACCCGGCGCGGCACGCTCTTTTTCGTCCATTCCTTGAAAGAGACCGGGGCTCCCTCCCGAATCCGCCACAGAGTACAGTCACAGCTCTTTAGTGCCCGCCGGTCTGCGCGTATCTCCTGACATTCAATCCGTACGGAGAGAAGCCCGCCCTCCAGCAACGCTCCCTCTCCCTTCAGCGCAACCTGCCATGGATGAAAGGGGCGCGAGGCATCCCGCTTTTCCACCAAATCAAGGCAGGCCATAAAGTAGAGATCCCTCCGCCACCGGGTACATACCTTCTTCTTTACCTGTTCATAATATTGATTGATGCGCGCGCCTCCCCTGCCTCCACTCTCCAGCTGCGGCAAACACAGCGACAGCTCCACCACCGGCTCCCCGGTCAAGGTGAGCGTCTCCTGCTCCTCCTGCCAATGAAGCTGCGGCTGTATCTCTGCTTTTTTCTTCATTGCTTCATCCCCCCGTTTTTCTTTTGCCCATCCTATGCAAAAGACCTTGAGAGAGAAACTACTTTACTTTTTTTTCCGCGTTTGATAGAATAAATAATACGTTTTTTCCCTTAATTGGGTCTTTTTTATGCATTCAGGCAATATGCCGGTGTGGAGTTGCGGCTCTGCTGCCGCGTTTCTTTTATATCCTTGGATCAGCGATCCATTTTCAAGCATATGAGGCATCCCATCTCCGCCACCGCATAGCGGATCACTGCCTGCGCTGTGGCGGACAGCGGCCCAACCACGAGTCCCTGCCTGTGGAAAAAAGGGGGAACCAACATGAGCAGCTATGCTTTTCTGGCCAGCTGTTATGACCGATTCACAAAAGATATAAACTACCAAAAATGGGCGGACTACCTGCAGCGGCAGTTCCTTCGGCACGGTTTGCCCGGGAATACCGTACTGGATCTGGCCTGCGGCACCGGCTCCCTGACCCGCGAGTTGGCTCTGCGAGGCTACGAGATGATCGGTGTGGACCGCTCCCCCGATATGCTGGCCCAGGCGGCGGAGAAAAACAGGAAGATAGAGGGCATCCCCCCTATCTTCCTGTGCCAGAGCATGGAACATTTGGATCTCTACGGCACCATTGATGCCTGCGTATGCTGCCTGGACAGCATCAACTATGTCACAAGCCCCCGGCAGCTCCAGGCAGCGTTTGCCCGTGTGCACCTGTTTCTGATGCCCGGAGGACTGTTCCTCTTCGATGTCAACACTCCGGAAAAACTCATGGCCATGGATGGGCAAGTTTTTCTGGATGAGACGGAGGACGCCTACTGCGTTTGGCGCAGCGAATACTCCTCCCGGCACCGGATGGCCAGTCATTTTATGGATATTTTCCAGCGCCAAGGGCAGGTCTGGCTGCGGGGAGAAGAACTGCACCAGCAACGTGCATATACTTCCCAGGAGTTGACAGAATATCTAAAGCAGGCCGGATTTTCCGATATTCGCCAATATGGGGAATTGCGTCTGCGCAAACCCCGGGAGGGGGAGGGGCGTATTTTCTTCGCGGCCCGCAAAACAGCCAATAAACCATAACATCCTCCGCGCGCGAAGCTGCTCAGAGGATGCACTTTGATCAGACTGGAGAATCACCATGATGAGCAATCACATTGTACGCGCCATCTCTGCAGATGGCCATATCAAGGCGACCACGATTTCCGCGCGCGGTCTGGTAGAACACGCCAGGACCGTTCACTCCCTTCTACCCATGGCCACCGCCGCGTTGGGCAGAACCCTGATGGCCGCCTCCATGATGGGAGATGCGCTGAAAGAGGTGCAGGGCTCCCTGACTTTGCAAATCAAAGGCGGCGGCCCTCTTGGGACCATACTGGCCGTCTCTGACTACTTGGGAAATGTGCGGGGATATGTACAAAATCCGGCTGTCCCGTTGGCTGAAAAAGCCCACGGAAAGCTGGATGTGGGCTCCGCCGTGGGTTCAGACGGCACCTTGACGGTCATCAAGGATTTGGGCCTGAAGGAGCCCTATGTTGGCTCAGTAGAACTCCTGTCAGGAGAAATTGCGGATGATCTGGCGGCCTATTTTGTAGAAAGTGAGCAAATCCCAACTGCCTGTGCTTTGGGGGTCCTCATCGACACCGACCAGAGCGTTATCTCCGCCGGAGGATATCTGATTCAGCTGCTGCCCGGCGCACAAGAGGATCTCATCCGGCAGGTGGAGACAGGGATCCGGGCCGTGGGCTCGGTCAGCCACGCATTGGCTGGCGGACTTGACGGCGAGGGCTTACTCAGGGCGGTGCTCAGCGGCTTTCCCTTAAAAATTCTGGAGATGCACCCTGTGGAATACCGCTGCTACTGTAGCCATGACCGCGTTGCCAGGGCCCTCATCAGCATGGGACGGGAGGAATTGACCTCTCTCATTCAGGAGCAGGGCAAGGCGGAACTCACCTGTCAGTTCTGCGATGCTGTTTACCAGTTTCACACGGAAGAGCTGGAAGCACTGCTTCAAAACATGGAATGACAAAAAACCTCTCATTTTGAAAGGGACTGGTCCCCTATGCGTGTCATTTGATTTGGAAGCGAGGCTCACGGGCCACGATATGGCACGTCTCATACGCGCTTTGCGCGATCAAAACAGGTCATGTTTTTTGATGTGATTTGTGCGGCCACGCCACCTTGACAAGCACATGGAAATACGCAGACACGGCCCCGGAAATGACGAATTCCATTTTATTTCCGCCATTCGGCGGAAACTCTGCGAGACAATAGGCTGTCAAAAAACTTTTTTTGACAGCCTATCTTAATATCATTTCTTTTGTACAACCGCAGAAAGCAACATCCGTTTTCTTTCACCAATTTCATGCACTCATGTTACCAGGTCCATCATTGCATTTCTCTGACACGGACGGTCAATAATTCATCTGCTTGCGGCGGGAGAGGTTCATAGTCCCGTCCTGCATCGCATCCAGGTTGTCCAAAGACTTTCCGGTTCCCAGCGCAACACAGGAGATGGCGTCCTCGGCGATATGAGTCTCAATGCCGGTGTGGGACTCCACCAGCTTATCAAAGCCCCAGACAAGGGAGCCTCCGCCCGTCATAATAATGCCGTTGGTGGAGATATCCGCCACCAGCTCGGGCGGCGTGCGCTCCAAAACCGCGTGGATCGCCTCCAGAATACGGCCCGCCACCTCTTCAAATGCCTCAATCATTTCGGAAGAGGACACGCTGAATACCCGGGGAAGACCGGTCATCAGGCAGCGCCCCTTAATCTCCATTGTGATCTCCTCGGGCCGTGGGAAGACACAGCCGATGGACACCTTGAGTTCCTCCGCCGTGCGGTCGCCAATGAGTACGTTGTGTTTTTTGCGAATATATTTGACCACCGCTTCATCGAACTTGTCTCCGGCAGTCTTGATAGAATCCGACTCCACGACCCCCCCCAGGGAGATAACTGCAATATCCGCCGTACCGCCGCCAATGTCCACCACCATGTGGCCGTCCGGCTTTGTAATGTCAATCCCCGCGCCAATCGCGGCGGCCACCGGCTCCTCAATCAGGTAAGCCCTCCGGGCGCCCGCCTGAATCCCCGCGTCAATGACAGCGCGCTCCTCCACCTCCGTAATGCCGGATGGAACGCAGATAAGCAGCCTGGGCTTAAACAGGGAAAAGCTGGTCACCTTTTTCAAAAATTCCTTGAGCATCCGCTCCGTCATGTCATAGTCGGAAATCACGCCTTCGCGCAAGGGCCGCATGGCAACGATATTGCCTGGCGTTCTGCCCAGCATTGCCTGGGCATCGGCGCCCACCTTCAACAATTTTCCAGTGTTTTTGTCCATGGCTACCACGGACGGCTCACGCAAAACAACACCTTTTCCCTTTACATATACCAGAACAGATGCGGTACCCAGGTCGATACCAATATCTTTTCCAAAAAAACTCATAGTGTACACAACCTTATCTCTTTTTCTGCGCTATGCGGCACAGGACAACTTTGCCACAATATAGTATGATTGACGATCGCTTTTATTATACCACGCAAGCGACGCTTTTCAACCATTTATTTCATTCTTTCAAAAACTTTCATTTATTTTTTATTTCCTGCTTCGCTCCGCCTTTGCCAGCGTCACGCAGATGACCTCTTTCGCGCCCGCTGTGAGCAGCGCACGGCTGCACTCAGAGAGGGTGCTGCCTGTTGTCACCACATCATCCACCAATAAAATACGATGTCCGGCAAAATTTCCGGTATCAAGCACCTGATAGGCGCCCAGCACATTTGCCCGGCGCTGGCTGGCCTGCTCAATTCCGGATTGCGCCGGGGTGTGCCGGGTTTTTTTCAGCAACGCGGCCACCGGAAGATCGAGCTGCTTTGCTACGCCGCGCGCCAGCAGCTCACTCTGATCATATCCCCTTTGCCGCTTCCGGCGGCGGCTCACAGGGACCCAGGCGACTATCTCACAGGGCTTTGAAAGGCGGTCGTGCGCACACTGCGCCATCAAAGAAGCGAATAGCTTGTGATAGCTGCGCATAGCAGAAAATTTGTACCGATGGACCGCCTCACGCACCGCCCCCTGATACCGCAGGGGAGAAAGGCACAAGGAAAAGAACTCCCCGCCGGTTTCCCCCTCTTTCCCCACCGTCCAGGGAAGGGTTTTCTGACACTTGCCGCACAGCAGCCCTTCGCCGCCCGACAATGTTCGACAAAAAACGCACTTGGGCGGAAAAAATAAATCCAAAATGTGTTCCATGAGCCTCATCGCCGTTCTCCCCCACCCCTCGCACCAGCCGCTTTTCAGCTTAGAAGGGCGTTTCTCTCTTTATCACGAATTTGTTTGCAAAAACGCTTACGCCGCGTGCTTGCATCCTGATTTGATTATAAGTTTTTTTCTTTCGGAAGACAATCAAAAGATAATCACGGGCCATATTTCTGAAAATACAACCCGTGACACAATTCATTCCATGATCTTCCACACATCATACATGTCATTGATCACCCGGTATAGCTGAGGAAAGTACCGGTCAACCTCCCAGATTCCGATCCCGAATATTCCATATTCATTCACCAAGGAGATTCCCGCCCTGACGCTTCTGGCGTCCTGAAACCAGACAACGTGCTCTGTTTTATTCCGGTCAAAATAATGAAAATAAGGGGATTGCGCCACCTCATCGTAGAGAATGGCTGCGTGGTATTGCCACGCAAGGTCCACGGCCTCCATATTGCCCACACTATTTCCCACCGTCTTCCCTACGACAAAGGGCAACGGCCAGTTGTAGCCGTAATTGGCAATCCCCAACAGTAGTTTTTCATCCGGAATCCTGGTCTTTGCGTACTCCACCACGCGCCGCACCTCCGGCTGGGGCGCAACTGCCATCGGAGGCCCCAAGGGATATCCCCAATCGTAAGTCATCAGGAGCGCGCGGTTGACAAGCTCGCCCAGCTGCCGGTAATCATGCCCCTCATACAAATGCCCCTGTTGCTCATCACTGGTTTTCGGTGGCAGTGCAATCGTCACAATCCGCCCGATCTCGTCCATGCTGCTGCGCAGCTTGCGGACAAATTGGGTCAGACCCTCCCGATTCTCCCGTCCAACAAACTCAAAGTCCACATCCACACCATAGTATTGCTTGCGCTCTACCACCTCCTGCAACTGTGCAATCACTTTATCCTGCAGCGCCGCATCTTGAAGCAACCGGGTGTTCAGCTCCTGAGAAAAATTCCAATTTGGGTCCATTGGTGCCAGGACCAGCAGGGGAGCGGCGCGATATTCCCAAGCCTGACGGATTACCTCATCATCCTGAATCGGAACCAAATCGCCAGCTGCCGTGAAGCTGTAGGCAAAGATGCTTAAATAAGTCAGGTAGGGCAACACCTGCCGCAAAGACTGCAAACTGCGGCCCGGACCGGTATAGCCCTTTACCGCCATGGTACCCAATTTATTGTTCTCATAGCGGATGACAAGGTTTTCTCCGGGGTAGATATAGTCGTTTGCAAGTACTCCCGGGTTATTCCGCATCAGGGCAAAGAGCGAAATATTATATTCCTGCGCAATCCCATAGAGCGTCTCTCCAGTTTGGACTGTATGGGTTTGCAGCGGTTTTTGCACTACAATCGTCTGCCCCGCCACCAGATAATCCGGTTGCAGCAAGCCGTTATCTTGAATCAGCCGCTCCAAACTGACCCCATATCTGCGTGCAATCGCGTATAGAGAATCCCCCGGTTGTACAACATAAATTTCCATACGGTCTCCCCCTTTTGTCGCTGCCCTATCTTATGTACGGGCGAGTACGGAATATGCCTTCGGCTTAAAACTACCATATTATGGAATGCCCATATTTATGTTTGTAAAAATGTAACATTAAAATATTCAATCTTACCAAAAAAAACAGCTTTCTTTACTATTTCTTGACATTTCTGCCCTTGAAACTGACAACAAGAGGGGGCTATAATAAAGGCTGCTTTCAGGCAGGTAAAACCAAATGCGGCAGACCCGCAAAGCATCCAGAATGATATTAGGAAAGAGGCGCGTTTCAAGTGTTACCCAGTCATTTTTTATTAGATATTGCCCTCATCTTGCTCTCCACAAAGGTATTTGGCTTGATCACCAAAAAATTTCGCATGCCCCAGGTTGTGGGTGCGCTTCTGGCAGGCATCCTATTTGGCCCTGCCTGTCTCAATATACTGCACAGCACTGATTTACTCTCCAGCCTCTCCTCTCTGGGCGTTGTTGTCCTCATGTTCAGCGCCGGAATGGAGACAGACATCTCCCAGCTGCGGAAAAACGGCAAAGCCGGATTCCTGGTCGCACTCATTGGCGTGGTAGTTCCGCTGATTATGGGTATGATTTATGGCATGATGTTTCATACCACGGCGTCAGATTCCAATTCCAGCATCTTTCTGCAGCACCTTTTTATTGGCGTCATCCTCACGGCCACCTCTGTCAGTATCACGGTGGAAACTCTCAAAGAAATTGGTACATTAAACACCCAGGTTGGCAACTGTATTCTGGCCGCCGCCTTGATTGACGATATTTTGGGGCTCATTTGCCTGACGATTATTTCCTCTCTGTCCGGCAGCGGCGATATCAGCATCCCCATTGTACTGGTAAAAATCGTCCTCTTCTTCCTGCTGGCCATTGCGTTCGGTCTTCTGGTCAAAAAATTTGTTACCTGGTATTCCCACAGGTTTAAGGATGTACACATGCGCCGTTTTCCCGTTCTGGCGTTCGTTTTTTGCTTGGTCATGGCCTATGTGGCGGAAGAGTTTTTCGGCGTGGCAGACATCATCGGTGCCTTCTCGGCCGGTCTGATCATCGGCAGCACACCTCAGGCGCCATATATTGAATCCCGCTTCCGTCCGCTGTCCTATATGTTGCTGACCCCCATCTTCTTTGCCTATGTGGGAATTGGCATAGATCTGAGCGGAATGACCCCCTCTCTCTTATTTGCCACCGCTGTACTGATCCTCTTCGCTCTCATCTCCAAGCTCATCGGCTGCGGGCTGGGCGCGAAAATCTGCGGCATGACCACGCGCCAGTCTGTCCAGGTTGGACTGGGCATGGTATGCCGGGGTGAGGTCGCGCTCATTGTGGCACAAAAGGGACAGGCGATGGGACTGATGCCCGCAAATCTGCTCGCCCCGATCATTATCATGGTGGTTGCCACCGCCATTGTCACCCCCATTCTGCTTAAGGCGGCCTTTGCCAAGGACGAGGTACCGCCCCAGCTCCAGGAGAGCGCACTGGTGGACCGTGTTCAAGTGGCGGAACAACTGGACGCCGTCAACCACTGGCTGCTGGCCATGGACCATAATCTGCGCAAGACAGGCGAACTTCAGCGCACCCAGCAAGAACAGAAAAAAGGGCCTCAATAATTTGATTCAAACCATAAGCCGCAGCCCATGCGCATGGACTGCGGCTTATGGTTTTTCATTCTGACGGCCATATACGTTTATCCCTATCATATGGTCAGGGCGTTTAATATCTCATAACGATCCATTTGGAATTCTTTCGTGGCGGATAGCGCCTGCTCCATCTCCAAGTCCACAATCTGTCCATCTCTGGTGGCAATAATGCAGCTTTTCCGCCCCTGCGCCAATGCGGTAACCGCCGCATACCCCATCCGGCTGGCCATCTCACGGTCCCTTGCCGTGGGGGCTCCTCCCCTCTGGATATGGCCTAATACGGTCACCCGCGGGTCAATGCCGATGGTCTCATGAATGCGTTTTCCAATCTCAATGGCGCTTCCTGCTCCCTCCGCCACCACAACCATATAATGTGTGGCGCCATTGAGCCTGGACCGGCGGATTTTTTCAACAACGTCCTCCTCAAAGTTAAACTCCCGTTCCGGAATTAATACACAGGTGGCCCCAACTGCAATTCCCACATAGAGAGCTAAGTACCCGGCATGACGTCCCATTACCTCCACTACGGAGCAACGTTCATGAGCCTGCATCGTATCCCGCAGCTTATCAATACATTCTATCGCAGTGTTGCACGCGGTATCAAACCCGATGGTATAGTGAGAGCAGCCAATGTCATTGTCAATGGTCGCCGGAATCCCGGCCACGGGAATTCCCAGCCCGGATAATGCCAACGCCCCCCGAAAGGTTCCATCGCCACCGATTGCCACAATTCCATCGATCCCCAGCATTTTACAGATGTTCACGGCCTTTTGCTGCCCAGCCAAGGTCATAAATTCTTCACTTCGGGCAGTGTATAATATGGTTCCACCCGCATTAATAGTATGACTGACGGAGGCGTTGTTCATAGCCATAAAATCACCGTTGATCAGGCCATTCCAGCCACGCCGGATTCCGATACATTCTATCCCCCGCCCGGTGGCGGTGCGCACCACAGCGCGAATGGCCGCGTTCATACCCGGAGCATCACCGCCGCTGGTCAAAATCCCAATCCGTTTGACTGAATTTTCCATCACCGTTTTTCCTCCAAAATAAATAGTAAACCGTTTTTTTATCTCTCTTTTTTCATTTAGCTCTGTTCTTAATCGATTTTTTCTTTATTGTTTTAATTTATTATCTCACTTAACCGATAAATTGTCAAGGAAACATCCTTTGCTCCGTCATTTTCAGAAAACACATATTTTTATTGCCTTGGTAGTCAAAAAGATAAAAAATGACTGTTGACAACCCGGCAATCCTCTAGTATAATAAGCAAGCGCTTAAGTGAGCCGCACCCATGGGAGCATAGCTCAGCTGGTAGAGCACATGCCTTACAAGCATGGGGTCACAGGTTCGAGCCCTGTTGTTCCCACCATGTATCCCCCAACTACTTGGCTCGGTAGTTCAGTTGGTTAGAACGCCGGCCTGTCACGCCGGAGGTCGAGGGTTCAAGTCCCTTCCGAGTCGCCACCGGGCGCTGGTTGCGCCCGATTTGCCTCTGTAGCTCAGTCGGTAGAGCAGCGGACTGAAAATCCGCGTGTCGTTGGTTCGATTCCGACCGGAGGCACCAAATTCCCCAGCGGAACCATCTTTTTCGCTGGGGAAATGATTTCTGCGAGTGTAGCTCATCTGGTAGAGCGCCACCTTGCCAAGGTGGAGGTAGCGAGTTCGAGCCTCGTCACTCGCTCCAGATTTTTCTAAGCATCGTTTTTCTTCTCCCTGCATAGGATAACTTCGAAGTTCCGGTCGCTTTCCTGCGGTGCCATAGCCAAGTGGTAAGGCAGAGCTCTGCAAAAGCTCCATTCCCCAGTTCAAATCTGGGTGGCACCTCCAATGGACACGGCGAAACGGAGAATGGAAACATTCTTCGTTTCGCCTTATCCAATATATCATTGGATAGAAAGCAAAATCAAGTCGCCTGTGGCTTAGGGATTCAGTCCCGCCTATCTCGGCACGGTACACGCCCTTCGGGTGCTCCTACGCCTATAACCACTTCATTGAAAGGTCATCGCGGGATAGCTTGCCAAGGCTATTTTTTTAGTCTAATACAAGGAATGCGATGCTGCCGCTGAGAGTTATTAGCCCTTTTTGTATGGAGTCGCTCTTAATTTTGCTCATATACTCTTCAAAAGTAATTTGAATTGACAGACAATAGCATGACTAGATGCTATGATCTATGCAAGTGTACCTTTATTTATCTGTCAAGAGACAGAATTGTCAAGTTTCAGGCGGTATGAGGAAAGAAGCTCTTTTGAATGTGGGCTTCTTTTTTCATACCCAATTGTGACCAATTAAGCCACTGGGAGGATGATACACATATTGCCTTCCCAACGCCATATCTTTTTGTGTAGTATCATTCTATGACGGGTCAAGGTAACCGAGGGCGCAGACCCGCCATTGGCGGGGGACGCACCCCAGAACTCCTCGAAGGACTGGCCGCTTCCGGTTCTCAGCCAGTCATCCCCCTCATGTTCACCGAACCAGACGCCGCTCTTAGAGGAAGAGCTCCCTGGGGCGGTGCTGCTTTTCTGCAGGGTGGAAGTGCTTCCGCTGGAGGAGGCGCTGCTTGCGCTCTTCACCGCCTGAACGGCTTTTGAGACGGCGGAGGTGACAATTTTCGCCAGGCTGTGCCCGGTGGGGTCAAAACAGATCAGGGGGTTATTGATACAGTAGGTGTAACGGTTGAGGCTCAGGGGGGGCGGCGCGCTCTCCCCGGTAGGTGTCCTCCTGCAGGAAGCGGGCTATCTTCGGGTCATAAAACCGCGCCTTTAAATCGTACAGGCCGCTCTCCGCGTCATAGAAGTACCCCGAATACAGGTAGGGATTCCGGTAGTTCACGTCCCCCTCCAGCACAGTCCCAAAGGGGTCGTAGTAGTACTGCGCCTGAATGGTTCCACCTCCGTCCACCAGGGCCGTCACATCCCCATGGCCGTTATAGATGTAAGTACATCTTCTCTCCGCCCACCGTGCGGCTCACACGGCTGAACCCATACACAGTATACGTTACCTAGCCTGTGCTTTCAACCTCTTTCACCACCTGAAGGATAGTTTAATATTTTTCATATGTAATAATTTTTTTATACTTCCATCCGATATTGCATCAATTTGGAATGATTCCAAAATATTTAACTCTTTCTTGTGCAACATACTTTTTTGCCGTTTCCTGTTGCTTGTTGTCGTTTGATGTTATATTATGAAATCAATGTGGTTATTACTGAGGTCTATCCGGACTGATGTTCTAAATTTCTCTTTTTGGAAATGACCGAAAACCAATGGAATTTTATAGCCAGATTTTTAATAAATACACTTTGGCAATGAAGCGGCGTATCTGCTCTGCGGGGGTGGCGTGGTTCTGGCCGGCCAGCTTCCTGATCCGCTCGGCGGTGTCGGCGTCTACTTTTACGGTTAGCTGTACTGTGGAATTTTTTATCAAGTATCCCTCTTTTTCGTGTTTTGTTGGTGACTGTCATTTGTGTTATGCCTTTTGACATGAAATGTCGTTGAAGCCTTTGGTTTCAGGCGGTTTTGCGGAGGATAGGACAGTCCCCCGTTCCTGCCTTTCACACAATCCTGACGGATTGCCGCTCACGTTCCTCCGCTTCGCTCCCAATTTAAGGTCGGAAAGAAAATTTTCCCGCGGTAAAATATCCCCTACTTTTAAGCCGAAAAAGTAGGGAGGATTCCGAAAATATTTTATTGAGTAAAAAATTAATGAATTTGCGGTCATAAATTAATTAATGGCCGTTAAAACGGTGGCAAAGCGCCGACATAATCCAATCGCTGCTTGAAATGTTATGGAAATATATTCATCAGCATGGTATGGTAGCATATCGGCTAATTATTTTATCTGCCTTGTCTGGTTTTCGGGTGGACAGATTTGGAAATTTATATAACGTGCAGGAGGAAAATATGAAAACAGGTAGGGAAATGTTTGACTTTTGTAAACGGTGCTATAGAATTGCATTTGCAGAAACAGAAGAATTCTGGATAAAAACTTTTGACACTATCGCAGATTGTTTTGAAGCAGATGAAGAGGGTCTTATGGCATTCACTGGCATTTATAATTACAAGTCCATCTTGAAGCATGGAGATACATGCGCTTATGCTGTTACAAATAAACGTATATTGGTTTCTGAAAGAAAATTAAACAAAATAAAAATAATTGACGAACTATCTATTGAAGGAGTTAAAGCATCCTATGAAACAACTGCTATGCTGGGAGTTGTCCGATTAGAGTCGCCTTTCAAAACGATATCAATAGGGTTCAAAAAAAATATTGCTCAAACAATAATGGCTAATGTACAAGAAATATTGAACTCTCGGAGCAAATTAGCGGGTTACAGCAGGAAGGATGGTATAGATTGAAACGCAAGGTTATTGTGGCACTTTGGTGTTTGGTCTTCTTGTCAGGATGCGCACATACTGATGAGCCGTCTGCGAGCATCCCCGTACATACAAACGAAATGCCGGAGATACACGAGGAAAATGAGAATTCCACAGAAATATCTGGCATTAGCACGCCCGAAGATGAATCATCAGAGGAGAAATACTTGCCCGTAAAGAGAACGGCAGCCATATCCGCCGACAAACCCAAGTTTACGTTTGTTCAAAAATTGGTAGAGCCTTTCGCGACTCACGGAGATGTGTATTATGGGTCTGCGGTTATTGAGGTATATGAGTCAGGGATAACCGATAAGCCAATCGATTCAATCAGCATAGAGCAAATTTTCCCAATTGCGTGGGGTGAGTATAGCGTTATAGATATCAATTTTGACGGCTATAAGGATGTTGTTGCGGTTACAAGCCGACAAGGCAACCAAGGCATGTCCATATACGCTTGCTTTACTTGGAATGAAGAATTGAAAAAATTTGAAGTCGCTTCTTTGCCCTCTTGGGGTTTTGTCAGCGTTGACGTGGAACGTCAGTTGCTTTTGGCTTCGTGGCGAAACTGGGCAGGGGGACACGGTTGGGCGATTTATGAGTACATAGACGGCGCGCTGATAGAAACGCATGAGTGCTACCGGGATTACTTAGGAACCATTAATGGTAATGGAACTGAAATGATACACTTCCATGAAGAACAATTGATTGATGGAGAAATGCAGGTAGTCTTTGATGGCGATGTAACTGAGGACGAATTAGACGCCCATCTTCTTTATGACGATCTCTGGCAATTAAGCAGTGAAAGCTGGATTGGCGTTTGGGAAGTGAGTGAAAGCGAAGATAATTGAGCTGAGAAAGAATGTCGCTCAACAATTATGAATGTGGGGACGTGGATATTCCAACGCAGATATTGATAAAGCTGGCCCAATATCATAATGTGAGTACGGATTATCTTGTAGAATTGACAGGCCGGAAAAACAATTATCCAAGATAATAGTTTTATTTAGTATAATCTAAATAGGGGGAGTTATTATGCAATTTGAGCCCTTAATTTAGAGTTAATTTTAACAAATTCAAAGAATATTATGGACTGGCAAGTAGCACTGATGGTTATACTTTAAGTGATGAAAAAAATTTCCAGGGTGGAGGTAGCGAGTTCGAGCCTCGTCACCCGCTCCAGTTTTTTCTAAGTATTGTTTTTCTTCCCCCTGCATAGGATAACTTCGAAACACCGGTCACTTCCCTGCGGTACCATGGCCAAGTGGTAAGGCAGAGCTCTGCAAAAGCTCCACCCCCGGTTCAAATCCGGGTGGCACCTCCAAAGTAAAACGGCGGCAGGCGCGCCTGCCGCCGTTTTACTTTATTTTAAAATTGTTACAATTCATATACAATTTTTTTCCCAATTGTGCTATACTATAAAAAAGATACAGCGTATTCTGGCGTATCCCCTGTTATGATGATATTGATTTTGCCGCACGGCGCTCCAACCACTGTGCGCCATCATACAAGAGAAAGAGGTGTGCACTTTAACATGGCAACTAATATTACCGCTTCCGATTTTGAGGAGAAGATCCTAAATAGTCCGATCCCCGTTCTGGTTGACTTCTGGGCCGAGTGGTGTGGCCCCTGCAAAATGCTCACTCCCGTGGTGGAAGAGCTTTTTGAAGAGGCCGATGGGTATTCCGTAGCAAAGGTAAACATTGACGATGAGCCTGAACTTGCGCAGCAATATGGAGTGATGAGTATTCCCACCCTGATGCTCTTTCAGGATGGACAGCCAACCGGACAGCTGGTGGGCGTTCAGCCAAAAAGTGCCATAGAAGACTTAATTCGCGCCGCTTTATAGCACGGCCCCCGGAGAGCCATTCTCTGGGGGGGGTCAGACTGTAGACAAACACGTTTTTCACACTATTAATATTGCCTTTATAATTTTGACACGTTAATTATACAATTGTACAAATCGAAATGGAAGATGGCTTGGGCGGTCAATTTGATTCATCTGCATCTTGGCGGCCTCATGAATCTGGATATAAAGCGTACAAAATTACGCATGATCCATATCAATATCATGAGAACATACCGTGATATGCCATTGAGATTATTGAAAACTCAGACAGGGCGCGGGAATACTTCCCGCGCCCTGTCTGAGTTTTGCTGTTAAAACGATTGATCTGCCCATTTGTCTTACTGGCCACCGCGATGGCCATGCCCACCATTTTGATCGTGACCATGCCCCTCCCCTTGACCCGAACCTACAGTTCCGTCATGTGCTGAATCACCACTATTCCCATACTCACTCTGGCAGTCCCGTATGCGCTGGCGAATTTGGCCGATGCTGGAGTTGCTGTAGTCCTCTAGTGTAGCTTCTTCATCCACTGCCAGCAACTCTTGAATGGCAGAATATTTGGCGGGACTCATATGACACCCGTGAGCCTCTTGCCATAACTGTTCTGATACTGGAAAAACCTCAACAGCGGCATTCTCCTGCGATGTATTCACGCTCGCATGGATGGTCTGCAATAACGTGTCACAGAGCATTTGCTCTGTGTTCCCATCGGCGGTCTGTACCGACACAGATACAAGCGCATAATCGGTAATGTACCCAGCATCGTTCATCTCAGCAACAAGCAAAGCCGCAGCCTCGTCATACGGCTTACCGTTCAAATTGACCGCGCTTAGCATCTGCTCCCCTTCGGCATTAAAGGCGTAGGTACTGATCACTCTATTCATCCGGTTCAGTGTCAGCTCAATGGACGGGTTCACATCAATGCTAACATGGGCTGTGGGGGTGAAATACACATTGCGAGCGGATATCCCAATCACCAGCACCGCTATCATGGCAAAGGCTCCCGCCAACCGCCATGGAGTCGCTGCCCTTTTTCTCTTTATGCGCTGCTCCCGCTGTGTGTTCAGGTAAGCCGCTGTCTGTTCCACAAGGGTATCATCAGCTTGGATTTCCAAAAAAGCTGCCTTAATTGAATTATCATTCAAACCGCTCACCTCCCAAGCTGATTTTCAGCTGCTCTCTCGCTCTTGCAAGCCAAGTGTAAATCGTCTTTTCCTTTTGCCCCAAAATCAAGGCTATTTCAGAGGCTTTATAGCCCTCATAGTAATGAAGATAGATTACGTCCCGGTATTTAGGCGGCGTAAGCCTAAGTACCGCATCCAGAACATCACGGCTTTCATCAGAAATGGATAGACAGCTTGTATCGGCATCTTCCAGCGAACCAACTCTGCGCCGCCAAAAGCTTTTCACAGTGTCCTTGCAGGCGTTGATTGCAACACGAATGAGCCATGCCCGTTCATGGTCATCGCTTTCAAAGGCCGCTTCATGGAGGGCATATTTCAAAAACACATCTTGAAATATGTCCTCCATGTCGCTTCGGTTATTCAGATGCATAAAACAGACGCGCCGGACCGTGTTCGCGTAGCGCTGAAGCGCCCGGCTGAGTTCCGCTTCACTTCGCATGGCTGTCCTTCCCAGTTACTTATGATGCCTTCCATGTCCGTAGCTGTGTGTTGTACTGTGATTTTGGCAGTGGTAGTATTCGCCGTTATGCTCATGCAGGCCGAGCTCCGTACAGCCGCTTACCGTGCAGGTTTTATAGCTGCCGATACACCCCGTCTGGCTGCAAACCCAATCATCACCATGTTGATGGACACCAACTACCTCGCAGCCATCTACCGTACACAACGCATATTGCGGCCGCGGATTTGCCCGGTTGCCGCTCCCCTGACCGCCGTGGGCAAACGCCGTCACGCTTATCATACTGACCATCAGAACAGTTACTGCTAAAATTGCAAATACCTTTTTCATATTGTCACCCCATTCTATCGATTGTTTTATGCATCTATATCAGATACGAATGAAAAAGACCGTTCCATTCAAAAGAATAAAAATAATTTACTATCCCTATTTTTAAGGAAGATAGCAATTGGCTCTGTGCTGCCATTCGGGCTAATGTTCCAGTTTAATCCCGCGCCTACCCCATCCAAGAACAAACACCTGCCCCACTTTTCCATGGGGCAGGTGTTTGTCCGTTTGTACTAAAGAAGCAGCGTGAGAAGTTTGGTCCCCGCATCTTCCAAAGCCTGAATAAAATCGCTGGGATGAATGCCGCTTTCCTCATAGGAAGAGACGGCTACATGCAGGCCGTTATCGCTTAAGGCGTACCCCAACCCAAGACCATCCTGCACCACAGGGACAAAAGCAAAGTAGTCGATGGCAGAACCTGGTATGCTGCTGGTGGAAAGGACATCGTGCTTCAGAGCCCGATATCCAGCGGTTTGAAAAACAGCGGGGAGTGTTTTTTCAGGGAAATACATCTGATGTGCACAAGAAAGCCCTGTCATGTGGCGCTCACAGCCAAGCCCCGCCTTGCATCGCGCAGTATTATCACTGTGAACGGCCGCCGCCGCCCGAAAGAGCGCTTCCGTAACTTCTCTTGGCTGCCCAGCGTGGAAGGCTTCAATAAAAGCCAGGGACTCCTCTGTCCCGCTGCGGATGCATTCAGTCCGTCCTCCATAAAATCCCCGGGTGGAGACAGCCTCGTATACAGAGTGCATCGTCCCTGCACAGCGATGGTAAGCTGCCTGGAAGAGAAGCTGCGCCACAGCATCGGGGCTGCATTGCAGCTGTTTCAGTGTAGCCTTCGACAAAGCGGCAATGCGCTTCTGGTCAAAACGTATGGAGGTATCCCAGGCGGAAAAATCCGCCCGGATTTCTTTGAGCCTGCCGGCCAATTGCCCGGGAATAAACCACTCCAATAGGCGGACGTGGGCAGGAGCGGTGTCTGTAGAATATTGGAAAGAATTGTTTGACAGACCCTCATCGGCTTGGCCAAAAATGTAGGCGAACATGATACCATCGCAACCGGAGTGCTCCAGGCTGGCGCCAAGGCGTTCCCCTGAGGAAATAAGCTGAAATACTTTATCAAACCATCGGTTGGAAGCATCGCCGCCCAAGACACTGCGGCCAAACGGAACCTCCTCCGCGCCATCCTCATCCAGGCAGATGGCGAACACCGCCTTTTCCACACTCTCCAGACTCAGCCGATTGAGCAGATAGTGAGACAGGGCGTTGCGCACCTCCAAAGCCACCTCACGTGCGGCGCAGGTGAAGGCGCCGACTCCAGCGGCAGGCGGCAGTTCAGCGGCCTGCCGCCGGATGTCCTGAAAAGCAGCCTGCAGCGTATCAGGAGAAAGGACATTGCCTTGGCTGTCGGTGAGCGAGAGAATGAACCAATGACCGCGGCAGGCCACCGCTGCCGTCAGGGGATCAGTAAGGCGCGGGTAGTACCATACATCACGCACAGGGGCAGGAATGCGGGTATAGAACATGCCGCCCATGGTGTCCATACTGATGCAAGCCTTGCCCGATCGTTCCGCCGGAATGCGCTCCCAGCGGATATTTTGAATCGTACAGGCCATAGCTGCGGTAAAGCGCGGGAGTGCCTCCGGAGACCATTTCTCGCTGCGAAGCTGTAAGGTGTAATGCATGTTGCGTGGAAGGGAGTGCTGGTAAGATATATAACTATCATCCCAGAAGGGGCGCAGCCAGCTGTTGTTTCCTGGCAGGGCGCTTTGAAAACCCAGCAGGCGCTCATGCAATGTACGCCCCTCGCCCCCCGGTGCGCTAAAGTCATCAAGCTCCCGGCAGAAGACAGCAAAATCTTCCTCACTTACAATGGGCTTAACCCGCTTTTTCAATTCATCTGCGGTTTCCTCCAGCGGTGGAATTGGGAGACGCGGCAGATGATTGTCATATTCATAAGATTTCATGGATTCCTCCCATTCTGACGGTGATGCGCATAGTCTCCAAGTTTGGAATACAACCTGCACTTGCAACGAGATTCATTTATCGTGATAAAAATGATAAATTATTTTTCATCATACCATACAATCTCACATTTTGGAAGAGAAAATTGTATAGAGAGGATACTTTTATGGCCGGGCGCTAAAATTCATTTCAGGCCGGGCAGATATAGTGGTACTGTCAATCCTTTTTCCCACATGAGCCTCTGGGTAAACGATATTTACCCGGCGGGGCGGCCCTCGATGGCAGCGGCATCAAGGATGGGTGCAAAAATACTAAATCTTTTGGGCCTTCATTCTCAATCGAACATAATCTGAATACCAAATGCCATCCTTGTACAAATTGGGCTTCAGCTGTGTAACAGCCTCCTGAACCATATCGGCCTTCTCTTTTTCCGTCATGCCTTCAAAAGGAGTTTTGATAAACATGTAGATATAGTCTGACAAACCGTTTTTCCCGTTTAGTGGTGTAGCACGATCAAAAAGAACCGCATAAGAAACCGAAAATCCATGTTCCTCTAATAGAGAGGAATATGCTCCAATGCTTGGAAAATAATATTGCATTTTGTAAACATAACCGCGGTGTTTAAACTCATCATGAAGCGTCTGATGGATCAAGTCATTATTGCCTTTACCACCTAGCTCAAATACAAACTGCCCGCCTGGTTTTAATGCGCTATGCACGCAACGAAGCATGTCTGATTGCTTGTCTTGGTCAATCCAATGGAGAACAGCGTTTGAAAAAACAGCATCCACTTGCTTTTCCAGCGCGAAATTGGTTGCATCTCCTAGCATAAAATGAATATCAGGGTAATTCTTTTTCGCAATTTCCAATAGTTCTTCAGAGGCGTCTAATCCAATTGCGCTCAGACCTATGTCTATCAGTTTTTTTGTAAGCGCCCCATTTCCACAACCAAGATCTAACACACTCTGCCCTAAGTTTAAGCTGAGCAGGCCGATGACATCGTTCCCATATTCATGCACATAACTAAAATTGTTTGTGTATCCGGCGGCGTCCCATTTAATGTTCATTTTGTTTCTCCTTTTCTCAATATAGTTCCTATTATTGCAGATCAATCCGAAGATATAAAGATGTAATCTGATTTATTTTTTTCGAGACCTCTCAATGCCCATTGATTCAATCAGACTGGAGATCGCACCTGTCTGATTTGATCCGTGGTTATCCAGGCACCATCAACGATGTTATGTCCATCGAGCCGCTGGACAAGAAGTGGGAATCCTTTGGCTGGAGGATCATAATATAATCGGCGGCCTCGGCTCCGCTGTCGCTGAAGTGTTGTCTGAGCAGTGTCCTGTTCCCATGAGACGTAGTGGCATTCAGGACAGATTTGCCTCATCGGGAGATGCCGAGCTGCTTTATGCTGAGCATAAAATGACGGTTATGGATATTATATCCGCGGCAAAATGGGTTGCTCCCTTATGACACTGTGGTGGCAACGGTGATGTCAAACCGAAGTGGTAGCCTATCAACACCCATAATAATACAACGAGTTACTAAGGCGCCCTCCGGTATCCGGAGGGCGCCTTAGAGTGTCAAAAAAGTGGCTGCGCCACTTTTTTGAGGGGACGAAGGAGTGAGTGCGCGCACTCACTCCTTCGGAACTCTCACACCTGGAACCTGTGTTTGGATGGGAAACACGATAAGCGTTCGGACAGAATGACAATGAGGTCCATGTTAAGGCTGTAACTCTGATTACCCGGCCTCGAAGCAGATTCCATCAATGGCCACAGTGCCAAACTCGGTCAGGGCGCCGCCGCCGCCATCGGCCCGGTTACAGCCAGCGGGGAAGAATTCGCCATTCAGGTTGAGTACACCGTTGGGCAACACAAGCAGCTGTCCGAAGGAGGTCGTTTCCAGCACGCTGTGCCCCCGCTCCTTGAGCAGCCTCACCGTATCGGGGGAAAAACCGTCCTCCAGCTCCAACCCCTGCTCCAGCGTCAAGCAGCACATATGGGGGGTTCTGGTGGCGGGCTCCATCATCATGCCGTAATCGATGACATTGAGAATCATTTGCAGGGTGCTGGTGATAATCCTGGGCCCGCCGGCCGCGCCCACCGCCAGGAAGGGCGCCCCATCCTTCATCAGAATGGTGGGGGACATGCTGGACAGGGGTGTCTTTCCGGGGCGAACCGCATTGGCCATGCCGTAGGCCAGACCCTGGGTGGTACGCACGCCCACCTTGGGGCTAAAGTCCGCCATCGTATTGTTCATGATAAAGCCCCGACCGGGAACGACCACACCGCAGCCCCACCAGTTGCGGATGGTCTGGGTCTGTACCACCACATTGCCTAACCGGTCCATCACGGAAAAGTGCGAGGTGCAGCCGGGATACTCCTTTGCCTCAATTCCATCGGTGGGGGCAAACGCCTGGGCCCGATTCATCTCAATCCGCGCGGCCAACTCTTTGGCGTACGACTTGGAGAGGATCTTATCCACCTGCACGTCTACAAAATCGGGATCACCCATGGCGACCGAACGGTCGGCAAACATCAGCTTCATGGTCTCTGCGATGACATGAGTGCTGTCGGCGGAGTGCAGGCCCATCTCCTTCAGGTCAAAGTTTTCCAGGATATTGAGCATCTGGATCAGGTGGCTTCCGCCGGAAGAGGGGGGGGACATGGCGATCACATCATAGCCCCGGTAAGTACCCCGCACCGGAGTGCGCTCCTTTGGGGTGCAGCCGGTCAGATCTTCCTTGACCATCACGCCCTTGTTTTGCTGGACGCGCTGGATAATCTCATCGGCGATGGGGCCGTGATAGTACCAGTCCACCCCGTTTTGGGCCACCGCCTCCATGGTGGCGGCTAAATCGGGGTTTTTTACCACCTCGCCGAAGGTGCGGGGTTTGCCGCTGTTCAGGTACAGCTCGGCAAAGCCTTCATACGCCCGGGCATTGTGCTCCGCCTCGGGGGTGTCGGATATCCGGGCGTACATAAAGCCGCATTTAAAGCCCTCCCTGGCCAGGCGGATGGCGGGCTGGGAGACCTGTTCCCAGGTCATGGTGCCATATTTCTTCAGCAGGCTATCCATAGCGCGGTACAGGGCGGGGGCGGCGGTGGCACGACCGGAAAATTCGGTCAGATTCAGATCCACTTCTCCATGTTCGTCCAGGAACATATCCTGATAGGCGTTGATGGGCGCCACGCCCCGGGCATCGCAGGCATAGAAGGTGTCAGTCTCCTTGTGGTACACCACATGGAAGCACCCGCCGCCGATGCCGCTGTGATAGGGTTCCACCACACCCAGAACCAGGGAGATAGCACAGGCGGCGTCAATGGCGTTTCCACCCCGCTTTAATATCTCCAGCCCGGCGCTGGTGGAATAGGGGCTGTTTGAGCTGACGCCGCCGCCGCGGCCGGAGGGGTAGGTGCGATAAACGGCAATATCACTGAGTGTGCGCCCCAGATAGGAATTGTTTGGCATAGTATAACCCGTCCTTTCTTAGAACCGGTATTCACAGTTGAAAACAGGTTCTTAAGCTTAAATTGATTGCGTGTGGGCGGCCCCGCGGCGCAGGAAGCTGCCGCGGCCACAGCAATGAAACAATGGCTTGTTACGCCGCCCTGACCTTCTCTTTCTTCGATGTGAGCAGGGTGGTAACAATACCAATGGTGTAGCTCACGACAATGACGGCGTAAATTGTCTCAAGCCGGGCGGACATTCCGGAAACCACCCAGAAAATACCGGTGATCACGCCGGTAATCATGCTGTAGAGAGAGCCCTTGGCATTGGCCCGTTTCCACAGCAGACCGGCCAGAATAGAGAAGCTGATGGGACCCGTGGCACACTGGATGAGAATCTGGAAGGTGGTGGTCAGGGCCGCACTGGGCAGCAGAAAGGCGGGGATCAGGGTACAGAACGAGAAAATGAAGGTACCATAGCGGGAAATCTTCAGCATAACCCCATCGGATGCGTTGGGGTTGATCTGGTCTTTATAGATGTTGGTAAGAATGGTGCCGGTGGCCATCATCATGGTGGCCATAGTGGCGGCGATGATCATGGTGGCCACCGCAAAGATGATGCCCGCCATGACGGGGCTGTTGTACTCTTTAAGGGTCCAGGCAAAGGCGGTGGCGCCATCTCCCAATTCGTTCGTGGTGGCGGCGCCCATCATGCCAATGATGGCGGTGAAAATGCAGATGGGGGCGGCAAGGACATAGCCGATGAGGCAGCCCCGCCGGGCGGCGGTGGCGTCCCTGGCGGCCATAATGGGCTGGAGAACCGACTGCATTACAATGGAACTGAGAACGCCGCCGATCATCCAGCCGATCCACTTCTGGGTGGGCATGGCGCTCATTTTTCCATATCCTTCCGGAAGGCTGGCCACCAGTCCGCTGTAGCCGCCGAATTGGGGCAGTTTCAGCACAACAAAGCCGACCAGCAGTGCATAGATGCCGATGCAGACGACTTTACCCACCGATGCGGCGCCCTTCATACCGGAAAAGGCGGTATATACTGTGGCGATACACAGGCCAATGACAATGGCCAGATTGGTGTTCAGGCCGGGGACGGCAATCTGGATGACCGAAGCCACCGTTTTCAGCTGAACGGGGATGTACAGGAAACCCAGGATGACCCAAATATAGGAATAGAGGCGGGCATTGGTCTTGGCAAACCGATTTTCTAAATAATTGGGAACTGAATCGCCGGGCATTTTTTCCCGCAGAGTCTTGGCAAGGAGGGCGGCAAACAGGAAGTACACGCCGCTGGCAATGGAATACCAGGAGCCGGCGATGCCCATGGTATAGCCGTTCTGTGCGGCGCCCACAATGCTCATGCCGCCAATCTGCCACGCGCCCAGCACGCAGCCGATGCTGATGGCCCCCATGGTTTTGTCGCCGCCGGACCACTGCTTGGAGCTGGACATAGACTTACCTGCCAGCATCCCAATGACAACAATTGCAACAAAAGTGACAATCCAAGTAATCGTTGTAAGCATAAATCACACTCTCCCTCATAGTTGTAATATAAACAAATTACAGTCCGGCCCCCGCAAAAAGCCGCATCTCTGCATGGGTCCCGGCAATGTAATCGGTTTCCCCAGGATTTGGTTTGACAATGGATTCTTTGTCCAATATAATATGGATAAACTAGTATTTTTTGACAATAATTCTAGTCCTTCGCTGGAATTTTCTTCCGTTTTTGTTGCATTTCACCTATACTTTATCTTATTTTTTCTCGGCGTCATAGTAAAAAGCGGAACAACAGGCTTAGAGATGGCTTGTAAAATTCGGAACTGGGGGGACAATTGCTTTGGGAAAAGTAAAGGTAAGCGATGCCATTTCCATCCAACCTTTTTGGAATGCGGAGAAAAAGCAACAGCGGCTGATGCACCGCTCTCTCACGGGGGAAGCGATCGCCATCATCTACGACATAGCTCTGTATGGCAAGGGGCTACGCTGCGTACCCGGAATTGGGCTGATTGGGATCAGCTTCAGCTTGGATCCGGAGTATCCCCAGGCCGCCTGCTGCGGAGTACTGGAGCGACCCAAAGATGTGCCTATGTCCGGTGTGGAGAAAACCTTCCTATGCCATCTGTTTCCGGGAGAATTTACCCGCATCTTCGGCATTCCCAGCCGCCTGCTGACCAACCGGGAGATCCCCCTGTCCGATCTGCTCCCTCTGGACAGCTATGTCCGGGAGATTGCCCAATCGCCGGACTTTGACAGCCGAATGGAGATTATGGGCCGCCTCATCCGCCAGTGTGAGCGGCAACGCTCCAGCCGGAACAACCAGCCTTTGGGGCAAGACGTAGCCCAAATGATCTTGGATACCCATGGCGATACCCGGATGAAGGAATTGGAATCCCAGACAGGATACAGTTCCCGCTATTTGCAGAAGCTGCTCAATGAACACATCGGCTTCTCTCCCAAGCGGATGGCCAGCAATGTGCGCATTCAAACGGTACTTTATACCATCTATTCCAATCCACACCGCCCGCTGGCGGAAATTGCCCAACAGTGCGGCTTCTATGATCAGTCCCATTTCAACCGGGTCTTTAAGGAGAACGTGGGCCTGTGCCCCTCGGAATTTCTCTCCCAAATCCAGGCCCGGCCCATACCCGTCAAACGCAATGCCTGAGGGAAAAATTACCGCTCCACCTCGCCGGTGGCTAAAATATTGACCCCCAGACCCAAAATGTCGGCAATCAGGACGTCATAGCGCCAGACAGGGGCCATTGCCGATGCTTGTTTTATGACCTCCATACAGTCCGTCTGCTTCTCCTTTGGAATGGGCCGGTCAGAGCGCACAGAAACCAGCGGGACCTGTCCCCCTACCACCCGCAAGGTGGTGGTGAGCAGGCGCACGGGGTGGATGAACTCGTTTTTCGCATAGGCCTCCCCCCGGGAACATTGGTTCCCCACCAGGGAGACAATCTCCTCCCCTTGGCCCTTTATTATAATGGCGCAGCCCAGGGGGCAGGTGATGCAGGTGATTACCTTCTCCGTCATGGCGCAGTCCCCTCCCTTACATGGATGACCAAGTCCTCTTGGGTCAGCGCCTCCGCCTGTACCGGGATGCGCTCCATCTCGCCGGAGTTTACCGCCGGGGCCATCCTCCGGGCCAACTCCCTGCCCCCCTGGAGGGCCACGATGGTCACCTTGCGGGCGGGGGCGGCCACCCGGAAATATAAGGAGATTTCCCCGGGTTCACCTGTTAACTCAATCCGCTGGGGGCAGATGTAGCGCACATTCTCGCCCGGCACACAGGCAACGCTCCCCCTCCCCTGGGGGAGTTTTCCCATCGCGTAACGCGCAGCCTGCCGCCCCGCAATCTCGCTCTCCCGGGAGACGTTATCCACCAAATCGTTTACATGAAGCACATTGCCGCCGGCAAAGATGGCAGAGCGGCTGGTCTGCATCCACTGGTTGACCACCGGCCCGCTGGTGACCGGGTGTAGCTCCAACTGGGCCGCGCGGCTGAGTTCGTTTTCCGGAATCAGCCCAACGGACAGCAGCAGGGTATCGCACGCATAGAATGCCTCGGTTTCAGGGATGGGGGCTCTCTCCCCATCCACACGGGCCACATAGACGCCCTCCACCCGGCGGTTGCCCACAACGCGGGTGACGGTGTGCGACAGGAGCAGGGGAATGTCAAAGTCGTCCAGACACTGGATTTGGTTGCGTTTGAGTCCGGCCAGGTAGTCCATCAGTTCCACCACCGCCACCACATGGGCCCCCTCCAGGGTCATGCGCCGTGCCATAATCATGCCGATGTCGCCGGAGCCCAGAATGACCACCCTTTTTCCCACCATCTCATTTTGGCGGTTCATAAGCCGTTGGGCCGTACCGGCGGTGTATACCCCGGCGGGCCGGGTACCTGGAATCCGGATGCCGCCCCGTGTGCGTTCCCGGCAGCCCATGGCCAGTACCACGCTTTTGGCGTGGACGGCGGTGATGCCGTCCCGGGCGCTGGTACAGTGGACTGTCCCGTTGGGTTCCACCTCCAGCACCATGGAGTCCAACAGGGTCTCCACACCCTGTTCCCTGGCCCGCTGCACAAAGCGGGCGGCGTATTCCGGACCGGTGAGCTCCTCATTATAATAGGCCAGGCCGAAACCCGGATGGATACACTGCTGCAAAATGCCGCCTAAGGAACTGTCCCGCTCAATGACCAGAACGCGCTCCGCCCCCTCCTCCCGTGCGGCGGCGGCAGCGGCCAGCCCCGCAGGCCCGCCTCCAACGACCGCTACATCACAAGTCCGTTCAAGCATGGGTGCTTCCCTCCTCTCCCCGAACCTTTCCCGCAAGCATGTGGGAGCCGGCCTGGTTTTTATTGATCTCCTGGGTGGAGCAGCCCAGTTCCCGGGCTAAAATCTCCAGCACCTTAGGGCCGCAGAACCCCCCCTGGCACCGGCCCATCCCCGCCCGCAAGCGGCGCTTTACCGCGTCCATGGAGCGGGGCGGAATCGCCCGATGGATGGCATCTACAATCTCCCCCTCGGTGATGGTCTCGCAGCGGCAGATCACCCGGCCGTAGAGGGGATTGGTTTGGATGAGGGCGTCCTGCTCCTCACGGCTCATCTCATGCAAGCGCGGAATCCCACGGCGGATGGGATTAAAGTCAGGATTAAACCGCGCTGGCATTCCAATGCCAATCAGGACCCGGGCCACATATTTTCCCAGTGCCGCCGAGGCCGTCAACCCCGTGGAACGCACCCCAGATAAGTTTACATAATTTTTTACATCCTCATAAGTATCGATGTAGAGACCCTCCGGGTTCCGGTTGGGCCGCAGGCCGCTGTATTGAGTGATGGTGTCTCGCAGGTTCACGTTGGGCACCAGCCGCCGCACATCGTCCTCCACGCTCCTGAGTCCCTCGGCAGTGGTGGCGTAGTCGCTCTTGTCCTCCAACTCCTCCGCCGTGGGTCCCACCAGCATGTTTCCGTGAATGGTGGGGCACATCAACTTGCCCTTGGTCACCTTGGTGGGGATGGGCAGGACGATGTGGTTTACTTTACAGCCGGTGTTCTTGTCCAGAATGTAGAACTGGCCCCGGCGGGGGTTGACGGTGTAGTCGTGCTTCCCCACCAGGGCGGCGACCTCATCGCAATAGAGCCCCGCGGCGTTGACGATATAAGCGGCCTTGATCTCTCCTGCCGTGGTCCGGGCCCCCGCCACCTTGCCGTCCTCCAGGCGGATGTCGGTGACCTTGGCGCCCAGCAGGAACTCCGCTCCATTTTGCCGGGCATTTTCCGCATAGGCGACCACCAGCAGGAAAGGGTCTATGATGCTCTCCCGAGGAATATACAGCCCCGCCTTGACCTCGGGATTCAGGTTAGGCTCCCTCTCCAGCAGCTGGGTTCCGGTGAGGTACTCCACGTCATAGACCCGGTTTTGAAAGGCCTTCTCCTTCAACGCGGGCAGCAGCTCAAATTGCTCCCGGGTAAAAGCGGGCAGGATAGCGCCCACCCTGGCGTAGGGCACATCCAACTGCCGGGCCAGTACCTCGTACATGGGGTTTGCCGCCACCACCAACTCCGACTCCAGACTCCCCGGAGGGGCGTCATAGCCGGTGTGGATAATGGCGCTGTTTGATCTTGACGCCTCGCCCCCTACATCCTCGTTTTTGTCCACCACCAGTACCCGTATTTGGTATTTGGTTAGCTCACGGGCTATGGCACAGCCCACCGCCCCCGCGCCGATAATCAATACATCGGTTTCCATCACAGGTCTCCTTCCCCTTTCAAAAAATTACGGGCTATTCCCGCTCAAGCCAGCCCCGCGACCGCTCCACCGCCCGGTGCCACTGGTGGAGCAGCCCTTCCCGCCGATCCGCCTCCATCCGGGGCACATAGACCGTCTTCCCGCGCCAATAGGACTTGCACAGCTCCAGGCTCTCCAGCCTGCCGGTTCCCAGGGCGCCCATATAGGCCGCCCCCAGAGCGGTACATTCGCTGATCTCCGGAACTTCCACCGGGATGCCCAGAATGTCCGCCTGGAATTGCATCAAAAATTCCGAGTTTACCAGACCGCCATCCACCCGCATGGCGAAAATGTCTGACCGCGCCTCCTCCCGCATCACCTCCAGATTGTCCCGTACCTGATAGGCAATACTCTCCAGCGCCGCCCGGACGATGTGGGCAGGGGTGGCGGCTGCCGTCAATCCCACAATGGTGCCCCGGGCATATTCATCCCAATAGGGAGCCGCCAGGCCGGAGAAAGCGGGGACGAAATAAACCCCGCCGTTATCGGGGATGCTGTAGGCCAGAGAGCTGCTCTCTTGGGCGCTTTCGATGAGCTTGAGCCCGTTTTTCAGCCATTGCACCGCTGTGCCCGCCACATAGATGCCCCCGTCCAGGGCGTAACTGCGCGCTCCCCCCGCCTGCCAGGCCAACGTGGTCAGCAGACCGCGCCGGGACTGGACAGGAGTGGTGCCGGTGTTCATCAGCATGAAGCAGCCCGTCCCGTAGGTGGTTTTCACATCGCCCGCCCGGACACAGCCCTGTCCCAATAGGGCGGCCTGCTGATCCACCATGCTGCCCCCTACGGGAACCCGGGCCCCAAAAAACATCTCCGGTTTGGTAATACAATGGATGGCATCACAGTCACAGATCCGGGGCAAAATACGCTCTGGAATCTCCAAAAGCGCTAAGATTTCCCCGTCCCAGGCGCCAGTGTGGAGATTCAACAGCATGGTGCGGGAGGCGGTGGACAGGTCGGTCAGATATTCCCCCGTCAGCTTCCAAAGAAACCAGCTATCCGTGGTGCCTACCATCAGAGTTCCACGCCCCAGCGCCTGCCGCACCTGTGGCACATCATTCAAAAGCCAGTGTATTTTGGTGGCGCTGAAATAGGAATCCACCCGCAGTCCGGTTTTCTCCTGAATCAGGGAACCGTGCGTTTCCTTTAGCTTTTCCGCCAACGCCGAGGTTCTTTTATCCTGCCACACGATGGCGCGGTAGAGGGGCAGGCCGGTTGCGCTGTCCCAAGCCACCACCGTCTCACCCTGGTTATCCAGGCCGATGCTGGCAATGTCGCCGGGCTGTGCCTCTCCTTGAGCCATCGCTTGGCGGACGGCTTCCAGGATGCTGAAAAAAAGTTCCAGCGCGTCCTGCTCCACCCAGCCGGGTTGGGGATAATATTGCCGCACCTCGCAATATCCCCGCCCCTTTACCTGAAAGCCCTCGTCCAAAAGCAGGCAGGCGGTTCCCGTTGTCCCCTGGTCAATGCCTAAATGGTATTTAGCCGGCATTCGCATCCCTCCCCCTAAAAATCTGGTATTGCCGTCCCGCTTCCCCCGTAATCGCAGCGCATGTGGTTCACTCTCTTTTTGTTGTTTTTATGATAAGTTTTATTCGTGTTTTGTTGTATTTCAAGCGTAGCAGATGGACCAATTTTTGTCAATATCGGCATTTACAACAAAATTGACCCAATGAATTTGTTAAAGAACAAATTCATTGGGTCAATTTGCTTCATTTTTTTCTTCCCGTGTTGCAATTACACATTTTTGCTTTTGGAGAACGCCACAGTCCCGGACTGTTTGCAACAAAAACAAGCGTTCCGCGGAATGCTCTGCATCCTTGCGGAACGCTTGTTTCGATTCAGGAGGCTATTGGTGGGATACAATGACATGAACTCCCTCGTTTCGCACCTCTTGGAGCAGTTTATCCGGAGCGGTCCAGTCGGTCACCAGATAGTCCAGCCGGTTCAAGGGGCAAACGTAATTCGCCGCGGTGACTCCAAACTTGCTGCAATCCGTTACGGCAATAATCCGCTCCGAGCGCTCTATCATGATACGGCGGACGTTGGCCTCCTCCATATGGTAGTCGGTGATGCCCGTTTTCAGGCTGAACCCCCCCACCCCCATAATCATCTTGTTGGCGTAAAATTGCTTTAAATTCTGCTCCGCCAAAAAGCCGGATACCGACAGTTCACCTGAACGCATCTCGCCCCCCAGCAAAAGAACCCGGCAACCGTGGTTGTGAATCACTTCATGGGCAATGAGGGTAGAATTTGTAATGATGGTCAATTCCTGCTTGTCCTTGATGTGCCGCACCACTTCGCGGGGCGTGGTGCCCACATCCACAATGAGCGTATCGCCGTTGTCAATCAGCTGGGCGGCCGCTCGGCCAATGGCCATCTTCTCCTGGCGGTGAACCATCTCCCGCTGGGTAAAGGCGGGCTCCTGATGATAGAGGCCGGGCAGTACAGCTCCCCCATATACGCGCTTTAAGTGATTGTTTTGCTCTAAATATTCCAAATCCCGGCGGATGGTCTCGATAGAGACCCCATACTCTTTCATCAGGTCTGAAACCTTCACCATGCGCTGGGATTTTACTTTCTCAATAATCTCACTTCGTCTTTCGTGTAACATAGTACCCTCCTGTTGGCATCAGTAAAAGCATTGTAACACGTTTAATACAAAAAAACATCATAACTCCACAGAATTATATGAACACAAGGCGCGGCAAGACCTCCTTTTGGCGGAAGAGGGAATTGGTATGCGCTCTGTCTGGACAGGCTTATTAACACAGCCGGCGATAGCCACCTTCGCTTCAGACCATTGCAGCCAGGGCCGGAAGCGCAGGAGGATGGCACCGTGGCCAGCGGCATTCCATCTGCTTTCGTCCTTGTCGATATTATAAAATCCCTTTTCAGTCCTGCGTATCCCACTCGTCCTTTGTGATGCAGGTGATGTGCTGCGTCTTAATCGCATTGATCAGCGGCCATTCCTTCTCGGTCTCGGTGTGGTGGAAGCGGAAACCGCACTTTTCCTGAACCCGCTTTGACTTCTCGTTTCCGTCAAAATATCCGCTCCAAAGGGTAGTTATACCAAGCTCATCAAAGGCGCAGCGCATCAGTTCACGCACTGCCTCGGGGATGAATCCCCGCCCCCAATAGGGCACACCGATCCAATACCCGATTTCCGCCTCATCAGCACCAATATTGAGATTGCTCTTATCTCCAACCATCAATCCGATGCTTCCGATGGCGCAATCATTATCTTTCCGTGTTACGGCATACGTCCCGTCCGCTGAGAGGACATCTCTGATAATCTGTCTGCTGTTTTCCACACTTGTGTGAACCGGCCAACCCGCGGCAGGGCCCACGCGAGGGTCTTTGGCGTATTCATGCAGGCTCTCGGCATCCGCTTCCTGCCATGGGCGCAAAATCAGCCTTGCTGTTTCTAATATCATTGTAATCTCCTTAAAACAATTTTTTGCCGTTGAGGATGCTGATGTCAAGTTCCTTGGCAAGACTGCCTTGCCTGTACGGATTCACCTTTTGGGTCACACCATCGCGCTTGAAAAGCGAACCTGTACCCTTAAACCAAAATGTGACGCCCGCCGCCACGCACTGCTCCCGAAGATCCAATACCCATTCATAATCGCAAACACGCGCTTCTCGTCCGGTTTCGCCGTTGACGGAAACGTGATGGATCCCGGAGAGATATGCGGTTAGGTCGATTCCTTCCAGCAGTGGGGAGCACGCCACAAAACGCCGCTTCATGGGATAGGATAAAAACGCTGGCAACCGGATATCAGCCAGCGCCTGATTTTCTACTGTGCAGCCGATGTTGACATTATCATAGCCGTTGCCCTAATCAGAGGGAAGCGACTCCATAAACCGATCAATGCGTTTTGTCAAAATCAAGAAATCAAGGTCTTGCCGCTCTTTTATCATCGCCCAGGCGTCCCAACGCCACTCGTCAGCTTCAGGAATAAAAAAATCCGAAGCAAAGCAGGTTGCGACAATTTTACCACTCTGAATATTATATGCGCCTTTTGTGTTTTTCCGCAGGGGCTTATCAAATTCCGCGCTTTTTTCCACCGTGTTTTTGCCATGGCGCTTGGAATACGGCACATAGAAATAGCAGTAGGCGCAGCCGTCACTGACAGGATAGCAACCCGTCCATGGCTCCCAGGTCATCATACTACATTGATTACACCGCTCATCAGAAAGATGAGCGGTGTAGGTTCTTTGATCCAGTATACACCAAGAAACCGGCCAAAACAATCATAAAAATGAATATCACACCAAATCACTTTGCTGAGTGCGATACCTATTGGGTGCTTTGCAGATTATATAGACAGCACAAAACCGCTGGTGCGGTGGTGGCGGTTTTGTGCAATCCCATTAATTGTATGATAAGAGAAAATTACTTATGAAATCAAGTTTGCCTGTCAGATCCAAGGAAAGTTTTAGCAGCCTCGCGGATTTCCCTGTAGCTTGTACAGCGGCAAAGGTTCGATTACAGCCATTCTTCCGCTTCGTATTCCTCTGCCCCCGGCTTTTGCCGCAAAAGCGCGTGGCAGACCAGCAGAAAGCCCGAGGTACGATACCCACACTAAAAATCGCCGCAAAGGTTTTACTCTTATATTCGGGCTTCTGTATTTCACCAGGCCAAATAGAACGCATAGGATCCCCCCTATCTCATGTTGCATATCCGGACAGAACTAGTAGGCATAGATTCTGTCATGGGTCAATATAGCGACAAAATATTGCCTCATGCAATTACTCTTTGGTTGTTTTGGTCAGTGGTGGATGCACGCAGCCGGTAATCTTGAGGACAGCAAGAGCTGCAAACGAAGCAGCTACAAGGCCCAAACCAACGATTATCCCCTGGCCCTGGCCAACAAAAATGGGTAGGACGCCGACAATAAACAGATCGCAGAACGCAAGTGGAATCTGAGCAATTCCGAAATCCTCCAGCGCATGACTTTTGAATTCAGGGTCAACCACACGCAGCAGCGTGATACCGGACGCCAGCACACCTGAGAGCATACCAAAGGGGATAATGCCGCGCTCAAACCAGTTGTTGCGATAGGTTCTCGGGCAGAGTACCCAGAAATAAACCATATTAACTGTTATCCCGACTACAGACAAGAGGACAATCAGCAGCCAGTTGGTTGCAACAAATTGTTTGTTAATGGTGCAAATACCAAAGAACACCATGTAGTCCGTCAGTGTAGAGCCGATACGAGTGGTCACCTTTTTATCAACGTGTTTTCCAATACGGACTGCATCAAGGATTTTTTGAATGCTGAATCCCCAAATTAGAGCAAGGCAAAGCGCAGGAACGTCCGCTCCTGTCAAAGCCTTAACATGGTAATTTGTCAGCCAGCCCAGGCCGGCAGCGAGCAGGACCAGCACCACATGCCAGCCCAGCGGGTCAATGGAACTGGAGTTCATGGTGTTCATGCCCATGGGTTCCTGGTGTTCCTCTTTCAAAAAACCGGACAGCTCATCCTCGGGTATCTTGCTCAGCTCCTTGGTAAAATTGAGATAACCCTTACGCAAACCGATGTTGATATTGAGCATGCCGCAAATAATGGCGACCAGCATGCCGATTGTGGCAAAGGTCATGCCGAAGCCGAGGCCGCCCTCAAGCCCCATATCCTCCAGTGCGGTGCCAACCGCTCCGCCGTAGCCGTAGCCCCCCGCAAATCCGGACGGCATTGTCATGCCAACGGATTCAGCGACATGTGGGAAAAGGGTCCTGGTGAGAAAGATACCGGCGAGAATGCCAATGCCCCACTGGAACCACTCCCAGGCCGCCACATTGAAGCAGCTGTCTCTTGACTCCCAAAAAAGCTTGCCAAACCCCTCGGTTCTGCCGGTGTGACCGAGCAGAACACTGGCAAACAGCACAATGATGATCGCCCCGCCATAGCTGCCCGCTCCAGGGGATAGGACAACCACATTCAAAAACTGATTACCAAGGAATAGTCCCATGAGTCCGGCAAGCACTGAAGCCGGTAGAAACAGGTTTTGAAGGAGCTTAATTTTAGAGCGAATGATCTGTGCGATGAAAAGCAGCGCGGATGCCCAGAAAAGGTCCATGATCAATGCGTATACACTAAACTCTTGAAAGTAATTTAGCATAAGTAGTCTCCCTCCTAGTTTTTATTTATGGTCAAACAATCAATGCGAAACCAACCGTTCTCGTCCTCGATGAAACCATACATTGCGGAGCCAGAAAATGAAGGGCCGGTAAGCAGGGAAATTTCTGTTGCTTACCGGCCCTCATTCTGGAAGTGGGAGCTGTAAAAGACCAGTCTGCCTTTCGCTGTATTAGAAAAGCACCTGCCTACTTCAGCGCCTTGTCATAAAACGCAACAATCTCCTTGCTGAAGCGGGCAAATTCGGGATGGTCGTCAAACATGAACTCGTTGTGGTCTCCGCCCACATAGCAGGTCGTGCAGCTTGCACCGATCTCCTTGGCAATGGCCTGTGCCTCGGTGACAGGATACGTACCATCTTCTACAGCGTGAACAATGAACACCGGTCGGGGCGCAATTTTCTTCACATCGGAAGATGCATCGATGCGTAAATAGGAATCCGTTGACTCAAGGGTGTGCTTCGGCGGAAAGTGGCTGCGCCCACCATAGTCCCGTTCGATGGCCTCAGCAACTCCATGAACATCCATAAAGTTGCCGGTATTCGTATGGCTTTCCTTGTTGTAAGCGACCTCTTCGTTTTGCACCATCCAGTCCAGGGTCAGGGGCGCGATGGTACCCGTTCTGTAGGAGTAGCCGCGGGCGTTGCCCATGGTCTGGTAGGGCGGCAGCATTGCGCCCTTGCCGGTGAGGACGCGCTGTACCAGATCTTCACGTGCAATCTTCTTAAATGCTACGTAGTCCTCCCAGTTCAGAAGCGTGCGCAGACTGCGGTCCCCGTTGTAAATGCCGTTGCCGCAGCCCACGGCCTTAATTTCTGGCCATTCGGCGGTAATTTTCAGAACAACAGGCGCAGCAAAGCCCCAGCCGAACAGTCCAACATTTTCCGCTTGTACCTCGGGCTGTTGCTGGGCAAAGATATAGGCCGCAAGGATGTCATCGTATTCATCCTCCGCAGTTGTGTGACCAGGTTCTCCTTCAGAAGGGGCCCAACCGCGATAGTCGAACGTGACACAGGCATAGCCGTATCTGGTGAACAGGCGGGAGAGCAGCATGGGGTAGGCGGCACCGATTCCGGTATAGCCAGAGCAGGGGACGATACAGGGGAGCTTCGTCCCCTCTTTGTAATCATCGGGCAAGTTCACATTGCCGACAATTTTGGTGCCACGGGAATAAAATTCTACAGGTCTGGCTTTCATGGTCGCATTTCCTTTCTTATTCTGTTTACTGATGTTGTGGTTTGATATGTTGTGTAATTAGGCAAAGCTGTGTTCCCGTTGCCGGGGACTGGGGCGCTTCATACAAGAGTCCGACCCAACTGATATGCCTTTTCTGCATAGTCCGTCTGCGACATCATCTCCAGATTGCCGCAGCCAAGCCCAAGCACCATGCCGCGGTTGTTCCATCTCTCGTATTTGCATAAAATCTCAAAATGGTGAGCAAGCGCCTCCATGGTCCAGTCCTCTGCGTCCCAACTGGTTGCCAGTAAGATCGCATCCATCTGTTTTGCCTGAATTTTGCGGTTATCCGAACGGAAACGATCGATTATGAGCTTAAGCTGTGCGGACATCCCGAAAAAATAAAGGGGCGTTGCCAGAACCACCATATCGGAATCCAACAGCTGAGACAATACCTGAGCCATATCGTCCTCATATCGGCAGGGACCGCTCATCCCGCAGTACTTACACCCGATACAGGGGGTAACAGTTCCAAAGGCGGCATCAAATCGCCGAACAGAATGCCCGGCTTCCTCCGCTCCCTTCGTAAATTCGCTTGCCAGGAGATCTGAAGTGCCGTGGCGGTGGGGACTCCCGGTGATGATAAGTATATTTATTTGGGTTACACCTGCTTCCAATCAAGACACTGGTTTTAAACCATATTATCTCTTTTCCAGTATCGAAGAGAGTTCCTTTAGAACCTTCGGAATATCAATTTGCTGAGGGCAGTGATTCATACATACGCCACACTCAATGCAGTGTTTCGGTCCCTTTCCTGTAGCCAGACCAGCCACCCGCCAAAGCTCGCCACTGATGTTGTATTCATTATACCCTCTAATCAGCAAAGGGATTCCCAGCTCCGCCGGACAGGAGGCACAGCAATATCGGCAATTAGAGCAAGGTACCCCCAGATTCCTCATAAGGGTCATCCGCACCTGCTCCAGGGTTTGCGCCTCCTTCGGAGAGAGGGGGTTCCAGCGGTCGAATATGGCCAGATTATCCAGCAACTGTTCTTGTGTTGTCATGCCGCTCAGGACGGTCTGCACATTAGGAAGGCCCATCAGAAAACGAAACCCCCAGGAGGAGACGGATTGGTCTGGAGCTGCCGCTTTCAGCAGCTGATTTCCCTCTTCGTTGAGGTTTGAAAGTCGTCCTCCCTTCAATGGCTCCATTACCCAGATAGGGATCCCCCGTTCTGTTAGTATGTCATACTGACGTTTTGCATCCAACACATTCCAATCTACGTAGTTAAGTTGAATCAGCGCCATGTCAAAGTCATCGTACCATTCCAGAAATCGTTCCAGCGTGTCGGGCGCTGCATGGGAGGAAAAACCCAGGTAACGGATGCGGCCCAGTCTTTTTTGCTCCAGCAAATACCCAATATAGTTTTTGGATTCGTCTGTATAGGCAGCAATGGACTTTTCTGTGACGCTATGCAGTAAGTAAAAATCAAAATAGTCCATTTGACAACGGGATAGTTGTTCTTCAAAAATTGCCTCAAGATCGGCACCCGGCGTAACATAGAATTTAGTCGCAAAGAGAAAGCTCTCTCTGGGGTATTGGGAGAGGGCCTCGCCCAAAAAACGCTCTGAATCTCCCCCCTGATAGGTGTAGGCGGTGTCAAAATAGTTAATACCCCCGGCAATGGCTGCATCCACCAGCTTTTGACCTTTTTTCCTGTCAATTCGGTCTGGGCTATTTCGTTCCATCGGAAAGCGTAAGCCCCCCATACCCAGTGCAGAAATGCCGATGTTATGAAATTGTTTGTAGTACATGGTGTCTCTCCATAAAACGAAATCTGTACGACCACCCCCACAAGGGAACCATTAAACGCGAAGATATTATTTGAGCGCCAATACCTGCTGCGGCACCCGCGTCAGCATGATGCGCAGCTGCTCCTTGGAAATTCCCTCCTCCATCAGTGTTTCGATGAACTGTATCATCGCCTCCACCGGGGGTTCCCGCCCGGATTGGCCGCGGTCAGTGGAGATATAACAGTGGTCGCAGCCCACGGCCCGGATATTTGCTGCCATTTCGCCCCCGCTGCACTCCGCCTCACCAAGGTTATACCAGCAGTGCTCAATCAGAACCCCACACTGTGCCAATGCAATCTGATGTTCCACGGGCACCTTGGTGCGCGGATATTCAGGATGGGTCAGCACCATCCGCACCCCACGCTCCCGCCCCGCCTTGCAGAGCAGCAAACTTTCTTCCACGCTGATATGTCCCGTGGCCAGAGATGCATTGTGGGCTTTCACCAAATCCATGATTTCAAAGACTACTTCCTTGAGGGTGCCATCCCCATCCAAAATAGCGAGTCCCTCCCGGTCAAAGAAATCCCCCGGCATATTGCCGCTGACCAGCGAATTTTTGGCATCTCGGGTGGGCATGTAGATGATTTTCGTGCCGCGCTTCAGCGCATTATGTACTGCATAGGGGTTCAGTCCGCCCACTGACCAGTTTAGTACCAGCGCTCCATATGCTTGCGCCATCGTATCGGCATATGTGTTGGCCATGATTGCACGGGCCGCTGTCGGCTCGTAATGTGACTTGAGTAATATCCCGGCCATCCCGGCGGAATCCGCCGCCCGGAGCAGTTCAATATCATCCATCTTCCTTGAGAAGGGAGAGGGGGAGGGATGGATGTGGAGATCATAAGCACCCTGGAGCAATTCAGCAATTCCTTGTTTAGAGATTGGCATCATTCACTTCCTTTCTGGATTAGATTTTTATACAAGAGCATATCTTTTTCTCATTAATACAGCCAGCCGTTCCCCCAGCTTTTAAACATGTCCCTTTGGCACAGGAGCCCGTAATCATCAACCATACGTCCTGTATAGAAGCTGCTGAATTCTTTTTTTGCCCTTCGGATGCGTTCGATGTCGATTTCGGCATAAAGGATGTTCTCTTCCTCTTTTCCAGCCATCTGCAGAATGATGCCATCCGTATCGCAAATCAGTGTTTCGCCGGAGTAGGTATCGCTGTCTGTAGTGCCAACATGGTTCAGAGCCGCCACAACTTCCTGATTGTCAATGGCACGGGCGGGCAACAATGATGTCCAGTGGGTCGCCCAGGAGCTGATGGACCGCCACGCCGAGGGAATAAGAATCACGTCAGCCCCTTGAATGCCCAGCATCCGGGCAGGCTCCGGGGCCGTCAGGTCATTGCAGATCATCATACCGATACGGCCATATTTCGTCTCAAACACAGGATAGCTGTGGCCTGGTGTGATGCAGTCCAGTTCCGCCCCCGGAACAAGATGTGTCTTTGAATAACTGCCAACGATAGCTCCCTCGTCATTGATTAAAATGGCGGCATTCTCAACGTGATCGGCCGCCACGCGAAGAAACACCGGGGCAAGGATGAAAATGCCAAGTTCCTTTGCCAATGTGCCAATGGTTCGAACGCTGGTATTTTGCTCCAGCGGCTCCGCCAATTTCATCATTGTTTTAATCCGTTCGCTGCTGTAGCCAATATCGAAGGATTCCGGCAGACAGATAAAGTCTGCACCTTTTGATGCCGCCTCACGAAGGAAGCCCTCCGCCTTTGCCAGATTGTTGGGTTTATCTCCAAATGGAAATGCCGCCTGCACCAGGGCCAGGGTATAGTTCATATCTGCGCCCCCTTTATGAGATGATCTCAGGCGGCGTTGTCTTTTTACTGTCCATGTAGTCACGCACCTGACGGATAATCATGCACACAATGAAGAGCCAGCTGGCATAGCTGAAGCACACATAAACTCGGTTGAACAGAATAGTAAAGTCTTTGATCACATTCCATTTGTTCATCTTTGAACCGCTCATATGTGCCTCCCCTGAATCTATTCATTAAAAATACAAATTGCATTCAATGGGCAGCATAGTTTCTTCCGGTCTCACTTTGAAATCGCTTTATTTCATGTACGAGTCATAAAATTTGACCAGAGCTGCCCCAGCCTTTATAAATTCAGGATGATCATCGTACATCCAGTCATTGTGTGAGCCATGGACTGTAAATAGCTGCGCCCCGGCGCCGGCATGCTTGTAGAGTTGCTCACTCTCATACATAGAGCCATAGCCCACGTCCTTATCCCCTGTCAGAATAAAAAGTCCGCGGGGCGCAAGCTGGCCAACGTACTCCTCAGCATTGATGCGCATATGATCCTCCCACCAAGTCCAGGGCATTAACGGGGGAAAATTCTCAATGCCGCCGTATACTGCAGCAATTTCATCAGCCAAGCCGGGCGCCAGATTGTTGATGGTACCGTCAATGTAGTCGGATTTACCGGCGTTGTGATCATCTTCGGGCTGATTAAAGAAATAGATGTCATGGAGTTCACGTTTACCCGTCAGTACACGCTGAATCCGATCCTTCTCAGCTCCCTCCTGACGTTTTAAAACCTCGTCAAAAGACAGTGTGCTGGTATAGGCCCGATAGCCGTTGGCAAAGCTGTTGCCAACGGCAACACACTTGATCTTCCAGTTGTCAATGGCGAAGCGGATGCCAATCGGACCGGAGAATCCCCAGCAGAACAGCCCAATATTTTCCGGATCGATTTCGGGCTGAAGCCTTGCAAAGGTATAGGCCGCTTCAATATCTTCATACTCGCTGCTAAAGTTGGTTGCGTGGACATCCCCTTCGCTCTTCATCCAGCCACGAAAGTCAAAGCCCAGGCAGGCATAGCCATGCTTGGTAAACAGGCGTGCCATAAGTGTCGGATACACCGCCATAACTCCTGTAATACCAGAGTTTGGAATGATGCACGGAAGCTTTTCTCCTTCTTTATAGTTGTCGGGGAGATAGACCGTTCCGCTGAGCTTACTGCCTCTGGAATAGAATACGACATCTCTTGTTTTCATCTCTGACATCCTTTCTTACTGATAAATTAATTCGGAATATTCAATATCATATTCGTCCTCAATCACATATTACGACATTAAATACTACCAGTCAAGTAAAATTGATAGCAAAAACAAACTTTCTGCACTATAGACGAAAATTTTATACTCATTTTGGTGATTTTGATATAATTTACTTGCACTATCCTGTTATGTAATATAAAATATACTCAAGAATTTGGTTTGGATTCTGATATATCACACTGGATTTAAAGGTGAATTATGGAAAACTTAATTTTAAAAATAAATCAAATAAAAGACACGCTGCCAAAGCGGCAGCGTGTCTTGTGCAACTATATTTTGGAAAATCCAATGGAAGCAAGCATGCTGACAATTGTTGAATTGGCAGATAAGTGTCAGGTGGGTGCGGCGACCGTGATCCGGACAATTCAGTCCCTGGGGTTTGAAAAGTATAACCAGTTTAAGGCAGCGCTGCGTGGCAGCATCTTTGAAAAGGCATCCACATCCTACAACGCATATTGGAACATGATGCGTGGACAAGGAAACGCAAAGGGGGATCTGTTTCCAATTTTGGACACATGTGAAGATACGATAAAGCGTCTGAACACCCCTGCGTTTGTGATACAGATTGAGCGCGCGGCTGAGAAAATCCTTCAGGCCAAACGCATCTACCTCCTCGGCCTGCGAACCTCCTATCCCTTCGCCCTTACCTTGGAATATGCACTATTGAACAGTGGCCTGCCTTCCATCCAGCTGGGAACTCGCCCCGACTTTCTCTTTGATTATATCTCAGAGATGACACCAGATGATATATTGATCAGTATTGCTAGCGCTCCTGTGACCAAAACAACGGTTGAGGCAATCAAGCTATGTCATAAGCGCGGAATTCCAACGGTGGTGATCACCACGTCCCTGCGCCTGTCCACCAATTCCATTGTTTCTGCGGTGATCAATACAGAAAATTTTGATTGTCCTGCATTTTCTACCCTTACCATGCTGACTACTGAGCTTCTTGGCATTGAAATTAACCGCAGGCACAGTGATTCGGGCGCCCATTTGGAGCAGCTGGACAGGATATTACAGGAAAATGACCTTACTGTGTGGGATCCAGAATACAATATTTAGGAAAAACAAAGTGCTTCAATCTTTTTGCAGCTTATTATTTTTAGGTCGGCGTGGCGCAGCGTCAGAATCAGGCCATACAGAGACAGTACAAAATTGCAGATGGGTGGGCTGCTGTTGAGCAGTGCCAGCCCCTCTCTGGTTTTGACGTGCAGGAGGGTGTCATCACACTTCCCAAGTCCACCAATCCGGAGCGCATTGCCGGTAACCTTGATGTCTTTGATTTCGAGTTGACCGAGGCTGAGATGGAAGAAATGAGGTCGCTGGATACCGACAAGGGCGCACACGGTCCGGATGCGCCGGGTGTGGCGGAGATGCTGCTGAACGCCCACAAAATTGAGGATTAAAGGATATGTGATGATGAGCAAAAATATCTTGATCGTCTCCACCAGCCCTCGCAAAAATGGCAATTCTGAAATCGTTGTAGATACCTTTTCCGGCCATTTGAAGGGCTGCCGGGTGACTGTATTTAAGATGCAAGAGCATGACTGCCGCCCCTGCCGGGCCTGTGCACCCTGTCAAAACAAGGATACGAGAAGGATGACATCACCCCATTACTGCCGGTGATCGACCGGTGTGACGCCATTGTGATGGCTACCCCCATCTATATCCAGCAGAGGAGCTTGCGCGCTTATTTGCAAGCTCTGCTCTGGCCGCAGTGGCCTCGTAGTGGCTTTTAGCAAAATCCCAGCCATGCCAGCCGTTTCGGCGGCCTGCAGCAGCTCATGTGCAAAGCTGTTCTTATTCTGTTTCACAGCTGAGTTCCTCCTTCTGCTTCTCCCCTGCCAGCAAGATCACCGCCATAATAATTAAAACGATCCCGCCAACCGCCAGCAACGTCAGCCGCTCATGGAACCAAAATACCCCCAACAGAGTGGCAACGGCAGGCTCCGCCGAGGTGAGCATGGCTGCCCGGCCTGGCGCAACCATCTTCAGACCAGTGGCATACAGCAGCGTGGGCAAAATACTGCACAACAGAGACATTCCCACCAATGCGCCAATCCCCCACGTAACATCCGAGCCTTCAAGTGTGGGAAAGGGATGCAGGAAGGAGAGGGGCAGTGCCCCCAGCATACAGAATAGCGGGGTATACAGCGTGATGGCACTGGATGAATACCCCCGCTGAAGGGCCAGCTTGCTGAAAATACCATAGAGGGAGTAGGTCACGCCTGACCCAAGTCCCAGCAGAAGACCCACAACCGGAAGCTGTGCCGCCCCTCCAATTCCCGAAACCAGGACACAGCCCGCCAGAGCCAGAACCAGAGCGATACATCCCCGACCCCCAATCCGCTCTCCAAACAGCGCAGCAGAGAGCAGCAGGGCAAAGATGGGGGACGTGTACATCAGAACTGACGCAACTGAGACCCCAATTATGAGAATGGCGGTGTAGTAGCAAATACAAAATAAAAGCTGGTTGAGGATCCCGGTTCCGATAAACAGCCAAATATGGCGCATCTGGAAAACCGGCAGCCCTTTGTCCCGAATTAGGAGAAACAGCCCAAACAGCAGGGTAGAGCATAGCCCACGCAGCATAATCACCTGATAGCGGGAGAAGCCCAGCGATGTCAGCTCAACCAGAAATACGCTGACACTGCCCCAAAGGGCGGCGGCCACCAAAATGCAGCAGACAGAAAAGGAATATTTCTTCATATGGTTCTCCTAATTTCACAGATTTGAAGAGTTGGCCCTGCATGAAAATGCAGGGCCAACGTTTTATCGTGCGAGGGTTTAGGTGCTTTCAGAGGCGCTGCTGGAATATTGATATTTTTGCTCAATCATTTCCTGATTAAAGACCTCTGCATTGAGGTACTTCCGTTTCCACGGATGCATGGTATGGGTGGCAATGCTGAGTATGATGGCAGCAACTCCAATACCAACCCCAAGCAGTCCCGCCTGCAGCACCATACCGCTGGCGCATAGAACCGGCATAACCCCAACCTGAATCAGATTTTGCCAGCTCATGGGGACATAGGCGATGCTGTAGTCCTCTAAGGTCCCGCTCTGCTGGTCCGGATCAATCACACGCAGCAAGGTAACTCCGGTGGCAATGACTCCGTTCATCATTCCATAGATGTAGATGCTCTTTTCAAACCAGTTCTTTGTAAACATCATGGGGCCAAGAATCCACAGGACAAACAGGGTCCACAGGATTCCAAACAAGCTCAACACAATCAGCGGACCAGCAAAGGCAACAATAATGCTGGTATCCACACTGACCATACCGAAGAACACCAGGAAATCGGTGACGGTGGCGCCCACCCGGTTGATGGCAACCTTGTTGACATAGCTACCCATGTTCGCTTTGTTTAAAATAGCCTGAATGATAAACCCCACAATTGCGGCCCAGCACATGGCCGGAAGGCTGACGCCCCCTGCGCCCCCTATTTTAGGAATTCGCAGATTGAGGATATACCCGATCCCGCCGCATAGAAATACCAGACACCAATGCCAGCCCTGGGGATCGATGGAGCTGGGGGACATTGTCGCCTCGCCCAAGCTGGCACGCATCCCCTCCGGAATCCAGCCGGTGCGCATCTCCTCTGGAATTTCGTGGAGCTGTTTGGTATAGCGGGTGGAGCGCAGCCGGATTGCGATGTTGATATTAATCATTCCAATTACAATTCCACACAGCAGGCCAATGGTGGCAAATGTAATGCCCAGTCCGGTGGCCCCGTTGAAGCCCGCCTCCTCCAAAATTGCTCCGATGGACGCAGCGGAACCGTGTCCTCCGGCAAATCCGGCCGGCAGTAAGATGCCGATGGCGGGATTGAGGTCGGTCCAGATTAGGGTGACAAGCAAAAGTCCTATCAACGTTCCAAGGCCGTACTGTAAGAATCCGGCGGTGAGATGCGCACAGAAGGTGTCCTTTACTTTTAGCACCTGATTGACCAGAGAGCCCTCCCGCGCCCCTTTGTAGCCCAGTGTCAATGTGGCAAACAGGAGAATGACCAGCATCCCCGCGTAACCGGAAACGACCGTGGAGTATTGAATGAGGCCCAGAAACTGAGGCCCACAGAGCAGGCCAATCACCCCGGCCAACAAGGATGCAGGAATGTACAGGTTTTGTAGAATTTTGAGTGCCTTACGTAAAAATTGTGCGAGCATTAAAAATAGGGAGGCATATGCAAGATCCATGAGCAGCGCATATAGGGTAAACCCTTCAAATGTCGGCAACATAACTTCCTCTCCTTTTATATGGAATTTCACAAGGCTCACAGGGCTCTATTTCAGGGTCTTGTCATAAAAATCTGCCAATTCCTTACTAAACCGGATAAACTCGGGCTCATCGTCAAACATCCATCCGTTGTGACCGCCATTTACGTAGCAGGTGGTGCAGGTAATCCCAATCTCCTTTGCCATAAGTTGTGCCTCGCTGACCGGATAAAACAGATCATCAATGGCATGGCCGAGGAAGATGGGCCGGGGATAAATCCGCTTGACATCGTAGGATGCATCAATCCGGTCAAAGGAGTCCCAGGTCTCAAAGCAGTGTCGGGGTGGGAACTCCTTTCCGGCGTAGTTTTTGGCAATGGCGGCGGCGGCGTCACCGCAGTTGGTGAAGTTTTTACCTCGTTCGCCAGTTACCTCGGTGTCCTCCTCCACCTTTTTGATTGGCTCGGCCGCCATGGCCTCCAGGGAGATGTTGAGGAACTTGCCCTCCTGATAAGCGATGACACAATTGGAGGCGCTTTGGGTATAGGAGTTCACCAGCGTGCCCTTTCCGGTCAGGGTGCGCTTGATACGATCCTGACGGGCCGCCTCCTTCATATGTTCATAGTCACGCACGGTCAAAATGGTCCGCAGGCGGCGGTCACCATTGTACACACCGTTTCCACAGGCGACCGCTTTGATTTCGGGATAGTCGGCGGCCAGCTTTAACACGGTGGGAGCGGCAAAACCCCATCCAAACAGGCCGATATTCTCCGGCTGAATTTCCGGCTGCTGGGTCGCAAACGTATAGCTGGCCAGAATATCAAAGTACTCGTCTTCCGCTGTGGTCCAGCCGGGCTCCCCCTCAGAAGGGGCCCATCCGCGAAAATCAAATCCCAGCGCCGCATAGCCATATTTGCTCAAGGCCCGCGCCAACAGCGCCGGATAGGCTGCATTAATTCCGGTAAATCCGGAGCAAGGAATGATGCAGGGCAGTCTGATTCCCTCTTTATGGTCATCAGGCAGATACAGTGTCCCCACAATTTTTTGTCCCTTTGCGTAAAATTCCACTGGTCTTGTCTTCATTTGAGTACCTCCCTTTTATGTTCTGATTCGCAAGTGCAAATAATCTGCGCAGATCTTGTACGTTGCACTCATTATAAAATAAAAATTCGTCATTGTCAATATTTAGATTAATTAATTAATCAATTATCGTGCATGATTCGTCATAATTAGCCTTCTGTATATCTTGTTGATCATTTTTCCTCCTTTTGGTATAAAAATACACCCCTCCCGTTAGGTTCAGTATACCGTACTGTCTAACGTTTGGGGTGCATTTCAGTTCCAGTCGTGGGGATTCTTGTGATATGCTTCTATCATGTACGACCATGTTCCCAGATGGTCAGGCCGTTTTCCAACAATATTTGATCCAGATTTCGAAGCTTCTGCGAAGTCTCCTCCGCCAAATGACGGCATACATTTTTTGTCAGCAGATCAACAATCAGCAGGGAGGGCAGATAAGTCGGGGTACTGTCATAGGTGCCGGCAGACAGGGTCAATTGGGCCATCCCCGCCAAAGGATGCTCTTCCTCGGGGCCGGAAGCAATCAGAATGAGGGGAATCCCCAGTCGATTGCACAGCCGGGCCACATCTCCGCTCCGCTTGACATAGGGATAGGTGGCTAATACAATGATAAGGTCCTGTTCATCCATCTCAGACATGTCGTCATAGACGTATTCCGCCTCTTCACTGAGTACCGTGATATTTTTTTTAGTGTTTCTTAGGCTATACCGAAAGGTCAGCGCCAGTGACCGCGAAGAGCGCAGCCCCATAACGCCGATTCTTCTAGCAGCTAGAATCATCTCTACGCCCGCATTCAGCTTGGCAAAGTACGCCGGGGTGTCAATCTCCCGGGTCAGATCGGTCAATTGAGTCAGGACGCTTCGGTAGACATGATTTTCCCCTTCCTTCCCGGTGCCAAGTAGCTTCCATCGCTGGTCCCAGTAGCTGGAGTATGAACCCTTTGCACTGGAAACTGTCATTCGGCGCAGCGCCCGCTTGAAATCCTGATAGTTGGAAAAACCCAGCGCCCCCACAAGCCGTGTAATGGTTGCCGTACCCACCCCCAGCTGCTGAGCAAATTCTGCGGCGGTCATGGCGCTAACCTCTAGCGGGTTTTCAAAGATATACGCGCAGATTTTTGCCTGCTTTTTCGGCAGTGCTGCGGCGGTTTCCTTCAGTTGTTCCAGTAAATTTTCTCCCATACTGCCCTCCATGAAACAAATCTATCCCAGGATTGCCCTTTGCTATTATCCCATATTATATCGCCTTTCTGATGATTTTTCAAGTCGTCCATTCAAAAGTGCTGTTCGTTTGATTGTCAAACGTGCTATTTACCAGATGGATTATGCAGTCTGCCAGGAGAATGATGGATTTCCCATCCAATTTTTTGTATTTCTGACTCATTTAGTTGGTTCTTTATCCCATATTGCTGCGCCACACTGCTCCAGAGAGGAGTCAATTTCCTTCATTTGGGGCGCCCCAATAATGTAGGGGCCCCACACAATCCCAGCGACAGCAGACCGGTGAGCCGATTTGGGAACTCACTACCAAAATAAACGGGGGTAAATTTATTGCCGCACTCCCATTCGAACATAGCAAGATATTTGATGAAATCCTGATTGACCTGTTCTAGCCGCAGAGCCAGAAGGTTTAGCTCCTCCAGATGCTGCGGGCCGGGCTGGACAACCTTCAGGAAATCAGCCAGCAGAAGATTGTCACACTCATATTCAAACATGGCTTTGTCCCAGGGCGCCTCGCCCAGCCGGGACTTGGCGTCCAGCATGTCATAGTAGGACATGGGCAGCTCCAGAAAGAGAGAGCTGCTCACAGTGAAAGACGCCGCAAAACCAAGCGGCGCAAGGTCTGAGGCAAAAGGGAACGTATTTCAGTCTTTCGTATACGTTGATATGATGGAGCCGAAAACGGCGGCAGGGTAAGCAAAAGCGGCGGTATACCCGCCGCTTTTGCCTGTATTGTGGTTGCGTAGGTTCAAGTCGCACTTTTCTCGTTCAAGGCTCGTTTCCACACAGGAAAAAGGACTTTTTGAAATCACTCTCAAAAAGTCCTTCAGGCTGCCTGTACGCTGGCTTTGAGGGCCTAATGCACAGATTAACCTATTGATTTGGCGGAGACGGCTCTAAACAAACCATGTCCACGCAATGGAAGAACACCATATATCCGCTGACAACGAGGCGCGAAATAGCTGATACGGTGGATACATTGATTGTCTATCTTCCAGACCTACAAGCAGAAAAAATATGAACCAGCGCAACCAATGAATAGGGAAATACGAGCGCCTTTGATAATGCTGATCAAAGGCGCTTTTTGGTGTGCCCGGCATGGGCGCAGTCTTTATGGTTAAAGTCCAGAACACGGCCGGCAGCGGCAAGTGTTAGCCAAAGCCAAGGGTGTCCACCGCGAGGTGGAATCTGAAGGAAGTCGGAGGCAAAGCCCTGCTCCGATGAACAGAAATCACATCAGGCAGTGCATGGGGGTAAGGTTGCCAATGAAACTAAAGCCCAATAGCTGCACGGAACCATGTACTGTAAATGGGGCGGAGGACTGTGTTCTTACCCGGGGAGGCCTCACAGATGCGTGGAATTGAATATGAAGCGCGGAGTAAAGCTTGCCGTGAGGAGTCATCAGAAGCCGTAGTAGCGCTGAAAAGCGCGAAGGGCAGAACCGGAAGAGATGGGAGTAAACGAAAGATACCTGAACTCAGGAATTAAGGCAGTAAACCGAAGAGGGCTTACGTCAAAAGGATAGTGCGGAACACGAAAGATATGACGGAGCGCCGAATCTGAGAGATGGATATCTGAAAACAACGCCATCAATACATTGACAAAGCGGAACAATACCAGAAAGTCAATGTGTAAATTTCGGAACCGCCGTATACCGATCGGTACGTACGGTGGTGTGGGAGGTCGGCTGGCCAACTAATGGTCAGCCTCCTACCCGATTTGTAAATTGTGTTAAGATGAACTATTTGTCAAAGAGAAAGTTTTTGCCAAGGAGAAAGTTGTGGTATAATGTTTTATAGTCTATCTATCATGCTAACGAGGTTGTTGTTTTGAAAAAGAATCATCATTTTGTCCCTCAGTTTTATCTTCGCAATTTTTCGCAAAGTGGCAAGAATATTGGTATGTATATTTTTGATGCTCAAAAGCATATCCTTAATGCTTCAATTAGAGGTGTTGCTTATAGAGAATACCTATATGGTCGGGATGAAGAAATAGAAAATGGATTAGCAGATAATGAGGGAGAATGGGCAGAAATTATCAATCGAATTATTCTAACTTATGATCTTAAATTAAATGAAGAAGAATACATTATGTTATTGCTTTTTATTTGTATGTCTGACGCACGTACTTTAAAGATGGCAGACATATATAATAAGCACCTAAATAACATAGCCAACGCTGCGACTAAGCTAAAGCCTTTAGATAAAAAATTTGGTGGAAGAATAAATTACTCTGTCCCTAATCTTCTTGCTATGCAGGTGGCGGCTGAAACAGTAAATATTTTATCAGACTTACAATTCATATTATTGATAAATGAAAGCAATACAGGATTTGTAACCTCAGACAATCCTGTTGTTAAATATAATCAAATGTTTAGATCAAGGAACTATTATAGTGATTATGGCATCGGCCAGATGGGCATACAGCTATTCGTGCCTTTATCTCCTCGAATATGTTTATGCCTTTTTGATGATGTTATGTATATACCCAAGCAAATGGATAAAGTGGTCATTACTTCAAGTAGTCAAATAACAGAACTAAACAAGTTATTTATGCTAAATGCGTATAAAAGCATTTTTTTCCATCCTGATCAAGAGAGGAGTTACATACAGAGTTTAATAAAGAAAAAAGTTGCTTCTAAACAGTCAATAGAATATCCTGTCTTTGGAGATGGTTTGTTAATCCCATTGCAGTATTCTGGTGTTAGAGAAAATATCAAATTGCCCTTTTTTGAGATAAATCCTGATTTGAGAAATATGTACTTGCCGCTCCACATGGCTGGCCCATTAAGGCCAACCGCGAAAGTAGATATATATGGGAACGATATTAGATAAAGAAGGATTAATTACAGTTACGGGCAAGCATTGACTTTGTACGTACAAAGTCTCTTGTTAGGGGGGAATCCCCCCTAACACCCCCGTTGCTGAACACTAAAAAGGAGCGAATTTTCAATGCAAAAGTACAACAAACGGCTGGAATTGCGTCTAGATGAAAAGCAGTTTTCAAAACTAAATGACCTGTCAGAAGCATCTGGACACCCTGTATCTGTTATTATTCGCAGCCTTATAGACAATGCAACTATTCGAGAAATGCCTCACATGGATTATCATAATATGATTGGCGAACTTCATAAAATCGGTGGGAATCTCAATCAAATCGCCTAGTTCATCCGCATAGAATTGCGACAATTCATCAAAAAATGGGATAGCCTTGTCGATCAGAGACAGCGGATTCTCGTCTTCCAGCAGGTGCCAATCAGCGACCACATACATATCGGCAGCCAGCGCGTTCCTGATCGTATGATACAGGATCATTTTATTATGAGCCGCGTTCTCCTCATCCTGGCTGTACCCGCCCAGGTTGCTGTCGGCATACATCGCCGCCCGGAATAGGTTTGCTCCATATTCTTTCGTGGTGACAAGCGCGCTGCAATTTGTGTATTCAGGATACCATTGAAGTCCGTGGCTGCTCATGCCGCGCAATTGTACCGCCTCACCCGCATGGTTCACCAACCGGGCTGCTTCCACGCGCAATGCGCCATGATGCCGCACCCCATTTTTGTTGTATTCCAACGTATCACTTTCACATGCATTCTGACTTGCCATACCATGCATGACTGCAATAGCCGCCGCAAATAAAAAAATACGAATCATCTTCCATATTTTCTTCCTTCTCGCCATTGCGAACCTCCCGTACAGATATTGAACGCCAACTTTAGCGTATAAAGAAGTCAAAAGCCTCCTCTGTCATATTTCCCGGATAGTATTCCACAAATACAAAATCAAAGTCATATTCCGACACATATTGCTCCAGGTCGATTGACTGGTCGGCCAATGGGCAGATTACATGTATTTCACTTGCCATGGGAGCGAGGAAGGAGATGATCGGCATCGCGAAGGAATCGCATAGGAACAAAAATCGCGGGCCGGTTTGAGATAGCTCATTGGTGATCCTTTTCCATGGGGTCTGGCCGCTGAGATAGGACGCATAAAGATACCCGTTGTCCCAGTAGGAATGATTGATGAGCGCTTCATTGAAATCGCCTGTTACTGTATATTCGATGTTATCGCGTATATATTCCAGTGTGAATTGGGTTCGGAAGTCAGGCTCTATAAAAAGGAAATCATCCCTCCCCGAGAAAGGAACACCGGCGCGCTGCCCTAAAAATCCCACATAGCTCTGCGGGAAAAGGCTTCTTTTATAGTGATCCGGATTTGTATAAAAGGAATCAGGATCCAGATCCAGGCCATATTCGTCAGAAAGCTTGGCAGTCAAACTGGCGAACACCTCAAAGCTGGCCTCTACGGTCCAATGGACATCCGTATGATACCTGTATTGTTCAGGCTGCAACGAAGATTCTTTTAGCACCTTACGGCCGTCCAGGTAGTCGACTCCGTAGCTCTGTAAATAGTACAGCATTGCATCGGATATTGTATTTTGGTCATTGATTGGAAGGTAGGCATCGTAGCTGGAATTGTCCCGGTCAAACAAGTCAATTGCGTTGATAAAGATAACATGACCGTCTTTGCTGCTTACATAATCCTGCAGCCGCCTCACCCGGAGGGCATACGTCCCTACCTTCCTCGTAAGAACCGGGTAAAAGTTGCCATATCCCAACTCGCCATGATCGCTTTTTATGATCTCAAAGCCGCCGCTTTCTTTCTTGCCCAAAAGGACTTGTAAAAGAGAGTGGCCATATATTAGTTCTTTTTCTCCCAGCATGCTGGCGTTTGCAATATAGTCCACCGTATCAATCATATCATCCAAGCCGCTGTTTGCGGACAATTGGCTCAGCTTGCTCTGAAACAGCGGCAGGCGGGTGGCAAAATTAAGGATTGAAAAAACGGCCAACACTGTTATGAACAAAATAGCGAAAGCGCTGTGCGCCCGGCGGGAAAAATTCATCACAATGCCTCCCAATTATAATAGACTATAGTTTAAAAACGGATCATAGCCGCTTCTGTTTAAAATAATGATAACGAGAAGCACCAGGGCAACCATAAGCAAAGGATAGAGAACAGAACAAACCCTGGCTAACACAGTTTGTTTCCTTGTGAGCAGCGCTCCCAGTTTAGGCGCAACCGGAGTTGAAAACACGATGCCTGCTAAAAAGACAGCCCAATACTCACGGATCAGCATAAGTGCCGCACCGCTAAAGAAACCATTGCCGTTTCTGCCAAAAAGATTACCCATAAAAACAGCCAACTGGTATAGATCGCCCACCCGGAAAAATACCCAGCCCAACAGCAGGAATACCATGACATAAATCCGCCGCAATATACGGGATATGTTCATGTTTTCAAATTCAATGACACGTTCAAAAATGAGGAATATAAAATTCCAGGTTCCCCAAATCAGGAACGTCCACTCACACCCAAACAGGAGCCCTATCAGCAGCCACATAATAAATGTATTGCGAACCAGGCGGTCATGGCTGCTGTTTCGAACAGTAAGGGGATTCAAGATATAGTGATGAAACCAAGATACCAACGATGTATACCAGCGCGACCAAAAGTCTGTTACGGACAGAGCGGCATAGGGGTAGTAAAAGTTTTCCCTGTAACAAAACCCGAAGATGCGACCCAAACCAAGGGCCATATCCGTGTATCCGGACAGCCCATGGTAGATTTGCAGGGCAAAGGCAATCAGGCCGACCAAGGCCAGGGATGCCGGCACCCTCGTCAGACTCCCGCTCATAGCGGAGAGGTTAAATACATGGTTGGCAATCAGCGCCATGGCATCGGCGATCAGCACTTTTTTGCCCAAACCGATCACAAAACGGCAAACACCTTGGGAAAAATCCTCCCAAGTGGTTTTACGCCGCGCAATTTGGTTTACTACATCCGCGTATGGAAGGACCGGGCCGCCAATCAGAAGCGGAAAGAACGCGATATAGAGCGCAAAATTGACGGGATTTTTATCCATCTTCACGTCCTGCCGGTAAATATCCACCAGATATGAGATAGAGTGCATGGTGATCAACGTAATACCCAGCGGAGCCAGAATGGAATCGGTGCTTGTCGTATCTATGTTGAACACAGCGCCGACCCCCGCCGCAAGCGGCGAAAGATAATTAAAAACAAAAAGCAGTGCAAGGTCAAACGAACAGGCAGCGGCCAGTGCGGGTTTTACCGCGGCTTCTTTCTGTTGCAGCCGGATGATTACAATGCCCATACCGTAATTTATGGCAAGAGATGCGAACAGAAAAATGATATGAGCCGGCCTGCCCCAGGCGTAAAAGATGAGACTGGCAATGAGCAGCCAGACATTCTGAACACGTTGTGAAAAGCGAAACAGATAATAAACCCCTACGGTAATGGGAAGAAAATAGAGTATAAATATCAGGCTGGAATAAGGCATCCGCTTTTACACCACCAATTCCTCTGCTTTGAACTGTCTTTCTTCTTCCGCGATGGCAGCGGTACGAATGAACGCGCGTCCAACAGGTCTTTGATTGACCGGGTATGACTGTAGCTTGAGCCATTGATTCAAACTCTTGCCATTATCCTGGCTGTCAATCAATTCATCCCGGTTCACAATGTGATACAGCTTACATTGAGGATCGCTGTCCGCAGGGGCAAGAACCAGTGTCGCGTTGGAGCCATAGGTGATTGTCAGATGCTCACCGGCCTTCAGCTTTATGTTTGTGCCTATTTTAGCAAACTCATAGTTAAAATCAACCAACTGCCCGCGCACGCCCTGCTCGGTTTCAAAGGGCAAATGGAGCGTAATGCGCGGCTGCTTGCGTTTGGACGCCTCATAGCGCTTTCTGCGTTTCACCAGATTCAAATTGAAATCGTCAAAAACGCTCAGCGATGATTCCAGCTTCTTGGGCAGCGTGTGCGCCCTATCATATACGATCTGCATATATTGCCGCGTATGTTCAGAATCCATTGAATCAATGCGGAAGCTGTATTTCCAGTTCCGGCCGTCCTGCGTTACGCTGGATAAGATGCAGGAAAGCTCCGCTTCATACATCTCGCTGCGGACGATCACCCGCAACGGTTCGTCCGCAGAGAGATATACAGGTTGATCAAATGAAACCGCCAGTCCTGTTTCAGATAGATCTGTTGTCGTTCCTTGATAGTCTTCTTTCCCAGTGCGGATGACAGCGGGAATTTTGACATGAAACCGTTTCGCCCGACGCAAATCGCTTCGTCCATACATAAAGAATACCGCAAAAATCAGATTCTTAATATTGATGATCAGCCAATACAGGATAAGGGGATTTTGAAGGGTTCTGGTATCAATGCTTGTAATAATCAGAAGAACCAATGCCCATACAGATGCGCCCAGCATGATCACATGCGGTAAGGAATACAGGAATGCCGAGCGCTGCATTGTCTGTTCAGGTGGGCTCACTCCGCTTTTTTCCGTAACTACAAAGTTTCTTTTCTTAAGCCAAAGCGACTCAAAAAGGATTGGTGCCATGAGATAGGGAAACAGGATCGTATCACACACATTACTCCAGTGCTGATTTCTGATATCACCCGATAATATGCGCAGCGTGCGGTTATAAAGCAGATAATAGGGCAGCCAGAACACCAAAACCTGCCACAGGCTGGCCTCGACAATATATAAATTGAAAAGAACGGAAAGGATGGGGGCAACAATATAAATCAAACGCCGCGCGTAAGTCCACCAATAGAGCAGCGTTGCGAAATAGCTGACCTTTTGAAGTGGGCTGAGCTCAGATGATATGACGATGCGTTCCTGCCTGATACTTTGGATGCATCCCCGCCCCCAGCGCTCACGCTGATTGATCAAGCTTTTGAAGGAATCTGGAGACAGCCCGTGAGCAAGGACGTCCGAGGTGGCATAGGTGGTATATCCCCTTTTCTGGATCCGCAGCCCGGTAAGAAAATCTTCCGTAATACTGGTGGTGGCGATATAGCCGACTTCTTTCAGGGCGCTACGGGACAACACCGTATTCGATCCGGCATATATGGCAGCATTATCCACGTTGCGCCCGACATTTACTTCACGAAAAAAATAGTCCTGTTCATTGGGAATCCTCTGTTCAGAATAGAGGTTATATTGAAACAGATCCGGGTTATAGAAACTCTGCGGCGTTTGAATAAAGCCAATCTTAAAATTGGGGTCAATTTCAGATTCCGTCCGTTCCACCCAAATTCCCTGCTCATTTTTTTTGACTTTTGGCAGAAAAAAGTATGGCACGGTCTTCATTAAAAAATCACTGCGGAGAATCATGTCCGAATCCAGCGTAACAACCAAGGGAGAATCCGTTTTACTCATCGCATGATTCAGGTTTCCTGCTTTCGCATGCTGATTGCCGGACAGGCCAAAATAGCCAACGTTCAACTTTTGCGCTAATTCCGCCATCTCAGGACGGTCCGTATCATCGCATAAATAGACGTGCACTTTTTCCTTATCCGGATAGTTCAAAAAAGTGCACGCATTCACAGTGTTATAAAGCAATCGCGCAGCTTCATTGTGTGTGGCAATAAAAATATCAACGTGAGGATACCATTCCAGCGGAATATCGGGAAGTTCAGGTACTATGATTTTGTTAATTTGACGGTATTCTATTAACGCCTCCATTGCGCCCATGAGCTCTGCGACTACCAGCAGCAGCCCAAGTGCAAAAGTCACTGATCCGGAGCGGGTTGGAAGGGTTAACAGGAGGCGCCAAACGATATAAACTGTTGTAGCGATGACCGTTGTCCAAAGGAGCAACGGATGAGATTTTCCTGATTTTACTAGCTTTCTTTGCTTTTTCACAATGTTATCCCATTCCTTATTTTATGTTTTTTTTCGCGCTTTACCGCAAATTCTGTCTTCTGGCAAATGCAATGGCCACTATAAATACAGCGAAAAAACCAACAAACAGCAGCGTATTTCTTTGGTAATTGTCCGCTTCTGTTATCATGCTATCCTCACTGCGCAAGAGAGGAATCGCTTCCACAACTTGCTGGCTATGCTCCATCAAGACATACTTCAGTTTCGTAATTTCCTGTTCATAGCTTTTGGTTTGCCGCAGCCTGGAGGGTTCATCGCCTTGGGAGGGATAGGGTTCCAGGGACATTAATGGGTCGTACTGATAAATATGCTCCCACCTGGCCCAATCCCTGGCTTGCGCTGAACCCAAATATTCCACAGTGGAATCGATCAAAGATATCAAACGATCGGCGCTGATGGCGCCGTTTTTTAATTCCTGATAGCGGCGCTTTAAGGCATCCACAAAATCCGCGCTTTTGATTAGATCCGCATAAAAGGGCGCTTCCGCCATGGGTATTTCGTCCAACTCCATGGACGTATCCACCTCATTGTCCAGAGATCGCTCAAAGTTCCAGACCGGCCCCGCCTGAAGCAGATGTTGACTCGTATTTTGATAGGAATAAAAGGTGTTCAGGGCGGCATCGTAATTTCCCATCAATTCGTTCACTATGAAATAATTAATGAAGCTGTTTACGTCAATTAGATTTTTATACTGCAAAAACTGGATGGTGTCCCGGGAAGCCAAAACACCTTCCATATAACTCAAATCTTGCGTCAGTTGGCGTATGTCTTCCTCTGTCTGCTCCTGCTCGTAAAAAGGGATTGTCAGGGTGCCTAAACCGGAGACCGTCTGCGTGTATTGCGTATAAAGAGGAATCCCGCCTGCTTCTTCTGGAAGACGTTTCATATAAACGCCGGTTTCCGCGCAAGTCCGCTCCACCAGGAGGTAAACCCCTTGATAAAGAAGCCCTTCCTCCGTTTGAAGCAGCACCTCGCAGAAATGAACCTTTGGCGCATTGTCCATGATTTCAGCGGCAAGGGTATACCCCAGATAGTTTCGGATCAGCGATTTGTCATACATACTGCCCAATAACCAATATTCGCTGCCCGCCGGCAGCCCGAGAAGCTCATGCGCTTGGGCTTGGCCCCCGCCGTCTTCCAAACGGATGTAGTAATCGTGTTTTTCGCGGTTTTCGGTTTCCCAATCGGCAAGCATTTGGATTTTAGAGATCACGGTCAGATTTGGTTTGTCTTGCAGGGCATTCTCCCCGCCGCTTACATTATCGTAAACGGAAATCACGGAATTGTTAAACCAATCGTCTTCAAGCCAATTGCTTTTCAGCGCAACATAATCAGAATCGTCTTTTCCTTTAAATTCGATTACAATGAGCGGAAGATGCGAGGAAAACTCCGGCACAGCGTATAGATTATCCTCTAAGTACAATGCTTCATCGGCGCTGTCCTGTGCATTACTCGCTGCAGATACAGGCACAGTCCCCAGAGCAAAAATCAAAATGCCCAAGAAAAAAGAGCACTTCTTATAATTGTTATCCATTGTCACATTTTGCACCTTTACGAAAGTAATCTTTAAAATGATTTCACATAGCATTTGCAAATAATTTTCTTTCCAAATATTTAGTGTGGATTAAGGGCAACCCATTCGTATGTTTCGCCACATATAGTGACACGATTTTTTAATTTTACCACGAATTTTAAATATGTACGGACCCTAATTCCGTTTGATCGGAACGCAAAGCACATTTGAAGGATTTTACAGCTTATATGTATTAATAAAAACCGTCAATTCTTCAGGCGTTCCCAAAACATGCACACTATCATAAGGTACGATGGAAATACGGACGTCACCGCCTTCCAGAATCAGCTTGTTGTAAAGAGGGGCAATATATTTTTCAGTGTCTTCCTGAATTCGCTGACCATAATATTCATGGTACAGCCGGGTGTACAGGTTGCAGGTATTGAAATAATAAGCGCCGAGTGTGCAATTTTCTGAAATGCGCTTTTTTTCCTGTACCTCAACGGCCCTACCGTGTTCCCCCAGCTTAACAAAACTCCAGTGATCACCGGGCGCGTGAAAACAAGGGATAAATCCATCGCCCGCAATGTCATCAGCCTTTAGTTCACCCGGTTCCACAAATGTATCAATATTGTAGATGAGCAAAGGCTCGTCTATAGAACAATGGGGTATCGCCCTCATGGCCGTTGTCGCTTGACCATCTGTGGCCGTTTCCAGCTGCAAGACGATGCAATTGTCCAATTTCATTGCGCTGCATTGCTTGCGAATAAAGGCTTCGGCCTGGTCCTCTTGCCTGACAATAAAAATATACCGGTTGTCAGGACTTCGGAAGTCTTCCAAACTGAGCATCGCCCATTCAAATAAGGTTTTTGAATGGGCTTCAATCCGGTATTTCGGCACAGTGTATCCGGCTTTGCGGAACCTGGTTCCCATTCCTGCCATTGTTATCACAATATTCAGCATCGTGCCTCCTTACCCATTTATACTCCTCCGGCTTTGCCCACAAAGCGCATCAAGTTCTTCCACCGTATGTTGCAGGAATTCGTCAGGCCGCACGCTTCTGTCATCTACGTAAAAGCCATGATGACCAGGCCAGGGCTTTCCATAGATAATCTCATCAAAGGGAATGTCCCATTTTTCAAGCCAATCAAGCAGGACTTTCGCGGTGTTGGCGTTGATGAGGCCGATGTTTCCTCCATATGTGTTCATATTTCGAGAGGTAAACAGCACAATGCGCGCGCCAGCTTGCTTATAGTCCCTCAGCTTCCGAACCATTCTGTCGTAAGGGATCAGGTCTTCATATCGTTCTTCTTTTGACTTGATTGGACATAACGTGCCGTCTATGTCAAATATAAAGCTTATATTTTCCATTCTGACTCAACCTCGTTCATTATTTTCAGGGCAATCAACAAAAAAGCGAGTACTTTATGGGGATGATCAATGTGGAGTGGAAGCATGGAGAGGAATAAAGACGCTTCATAGAGCCGTGTTAAACCGCAATGGAACCCATTGCGTTCCAAGTTGGAATAGAACAGCTTTTTATACTCCACATTGTCAAAAGGAATATCGAGTTCAAATTGCATCGATTGGTTTAGCTCAATATTATATTGGCCGCTGATGATATAGTCATACAGGCCGCAGATGGAATGGGACAGCTTGGCAATATCATAGTAGGGATCGGTCCACAAATCCGCCTCTGTCAGCGCGCCTTTTGGGTCAATTAATCTCATGATCCGGGTATCGTCATCATATAGGATGTTGGAAAAGCAGAAATCGCCATGGCCAATACAGAGGTAGTTTAGATGCCTTATTTTATTTTGCGCATTGGCATAGAGGCGTTTATAACGAGCGAAGACCTCATCAATTCCTTCGTAGGCGGTTCCCTGCTTTATGTAGCCCTCTATCAGGGGAAATTCCTTGCAGTCTTTCAATAGGGCAATCCGGTCCTGAACCTTATCCAGATACAGCGTGTTGCGTATTTGAGCGGACTGCTCCCGGTCCGCAGTCTTTTTATTTCTCTGGTTGATAAAAATCATTGCTTTTTCCAGAAAAGCAGCTATCTTGGCTGCGGGAATGGCATTGTGCGTCCAGCGGATCGCCATATCGGCCATATGATACCGTTCCATGGTATAACTGGCCCCGTCCTCCCCTTCGGAATAGTGATAGGGCAGCACAAACCAACTGCGCATTTCTTCCGGGAGCAGGTGGTAAAAAGTATACTCCATTTTGATTTTTTTCTTGTCTGTGGATTTTTTTACAACGGTGTAATCCGTGCCATTCAATGTATTGAAAAAGCGGGCGTCAAAGCCGCCGGATAAGAAGCGGATAAAGGAGGAGTAGCCGGAAATATCATAGAGGCTGTCCGTGTTCATGCTGCTTAAATCCAAACGTTTCAGCAGACTGGTTTTCGATTCATTGTTATTGGCACTCAAATAGCTCAGATAACTTTCCGCATTGGTAAAATACAACAGCAGAGGAACATCGTTGTTCATGACAACCACATTATGCTGAGAATAGTATAGTTTTTGCACCAGCAGAGAAAATTGATTTTCATCAGTGACCAGCGCATACGAATACATATGAATCATTCTTGTGTCGGGATTGAACATCGATTTCTGAGCGACCAGAGATTCTAAATCGGCAGGCTGCTTTACCGTGCAAATGGATGTTATCTCCTGGATGGTATCCAGAAGAGAACGGGTTCGCGAATAAAAAGATTGCCGTTTATAAATAATTTCTGAAAATCGCGCTTGCTCACCGATCACCTTGCAGAAATGATGGTCGGGAAGGGTGCGGTCATCATAAATGAAAAGGAGCAGCTGGTTCATTTGCGCAAATCCTCCTTTGTTATCTTATCGCAGACAACCAATAAATACAGCATAGCAAATGTGCAGATACCAACAACACTATATGCGGTATTAAAAACCGGCGGGAAGTCTGACGATACCGTTAGAATACTGCTGATATACTTGCTGAACACATCCATGCCAAAAGGCAAATAGAAGATTTTTGCCAGCACAGCAAAGAAGAAGTATTCTGTCAGCCAGGCAAACATGGAACAGATTAGCAAAAGTGGGCCTTTGCCATGAATAATTTTCTGTTCACAGGCGTACCAGCCATCCATGCGGTCCAGAGCCTGTAGACAATACACATCGCCGCGAACGGGCGGCTTCAGAACAAAAAAACGGTTCAAATATCTTGAAGTGGAGCAATAGGTCCAGTACGCAAGAAAGCAAACAGCGACAAACAGGGCCAAGAACACCAGCGGAGCGGCCCATTCCCCCCTCAGAAAAACAACGTGGGTGATCAGCATAACCACGATGATACAGGTATCAAAAAAGCGCTCGGAAATAATACTTAGGATCGATAACCGGGCACTTTTGCATTGGCGGGCAACCATGGCGAAACGGAATATCTCCCCTAATTTAAATGGAATTAAGATATTTACTAACGTTACTTGCATATAAAGGCGGATATATTCTCCCAGCGGAATCCGGCTCTCCAAGAGGATTAAATAGTAACGGATGAATTTAAAAAAATGTAAACACAAAAACAAAACAACGGCCAATAAAAGCCAAGGCCATACTGTATCGTGGTATCCATGTTCGATGAGGGATAATAACGCAGACTGCTTATTCCATAAGAAAAAAACAACGCTCGCCGCAACAATAAAAAGACCTCGTTTATTAGACATCTAGTTCTCCTTAGAATTGGCCCATCACATCAGCCTCATATCGAACGACCGGCGATTCCCGGAGCTCCGATTTGATAAAGGACCCGCGCAGAAAAAAGTATTTTACAAGCATTCCAAGCACATGAAGGGCTTGTCCGGCAATTTTTACATTGGACACCTGATCTTCTTCCCGCCATGAGATGGGGAAAAAATAGCACCGGTGCTTATAATACTTGGCTGCCATAATCATGCAGTAGTTGAATGTGAGCTTATCCGGAAATCTCTCAAAAAAAAGGTCGCTCAGCATTTCTGTTGCATACAAATTCAGTCCCGAGCCGAGATCATAGACCCGTTGGCACAGCGCGATAGAAAAAATCCAATTGTACACGATATTTCCAATGGTGCGAAACGGTGAATACCCGTACAAACGGGAACCTTTTTGAAACCGCGCCCCCAAGCAGCAATCATATTCTCTATAGGTTCCCTTTTCCAGAAGCGGCAGCAAATCACGAATACTGCCCTGATCATCGCCGTGAAGGACGATGACATGGGAAAAACTATTGTCAATGGCATAATGAAACGCAACCTTGTGAGACCCGCCGAGGTTGTAGTTTTGCCGGTTACGCAGCAATTTGATGGGGATTGACGGGTGGCTGTTTATAAAATCAATCACAACGGCCTCGGTATGATCAGTGCTCCGGTTACTAATTACGACAATTTCCGCAACATAAGACAGCACTTCATCACTCAACTGATTGAGCACGCGGACAATTTGCTTCTCACAGTTGTAACAGGGGATAAACAGCAATATTTTCGACATAACACACCTACGCTTTTTCTACTAATGCTTTCATTACAATAAAGTTGACCGTCATGGTGATGGGTGTGATCAGGATCTTGACGATTATTTTCAAATGCCGCAGGATGACCGGCTGAACCACGTGAACAGCCAGTATCCCATACAGCGCTTGCCCTGCCGCCGAAACCGCGACCAATAACAGAAATTGATAGGCGAGATAGATGAGGTATTTTGTTCTGAGACGGAAACGGCTTTGATTGTGAATAAACGTTTTTCTGGTGGATATAAAAAATACAAATGTAACGGCGGGGATGGCACTGATAAAGTTGGAATATCCGACTTGTCCACCTCTGGATGTCAATAGCCAATAAACAGAAAAATCAATCAGCCACCCCAGGCCCGAGATCAGAAAGAATCTAAACGCCTGCCGGATAAGTTTTCTCACTCCTTCAACTCCCCCGCCGGCAGAGCCTCCGCGCTTTCCGCCTGCTCTTCCTTCCTATGCCGAAGTGAGAGAAGAAACAAAATACCCATGCCATACCCGCAAATATAAGTAGGCAGATAATACATGAAAAATGCTGAGGGAGCGGCGGCGAAATTCAATCCCGTTTGGACTAAAATCAAAAAGCTCATGGCAGAATAAATGATTCGCTTGGTAAAAAACCCGCAAATAAACATAAAGATCAAAATAATAATAGGCGGTATTACATTGTAAAAAACGGGATATAAAACGGTCGTTTTTTCATAACTGGCGTAGCTTCTGCATTCCAGCGCGGAGATCACATGTTTGCGCAGCACTTCATTGATCGGCTGGTTGAGAACAAAATCTCCCCGAAATGTATCGTAAATTTCCTCATCTGTCAAGGAGAACAAATAAGCGGAATTGCCGGTGCAATTCGAAGCGTCTTTGACTAAAGCGGAAGCTTGTGAAAAAAGCTTCCACTGATTTCCCAAAAAGGTCGGAAAATTATGAACCACCAGCTTCAAATATGTTTTCATTAGATTGCTCGAATCTTCCTGCGTGTATGCCCTGGTGCCTTTCGTCCAATAAACCGCTATGCCGTCCTCTGCCAGCAAGGATTCCACCGAGATGACTTGATCAATTATCTCTAAATCCCCTTCGGGATCATCTGATTTGAACTCGGTTTTTATGATGGCGGAAAGCGGAGACAATATGGCGGTCAGGCTGTAGTCTTCATCAGACGTATTGGTTTGGCCGGTTCTTTGTATGCCCATAATCCCAGCTGTCAGCGTTCCGGCAATCAGGATATAACAAACCACGCTTTTTACATGAAGCCGCTTGCGAAAGAGAATAATCAGAGCAATGGGGAGTATAAGAATGAAAAAAAATGATTCGGTTCGCCAAGCCGTTACAACAGCGGTTAAGACGCCCCAGAATATAATATCTGATTTGGTAATCTCCTTTTGGGCTTCATATTGTAAGATGATAGAAGACAGCAGCAAAAACTCCATAAACGCGAATAGGCATATCCTCATGGGATACAGGCTGTTGTCTATGACGGAAGGAAACAACATGGGGATCAATAAAATCCACTGAAATTTTGGATTGAATACCTTGAATGTATGGTAAGAAACCCAGCCGACCGACAGCGAAATAATGAGGATCTGCAAAAACACAACGCCGGCCGGAAATGGAATAATGGAAAATGAAATGATATAAAACAAACTGGTAAGCCAGTGATGCCAGTAATTAAGCGACAGTCTACCTGCGTTCTCCGCTATAAACAACTCATCCCAGCGCCATACGCCCGGCCAGGTTAAAAGCAGGAAAACAAGCATAATCAGAAAATAAACGCCGAAATGCTTAAAAAAACAAATGGTTTCGATATTCTTGTTCTTTATCCGATGATAAATAACAGGCGCCATCTGCCAAAAAAATACCAGCAGCACGAATACGATCAGCTTCACAACGATGTATACTGGAAAAGAGACAAAATCAACACGTCCAAAGACAATGGTATCGGTATAGGTTGTAATGAAAAAGTGGAATAATGAAATCACCAGGAACCATGATCTGACATTTACATTTGGATGTTGGTTTTTTAGCCATCTATTTAACAAATAGAGCCTCCCCTTCCATTCCTGGCTACTTTGATCCCTAAAGTATAATTATACCCTATATAAAAGTTGAAAACAACTACATCTTACTGACGAAAGCCTGGAAATTTTACTAATAGAGACTCGGAACATACGCCTGTGACGACCGTTTTGTCCATATGGCGCGTGCGCTGGGCAAAAAGGACGCCGCCATACCAAAGTGATAACCGCACTCGTAACATTGCAGCCGCCTTGGACACCTGGCCGCAGAGCTTGTTTGGGTGTCCTTCTGTCACGTATTGGGGAGTGAATAGGAAATTTTTCATCGATGCGGTTCCTCCTTTTGTTGTTTTGGGTACGTAACTGTTGTATACTAACAAGAGGAACCGCGTGTTTGTTAAGGACACGCGGGGGGCATTCCACTGCATCAGCTGCGATGCGCCGATGGAACTGTTCCGGTCGCTGACGGAGATCTTGAACAGGATGAGACTGCATAGGGTTTATAGGCTGTTGGGGTAGTACACGTGCCAAAGAGGTGCGTCTTTGTGAGTGAAATTTTAGAATTTTCCAACAGGACAGCATTTCGTGAGTGGTTACGGAAAAATGGAACAGGCAGCGATGGAGTATGGCTGTTTTTTGGCAAAAAGGCGGGCCGCTCACGCTTACGGCGATGGAAGCGCTGGAAGAAGCTCTATGCTTCGGGTGGATTGATGGACAAATGCAAAGCCTTGACAGCACAAAATATAAGAAATATTTTTCGCGCCACAGGGCAAATAGTTAATGGAGTCATATGTATCAGAACATATTACAGTCATTTATGTACAACCCCGCACCCTACGAAAGCACCGGGATTTCTCTCTGGGATGACCCGCATATTGCAATTCGTGATACACCTCTCACAATCCGGCAAGGATTGAGAGGACAACTATGTCCTTAGGGGGTAAAATTTCACCAAGAGGATGATGGAATGGATTGGCTGAGTCAATTAAATGATGCGCTTCGATATATTGAAGATCATCTGGATGATGAAATCGAACTGGATCAGGTAGCGAAGCTGGCTTGCTGCTCCAGTTTTCACTTTCAGCGGATGTTCTCCTATATGGCGAATGTACCGCTGGCGGAGTATATTCGCAGACGGCGCATGACAAAAGCGGCTTTTGATTTGCAGAACACCACGGATAAAGTGGTGGATATCGCTCTGCGGTATGGATACGATTCACCCACTGCTTTCAACCGCGCGTTCCAGAGCATACATGGCGCCTCGCCATCGGCGGCACGCAAAGAGGGCGTCACGCTCAAAGCCTACCATCCCATCAGCTTCAAAATAACGATACGAGGTAAAGCTGAGATGAATTACCGCATTGAAAAGAAGGACGGATTCCGCATCGTAGGCGTCAAGCTGGAGTGCCCGTGGACGCCGGAAAAACAAGAGGGATTTACCGAGGTACCCAAGTTCTGGATGGCGCACGGCCAGAAAGGAACGATACCTGAACTCTGCAAGCTGATGAATCAGGAGCCGATGGGTATCCTGGGCGTCAGCGCAGGAGACTGGCAAACCGCCGGAAGCTTTGACTACTATATCGCGGTCTCCAGCTCCCAGCCTGTGCCGGAGGGGATGTTCGCCTATGAGGTCCCGGCTTCCACATGGGCAATCTTTGAATGCAAGGGCGCAATGCCCGCCGCCATTCAAACCATGCAGCAGCGGATTATGACCGAGTGGTTCCCAAACAGCGGCTATCAGTACGCCGATGCACCTGATATTGAGCAGTATACCGATGGCGACCAGAGTAGTGAAGATTATGTCTGCTATATTTGGGTTCCGGTGCAGAGGTAAATTCAATTTTGCGCAAAAGCCAGGGCTCAGCGGATGAGAAATCAGCACAGTGTTTACAAAAGTAGAGCGAAAGAGAAAAGTGAGTAGAGCGCTAGACAAAAAACACTATAATGTAAAAATACTGCATACAAGTGTAAAATGCAATCTGGGCAAAAATTAATATGTCTGCCGCAGTCCGTAATCTTGAGTGGACTGCGGCAGACATTATCTTGATACTAATTTAGCTGAAACTTTTTTTATTTCATTCTACGCAATTTGTGTGATAACAAGATGTGCTGAAACAGGTCTTGTTCCACCGGCAAGGGGAGTGATAGTTAGCGCTGTTGGATTACCCACCGGATTTCGCACGGTGAGAATTGAATTTACGACTGTTGTGGTTACAAGAGCCATACTTACAATCTGAGAAGTGCCTGTTGCCCTACCAACTACAGTATACGCCAAATCAGCGCCATTGAGGGTTAATATCAATTGACCTGCTTCGTCTACACTAACTTGAAACAATACTTGATACGTGCCAATTGAACCTAGACTAAATGAACTAGCTGTCAATCGCGTAATAGTTGCTCCGCTTGTTGGCCCATCCTCTGGAAAGTCTACGTCACTACCTACTGCAACAGTTACAGCATTATCCGGAGGCATTAACGCATAAAAGTCTGCAAAGTTTAATACTCCAGTAGCCCCCGTTGCTCCGGTGGGGCCTGTTGCGCCTGTATCACCTGTTAAGCCGGTTGCTCCGGTAGCACCAGTGGCGCCGATCGGACCAGCCGGGCCAGTCGGGCCCTGGACCCCCTGTGGACCTTGCGGACCAACTATACCTTGCGGGCCAGTGAGCCCGGTGGGGCCGGTGGGGCCGGTTGAACCCGTTATATTAGGAAAACAAACTGCCTGTAAAAATGCGGTTATATTAAACCGCTTCTGAATGGGTATTGATTTCTATGTATTCCATTATCCGGCGTAACTCATCGGCAAACTT
>Ga0153924_1000038_pt1 | contig 107916 bp, 109 predicted proteins | sample TSNJ008MetaG_FD_104709 | JGI IMG/M metagenome (GOLD analysis project Ga0153924, IMG submission 104709) | Attine ant fungus gardens microbial communities from New Jersey, USA - TSNJ008 MetaG | ecosystem: Host-associated > Fungi > Mycelium > Unclassified | place: USA: New Jersey, Wharton State... | reverse complement strand
ATGGGTCTTTCTCGCCGCACTGGGCGCTGCGACGTGCCTCATGCGCGGATCGGTTGGAACGATCGTGGCTTCCGGCGGAGCGGAGGTGTCCACAGCGCTGCTTTCCGAATGCGCGGCGGTTGCCCGCTCCGCCGGCTATCCACCCAGCGAGGCGATGCTGGCCGAGACGCGTGCGCGCATGACGGAACCGGGTTCGCCGCTTGCGTCATCGATGTACCGCGATTTGCAACACGGGCGCAACGTCGAAGCCGACCACATTTTGGGCGACTTGCTCGCGCGCGCTCGCCAATCGGGCATCGCGACGCCGCTGCTTGCCGCCGCCTACGTGCAATTGCGTATCTATCAGCGTACGCTCGAGCAGCCGGCTTGAGACGGCGGGAATTCCTGTGCCGCGCAGCAAGCACGGCCGCGGTGCTGCCCTTGTTCGGTGATGCCGCTACGATTCCCGATGCAAGAACGATCGCCGGACAAGTCCGAGACGAGTTCCTTCACGCGTGGAACGGCTACAAGCAATTCGCGTGGGGCTTCGACGAGGTCAAGCCGATCAGCGGCCAGAGCTCCGACTTTTTCGTCAAGGGGCACTCGTTCGGACTCTCGATCATCGAAGCGCTCGACACGCTCTATGTCATGGAACTCGACGACGAGCTGACCGCATGCGTGAGCTGGCTGCGATCGCATCTCGATTTCGACGTCGACGGAAACGTTCAGATGTTCGAGGCCGTCATTCGCATGGTCGCGGGGCTGATTGCGGGCTACTACGCGACCGGAGAGCGCTTCATGCTCGACGGCGCTCGCGACCTGGCCGACCGGCTGTTGGTGTGCTTTAGTAAATCGCCGACCGGTGCGCCGTACCGGTTCGCGAACCTGCGCAGCGGAGCGGTCAGCGATCCCCTGAGCAACATGGCCGAGATCGGATCGAACATTCTCGAATTCGGCGATCTCTCGCGCCTCCTGGGGGATCCGAAGTACGTGAACGCATCGCTCCACGCCTACGACACGGTTATCGCCAAACGCTCGCCGCTCAACCTGCTCGGCACTTATTTCGATATCGAGAAAGGGGCGTTTACGCAGCCCATTGACGTCGCGCCCGACGAGCCGGCCGATTCGTTTTACGAATACCTCTGGGGCGGCTGGCAGATGCTCGGCATCCAACAGACGCATGATTGGTATCGCACGTTAACCGACGCCATCTTGAAGTACAAGGTCATTCATGTCGACGAGCGCCTGTGGTTCCAACCGGTAAATTATCTTAACGGCGTTCCGGCCGGCGACCCACAGATCACCGAACTGTCATCATTTTATGCCGAGTTGGTCGCGAAGGGCGGCGATCGCAACGTCGGCGAGGCGTTCTACGATTCGTGGACTGACGTGCTTAGCCGGTACCGGCTAATTCCGGAGATTATCGACTATCAAACGCTCGAGATCGTTGACCCAAGCTACAGGATGCGCCCCGAATATGCGAACTCAGCGTTCGATCTGTGGTTTCTAACCGGCGACGAGAAATATCGCCTCACGGCCTATCAATACTTCGACGCTCTTCGCATAAACTGCCGCGTCGAGAACGGATACACGAATCTGCGCGACGTGCGGACATGGCCGATGCTCGCCGACGATCTCTTTCCCGCGTACGCGTTTTCCGAGAATTTCAAGTATCTTTACTTGATGTTCGCCGATGCGCCTCGATTCAATCCAGCCCACTACTATCTCAATACCGAAGGAAAGATCTTGCGCGGCCTGCGTTCCTAGCGCAGCTCGATGGGAACCAATCGAACGGCTTCTACGCCCGCGGCGTTGCGCGCGATCACGCTGAGCGTATAGCGGCGTTTATATTGCGGCACGATATCCAGCACGTGCTGAAGGAACGCAAACTGTCCGAATCCCGTGCGCGTTGCATTGAACGAAAACGACTCGGTGCGAATCTCCAAGCTGGCGGTGTTGGTCGTCGTTGCGATGCGCCCAGACCACTGCGAACCCGGCGCAATCGCCGTCTCATTCATCCAGAGCGCGAGTATCCTCGGAGGCGCGTTCGGCGCCGCGACGGCAGCCGACGGCCAGGGTAACGGCATCATGGTGACCGCGCGTGCAGTGCGTACGGTTTCGGCGTGCTTGCCGCAAGCTGCAAGCAGCGCGATGAGCGCACATATCACGCACAATCTCCGCATGACGAGGGGGCGCTTCGCGCGCGGGGCGGAATCCACCCGCCCATGATCGCTCGCCCTGCGCCTAGTGTGCTCTTCGACTGGTCGATGGCCGTGGCGAGCCTGTGGTGTTCCGGCGGAATCTTGCTCGATGCATGGTACCACTTTCACTCAACCGTCGAGACGTTCTTCGAGCCGGCGCATGGATTGCTTTATGCTGGTCTGCTCGCAAGCTTTCTCTTTACCGGATTTGCAATGCATCGCAACCACCGCGACGGTTTCTCGTGGCCCAACGCACTTCCGAGAGGCTACGAAACCACACTCGCAGGCTTGGGCGTTTTTCTGGCCGGCGGAGTGCTCGACATGATCAAGCACACGCTTTGGGGATTCGAGCAAGGATTCAATGCGCTCCTGAGTCCGACGCATTTGATGATCGGCGCAGGCATGTTCTTGATTATGACCGGGCCCGTTCGATCGGCGCTAAAGCGTGAACGGCCACCGGCAACGCTGGTTGCACAGCTGCCGATGCTCTTGGCCCTCGCTTCGATGATGGAGCTCATCCATTGGGGCACGCAGTTCGTGTTTTTGAGTGAAGCCGAGCGGATGAACGCGCCGCTCGATCCCGCGCGCTTTCCGCACGACACCTTCACGCTGCTCTCACTGCTGTATTACAAAGAAGGCATCGGCCTTCTGACGGTTGTCGTTCAGAGCTTGTTGCTCGCCGGCTTCGCCCTTTTCACCGTGCGGCGGATTCGCCTCGCCCCGGGCGCGCTGGTCGTGCTCTTTACCACCGGAAATATCTTCATTGCGGCCGCGCATTCGAATCGCATCGGGCAATTCGCTGCTGTGCTGCTGGCCAGCATCTGCGCCGGAGCGTTCGGGGATGTGCTTCGCGTCGACCGGGCACGGGGTACCGTTCGGCCGAATCTCTTCGCCTTCGGAATTCCTGCGATCTATTGGGCGGTGATGCTCGTGACGCTTGCCGTCGCGGTCGGCGGCGTGTGGTGGTCGCCCGACGTGATCTACGGTTCGATCCTCTTTGCCGGACTATGCGGCTCTTTTCTCTACGCGCTATTGGGAGCGAAAGAACAAAGCCCGCGGCCGTGAGGCCCCGGGCTTTGATGTATCTCCGGCTACGTTTGACCTGTCATGAGTCCATTGCCAGACCCCTACCGACCATCGTTTTCCGGATTCGATCTCCTTATCACATTCGGCCGTTGTACGACATCGACCGTCGAGCGTGTGGTGATCGCGATTTTTACATCTCGCACTTCGTCGTTACTCGAAGTGTTTGCATGGTATCAAGCGAAAAAGAGGCGCGCAAGAGGAAGAAGCGAGCACTCACAAGCTATCCGCAGGAAAGTCGAGTTATTCACACCTTATGCCCATGCTATCCATCGATTCGCTCCTCGAACGTCCGCTTCGCGCGGCAATTTTGGCCGCCGCCGACAACGGCGCGGTCCAGCGCGCGGTCAGCCGCTACGGCATGCAGCTGGGAGCTCGCCGTTTCGTAGCCGGCGAAACGGCCCGGGAATTTCTGGCCGTTGCACGTGAGGTGAACGCCCGCGGCTTCGCCGTGGCCTGCGGCATCTTGGGAGAGGGCGTGCAAGCGCCGGCACAAGCCAATGCCGCGACGGATCAGTACTGCGAGCTGCTGCGCACGTTCGTCGCGGAGGGCATCGACGCAAACGTTGCGTTCAAGCTCACCCATGTCGGACTGGACATCGACCCGGAACTGGCCTATCAGAACGCAGCCCGCATCGCGCAAACGGCAGCCGATTGCGGAAATACGATGCGGATCGACATGGAGCAATCGCGTTACGTCGACCCAACGCTCGCGATCTATCGCCGCTTGCGCGAACGCTTCGACAACGTGGGTTTCGTGCTGCAAGCGTATCTCTTCCGCAGCATGAACGACCTGCGCGGCGCCGCCGTGCTAGCACCGAACGTGCGCTTGGTCAAGGGCGCCTATCTCGAGCCGGCGCAGATCGCCTACGAGAACAAGAGCGACGTGGATGCGAATTTCCTTTCTCTGGCCTTCGCGGCGCTTGAAGGAAGCGGATATACGGCGATCGCTACGCACGATCCGCGCATCATTACGCAGGTCGAGCGCTACGTTCAAGAGCATGATCTCCCTAGACGCGGGCGATTCGAGTTTCAGATGCTGTACGGCATCGGCGCGCCGCTTGCGTCTGCGCTGGTGCAGCGCGGCTATCGGGTGCGGCTGGCGGTGCCGTTCGGCGACTATTGGTTTCCTTATCTCATGCGCCGGCTAGCCGAGCGTCCCGCGAACCTCGCGTTCTTTCTGAGAGGAGCATTCACGCGCGGATGACATCGGGAGCAGCCTTGACCGGCATATGGCCTGCGGTACTCACGCCCGTCGACGCACAATTTGAACCCGACCCTGCACGCGCGGTCGCGTACTATCGCGAACTACTGCGCGACGGGGCGGACGGCATCAATCTGCTCGGTACGACCGGCGAGGCAATGTCGTTCAGTGCCGATCAACGTCTGCGATTGATGAAAGCCGTCGCGGCCGGCGTACCGCGCGAGCGCACGATGTGCGGCACCGGCGCTGCATCGCTCTCCGATGCGGTGCGGCTCACGCGCGCCGCCGCCGAGCTCGGCTTCGCCGCCGCGCTGATCATGCCGCCGTTCTTCTTTCGCGACGCGACGGACGAGGGCGTCATGCAATTCTTCGATCGTCTGCTCGGCAGCGTCGGCACGATTCGTACGGCGATTCTGCTCTACAATTTTCCGCGCATGAGCGGCGTTACGTTTCATCCCGACTTGGTCGACCGTTTATTGGCGGCGTTTCCAGGGAGCATCGCCGGTATGAAAGACAGCTTAAACGATCGCGCCTTGCAGCGCGAGATTCTCGCGCGCCATCCCGAGTTGCGTGTCTTTCCGGGTTCCGAAGAGTATTTATTGGAAGCAAAAAGCTACGGCGCTGCCGGATGCATCTCCGGCAGCGTGTGCCTGTGGCCACGACTCGCGCGAGAGGCATTCGTCGATGGCAGCGAAGAGGCGGCTGCGCGCGTACGCGACGATCGAGCCGCGCTCACCGGCGCGCCGCTTATTTCCCTGGTGCGTGAGCGCGTCGCTCAAGCGCGTAACGATGCGGCCTGGAATCGCGCGATGCCGCCAAACGTTACGGCGGAGATTGCGCGTTTACAACCGGCGCGCACGCAAACCGATCCAGCGATAGACCAGAAAGGGCACAGCGAAAAACGCGATCCCGGAAAGCGCGTTCGCAAACGGCGCAAAGCTATCGCCGACAACGGCGAGGGGCGAGGACTTACCGCTGAAATAGATCACGCCGGCGAGCGCGACGCCGAACAGGCTTTCACCGGTGATGAGGCCTGAGGCGACGAGCACACCTAAGCGCTTTGCCGGCGCCGGATTCGGCTTGCCCGAAACCCAGCGATTGTAAATCGCTCCGAACAACGCACCGACGACGGCCGGCGCCGTCGTCGACGCTGGAAGATAAATTCCTAGCCCCACCGCAAGCGGATGAAAGCGAAAGCGTCCGGTCATGCGGCCAATCTCGTCGATCGTCACGACGATTGCGCCGACCACGACGCCGACGCCGATCAAATTCCAATCGATCGCGCCTCCGATCACGCCCTTTGCAAGGGTCGAGATCAATGTTGCCTGCGGAGCCGGCAAACCATGCGCTCCACCGAAACCGTACGCTTTGTTGAGCACGACGAGCACCGGCGGAATGACGATTGCACCGAAGATGACGCCGACCACCAGCGCAACCTGCTGTCTCCACGGCGTTGCTCCAACGAGCTGCCCCGTTTTGAGGTCTTGCAGATTATCGTTTGAAATCGTCGCGACGTTCAGCACGATCGCCGTTACGAACAAGGCGTACGCGATGAACGCCGGCGTCGCCGACGGCGCCGCCGTGCGCGCAAAGATCACGAGAATCAAGGAGACGCCGATCACCGCGATGATCGCCAGACCCGAAACCGGGCTGTTGGACGAACCGATCAGCCCGGCCATGTAACCGCACGCTGCGGCTACCAGGAATCCGACCAGCACCACATAGACGATTGCGCCGATAATCAGCGGGACGATCATCGACCAGAGCACGCCGCCGGCAAGAAACGTCATCAGCAAAATAGCCAGCGGAATCATCAGAACGGCGGAAACCAGCGCCACGATGCCGATCGGAATGTCCTGCTCGACGATCGGCAAGACGCCGTTCCCGGCGCTCCCGCGCCGGCGCGACGCCGCCAGCGACGAGACCACGCCGTTCCACACCGGCATGACCAGCGTGCCGAGCGTCCAGACCGCCGAAATACCGATAGCTCCCGCACCGATGAATCGCACGTAATGCGACCACACGCTCATCGCGTCGTCGCCTGCGGCAGCGCCGGCGATCGGATGCATCGCCGTAAGAATAGGAATGGCTATGCCCCACGCGATAACCAAGCCACCGAAAATCGCCATGCCGACGGTCAGTCCGATGAGATGACCTGCGCCGATCAGCGCCAGCGACATGTTCAGGCCGATGCCGGTTGTCGACGGCCCAAACCGCTTGTATGCGGCGAATTCACTACTGAAGAAACCCAAAGCCGTCACGAGTTGGAACGCAGCTGAAACGATCGAGCTGACCACGAGCGCGATCAATCCTTGTTGATTCTCGGCGACTGCTTCGCTCGCGCGCGTGCCCGAACCAATTTTAAGCACCTCGGCAGCCGCAACGCCTTCCGGATACGGAAGGTTGGAGTTCGCTACGAGCGCGCGGCGCAGCGGCACGCTGTACATGACGCCCAGCACGCCGCCGACCGCGCAGATCCCAAACGATTCCCAGAACGGGAAACCCGTCCACCAGCCCACCATAACCAGGCCGGGCAAAACGAAGATCACCGACGAAAGCGTGCCGGCCGCCGACGCGACCGTTTGCACGATATTATTTTCGTAGATCGTCGAGGACTTGAACGCACGAAGCACCGCCATCGAAATAACAGCGGCTGGAATCGACGACGCAAACGTGAGTCCGACTTTCAAGCCCAGATACACGTTGGCAGCCGTGAATACGAGGGTGATCAGTCCGCCAAGCGCGAGACCGCGTAGCGTGAGTTCGACGCGAGAGGAACGCGTCGGCGGCGGCAGAGTTTCTTGCACGAGCCTTCGATTGCACTCCATGCGCACCGAGTCTTGCTCGCGCCGGCAGGAAAAGCGTGTGAGTCCCGAACAGGCTTTATTATGCCCTCTCTCGTCGGCCGCGAGCGAGAACTGCGTGCCGCGCTGAGCGCCTACGCCGGCGCCCGCGACGCATCATCCGCCACGACGCTGCTCGTCGGAGGACCCAGCGGCATCGGTAAGAGCGCCCTAGCCGATGCGTTCGCGGATGCCGTGACATCCCAATCGTGCGTCTTCCGCGTTCGCGCGTATCAGCGCGAGAGCACAGTGCCTGCGGCACTCGCAAACCGCCTTCCCGCGGAACTGGAACAGACGCTCGCGTCGCAAACGAGCACCGTCGTGCTCGTCGTTGACGACGCACACTGGAGCGATCCTGAGAGTCTCGAACGCCTAGCAGAGATAGCGCGCCGTTTCTCCGACCGCGCTTTCGCGATCGTCTTTACGCATTGTGACGAGAACGCGCGCGAGCTGCCGTTTTCGATCGACCGGCGCATTCTTCTGGGAGAGTTGGGAACGGTTGCTGCACGCAGCCTCGCGCGCGCGCTGTACGCCGCCGGGGACGATGTTCTCGATGCAATCGTACAAGCGGGTCGCGGTATTCCGTACGAGCTCGTAACCATCGCGTCGGCGGCGCAGCGGCGCGGCGTAACGGACGGACGATCCGTGGATCATTCCGCCCGCGCTGCAATCGCTAGAAGTCTGAGCGCGATGCCGGCGGAGCAACGCACGTTTTTGCAATTGCTCTCCCTTCTTCACGAACCCGTCGAAATCGAGTTGGCCGGGCGCCTGCTGCCGGGGGGAGGGAACGTCGATGCGTTCATCGCTGCGCTCGACGACGAGTATCTCCTGCGCGACGGAGCGTATCTCCATTTCCGCCACGAGTTGACGGCAAGTGCTATTCTCGAGACGATCGCGATGCGGATTCCGCTGCACCGTCGCATCCTCGATGCGATCGAACGCGGCGGTACGAAGCGAATCGAGGATCGCCAATTGTTCGCAGAGCACGCTCTCGCGAGCGGCGATCAGGCGCTCGCGCGCAGCGTGTTGCTCGAGCTTGCATTCTTTGCCGCGCGTGCGGCGCAAGCGCATGCCGTAATCTGGGCATCGGAACGCTTCATGCGCCTGGACGAGCCGCCCGCCGAGCAATTCGTCGATTTCTACGCGCAATTCTTCACGGCGCTCACGGAAACGAAACAAAACCAGCGCGCGCTGTCGACTGCATCGCACGCGCTCAGCGAAGCGCAGCGGCGTGGGTTGCGTGGTCTGGGCACGCTCGCCGGACAACTCGTGCTCGCGCAGTGGTCCGTCGATCGGCACGACGCGGCTCGCGCGAGTTACGAACGCTACACGCGCGCGTTTATCGATCCGACCGATTTGGAAAAATTGCGCGAAGCAGCCCCGTGGGCAAGAGTCAGCTAACGCCCGTTCCCTCGCCGGACGAACGGTAGCAAGCAGCGTCCCGTCGCCGCAGCCCAGGTCAGAACGCGCGGGTTGCCCTAAATTGCGCCATTACCAAGCAACGAGGCTCACTCGACGCAGTGCGGGCGGCAAAACCGCAGCTTCTCCGCAGCCGGCGCGGTCGTGCGGAGGGAGCGAGGGTCCTGCGAAAACAGCCAGGCCGGCAGGATGAACGCGCACGCGGGCCGCAGTCAGCGGACGCGCGCACGCTCACCTGCGATCCCGGTCTTTAGGGATGGGCTGAAGCCGAGGGTGTTGGGCTCGGCGTGGGTGTCATTTGAGGCGAGGTCGATGGCGTCTGCGCATTAGCAGCTATGCCTGCGCCTAAGATCGTCGCAAACACAGCCGCAACGGCGACACGTTTTAGGAGTTGCTGCATGGCGTCGATTTACCCGGCCATCGGCAACAATAACGCGCTAAACGCCCGCTCCCTTCGTTGACTTACGTTGGATCGGGACTCGCCTGCGGAGCGGTGACGAACGGGGCGGACGGATCGTTTCCGAGCGAGATTCCGGCTTGCGCGAATGCTTCCAACGCACGCAGATTGATCTCACGTCGCAGCTCGAACTGTCGCAGCGGCGCGGTGCGCGTCACGGCGCGAAGTACCACACCGTTTCGCGATATCCCCTCGACACCGATCCATTCCACCGGTACGATCATCGCGTCGCGCCACGCATCGTCTTTCTTGAGGTCTTCGATCGTCTCACGCAATACGCGCAGCGCCTTGCGCGCGTCGGCACCTGGATCGATCGAGACGCGATAGTCGATGCGCGACCAGCTGCGCGATGAATTCACGACTTGCGCCACCGTGCTGTGCGGGATCGTGATGAGGTTCCCTTTGCTGTCACGAATCTGCACCACGCGCAGCGTCAAGCGCTCTACGATGCCGTTGTATTCGCCGATCATGACGAAGTCGCCGACGACGTATTGGTCTTCGAAGAGCACCAGCAGTCCGTTAAGGAAATCGCGTACGAGCGTCTGCGCGGCGAAGCCGATCGCCAAAGCGGCAATGCCGCCGATCGTCACGACCGACGCAATCGGAATCTGGAGAGCTGAGAGCGATACCAGTGTCGCTGTGAAAAACACCACGAATCGCTTGAAACCGCCCAGTGCCTTGGACATCGTCGGCGCGCGCAGCAAGTAGCGTGCTTGTTCGCCGGGCGCAACACCGATCAAAGCCCAAGCGCGCGCCGCATGGTGAATTGCAATCCCCAAAAGCACGTCCAATAAGACCGCCGCAATCCACACCAGCGAAACACGGACCGCACAGCGTACGATGAATTGACCGTACGTGACGGTTTGCGGGAAGAGCAGCAACCCGTAGGTTATCGCGCCGAGCCAAATCAGCGCGATGGCCCATGCGATCGCTGCAGATGCGACGCGGCTCCGCAACAAGCGGAAGAGAAAAAGACCGATCGCCGTAAGCACAACGAGCACGACGGCAACCCGCACGATCAGCGCGGTGTTGCGATGGATCGCGGCCGGCTCTCTGCGCTCGAGCGCTGCAACCAGCGCCGTTTGCAGCAGCGTTTTCCACTGCTGCGCGAGTTCCGCCGAAGTCACGTTGTTGTGGCGAGCATCTTCGGCCGTCACCGTGACGATCGGCAAGCCGTTGCGGTGCCGTTCGTCGGTGGCCAGCAGCGCGTACTCGTTTCCCTCCGGTACGACGGAGATTTTGAACGTCGCTGGATCGTAGAGCGTCGTGTTGCGATCGGGATCCGTGGCCAGCACTTGCGCGATCGCCCCGCCGATCAGAAACACGCGCTCCGCAATCGACGTTGCTCCGGGCGGGGGATTGGCGAGCGCAGTGATCCGAAATACCTGCGATCCGTCAACGACCACCGGCGCAGTCTCGAAGACCGGCTGGTGGGCAGCCGGGCTCGCCGTTAGGCCCGGTACCAGCTGCGCGCGCGCCGGGATGCTAACCCCGGTGCAAATGATCGCGGCGACCACGGGTATTAAGAGGTAGCGAATAGAACGCATCGCCCCCAAGGATTCATGACACTCACCGATCTCACCCTCACCGATCTCACCCTCACTGCCGACGTCGAGCGTGAAACCACGCCCCTTTTCGAACGCGTCGCAAACGTCATCCCACGCGTTGAGTGGCCGCTGCACGCGCCCTACGTGGCCGCGATCAACCGTCTCAAACGAGAACGCAACGCGGTGATTCTGGCGCACAACTATCAGGTGCCCGAGATCTACCACACCGTCGCCGACATCGTCGGCGACTCACTCGCACTTGCCATGCAAGCTGCCAAGACCGACGCCGACGTCATCGTGCTGTGCGGCGTTCACTTCATGGCGGAAACCGCGAAGCTGGTCAATCCGCAGAAAACCGTGCTCGTGCCCGATCTTCGCGCGGGATGTTCCTTGGCGCAGTCCATTACCGCCGACGACGTGCGTCTGCTGCGCGAGCGCTATCCCGGAGTGCCGGTCGTCACGTACGTCAATACGTCGGCTGCCGTAAAGGCCGAATCCGATATATGCGTTACCAGCGGCAACGCGGTCGAGATCGTTGAAGCGCTGAACGTTCCGCGCGTGATCTTTCTACCCGACGAATATCTCGCGAAGTACGTTGCAACCAAGACCACGACCGAGATCATAGCGTGGAAAGGACACTGCGAGGTACACGAGCGCTTCACCGGCGCCGACATTCGTAGATTCCGCGAAGGCGATCCGCGCCTGGTCGTGATCGCGCATCCCGAGTGCCCGCCCGACGTACTCGCCGAAGCAGACTACGTCGGCTCGACTCACGGTATGGTGGATTACGTCGGCGCGCATCAAGCCTCGCGCGTGCTGCTGGTGACGGAGTGCTCGATGGCCGACAACGTTTCGGGGACGTATCCGAGCGTCGAATTCGTCCGGCCGTGCAATCTCTGTCCGCACATGAAGCGCAACACCCTGCCGAAGATTCTGCATAGCTTGGAAACGATGCAGTACGAGGTCACCGTGGATCCGGGGATCGCGCAGCGCGCTCGCGCCGCCGTCGATCGTATGCTCGAGTTCAGTCGCTCGCGCCGAGCTTCGTGACCATTCACCGCACGGGAGTCGTAGTCGTCGGGGCCGGTATCGCAGGCCTCATGGCGGCGCTCAAACTCGCACCGATGCCGGTCACCGTTCTATGCAAGCGCAGACTCGGCAGCGGCTCGGCAACCGATTGGGCTCAGGGCGGCATCGCGGCCGCGCTCGGCGCCGACGACTCGCCTTCGCTGCATGCAATCGACACGCAGCGCGCCGGCGCCGGGATTAGTGACGCGCGCATCGTGAAGATTCTCACCAGCGACGCACCGGCGCGCATCGAAGAATTGCTAGAGCTCGGGGCTACCTTCGATCGCGACGAATCGGGTGAGCTCGCGCTCGGGCGCGAGGCTGCGCACCAACGCCGGCGCATCGTCAAAGCCGGAGGTGATGCGACCGGTCACGAGATTCTCAACACGCTGATCGCCGCCGTGCGCAAAGCACCGTGGATTGAAATCGTGGAAAACGTCACTGCCGACGACGTGATCGTACAATTGGGCCGAGTCGCCGGCGTGTACGCGCACGAAAATCGCGGAGGCGCGAATGCGTATCTCGCGCCGGCCGTTGTCCTGGCAACCGGCGGCATCGGGCGCCTTTACCGCTACACCACCAATCCAGTGGAAGCCACCGGCGACGGCATCGCGATGGCGGCGCGCGCAGGCGCAATGCTGGCCGACATGGAGTTCGTACAGTTTCATCCGACGGCGCTCGCAATCGGCAAAGATCCCATGCCGCTTGTGACCGAGGCGGTTCGCGGCGAAGGTGCCGTTCTGCTCAACGACCTGGGCGAACGGTTCATGCTCGCAATTCATCCCGATGCGGAACTCGCGCCGCGCGATGTCGTGGCGCGCGCGATCTTCGAGCAATTGCAGCGTGGACGCTTGGTCGGCTTAGACGCGCGCAATACGATCGGCGCGGCGTTTCCGCACGAGTTTCCAACCGTCTTTGGCTTTTGCCAAGCCGCCGGGATCGATCCGCGCACCGCGCGCATACCCGTGGCACCTGCCGCGCACTATTATATGGGAGGCATTGCCGTCGACGAGTGGGGACGCGCTTCGATTGAAGGACTGTGGGCGTGCGGCGAAGCCAGCGCTACCGGCGTTCATGGGGCAAACCGCCTGGCCAGCAATTCACTGCTTGAAGCGCTTGTGTACGGTTCGCGCGTCGCCGAGAATATTGCATCGAATCAAACGGACGTTGCACTCGCGGATCCACAATCGCGCATCTACGCAGTCGAACCGGAGCCACCGGAAATTCAAGCCGCCAGCGATCTGCGCAATGTGATGTACGCCAACGTCGGCCTGGTTCGCAACGAATTCGGTTTGCGCGAAGCGCTCTCTCGCATCAACGAACTCCGTCGCGACTTTCCGAACGCAGCAAACGAACTGCGCAACCTCCTCGTGGTGGCGCGGCTAATCGCCGAAGCCGCGCTCGCCCGTAAGGAAAGCCGTGGCAGCCATTACCGCAGCGACCACCCGTCGACCAATGAAGCTCTTGCGAAACGCTCCTTCACGCGCCTTGTCAGCGCATAGTGGCGCAGCGCCGGGGAGGCTGGTTGTCGAGCCGCTCGTACGTGCCGCATTGCTCGAGGATCTCGCTCATGGCGGCGATCTTACGACCGATGCAATCGTGCCGCGCGACCTGCAAGCCACCGCGAAGATCGGCGCGCGCGCGGACGGCGTCATTGCCGGCCTCGACGCCGCGCTGCTCGCATTCGAGCTGCTCGAACCAGGAGCGACGAAAACCGACGTGCACGTCGCGGACGGCTGTGCCGTCGCGCGCGGTGACGTCGTCGCGGAGATACGCGGAGCCGCCTGGGTGCTGCTCACGGGGGAACGCACGACGCTCAATCTCCTGTGCCGCTTATCCGGTATCGCAACCGCAACGCGCACGTTGGTCGATGCCGTTGCGGGTACCCGCGCGAACGTTGTCGACACGCGCAAGACGACGCCCGGATTACGCGTGCTGGAAAAGTACGCGGTGCGCTGCGGCGGCGGACACAATCATCGCTTCGGGCTCGACGATGCCGTGCTGATCAAGGACAATCATCTCGCGCTTGCCGGATCGATCCGCGAAGCCGTCGCGCGTGCGCGCGAACGCGCTGGGCACATGGTAAAGATCGAAGTCGAAGTCGAGCGGCTCGACCAATTGCGCGAGGCTTTGCGCGAGCCGATCGACGCCGTATTGCTCGACAACATGGACACGCCGACGCTGGCAGAAGCCGTACGGATCGTGGGTGGAGCCGTGATCACCGAAGCGAGCGGCGGCATTCGTCCGGAGACGATCGCCGCCGTTGCCGCAACCGGCGTTGATTTGATCTCGGTAGGGTGGCTGACCCACAGCGCACCCTCACTCGATCTGGGACTCGATATCGCGCTTTAGGCGGTTCGGCCGCGTCGTGCGGCTAGCGCGGATGACCTCGCCATCCGCCCATCATCATTCCGCCGTGTCCTCCGGCCAATCCAAGCAAAATCGCGCCGGCATCAGGAGTGTGAGGCTTGCGCCGGCCCTGGTGATGCCATCGCGGCGATCCGTTCGCGCCCTGCGTACGCGTCATCGCGCCGGGATGTTCCTTACGAAACTGCTCTGCCAGCGACTTCATTTGATCGCGCATCTGCTTGTCGGCCGCCAGGATCGCGGAGGATTCGGAAGGCGAGAGTGCGGCGTCGAGCCGCTTCGCGGCGGCGCGCCAATCGGGTTTGTCCTGCACGGCGAGGCTACCGACGACCGACGCAAGGAGCTGCTTGTGTGCCGGCGATAACGAACCCAAGACCTGGGAGCGGAAGTGCTCGTGCAGCTTCATCATTTGCTGCATGTTCGCACGCATCTGCTGGCGCATCGCGGGCGAGGGGCTATCCGGCGGTCCCGGGGGTTGCTGTGCGCTCGCGACGGCCGGCACGGCGATCGCAAGTGCGAGTGCAAGAAGAAGGCTTCTCATACCCAGGTTGTACGCCACGGCGGCATGGAATAGGCTGAGAACCATGAGTGCAGATTCGTTGAAACCAGCCCCGGCCACGCCATCGAAGGCAAGCCACGACAGCGACAGTCCCGAGCGTTTGATCTCCTTTATGTCCGAGGGTTGGATCGACACACCGCTGCGCGCAGGAGCCCACCCACAGCTTGGGCGCCTGCACTCGCGCCGCGAAGCACTTTCGCGCGCGTTTCCCGGTTGCTATCTCGTCATACCCGCCGGGCAAGAACACGTGCGCGCCAACGACACGTACTTTCGTTTCCGTTCGTCGAGTGATTTCGCGTATCTAATGGGTTCGGGCGAGCCTGGCGCGTTGCTGGTCATGGAACCTGAGGGAGCCGCGCACCGCACGCTGCTCTTCGCCCCCGAACACAATCGCGGCAAGGCCGAATTCTTCACCGATCGCGTCTACGGCGAGTTGTGGGTCGGGCGGCATCGTGGTTTGGCCGAAAGCCAAATCTTCTACGGCGTCGATAGCTGCTTGCCGCTGCAAGAGGTCTGCGGATATCTGGGCAACCTGCACGCCAACAAACATCCCGTAGCGGTTCTGCGCGGTCACGATCGCGGGATCGATGAACTGTTGCCCGCCGACGACGACGACGCCGAGTTCGCAATGTATCTCTCGGAGATGCGTCTGCTCAAAGATGAGTATGAGATCGCCGAGCTGCGCAAAGCCTGCGAAATCACGATGCGCGGTTTCGAAGACGTCATCCGGCTCTTTCCCCACGCGCGCACCGAGCGTGAGTTCGAGGGCGCGTTCTGGAATCGGGCGCGCGTCGAGGCCAACGACGTGGGCTATCTGACGATCGCGGCATCCGGGCATAATGCTTGCACCCTGCATTGGAATCGCAACGACGGCGCGGTCGATCGAGGCGCGCTTTTGCTACTCGACGCCGGCGTCGAGTGCGACTCGCTGTATACGGCCGACATCACACGCACGATGCCGATCGGCGGGCGTTACAGTCACGAGCAGCGAGCCGTTTACGAAATCGTGTTCGAAGCCCAGCGCGTCGCAATGGATGCCGTTGCTGCGGGCAACGATTTTCTCGAACCGAATCGGCGCGCGATGCGCGTGCTGGCCGAAGGTCTGCTCGACCTCGGCATCTTGACGAGCTCGCTGGACGAAGCGCTCGATCCATCGGCCCAGTTGTACAAGCGCTACACGCTGCATAACGTCAGTCACATGCTTGGGCTCGACGTCCACGACTGCGCGCAAGCGCGAGCCGAAACGTATCGCTACGGAACGCTGCGCGAAGGCATGGTACTGACCGTCGAACCGGGGCTCTACTTTCAGCCCGACGACGCAACCGTTCCCGAACGCTTCCGCGGCATCGGCGTGCGCATTGAAGACGACGTGCTGGTCACGGCCGCGGGACGAGAGAATCTCTCCGCAATCCTGCCCTCGAAGACAGACGCCGTCGAAGGGTGGATCGCCGCCTTGACGGCTCGATGTTAGAAGTCGATTGCGTTCGCAAGGACTTTGGACCGGTGCACGCCGTGAGCGACGTGCATTTTCGTATTGCGGATGCAACGACGTTCGGACTTCTGGGCCCCAACGGCGCGGGCAAGACGACGACCATGCGCATGATTCTCGGAATCCTCGTCCCCGACGCCGGCCGCATCCTGTGGAACCGCTCACCGATCCGCGAGGATAGTCGCCGGCATTTCGGCTATCTTCCCGAGGAACGTGGCATCTACGGCAAAATGAAAGTACGCGAGCAGATAACGTACTTCGCCAAATTGCATAGGCTACGTGACCCAAGCTTGAGCAAACGCGTCGGCGAATGGATCGAGCGGCTCGGGCTTTCGACCTACAGCGACCGTCCTTGCTCCGAACTTTCCAAAGGCAATCAGCAAAAGGTGCAAGTCGCATGCGCCGCGGTACACGCACCGCAGCTCCTCGTGCTCGATGAGCCCTTTGCCGGACTGGACCCCGTCAACGCCGACGTGCTGCTCTCGCTCTTGAACGAGTTGCGCGACGGGGGCACGACACTCGTCCTATCGAGCCATCAAATGTGGCAGCTCGAAACGCTCTGTTCGCACTTTTGCATTATCGCCGACGGTGCCAATCGCGCCGAAGGATCGCTGGTCGAGCTACGAGCTGCGTGGCCGACACGCGTCGTACGGATTGCGCCCTCGAGCCAGAGCGTGCGAAGCCTGCTCGACGCCGTTCCCGGCGCGCGAGCACTTCTGCCCCTCGACGGCGCGCTCGACTACCAGGTACCGGCAACAACCGACTTTGCCGGCTTGCTGCGCTCGCTCGTGACCGTTGCGCCGGTGACCAAATTCGAAGCACTCGAACCGACGCTCCGCGAGATCTACCTGCGCGCCATCGGGGAGAACGGGGCATGATCCAGGACGTTATCACCGTCTATGTTGCCGAAGTGGCCCGGCGTATTAAATCGCGGCCGTTCATCGTGAGCCTGCTGGTCGGCGCATTCGGTATCGCGTTCTTGATTCGCTCGCCCGCGCTCATTCGCGACTCCTATACGGCGAACCGGATCGTGCTGATGGGCAACGCTTCGCTGACCGCTCGCGCGCAGCCGATGCTCTCGCACGATTTTCGCATCGCCGCCGTGCTGCCCGCGCAGGCCGTTGACGGCGCCACGCTGCGAAGTTACCGCGCCGACGCGGCAATTGCGCTCGCTTCAGGTGCCCGCGGTCTGAGCGTCATGGTTTTCGCGCGCGATCCGGGTACGCTGGATCAAAGCGACGTCCGCAGCGCGCTCTTGCCGCTGCAGCTGGAGCTTACGACGCATCGCAGCGCCGATGTAGTCAAACAGATCACGGAAATGCCGATCGAAGTGCAGGCCGTCGGCTCAAAGTTTTCCTCCGCGCGACAATCGCTCGCCGTCCGCGGGATCGCCTACACGCTGATCTTTCTTCTCTATCTCCTGATCATGCTCAACAGCCAGCTGGTTATGAGCTCGGTTGCGGAAGAGAAGACCAGCCGCATTGCCGAGCTATTGGTCTCCTCGGTGAACCCGATCGCGCTACTGAGCGGCAAAATCCTCGCCTCGGCTACGCTGGGTTTGGTTCAGCTCACCGCATGGGTCACGGCGGCGGTTGTATTTGGCGGCGGCGCTGGGAGCAGCACCGCCGCATCCTCACACGGCGCCGACGTCATAACGCTGAACGGCATCTTCGACATCATCACACCCGGCGTGCTGGGCGCGTTCGTGGTCTTTTTCGTGATCGGCTTTCTTCAGCTTTCGCTTCTGTTTGCCAGCGGCGCTTCGCTGATCAACCGGACGGAAGATCTCGGCGCTATCGCGTTACCGCTCGTGTTCCCTCTCGTTTCGGCCCTTATCATCGCCACGATGGCGCTGGGAACCCCCGACACCCCGCTCTCGGTCGTGGGAAGCTTCGTTCCAATCCTGGCACCGTTCGTGATGTTTGCGCGCATCGCCGTGAGCAACGTGCCGGTCTGGCAACTCGCGCTCTCTCTAGCTATTAATCTCGGCGCGGTGTACGTCATCGCCCTGATGGCCGGTAAGATCTATCGCGTCGGCATGATCCTTTACGGACGCTCGCCCAACGTCGGACAAATCTGGAGTGTGATCCGCTCTTAGTGAGCCTGACGCTCGTCCCGACCCCGCTCGGAAATCTTGGTGACATCACGCTGCGGGCGATTCAAACGCTGCGCGACGCGGATCTTATCGTCGCCGAGGATACACGCGTTGCGCGCAAGCTCTTGAACGCACTCGACATTCATTCCAAGGAAGTCTGGAGCTATCGCGAACAAAACGCGGCGGCGGTGACGCCGGGAATCCTCGCCCGCGCGCGCGAGCAGCGCGTGGCACTCGTCACCGATGCGGGAATGCCGGCCGTCTCCGACCCGGGCAGCGACTTAGTAACCGCCGCACGTGATGCGGGGATCGCGATCGACGTGTTGCCCGGTCCAAGCGCGCTGCTCGGCGTCGCCGTGCTCAGCGGCTTTTCGCTGGTGCGATTTTCGTTCGAGGGTTTCCCGCCGCGCACGCGGGGAGCGCGACGCGAACGCTTCGCGTCGGCACTGCGTGCCGGGGTCACGACGATTTGGTACGAGTCGCCCGCTCGCATCGTGGATTCCCTGGCGGATCTGGCCGCTGCGGCACCGGGCGCAAAGGTGTTCCTGGTTCGCGAGTACACCAAACGCTTCGAGCAGCAATTAATCGGCAGGCCCGAGGAGATCGTATCGGTCCTGCCGGACCCGCTGCGCGGCGAAATCGCGTTCGCAGTGGCGCCATATGCCGCCACAGTCCAGGCGCAAACCGTGGCCGACCTCGATGGCGCGATCGACGCGCTGCTGACCGCCGGAAAAGGGGTCGGCGAGATCGCGCGCCGGCTGGCCGCGAGCGGCGCCGGCGAGCGCCGCGAGTTGTACGAGCGGGCGAGCAGGCGAAAGGCGCTTCGGAATCGTTCCTAGGATGGGCAATTGGGCCGCCGCCGAACAAGCATCCTCAAAAATGAACCGCGCCTTCTACGTCACGACACCGATCTATTACATCTCGGGTAACCCGCACATCGGCCACGTGTATACCACCGTGGTCGCCGACGTACTCGCCCGCACGGCCCGCACTGCCGGGCCGGCCTTCTTTCTTACGGGTACCGACGAGCACGGGCAGAAGGTCGCAAACGCCGCCGCCGAGCACGGCGTCACGCCAGCCCAGTGGTGCGACGAACTCGTGCCGCGCTGGCAGTCGCTCTTCGCCGCATACCACGTCGATTACGACGATTTCATTCGCACGACGCAGGCGCGCCATGAAATCAAAGTGCAGCGCGTCTTTGAGCGCTTGCGCGAGAGCGGCGACGTGTACTTAGGCAAGTACGAGGGCTGGTATTGCGTCAACGACGAGACGTTCTGGCCCGAGTCCAAGCTCGTCGACGGGCGATGTCCGACGTGCGGACGGGAAGTGCAGTGGATCTCGGAAGACGACTGGTTCTTCCGGCTCTCCGCCTACCGCGACCGGCTACTCGCTCATTTCAAGAGCAGTGCGCAGTGGGTTCGCCCACGCAGCGTGTACAACGAGATGGTCGCTCTTTTAGAAGAAGGTTTGGACGATCTCTCGATCTCGCGCACGAACTTCGATTGGGGCATCCCGATACCGGAGGGCCCTTCGACGGGTTCAGGGCAGGCCGTCATCTACGTTTGGTTTGACGCGCTGCTCAATTACATCACCGCGATCGACTGGTCCGAGAACGAGGCCCGGTTTCGATCGCTCTGGCCCGCGTCGGTTCAGTTAATCGGGAAAGAGATCGCGCGATTCCACACGATCATCTGGCCGGCAATTCTCTGGGCATTGGGCGAAGCCGCACCGGAGCTGGTGTTCGCGCACGGTTGGATCACGATCGACGGCCAAAAGATGGGCAAGAGCCTGGGCAACGCGGTCGATCCGTTCGCGCTTGCCGACCGCTTCGGAGCCGACTCAGTGCGGTATTTTCTGCTGCGCGAAGCACCGTTCGGCAGTGACTTTTCGTACTCTGAAGAAAAAATCGCTCAACGCCACAATAGCGATCTGGGGAACGATTTGGGCAACCTCCTCCGGCGCACGCTCTCGATGCTCGAAAAATATCGCGAGGGCGTAGTGCCCGTTCGTAGTGCGAGCAGCCCGTTTGCGCAGCGCTTCGAAAGTTTGCCTGCGCGCGTGCGCGGGCTGATTCTCGCACTCGATTTTCGCGCCGCGCTCGAAGCGGTGTGGGAACTGGTCACCGTTCTCAACCGCGAGATCGACGAGCGCAAGCCCTGGACGCTGGCCAAAGATGGCCGCGAACGGGAACTCGACGCATTGCTCTACGATCTGTGTGAAGGGCTGCGCTGGCTCGCGATGCTGTTGCACCCGTTCATGCCGGAGCGGACTGCAGCGATGTGGACGCAGCTCGGCCTGCAGGAGGACATCGCAAGCAACTGGTCCACCGCGCTCCGCTGGGGCGGCCTTGCGCCGGGCACGCAAACCTCGGCCGGCGATGTGCTCTTCCCGCGCATCGAACTCGCCGAAAGCGCTTCCGCCTGATGAGTGAACGCAGCGCGCCGAGCCGAGTGTTCACCGTAGGCGGCGGGATCGTCGCGGTCGCGGGGCTCACCGTAGCGCTGACGCTCTACTCGCGCTCGTTCACGCAAATCGACTGGATCGTGACTGCGTGCGCCGCGCTTGCAATCGCGTTCGTCGCCGTCAACGCCCTGCCGGTGCGCGGCTTGCGCATGCGGCGGACCGGTCTTGCCGCCGAAGCCGTTTTTCTCGATCTTCCGATCGCTGCTCCGCTGTTTGCATTGGGCGGACCCGTCGGAATTACGGCGTGCGCGCTGGCGCTTGGCGCCGGCTACGGCATCGCGGCGATATCGCCCGATACCGACGCCGTTACCGATCTTCCGCGTCAAGGCATGCTGCGCGTCTTGATCGCACTCGCATTTCTGCCGTTGGTCGATTTCGTCCAGAGGCTCTCCGCGTTACCGGATGCGCAGGTCGCGCCGATCTTCGCCTGCGCCGTGTTGGCGGTCGCGCTTGCGATGACGTTCGTCATTTCCGCCCCGACCGCGTCGTTCACGTTTCACATCTCTGTCCTGCGGGTGTGGGAACGGGTCGCACGCGATCCGCGCACGTGGGGAGTCGCGATCGGCGGCGCATTGTGGGCGACCGTGGTGCGCAACGAACTGATCCTCAACCAAGACGTGGCCGCAATGCTCATGTGGATGCCGGTTTGCCTGTCCGCACTATTGCTGCGCACCATCGACCGGCAACATGCCGAATTGCACCGTCTGCGTTTGGTGCGCGATGCGGTACAAGCGATGCTCGGCGATCGCGATCCGCTGCCCCAAATCAATGCAATCCTCGCAACGCTTCGGGTTCCTTCGTTCGACGAAACGGTTTCAGTTCTCGCCGCAACCGGCGCACGTACCGATAGTTGGCGCACCGTCACAACCCTCGGCCCGACACTCAGCTCGGCGGGCGATGAGCTTGGACGGCGCATTCTTGCGCGTCTAAAGTTCGGCGGCTCCCCCTCAACCTCGCTGCGCGACGATTTTTATATTGCGTACGCGTTTGCCGCGCGTCTTTCCGATGGTGATTTGCACGGCGCGCTAACGGTGCACCGGCGGCACGATCGCCCGCTAACCAACGAGCAGATCCAGCAATTCACCAACGCTGCATTCGAGCTCGCGCCGCTGTTGCGCGACATGCGGACGATTGCGGCAACGCACAGCGCCGCGACGATCGACGGGCTGACCGGCCTGACCAATCGTGCCACCGCGATCGAACGCCTGCAAGCCATGCTCGACACGGTTTCGATCTCGGAGCATGGCGCGGTATTGCTGCTCGATATCGACCACTTCAAGACAATCAACGATCAGCTCGGCCACGCCGCGGGAGACGAGTGCTTGCGCAAGATCGGCGAGATCATTCGCAAGGCGGTGCGCAGCGGCGATACCGCCGGCCGGATCGGTGGCGAGGAGTTTCTCATCGTGATGCCCGGTGCGACACGCGACATCGCAGTAACCGTGGGAGAGCGCTTGCGTCTTGCGGTTGCGCTCGGTGGTATGCGCTATGCGAACGGCGAGCCGGTAACGACCAGCATCGGCGCAGCCGCCGCGCGCACCGGCGACACCGTCGAAACGCTGCTCGCGCGCGCCGACCGCGGCCTTTACGAAGCCAAGCGCCAAGGCCGCAACCGCTTGGTCGAGGATCTCGAATCGGCTTGAGTTACGGGGGTCCCCGCGCGCTGCGCGTGCGGGGGGCGCGCAGCAGCCGCTGCTGCGAAGCGCCGGTTAGACTTGTCGATCATATGGCGAAGCAGAGCGCAGCCATATGATCGACACTCATGCGCACGTGCATGACCGGCGGTTTGACCAGGATCGCGGCGCGGTCGTAGAGCGCGCGCGAGCGGCGGGCGTTGCGACGATCGTCAACGTCGGATGCGACATCGATGATTCGAAACGCGCGCTCGATGCCGCCCGCGAGTACGGACTCCATGCGTCAGTCGGCATCCACCCACATGAAGCGAAAGACGCGCCGGCCGATATCGGCGCTGCATTCGCGCCGTTCTTGCGCGATCCGCATGTCGTCGCGATCGGCGAGGCGGGGCTAGATTATTACTACGACCACAGCCCACGCGATGTGCAGCGTCGCGTCTTGCGGGAGCAGCTCGACCTTGCGCACGAAGTGGGCTTCCCGGTCATCTTTCACCACCGCGATGCCTACGACGACTTCGTTGCGATTCTTCGCGATCAGTGGAGGGCGCCGATGCGGGCCGTCGTGCACTGCTTTACCGGCGATGCTGAAGCGGCGCAAACCTTCACGCGTGAGTTCGGCATGTATTTGGGGATCGGCGGCGTGCTGACATTCAAGACAGCCGAAGCGCTGCGCGAGGCGGTGCGCAGCGTCGGGCTTCAATCCATCGTGCTGGAAACCGATTGTCCGTATCTGGCACCGATACCGCATCGCGGTTCGCGCAACGAACCCGCATACGTCTGCCTGACGGCACAAAAAGTCGCCGACGTGCTTGAGTGCCCGCTCGACGACGTTCTGACTGTAACCGACGCAAACGCGCGAACGCTATTCGACATGCCCTAGGAATGCCGGTGCCTCCGAGGCGATCCAGCGCTCGTCGAATGCACGACGAAGGTGGGCGAGTACGTCGGGTGCATCGGTGCGCATTCCCCAGTCGATTTGATCGGGATGGTCGAACGCGGCGCTCGCGTTGGACGAGCCGATCCAGCCGTGCGCATCGCTGACGATTGCGAACTTTTCCTCGCCGTCACAGACCCGCACGGCAACGCCGTCAGCCACGAGTTGCTTGAGCGCGCGCTCCTCGTTTGCATTTCCTTCTAGATCGCGATCGTTTACCAAAAGGCGCGCGTGTGCGCCCGCCCGGGCTGCGCGATCGATCGCATCGTAGACGCGATTGCCGGCTCCAAACGACTCGCTCTCGACGATCGCGTCGCTCCCATTTCCGGCTTCGCGTAGAAGACGCGCTTCGGACGCGAGCGCCGCGCGTTTGGTTGCCGCGAAGAATTCCGTTGCTTCCACGGCACGACCGGCCAATGCGTCGCGCGCGATCCTTGCATCGCGCGCAAAGTCGTCGCGCAGGATCGTATCGCCGCCGTCGTCGGGCCAGTTGCGATCGTCCAAAAAGAGCGCTCCGTCGACGAATGCGGCCTTGCAGTGTAGCATCGCATCCCGAGCGTCATCGTTCGCGTGAACCAACTGCACGTCGGCACCGGCGGCGCGAAGACGTTCGGCCGCATCGGCGTTTGCGGCGCTTACGGTGCCGTTGTCTTCGTAGATGGCGCCTTCGAGACGCACGCACACATGGGCGCCGCGTTTTGCGGCCTGCGCGAGCGCATCGAGTACCCGGCCGGCATGCAGCGTGTATGCGGCAAGGGTCACTTCGCGTGCGCCCCGTAACGCAGCGAGGAATTCGGCGGTGGAACTTAGCGCAATCATCGGCCTGCATTCACGACAAATGTCGATTTCGTCTAGAAGGAACGAGGATAGATGACCGCAGTTCGGAAAGAGCGGAGTCTTCATGGCTACCAGTCCGGCACCCCGGCCCGCAGCCGACAAAGGCACCTACGTGCGCGAGATGTTCGCGCAGATCGCGCCCCGTTACGACGCAGCGAACCGCGTATTGACCGCGGGCATGGACGAGCGCTGGCGCAAGCGCGCCATCGCGCTCCTCTCGCCGCCGCGCGGCGGAAGCGTCCTCGACCTGTGCTGCGGCACGGGCGATGTCGTGTTCCACCTGCTGCGCACCGATCCGACGCTCCGCGTCACCGGCATCGATTTCTGCGCGCCGATGCTCGAAGGTGCGCGTACTCGTGCCCGCCGCGAAGCGCGCGGACCGGCCGAGTTCGTTGAAGGTGACGTTATGGCGCCTCCGTTTGCGGAAAACACTTTCGACGGTGCGACGATGGGATTCAGCTTGCGCAACGTCGTCGACATCGATCAGGTGCTGCGCGAGATCCTTCGTGTGCTTCGGCCCGGCGCACGCTTCGTGAACCTCGACGTGAGCAAAGCTCGGAACCGTCTTTGGAAGAGGCTGTTCGACCTTTACTTTTACCGCGTGGTGCCGTGCGTCGGCGGAATCGTAGGCGGATCGCGGGCCGCGTATTCGTATCTGCCGAACTCGCTTACCCACCATCCGAATGCCGACGAACTGCGCGAGCGTTTTACACGGGCAGGTTTCCAGCAAGCCGGTTACGAGCGGCTGATGGGTGGATCGATCGCGATCCACTACGGAACAAAAGCCTAAGCGATGGAAAGCACGCTGCGCAGCGACGGGACGAATCTGCACGCTCTGGTCGAGAATTTTTTCCGCGCGACGTTTTCGACCGATAACCCAGTCATCACCGAAGCCGTTCGGCGGATGCTCGCTGCCGGCGGCAAGCGCTTGCGTCCGCGCATCACGTTGCTTTCAGCGGCCGCATGCGGCGGAGAGGCGGCCGAGCACGTTCATTTGGCAGCATACATGGAGTTGATCCACGTCGCCACGCTCATTCACGACGACGTCGTCGATCACGCGCAAACGCGACGCGGTGTCAATGCCACGGCCGTGGATTTCGGCAATCGCGTCTCAGTTCTGGCGGGCGATTACCTCTTCGCCTGGATTTTCAAGAACGTCACGGCCGGCTACCCGCATCCGGTTCCGCATATCCTCTCCGCGACGCTTGCCGATATCTGCGACGGCGAGGTACTCCAGCTACAAGCCCTCCACAACTTGGCTGTACGTCCAGATGAGTACATTGAGATCGCGCGCAAGAAGACCGCTTCGCTCTTCGCTGCGTCGGCGGCGTGCGGCGCCATCATGGGCGGCGGCCGACAAGAATGGATCGAAGCGCTGCGCACCTTCGGCGATCATTATGGTATTGCGTTTCAGATGAACGATGATTTGCTCGACATGACCGCCGACGAACGCTCGCTCGGCAAACCGGTCGGCCACGATTTGAGCGAGCGTAAGATGACGATTCCGTTAATCTTTGCAATCCAGGGCGGAAATCGGGCGTTCTACGATATGGTTGCGCGCTTTTATGCGGGATCCGATGACGGGGCGATCGCGGGCGTCGTGGCCGCCATCGCGCAGGAGGGCGGCCTCGAGCGGACGGCTGCTGAGATCGGCCGTTTCGCGCGGCGGGCGAAAGCCGCACTGGAGCCTTTACCGCGCGGTGCGGCGAAAGAAGAACTCGAGGGGCTCGCGGACGCGCTGGCCGCCTCATAAAGAAAGGAACCACGTCATGCTTCACCCCGTGCTTGCGTTCATCGACGCGCCGATCATCATCGGCATCCTCGTCGTTGGCGCATTGCTCTTTGGAGCGGACAAGCTACCCAAACTCGCCCGCAGCGCCGGGCAAGCGAAAAAAGAATTCATGATGGGCCAAATCGAGGCCGACGAGGCGACGGCACGCGCGCGCGAAGAGGCACGCCAACGCACTGACGCGCAGCGCAGCGATCCGATGCAAAACGTCGAAGCGGGCAGCATTTCCGGCGAAGCCGTTCCGCCGCCCACGCCCGGAAAGGGCACGCAAGCCTAACTCGCGCGGGATTTAAACGTGCAATTACGAGAACGGCTTGGATCGCGCAGCAATCCAAACGTCGCGGGTACGTCCCAACGGGACGAATCCAGCTGGGATCAAAAGGAGATGCCGTTCACGGAGCACCTGCGGGAGCTCCGTACGCGTCTGTTGATCTCGATTGCAAGCGTGGGCGCAATTGCGGTCGTGCTGTTTTGGCCGTCGCAGTTCGCCATCACGTGGATGCGGCAAGCCTACTTCCACGGGATCGAATTGCACGCATTCGGTCCGGCGGACGTCATTTTTACCGAATTCAAGTTTTCGCTGATCGGCGGCATCGTGCTCGGATTGCCGGTGCTGTTCTATCAAGCGTGGATGTTCGTCGTACCGGCAATTCATCCGCGAACGCGGCGCATGGTGTACAAGTTCATCCTGCCATCGATCGTTCTTGCCGCTCTCGGCCTGGCGTTTGCGCACTTCATCGTGATTCCGCGCGTGATCTCGGCACTGCTTGGAATCACCAGCGCCGTTGCGACGCCGACGTTCGGCGTCGCCGACACGTTGAATTTCGTCCTAATCCTACTCGCGCTCTTCGCACTCATCTTTCAGTTGCCGATCGTGCTGGTCGGACTCGCACGCCTGGGGATCGTCGATACGGCCTTTCTCGCCCGCTACCGGCGCCATGCTTTCTTCGCGTTCTTGGTGGCGGGCGGCATCGCCGCGCCCGACGGTAATCCGCTCACGATGGCGCTGCTCGCGGTACCGATGTACGTCTTGTACGAGGCCTCGATCTGGATCATCCGCATTCTCGAGCGATCGTGGTCCAGCGACTAGACAACTACTACGCCGACTTCGTTCGTACGTTCGGCAACGTGCTCTTCGCGGTCAGCCTCTTCGTCGTCTGGGGAATCCTTACGCTCATCGGCGTCATAGTCGATCAGGGGAAGGACCCATCCATCTATTTCGGGAGCTATCCCGCGCCGATTGCGCGCGCGATTTTGCGCCTGAGCTTCGACAACATCTATCACTCGCCGTGGTACATCGGCGTCATCGGGTTGATTTTGACCTCGCTGACCGTCTGCACGTTCAAACGCGTGATTCCGGCTCGCATGCCGCCGCTTCGTCCGGTGAAAATCGATAAGATTCCGCTGAATATGAGCCTCGAGGTCGCCGGAGACGAGCCCACGGTACGTGCGCGCGTCGAGGAGTTCTTCCGCAAACGCGGCTGGCAGATTCGCAAGCGCGAATTCAATGGTACGGAGTGGACGTTCGCCGATAAACACAACTGGGCGAGGCGCGGCGTGCTGGTTGCACACATCGGCTTCGTCATCATCGCGGCCGGTACGACGTTGTACTGGGCGCGCGGGTTTTCGGGCGATACTGCAGTTGTTACCGGCCAGTCCGTCCAGATCCCGGAAACCAAGGCAATCCTTCACCTCAACAACTTCGCCTACACGATTACGCCTGTTCTCACCAAGGGCGGAATGGTGTACCAGCCGACCGATTACGTCTCGCACGTCACCGTAACCGGAAACGACGGCGTTCCCAAGGCGATGACCGTTCGGGTCAATCACCCGATCGACGTCGATCACACGCTGTACTATCAGGCAACCTACGGTTTCGCGATGCGCTTCCACGTGACGCACGAGGGAAAGGACGTCCCCTCATTTTCGCAACGCGTCGTATTGGAAGGTGACAATTTCGACATTCCGGGCACCAGGCTGACGGTTACTTACGATCGTTTCGTGCCGACGGTCGACCGCGCGAGCGGTATGCCGTCGGCCGACCCGCGCGTAAACGATCCCGCAGTGATCCTCAGTGTTGCCGAAGGCGGAACGCCGAGCGGCACGGCGATCGTACCGCTGCACACGTGGGTCGATCTGGGCGGAGGCTGGCGCATCGTTCCGCAAAGCTATCTTCTGTATAGCGGATTTCAATATCGCTACGATCCGGGAATCCCGCTGGTCGGAATCGGCGCATTGGTGCTGGTTACGGGTCTGTTGATTTCCTTTTATTTCTTACCCGCGCGGCTCTACGCGCGGGTCGATCCCGCACCGAACGGACGGTGCACGGTGGGTGTAGCCGCGACGACGGTCAAGGGGTACGATATGTTCGAAACGCAGTTCCGGGGGCTGGTCTCGGAGCTGACTGCGGAGGCCACATGAACGGACACTTGCAAGCCGACGAATTACTGATGATCGTTGCGATCGCGTGTTATGTCTTCGGGGCGCTCGCATTGCTCGTCTACTTCTTTTCGCGCGAGGCGTGGCTGCGCAACCTCGGCGCGCCGCTCGCGATCGTGGGCTGCGTCGCGCAGTTCGCGCAACTGGTCGTGCGCTACGAGCTGACCGGCATTTGGCCGCTGCTCAACCTCTATGGGTCGCTCTCGCTTTTTGCCGCGATGTCCGTTGCGATCTTCATCGGCTTTGCCTGGCGTTACAAGCTCTGGTTCGCAGGCGGCTTCGTGCTTGCGCTCGCCGCAATCTCGCTGGCCTACGGCGTCACCTGGAACGAAGGCACGATGCCCGCGGTTCCATCGCTACAATCCTATTGGGCAAAGATCCACGTGCCGATCGTCGTCTCGTCGTACGCAGCGTTCCTGGTCGCGTTCGTGTTCTCGGTAATCTATTTGATCAAGTATTATGCGGAAGAACGCATCGCCGCCGCGTCTGGTGCGGTCGAGCTCGCGGGAACGGGAATGACGATGCAAGTTCGAGGCGATACGCCGGCACTAGAAGCGGCCGCAGCCGCCGGTAATCCACTCGCTGTTTGGCTGCAAACATTGCCGCCGCTCGCTCAGCTCGACGTAATCGTATATCGTGCCGTGGCAATCGGTCTTCCGCTCATTTCGATCGGGATCATCACCGGCGCCGCGTGGGCGAAAGAGGCATGGGGCGCGTACTGGCAGTGGGATCCCAAGGAGACGGCCGCCTTGTCCACGTGGATCGTCTACCTTGCGTACATGCACCTGCACACGCGTAACGCTTGGCGCGGCCTGCGCACGAACTGGATCAGCGTCGTAGGCTTCATGGTCGTCATCTTTACCTATCTGGGCGTTAACATCTGGATCAGCGGCCTGCACAGCTATAAAATGTAGCGCGCGCGTTTGCCCTCGCGTAGCGGCGAAGCACCTTGTCATCCCGAGCGCAGCGGCGAACTTGTCATCCCGAGCGCAGCGGCGACCTTTAGCGGCGAAGCACCTTGTCATCCCGAGCGCAGCGGCGAACTTGTCATCCCGAGCGCAGCGGCGACCTTGTCATCCCGAGCGTAGCGAACGAAGTGAGCGGAGTCGAGGGACCCCTTGTCATCCCGAGCGTAGCGGCGAAGCCGCGCAGTCGAGGGATCGAAACAAACTGGGCGTCACGTCACGTTCCTGCGGGCCGCGGCGTCCAGGGGGTGGAGGTTTTGCCCAACATGTTTACCTGGTTCGTAAAGCGCCGCCTCGATGAATTCCAACGCGATTGGAACTATGATCTCGACTATGCGCGTGAGATGCTCGACGCGGGCGGGATCGAAGCCGTCATGCCGATGTGGTCGCTCGAGAAGATCTCGGCTTATCGGCGCGATTGCCCACGCGACGCCTATCATGCTGCGCGGATCGTCGCGGCGCGCGCCGCAGATTGCGGTCCTTGTCTACAATTAAGCGTGCGCATGGCTGAACGCGAGGGTATGGCCGCGCAGATGATTACGGCGGTGCTCACTCACGATCGCGCCGCGATGACCGATGACGTCCGCCTCGCATACGATTTCGCGCGAGCGGTGCTGGCGCGGGACGGTTGGGATCAACCCGCACGCGAGCGTATCGTCGAGCGTTTCGGAAGGCGCGCGCTTATCGCACTTTCCTATGGCATCGCCCTGGCCGGCTTTTACCCCGCATTCAAATACGCGTACGGCGCCGCGCATGCGTGCCAGCGGATTGCCGTGGGCTCGAGCGAAGTCGCTCCGTTACCAGTATGACGCCGACTGAAGAGCTTTTCGAGCGCGAACGCGCGCCGCTCGTACGACATGCGTATCGAATGCTCGGTACGATGACCGACGCGGAAGACATCGTGCAGGACGCGTTCGTACGTTGGCATCGGGCCGATCGCTCCGACGTCCGGGATCCGCGCGCATTCTTGCGCACGTCGGTCACGCACCTTGCGCTCGATCGTCTGCGCGAACGCAAACGCTCGCGTGAAACGTACGTCGGCCCTTGGCTGCCCGAACCCATCGTCGTCGACGAAGCGGCGACGCCGGAGCATATCGTCTCGGTCACGGAGGACATTTCGTTCGCGTTTCTCCTGGCACTGGAGCGGCTTTCTCCGCTCGAACGCGCCGCGTTCTTGCTGCACGATGCGCTCGAGGTTCCGTTTGCGGAGATCGCGCAAACGCTCGCACGCAGCGAAGAAAGCGTGCGGCGCCTGGCGTCGCGCGCGCGACGCGCAATTCAGGAGAGCAACCCGCGACGAATCGCGCCTGCGGCCGATGCGGATTCCTTGCGCGCGCGGTTCACGCGGGCAATTCTCGACGGGGACGTTGCGCAAGTCCAAGCGATGCTCACCGATGACGTTCGTCTGCTCAGTGACGGCGGCGGCAAGAAAGTCGCTGCACTCAATCCGATCGACGGACCCGATCGCGTCAGCCGCTTCCTGGTCGGCGTGGCGCAAAAAGTTCGGGAGGAGATTAGAGAGATGCGTTCAGTGACGATCAACGGTTTACCCGGTTTCCTGATGCTCGGCGAAGGCGGGCTGGACGGTGTCTGGGTGCTGGAGCCGCGTGACGGAAAGGTCGCCGCGGTCTACGTTTCACGAAATCCAGACAAGCTGGCAGCGGTCGCGCAGGTAACGGGACTGCCGATCTGTTGACTTTCCCGATAGCACCGGCGTAGAGGGCGGCCTTACAATCCATGGGAATTGGGCTAGCGGACCCGCACCCAAAACCAGCTTCCGGAGAGTGAACGTGTCCAAGAATACCGCCGGCGCCACTGCCTCAGAAGGGGCGCAGCGTAAGATTTTCAGCGCCTACGATGACCCCGGGACCCCGGAGGAAATGAGCCGGCGCAGCTTCATGGCCGGCGCTACCCTAGCGATCGGCGGTATCGTAACTCTGGTTCTCGCCGTGCCGATCGTCGGTTCGCTCATACCGGAGAGCGGGGGCAGCAAGGGAACGTGGGCACCGCTGAGCGCCGACGAGTTCAAGTCGCTCCAAGAAGCGACGAAAAAGCCCGTAAAACTGCAGTTTACGCTGAAATCGAAGGACGCGTATCTGCCCGAGCAGGCCGCCGGCGAGTACGTGTGGGGCATCAAGGTCCCAAATGCTGCAAAATTTCTCTCTGCCCGCACCGATTTTGGTGGAGCGACGACGCTTCCGTACGCCGACGGCACGTACGAGATCGTCAACCTGAATTTCGTGATCCTCAGCCCAATCTGCCCCCACCTCGGCTGCCGTCCGGCGTGGAACGACGGCGCAAATAGATTCCAGTGTCCGTGTCATGGTTCTCAGTTCAGTCTGGACGGCGAACACCTCGCCGGGCCGGCACCGCGAGGAATGGATCCGCTGCCGTTCCGCGAGCAAAGTGGCGTCGCTTCGATCATGTGGATCCGCTATCAACCGTCGATCCCCAATCGGGTGATCATCTCGTATCAATCGTAAGGAAGGACTCGCATAGCGATGATCAACTGGATTGAGTCGCGTACCGGCTTCGTCTCGATGACCAAAAACTTCCTCACGGAAGATGTCCCGGGCGGCGCAAGCTATTGGTACGTGTTCGGCAGCGCGACCCTCTTTGCGATGATCCTGCAGATCACGACCGGCATTTTCCTCACGTTCTTTTATGCTCCGTCCGCAGCGACCGCGTGGGAATCGACGCGCGCGATGTATCTGAACCCCTACACGCACTTCCTGCTCTCGCTGCACTACTGGGGCGCGTCGGCGATGATTGCGCTGGTCTTCCTGCACCTCTTGCAAGTTCTGATCTGGGGTGCCTACAAATCGCCGCGCGAGCTGCAGTGGATCGTCGGCGTACTGCTGCTGCTCGTTACACTCGTGCTCGGTTTGACGGGCTATCTGCTGCCCTGGGACATGGACGCATACTTCGCCTCGCAGGTCTCGCTGAACATCACCGGTTTGCCTCCCGGCGGCAGCATCATTCAATCCATCGCGCAAGGCGGCACGACGATGGGCACCAACACGATCAATCGCTTCTTCGGCCTCCACGTTTGGCTGATGCCGGCGGTGCTCGTGCTGCTGGTCGGCGCGCATCTTACGATCTTCCGCCATAACGGGCCCGCCGGTCCGGTCGTCGACGATCCGCGCAAGCTGCGGCCGGGACGCTTCTGGCCCGATCAAATGTTCATGGACGGCGCTGCATCGTTTTTCGTGTTCATCATTATCGTCGCGCTGGCCGCGATCGTTCCGCCGTTCCTGGATCAGAAAGCCGATCCGACCAACGGCCTATTCGTGCCGTATCCGGCGTGGTATTTCTTATCCCTCTTCGGCCTGCTCAATCTCGTTCCGATCTTTATGGGTAACGGTCCGTTCCCGGAGCTGCTCGCGGCGATTATCGTTCCGACTGTCGGATTGATCGTGGTATTGATTCTTCCGTGGCTCGACCGTAGCACGACGCGTGCGTTCGGTTCGCGCGGCGCGATCTTGTGGCCGGCATTCGCCATTGTCATCGCAATCATCGGACTCTCGATTTACGCGCAAATCGGCATCCAAGCCAAACAAGCAGCGGCTCCGCCGTCGGAGAGTGAGGCGCAAATTCTCGCTGCTCCCGCCGCAGCGGCGACCACCACGGCGACGACTACCGGCGGCGCCGCAACTGCCGGTGCGAATGGCGCGCAGGTCTTTGCGCAAAACTGCACGACCTGTCACGGCGCAAACGGACAGGGCCAGCCGGGCGTCGCTCCGCCGCTCGCCGGCAATCCGTTCGTCACCGGAAATGCGAAAGCCGTGATCGGCGTCGTCGAGAACGGCTTGCACGGACAAACCATCATGGGCCAAAGCTACGGCGCGCAAATGCCGGCCTGGAAAGGCACGCTTTCAAAACCCGATATCGCTGCAGTCATTACGTACATCCGCGGGTCGCTCGGCAGCAACAAAGCCTCGCCCGTCAAAACATCGGATATTCCGTAATCATACGCTGCACGCGGCGCCGTGGATCAAAAACAGAGCGCCCGTAACGCGCGAAGCGACGAACGTGCGCGTGCGGCCGTAGGTCGGGTCGAATGCAGGACGCTTGAGCGGGGCGACGAGCCACACCCGGCGGTGCGTGCAGATCACGCTGCGCGGTTCCACGCCTTCGTCGCTGATTGCTGCACCTGGAGGGGCCAGTGCGTAGACGTGCGGCCGGGTGTAGAACACGAGCGCGTTCGCGCCGCGGAAGCTCTGAATCGCAACCACATCGCCGCTGAGGCGTTCGGACTGAATGATTGCCGCCAGTTGCGGAACCGGTTTGAATTGCTCGGTATGCGGCAGCGCTTCGGTTGCAAGGATGTCGACCGCGATCAGCATCGCCGCGCCCAAAACGTATGGCGCCGCGGCGATCGTCGAACGCCGCGCGAGCATGATCGCCGTTACGACCGATCCGACGCCGATCGCTACGCCCATTTGAACCAGATCCGGCGTTACCGCAAGTGCCGAGTTGCTTAATTTGTTGTCGCGCACGAAGAGTGCAATGGCAATTGCGCACAAGCCGATGCAGATCGGTACGCTTGCGGCGGAGATGACGACCGAGCGGCTTCCGCCCTTTTTGACGACCGCGTCAAAATAGAGCGCGACCACGAGCGCGAGCGCCGGGCACTCCAAGGCGATATAGTTCGGCAGTTTCGTGCGTGCAAAGCTAAAAAATAGGAGCGGCAACACGATCCAGGTGAACGCGAGCCGCCACAATCGCGCGAGGTTGGGCGGTGTGGCGTTCGCGCGAAGCGCCCGCACGCCATACCCCACGCCCACCGGGAGAAACGCGATCCACGGAAAGAATCCCAAAATCAACACGGGCACGTAGTACCACACCGGCCCGGACTGATTTTCGATGACACCGGTGTAGCGGCCGATGGTGTAGTGTCCGATCATCTGCGCGAATGCATCGCTGCCGGCTCGAACGGCGATCCCAATCATCCAAGGTGCGACGACGGCTACAAATGCCAGCAGGCCGGCGATCCAGGCACGCATCGAGGGAAACCGCTGCGCTTCGTGTCTTACGTTCCAAAACGCGTACGGCACGATGACCAGCAGCGCTGCGGCCGGTGCCACCGGCCCCTTGGCGAGAAACCCGAATCCAGCCGCAATCCAGCCGTAGATAAAGTAACGATCGCGTCCGGATTCCAAACCGCGAAACCACCAAAACACCGTAAGCGCCACCGCCATGTCGAGCAGCGCATCCATGATCGCCAGCCGTCCGATCACGGCTTGCATCAAACAGCTGGAAAGAATTGCGCTCGCGTAGATACCGATGCGCGTGCCGGCCTGACGGGCAACTGCGTAGCCCGTCATTGCACCCATCATGATCGTAGCGATCGCCGAAGGCAGGCGCAACGCAAATGAGGTGATCCCAAACGCCCGCGCGAAGGCAGCGGCGATCCAAAAATAGAGCGGCGGCTGGACGAACCAGGCATCGCCGTTGAGGTGCATGACAATCCAATCGTGGGTCATCAAGATCTCGCGGGCTACCTCGCCGTAGGCGGTCTCGCTGTTGTCCCACAAGGTACCCACACCCAGACCGGGCAGCGTGATCAGCGCCGCGATGAGTGCGCCGACAAAGGCCGCACGCGCCGGTCTCTCCATATCGACGGACGGTGTTTGGCGCCCCGGTGCGGAAGTCATCCGTTATTCATGCTTTCAATTGCCTTACGCGCCGACGGTCGTCGCGCGCTGATCGTCGGCGGCGGGAACGTCGGCGCGCGCAAAGCGCAGGCATTGCTTGACGCCGGCTTGGCCCTTACGGTTGTCGCGCCGCACATCGATGCGAAGTTTCGCACGCTGCTCGATCGTTGCGATGCAGTCGTTCGCGAGCGTGAATACGAGCGCGGCGACCTCGACGGTATCGACCTGGTTATCGCCGCAACCGATCGTCCCGAGGTCAACGAGCGCGTCGTTGAAGACGCCCGTGCCGCGCGGGTCTTGGTTTGCGATGCCGCACAGCCCGAGCGCGGTGATTTCACGATGCATTCCACGATTCACGTCGGCGATCTTACGTTCACGGTTGACTCGGGCGGCGGCTCGCCGGCCTTCACCAAACGCATCGCGCGCGAATTGCGGGAGCGTTTTGGTCCGGACTACGGTGCAGCCGCGCGAACGCTGACGCGGATGCGCACGTACGTGCGCACGGTCATCGACAAACCGCGTCGCGGTCCGGTTCTGCGCGAGCTTGCGGAACTTCCGGTCGATGAACTCGCCCGCATGAATGCGGTCGAGGCGGAGCACGCCGCCGAAGAAGCCATTGAACGCCACCGCGAGCCCGAGCCGCAATCGCAAGCGCCAAGAATCACGAGCGCCACCTGCGCATCGCGCGGCAGTGCGCTGGCGATGACGCAAACGCGCATGGTCGCCGCGAAACTCGCCGAGCGCGGCATCGCAACAACGATCCTCACCGTCACGACATCGGGCGATCGGATGCAGGATCGCCGGGTGAGCGAGCTCGGCGAGGTCAACGTGTGGGTGAAGGAGCTCGAGCTTGCGCTTGTCGACGGACGCGCGGAGTATGCCGTGCATTCATGCAAGGACCTGCCCGGAACGCTCGCCGACGGCATGCGGCTGGCCGCCATTTCGGAGCGCGAGGACCCGCGCGATGCGTTTTGCAGCGAGCGCTACGAATGCCTCGATGACCTGCCGCGCGGAGCGGTCGTCGGCACGTCGAGCATGCGCCGCCACGCGCAGTTGCATGCGCTGCGCACCGATTTGCGCTACCAAACGCTACGCGGGAACATCGACACGCGCTTACGCAAGTTGCGAAAGGGTGAATACGACGCGATCGTGCTGGCAATGGCCGGATTGAAGCGGCTCGGCGTGCGAGCTACGCACACGCTGCCGTTCGATCCTCGCGCGATCGTGCCCGCGGTCGGACAGGGCGCGCTCGCGATCGAAACGCTTGCGACGAGCGAGGAGCTCGCCGCCGAGCTGGCAGCGGCCGTCAATCACCCACCGTCGCAATGGTGCATCGAAGCCGAGCGTGCCGTGCTGCGAGTACTGCGAGCGGGATGCAGCGCGCCGCTGGGCGTTCACGCCGGCTTGGACGGTACCCATATGACGATCGAAGCCGCATTCGCAACACCCGGTGGAACGATGCTGCGCGAACGCCGGGCGGAAAAGGTCGATTCGCTGCAGGCGGCGATTGCGTTGGGCGAAGCCCTCGGAGCCGCCCTTGCCGCCGAGCGCGACCGCCGCCAACAATATCTCGTCGTCGTAGCCCGTTCCCAGAGCCGGCCCAGCCGAATCGCGGCCGAGTTGCGCATTCGCGGCGCCGAAGTGGTGGAACTGCGCGACGGAGAAGGCGGCGCACCACAGATGAGTTCCGTGCCCTACATGCTTCTCTTCCCGTCCAGCGGCTCGGTCGCCGCTGCGAGACGCTATCTCGATTGGTTGCGCGATCAGAACGCGCATCCACTCGTTGCGGCGATGGGTCCGAAGTCGGGAGAGGCTGCAAGCGCCGCCGGTTTTGCACCGGACATCATTTCGGAGCAAGCGTCGATCGAAGCGTTCGTGGCTGCGGTTTCACAGCGATTGGACGGCAGATGAACGTCCGTCCGCGGCGACTGCGTCGCACACCGGTCGTGCGCTCTCTGGTGCGCGAACATCAGGTACGCTTGGACGCGCTGGTGATGCCGATGTTCGTCGCGGCGCTGGATCGCGATGCAGGGCCGATCTCGTCCATGCCCGGAATCAGCCGCTTGGGGCTCGATCAGGCGGTCGCGGAAGCGCGCGCGCTTTACGAGCTCGGAATACGCAGCATCCTGCTCTTCGGAATTCCCGCATACAAGGACGCCGTCGCTTCGAGCAACTTCGATCCGGGCGGCGTGGTACAATGCACGATCGCGGCGATCAAAGCGTCGGTTCCCGAACTGTACGTAATCGCCGATCTGTGCAACTGCGAATACACCGACCACGGGCATTGCGGAATTCTCGACGAGTTCGGGGACGTCGACAACGACGCGACCGTCGCACTGCTGGTGCGAACGGCACTCACCTACGCCCAAGCCGGAGTCGACGTCATCGCTCCCTCAGACATGATGGACGGCCGTGTGGAAGCGCTGCGCAGCGCTCTCGACGCGCATGGACACACCAAGGTCTCGATCATGGCGTACAGCGCGAAATATGCGTCGGCGTTCTACGGTCCGTTCCGCGAAGCCGCAGGCTCGGCTCCGCAGTTCGGCGACCGGCGCAGCTATCAGATGGATCCCCCCAACGCACGCGAAGCGATGCGTGAGATCGCACTCGACATCGAGGAAGGCGCCGACGTTGTGATGGTCAAGCCCGCACTGCCGTATCTCGACATCGTGCGAATGGCGCGAGACTCGTTCGACGTACCGATCGCCGTGTACAACGTGAGCGGCGAATATTCGATGGTCCTTGCGGCCATCGAGCGTGGTTGGCTCGAACGGGATCGCACGATCGACGAACTCTTGGTCTCATTCGTCCGCGCGGGGGCCGATATCATCATCACGTACTTTGCAAAGGAGTATGCACAGCGTGCAGCCGCACGAACCGCACCGCCGGCGTGACGTGACGATCATCATTCTCGCGGGCGGCCGCGCCACGCGCTTCGCCGGGAAGCTCGAGACCGAGATCGGCGGCGAGCCGATGCTGGCGCGTGTGTATCGGCATTTTCGCGACATCGGGCCGACGTTGATCGCCGGACGCGACACATTTTCGCAGCATCTCGATGCGATGCTCGATTGTCCGATCGTGATCGACCGCTGGCCCGATCGCGGTCCGCTTGGCGGCTTGCTGAGCGCCGCGCTTGAAACTAATGCTGAGCGCGTGTTCGCCGTTGCCGGCGATGCACCGCTGGTCTCGCCGGGTGTGCTCGACGCGCTGCTCGATCGCTGGCAAGACGGCGACGAAGCTGCCGTTCCCGAACACGACGGCCGTCTCGAACCGCTTGCCGGGCTCTACGATCGCATCGCGCTCACGCGCGAAGCCTGGGAATGTTTGCGCGGCGCCCACCCTTCGATGCATGCATTGCTCTCACGATTGAAGATGCGGCGCGTTCTCCTACCCGCGGTATACTTCACCAACGTCAACACCGCGGAAGACCTCACGCAAATTCCGGGGGTGTCGTGAACTTCGAGCGTTCGATCTCCGCGTTTGCGCGCGCGAAGAACGTGATCGCCGGCGGCGTCAATTCGTCGGTTCGCGCGTTCCGAGCGGTCGGCGGAACGCCGGTCTTCATGAAGAGCGGATCCGGAGCGACGATTTGCGACATCGACGGGCACGAATATGTGGATTACGTGCTTTCCTGGGGCCCGCTCATCCTCGGACACGCGCACCCCGCCGTGGTCAAAGCCGTGCAGAGCGCCATGGCGCGCGGCAGCTCGTTCGGCGCGCCCACCGAAGCAGAAAGCGAACTCGGCGAATTGATTTGCGCGATGGTTCCGAGTATCGAGCGCGTACGCTTCACCTCGAGCGGAGTCGAAGCGACGATGAGCGCGATCCGGCTTGCGCGAGGGTTTACCCATCGCGAGAAGATCGTGAAATTCGCCGGATGCTATCACGGCGCCGCCGACGGGTTTCTGATCTCTGCGGGATCGAGCGCGCTCACGCTCGGCGTGCCGAGTTCGCCCGGCGTGCCTAAGAGCACGGCCTCCGATACAATCGTCGTGCCGTACAACGACCCGGGCGCGCTCGCCAAAGTCTTGGATGAATCGAAGGGACAAGTCGCGGGCGTCATCATCGAGCCGTATATCGGCAACACCGGGCTCGTGCTTGCGCGGCAAGGGTATCTCGAACGCGTTCGCGAGTTGTGTACGCAGCACAAAGCGGTGCTGATCTTCGACGAAGTGATGACGGGATTTCGCGTTAGCCGCGGCGGCGTCCAGGAGCGCACCGGCATCAAGCCCGATCTGACCACGCTTGGCAAAGTGATCGGAGGTGGATTGCCGGTCGGCGCGTTCGGCGGGCGTTCCGAGATCATGTCGTATCTCAGCCCTGAGGGCCCCGTCTTTCACGCCGGCACGCTCTCGGGCAATCCGCTTGCCATGACCGCCGGCATCGCCACGCTAAAGATCTTGCGCGACGACGTAACGCTCTACGATCGCTTGGAAGTGCTGACAAAGCTCCTAACCGACGGACTTCACGAGGTCTTTGCCAAGCATGGCGTGCCCCATCAAACCGCCTACGCCGGGTCCATGTTCGGCCTTTTCTTCGCGGCCGAGCCCGTGGTCGATTTGGAAAGCGCGATGAAGTCAGACACGGGCCTCTACGCGAAGTACTTCCATGCCATGCTGGATCGCGGCATCTATCTCGCGCCTTCGCAATTTGAGGCCGGCTTCGTTTCGAGCGCCCACACCACGCGCGACGTCGAGCTTACCCTGGCTGCCGCCGACGCCAGCCTAGCCGAAATTCGCACGGCGGTCCCATGATCGATCCGGCCATCCCTCGCTTGTACGCCTACCACCGGGCACTGCGCGAAGCGGCGGCTGCAGGGAAAATCACGATCACCTCGCATGGGCTGGCCGCGCTGCTCGGCCACTCGATCACGAGCACCCAGATCCGCAAGGATCTCTCTTCGCTGGGACCGCTGGGACGGCGCGGCCAGGGCTATGCGATCAATCCACTAGTGGAGCAACTGGCATGGGTCCTAGGATTGGAGCATGAGTGGCGGATCGCGATCGCCGGCTTCGGCTATCTGGGCCACGCCCTTGCAACCTTCATCACCTCGCGCGAGTCACGATTTCGCATCACGGCGATCTTCGACCGCGCGCCGGCGGTGATCGGAACGGACTGGCAAGGAGTTACCGTCGCGGATATCGGCTCTATGGAAAAAGACATTGCGCGTGCAGACTGCAACATCGGCGTCATCGCCGTCCCGGCTCCGGCTGCACGAGCGATTGCGCAGCGCATGGCTTCCGCCGGCATCCGCGCAATCTTGAATTTCGCGCCCACGTCGCTGCACTTACGTGCACCGGTGCTGGTGCGCAACATCGATGTTGCCGGTGAGCTCTCGGTGCTCACGCATTGGCTGTGTGCGGCCGACGCCGTGCAGGCGCAGGTGCAAGCCTAATGCCGCTGGTGTGTCTTGGTCTCTCGCATCACACCGCGCCACTAGAAGTGCGCGAACGCCATGCCTTTCCGCCCTCGCGAGTCGTCGAATCATTGGTTGCGCTGCGCGACTATCCCTCGATCAAAGAAGCGGTCATGCTTCAGACGTGCGGGCGGCTCGAAATCTACGCCGAGCTCGACGATTACGAAATCGGCGTCGCACAAATGCGCGCATTCCTCGGGAATTTTGGGCATGGCCTAGCCAAAGAGCGATACGATCTCGATTCGTACCTGTACACGTTGCTCGGTCGGCAGGCGATCGAGCATCTCTTCCGCGTATCGACGGGCCTGGACTCGATGCTGATCGGCGAGGCGGAGATCCTCGGCCAGGTCAAAGACGCCTACATTGCGGCTCAGGCAGCGAAGTCGCTCGGGAAATCGCTGCATCGGCTTTTCCGCGAAGCGCTCAATGCCGGAAAGCATGCGCGCTCGCAAACGCATATCGGCGACGAATCGGCTTCGATTGCGACGGCAGCAATCGAAACGGCAAAAGCGCGTATCGGCGCGCTCGACGGCAAATCCGTGGTGGTCATCGGCGCCGGCAAGATGGGTCGCACGGCGGTGCGCCGGCTGCGCCAAGAAGGCGCCGAGCATCTGATCGTCACCAATCGCACGATTTCTCGCGCGCAGGAATTGATCGCCGAAGTCGGCTTCGGAGAAGCCGTCGAGATGCCGGGCTTGATCGATGCGCTCGCTGCCGCCGACGTCGTCGTCACCTCGACCGGCGCATCGCATTTTGTGTTGACGCACGACCACGTTACTCGCGCGATGGAACGGCGGCCCGATCGGCCGCTCTGCATCATCGACATCGCCGTTCCGCGCGATACGCAGCCGAGCGCGGCAGAAATCGCCAACGTCACGCTTCTCGACATCGATGCACTCAAGGACGTCGTCGACCAAAAACTCGACGTGCGACGCGAAGCGATTCCACAGGTCGAAGAGATCATCGAAGAGTTCATCGCACGCTTTGGAGCTTGGTATCAATCGAGGCTGGCCGTGCCGGTCATTGCCTCGCTGACGCAAAAGGCCGAATCGATTCGCATGACCGAACTCGCGCGACTCTTCTCACGCTGTCAAGATTTGAGCGAACGCGAAAAGATGTTGGTTACGGGCATGTCGATGACGGTCGTTTCGAAGTTGTTGCATTCCGTCGTCGTGAAGATTCGCGAAAAAGCCACGAGCAATCACGCCGAGGCGCTTTCGCAAGCGCGCATGCTCGACGAACTTTTCGAACTCAATCTAGCCGATCGCATCGCAGAACTGCTGCCGCCCATTCCAATCACCGACGTCGATGAGTAGCGGCCGAGTCGTCCTGGTCGGCGCGGGACCGGGCGACCCAGGGCTGCTCACGCTTCGCGCCGCACAGGTTCTCGCGCACGCCGACGTCCTGCTTTACGATGCGCTCGCGAGCGATCCGATCGTCGCTCTTGCGCCACCTTCCTGCGAGAGAATTTACGTCGGCAAACGCGCCGGCGATCACGCCATGCCGCAGGAAGAGATCGAAGCGTTGATGGTCGAGCGCGCGCGCAAAGGAAATGTCGTCGTGCGGCTCAAGGGCGGGGATCCATACGTTTTCGGTCGCGGCGGCGAAGAGGCGATGGCGTTGCACGAAGCAGCGATTCCGTTCGAAATCGTGCCCGGCGTTAGTTCGGCAATCGCAGCGCCCGCCTATGCCGGTATTCCGGTAACGCATCGCGATTTCAATGCCGCGTTTACCGTCGCAACCGGCCACGAAGATCCGACTCTTCGGCCGGCTTGGGGCGAGGGGCGACTGGATTGGAGCAAACTCGCGGATCCGGATCGCACGCTGGTGCTCTTGATGGCGATGGGCAATCTGGCCGGCATTTGCGAACGCCTGGCCGAGCATGGTCTGCGTCCCGACACGCCGGTTGCGGTGATCCAAGACGGCACTCGTCCGACGCAGCGAACCGTCACAGGAACGCTCGCGACGATCGCCGGCGAGGCCGAGCGCGCGGGTCTGGAAGCGCCCGCGATCGTCGTCGTCGGGCGCGCGGTCTCCCTGCGCGAGCGGCTGCGCTGGTACGATCGCATGCCGCTATTCGGCAAGCGCGTGCTGATCACGCGGCCCGCCCGCCAAGCGGCGGACTTCGCACGCGTGCTATTTGCGCGGGGCGTCGAACCGATTCTCGCGTCGACGATCGCGATCGCTCCACCGGACGATCCCGTTCCGGCGCACCGCGCGATCGACGCGCTGGCGGCGTATCGCTGGCTGGTTTTCACATCGCAAAACGGCGTGGACGCATTTTTCGAGCGGCTGGCCGCCCTGGATTGCGACGCGCGGTACCTTGGCGGCACGAAAGTTGCTGCCATCGGCGCGAAGACGGCGCAGCGTCTGCGCGAACGGGGCATTCGACCCGAGGTCGTACCGCAAGCGTTCGTCGGAGAGGAAATCGCGCGCGCGTTGGTCGAGGGTTCGCGCGAGGGCGATCGTATGCTGATCTATCGTGCACAAGAGGCGCGCGACGTGCTGCCGCAAATGCTCGAGGACGCAAATCGCAAGCCGCACGTCGTGGCCGCTTACAAGACGGTTTTCCAGACCGATCCCCAATTCGCGCAAAAGGTCGCGTATGCCGACGTCCTCACGTTCACGAGCTCGAGCACGGTCCGCGGATTTTCCGTTGCGTTCGAAGGCGATGCCGCCGCGAGCGAAGCGGCGCGCGGCAAGCTGGTGGCGTGCATCGGACCGATCGCGGCGCAAACCGCCGCAGAGATCGGGTTGAAGGTGGACGTGACAGCGGACGTCTTTACGACTGACGGTCTGCTGGACGCACTCGAAGCGCACTTTGCGCGGCGCGCCTGATGCATCCGGCGATCGCCGCGCTCGCCGCTGCGATCGTTGCATTCGTCGCCGTACGATCACACGCGCTCACGACGGGCGGCGCAATCGCGGCATTCATTGTCGGCACGATCGTCTTCGGTATCGGCGGCTGGACGTGCGCGCTCGTGCTGTTTGCTTTTTTCGTTCCGTCGGTGCTGCTTTCGCGCGTCGGGCGTATGCAAAAACTCGCGTTGGTCGACATCGGCAAGCAGGGTGCGCGCGACGCGATGCAAGTGCTTGCCAACGGCGGCATTGCCGCTGTTGCGATGCTATTGGTGCCGCAGTTCGGCCCCGCCGCGCTCGCCGCGTTCGCTGGTGCGTTTGCGGCAAGCGCAGCCGACACGTGGTCAACGGAGATCGGTACGCTCGCGAATAGAGCGCCGCGTTCCATTCTCACGCTACGCCCGCTGGCAACCGGGATCTCGGGAGGCGTCACGTGGCAGGGATCGCTCGCGCAAGCCGGCGGTGCGGCCGTTGTCGCAGCCGTCGCTGCGCTCACGCACGTCGCACCATTCCTTGCCGTGCTCGTTGCCGGCGTCGCGGGTTCGATCGTGGATTCCTTGCTCGGTGCCAGCCTGCAAACGTTGCGCTATTGCCCGCAGTGCGCGCGCGAGTGCGAAACGAATCCACACGTCTGCGGCACGCCGACAACCTTGCGCCGTGGTCTTCGCTGGATCGGCAACGACGCGGTCAATTTCGCTGCATCGTTATGCGGCGCGCTGGCCGCGGCGGTGCTCAGCGTTCACCAGGGATGACTATTCGTGTCGATCATCCGTGCGGGCTTGCCCGGTGCGCCACAGCGCCCTCCGTCACGGCCGAGCGGTGCAGTCCGCTGTACAATAGAAGAAGGTTTCTCGAGGGGAGCATGGGCCACGCCATCGCAGGTAACCGTCTGCTCTATCGAGCGCTGCTGGCATCGCTCGCGATTCATCTCGTGCTGATCACGTTCATTCCGCCGTTCGTGCAGCTCTCCGGCACGCAAAGCGTCGAAACGCTCTCGTTTGTGAAGCTCGTTCAGGTACAAATCCGCACGCCGCAGCCGCCACCCCACGAATTGCCCGCCACCGCACCGGTGCGGGCTCCCGTCGCTCGCGTCAGCCACGTGCGCCGGGCGACATCTGCAATTCACACGATCAGCCGCACGCTGCTGCACGCCTCGCCCCAGCCTCAGCACGCACCGCTCGTCGCCGCGGCGCAACCCGGTGGATCGACGCTTTCACAAGGCTCGGGGACCGTCACCACGCCGTCGGCAACGCCCGACCAAACCAACGTCGGTCAGCCCAGCCGTCAGGCCGTCGGCGGATACATGCCGCTGGGCGCCGACGAACCCACGCCGGTGCTCGACCCCAACGTACGCAAGGCATTGCTGGGGCTTGGCGTGCACGTGACGCTTACCGTCACCGTCGACAGCACCGGACGCACTGAGGACGTCGCGTTCGAACCACCGCTCGACCAGAACGTCGAGCAGCAGATTCGCTCGATGCTCGCTTCCGCGTCGTGGGATCCGGCGGTTTGCGGCGGCGGAGTTACGTGTGAGGGTCAGGCGACGATCAAACTCTAACGATCGAGGCGCGAGCGTTCACCGCGCGCGCAGCAATCAAGGTTCCGCGGTCGCGCGCGACCACGTCGAATCCCGGATCGCGTAGCCCTGCCGCTCCCGGCGGCGTCGCGTCGACGAACAGCAGCGCGGCGCCATCGACGGCACGCATGATACGCCGCGCAAAGCGCAACTCGCGAATATACGCGGCACGCTCGGTCGAAAACTGGGTTGCAATCAAATGCATGCGCACGCCATCGGCCGCACCGTCGATTTCCAAGAATCCCCGGCGGTCGAACGGCCGCAGCGGCGGGCCGGGAAGATACCGTGCGCTCACGTGAGCGGCGAGGAACGCCGTAGTCCACAGTAGCGCTTGTCCTCCGCGATATGCCCAAAGGCGATCGAACCGCGTAGCGAGTGCGAGCGCATCGCCTTCGTCGATGCCGTGAAGACACACGACTGCTTCATCGCCCGCGGCGATGACCTGGGCTGCCGCACGCGCTGCTCCCGGAGCGCGCAAGTCTCCGGCGATGCTGAGAATCTCGATGCGCGCTAGAGAATCGATTTGCCCAGACCCGAGCATATCAGCCCCACGGCGAGCGCCGCCGTCTGATTGCGCGTGTCGAGAATCGGGTTGATCTCCACCATTTCGATCGATTGCAATTGCCCGGATTCGTAGAGCATCTCCATCGCTAGGTGTGCCTCGCGAAAACTCAGGCCGCCCTTGACCGGCGTTCCCGTTCCCGGTGCTTCACTCGGATCGATACCGTCCATGTCGAACGAAACGTGAATCGGCCGTCCACCGGCACCGGCGATCTTTAACGCTTCTTCCATCACGCGCGTCATGCCGAGCTTATCGACGTCGGTCATGGAAAACGCGCGCACGCGTGATTTTCGCAGAAGGTGCTTCTCATTCTCGTCCACGTCGCGCAGACCAATCTGCACCGTCGTTTCCGCAAGCGCGCAGCCGTGCTCGAGAGCAAACCAAAGCGGCATGCCGTGAACGTTTCCGCTGGGCGAGCTTTCAGGATTGTTGATGTCGGAATGCGCGTCGATCCAAACCAAGCCCGGCGGTGCGCCGCGCGCGCGGTTCAGTCCGCGCAGCGTTCCCATGGCGATCGAGTGATCGCCACCGAGCACAATCGGCAACCCGCCGCTGCGCACGCTTTCCTCGACCAAACGCGCAAGGTCCTCGCAGACCTGCTCGATCACGTTCAGATACTTTGCGGACGCATCGGTCTGCTCGACCGACTCGCGAATCGGCACCGGCAGGTTGCCGTGGTCGAGGACTTCGGGTATGCCGAGATCGCGCAGCCGGTCGTAGAGTTTTGCATAACGGATCGCCGACGGACCCATGTCGACGCCGCGACGGCTCGCGCCCAAATCCATCGGCACGCCGAACACGTCCACGCGTGCCGTACGCGACGCCCGCGGCGGATCGCGCCGCATATCCCTAGCCTGCATGATGCCAGCGTTTCGGTACGGAGGCTTGCGCTTCCCGGAGTCGTAGTTCAGCCGCAATGAGGCACAGAGCGCTCGTCGCGCTCCTCGCAGCCGCGTGCGCGTTTGCGCTCGCCGGGTGCGGACGGCACCGTGGACCGCAGCCGGGGCAGCTGACGCTGGGAATGGTCACCGACGTCGGCGGACTCGGCGATCGTTCGTTCAACGACTCGGCCTACCGCGGTCTCTTGCGCGCGCGTCGGAATCTCGGCGCGTACATCCAGGTCCTGCAGTCGCGTTCGGCCGCCGACTATCAGCCCAATCTGATCGCGCTCACGAACCTGCATTTCAGCATGGTGTACGCGATCGGATTCTTGATGAGCCTCGATCTCGATCAAGTCGCCAAGCAAAACCCCAAAGCGCATTACGCAATCGTCGATGCCGTCGTCGACGATCCAAACGTCGTTTCGATCACGTTTCGCGAGCAAGACGGTTCGTTCTTAGCCGGTGCGCTCGCCGCGATGGTCAGCAAAACGCATCACATCGCCTTTCTCGGTGGACAAGACATACCGCTGCTGCGCAAATTCGAAGCCGGGTACACGGCAGGTGCGCGTGAAGTCGATCCGTCGATTCAGGTCGACGTAAAATATGTCGGAAACTTCGACGACGTAGCGGCCGGACAAGAACTGGCGGACGTGCTCTACAACTCCGGCGTCGACATCATCTACGCGGCCGCCGGAAAAGCGGGCCTCGGTGCCATCGATGCGGTCAAGTCGCGCGCAGGCGATTACGCGATCGGCGTCGATTCCGATCAAGATGGGCTCGCGCCGGGCAAAGTGCTCACGTCGATGGTAAAGAGGGTCGACGTTGCAGTGTACGACGTCGCGCAATCGCTGCGCTCCGGCAAGCCGATGCGCGGTCACGTTGTATTCGGCTTGAAGGACGGCGCGATTGGGCTCACGGATTTTCGCTACACGCGCAACGACATCGGCAACGCGAATCTAGCCCGGCTGCAGCGCATCCAGGCGGCGATCGTAAGCGGAAAGATCGTTCCCCCCGACACGCGCGAAGCGCTCGCCTCGTTCAAGAGCGTGCCGCTCTGAAGCGCGTGGCGGAACGCGAGGCCGCCCTTTCGCTTCGGGGCATACGAAAGAGCTTTCCGGGCATCGTCGCCGTCGACGGCGTCGATCTGGATCTCTACTCAGGCGAAATTCACGCGCTCGTCGGCGAGAACGGCGCGGGAAAATCCACGCTCTCCGCCATCGCGTTCGGCGAGCTTCGCGCGGACGAGGGCAGCGTGCGCGCCGAGGGCACCGTCGGGCTCGTACACCAACACTTCGAGCTGATCGGCCGATTGCGGGTTTGGCAAAACGTGCTGCTCGGACGCGAGCCGCGGCGCGGCTGGCGCATCGACGAATCCGCTGCACGCGCGCGCGTTTCCGAGGTTGCGCGGTACAACGGCCTGGAGATCGATCCAAACGTATTCGTCGAATCGCTGCCGATCGGCGTACAGCAGCGCGTCGAGCTGTTGCGCGAACTGGATCGCGATCCCGCTGTACTGCTCCTCGATGAGCCGACCGCCGCACTCGCACCGGCGGAGATCGCGAGCTTTTTCTCGACTGTGGTTGCGCTGGCCGCGCGTGGTACGGCAATCATGATCGTAACTCACAAACTGCAAGAGGTGATCGCGTATGCGACGCGCGTTACTGTCATGCGGCATGGCAGGATCGTCGCTCGCATGGAGAAGGCCGCGACGAACGCGGATGAGATCGCGCGCGCCATGGTCGGCGGCGAGCTTACCGCCGTCGCGGAACGAGCGCCAACCACGCCGGCTGCGTGTTTGTCGGTGCGCGAGTTGCACGCGGGCGCCGGGGCTGCGTCGATCGAGTCGCTCTCACTCGAGGTGCGCAGCGGCGAAATCGTCGGGATTGCCGGCGTCGAAGGAAATGGGCAAACGACGCTCGCGGACGCAATCGCCGGCATGAGCGCCTATAGCGGAACGATCGAACGGCGCGGCTCGATCGGCGTCGTTCCGCAGGATCGCCAGCGCGAAGGGCTGGTCATGAATTGGTCGCTGGTCGAGAATATGTTGCTCGGCCGGCAGCATCGCAAAGCCGCGCGTCATGGCTGGGAACTCGATCGCGCTCGCGCGCGGGCCGAATCGCTGACCGTCTGCGAGCATTTCGACATTCGAACCGCGGGCGTCGACGTTGCGGTGCGCACGCTTTCGGGCGGCAACCAGCAAAAGCTCGTGGTCGGCCGCGCGCTGATCGACGAGCCAAATCTACTCCTCGCGTACAATCCGACCCGCGGAGTCGACGTCGGCGCAGCCGCCCTCGTGCAATCGCGGTTGATGCAAGCGCGCAATCGCGGTGCAGCCGTGCTGTTGATCTCGTTCGAGCTCGACGAGATTCTTGCGCTCGCCGATCGCGTGCTGGTGATGTATCGCGGAGCCATCGTCGGTAACTTCGAACGCACCGGTTTCGATCGCGCCGCAATCGGGCGGCTGATGGCGGGGTCGGTATGAACGCACTGCGCCGTGGACTCATCGGGCCCGCGGGTGCCGTAGCGTTGCTCTTGGTGCTGATGTCGCTTGCAATGATCGTCGCGGGGACCAGCCCGATCGAGGGATTCTCCGCGCTGATCCTCGGCGCGCTAGGCGGCCGCGAACAGATCGGCGAGACGCTGGTGTCCGCTACGGCCCTGCTTTTTCCGGCGCTCGGCATTTGCTTGGCGTTTCGAGCCGGGCTGTTCAACATCGGCGCTGAGGGGCAGCTCTTGGTCGGTGCGCTCTTCGCCGGTGCGCTGGGCGCCGCGATCACGTTGCCAGGTCCAATTGGGATCGTGGTTCTTTTGTGCGCCGGCGCAGTCGGAGGCGGAGCCTGGGGTGCGATCGCGGGATGGATGAAAGCGCGGTTCGGTGCGAACGAAATCATCGCGACGTTGATGCTCAACTTCGTCGCGGCAGCGTTCGCGCTGGAACTCGTAAGCGGACCGCTCAAAGGTCCCCTCGCTGCGGGCGCCGAGACGGCGTGGCTCGATCCCAAGTATTGGTTACCGCAACTCTTACCGGATACGCGCCTTTCGATCGCGCTACTGCTCGGAATCGCACTGGCCGCGGGACTGCAATGGGTCTTCGCCCGCACCGTTTTTGGTTACGATCTACGTGCCAGCGGCGAGGCGCCCGAAGCCGCGCGGCGTAGTGGCATCGACATCGGGCGATTGACGTGGCTTGCGCTCATGCTTTCCGGCGCGATTGCGGGTCTGGGCGGAGCGACGCTGGTCACCGGCGAGTTGCATCGCTTCAACACGCAGATCTCGCCAGGATACGGCTTTACCGCGATTGCCGTTGCGCTCGTCGGAGATTTGCAGCCGCTTTGGATTTGTCTGGCTGCGTTCGGCTTCGGCATCCTCGAGTCGGGGGGCTTGGCGATGCAGGCGAGCGCACAGGTTCCCAAAGACGCGATTCACGTCATCGAAGGATTGATCATTTTCGTATTAGCCGCGCGGCGATTCGTCGCAACGCGCGTCGAAGGAGGCTCGCCGTGAGCGCACTGATCGGCACGCTCGTCGTGCTCACGCTGATCAAGTCTACACCCATCATTTATGCTGCGCTGGGAGGCGTGGTTTCCGAGCGCTCCGGCGTAATCAACATCGGGCTGGAAGGCATGATGGCGGCTGGAGCATTCGTTGCCGTGGTCGTTTCGTATGCAACGCACAGCCCGTTCCTTGGATTGCTCGCCGGAATCGGGGCGGGAGCGCTCGCCGGGTTTTTGCTTGCCTTCGCAGCGACGCGCCTACGAGCCGACCAAATCGTCGCAGGTACCGGCATCAATTTGATTTGCGCGGGCGGTGCTGCGTACGGTCTCGTGCTGCTCTTCAACCAACCCGGAGCGAGCGTACAAGTGAACAGCCTAGGGCATGGATTCTGGACGCTCATCGTGCTGGCGTTTGCGCTTGCGGCGCTGCTGCATTGGGTGCTGTATCGGACGCCCTGGGGTTTGCGGGTTCGCGCCTGCGGCGAAAATCCCAGCGCCGTTACGTCGGCCGGTCTCGATCCATTAGCGCTTCGCACCTACGCCGTCACGATCAGCGGCGCCCTTGCGGGTCTTGGCGGCGCGTTTCTATCGATCGGTGAGCTCAATCTTTATTCGGACGGCATGACCGCCGGGCGAGGGTTCATCGCGCTCGCAGCGGTGATCTTCGGCCGCTGGCATCCGCTCGGCGCAACCGCCGCATGCGTCGTATTCGGCTTCTTCGAAGCCCTGCAGTTCGTGCTGCAAGGCCAGATCGCGTGGCTTCCGGCAAATGCAATGCAAGCGTTACCGTATATCGCGGCTCTCGTCGCGCTCGCCGGCGTTACCGGAAGAGTGCGCGCGCCGGCCGCGGACGGGGTTCCCTACTAGCGGGATTCCCGATTGCGCCGTGCTCAAACCCGGGCCGGTTTGTGCCGATGACGATTGTACCGTGTGGTATACTTTTTGCTAACGTGAGCGTTTTAAGAAACGCCCGCCGCATCGGAATGATTGCGGCCGCCATGTCGCTTCTGATACTCGGAGCGAAGTTGCCTGCGCGCGCGACGCTCGTCCCTCCCCCGATGCAATCGCTACGCGCCGATCTCCACCGCATGGTTCTGCGTTTCCCAGGATCGACTGCCGTCGAAATCATGGACCTGACCACCGGCTATCACGTCGGCTATAACGCGGCAGCGGTTATGCCGGCGGCATCGACCATAAAAGTTCCGGTCATGGTCGAAGTCTTCAAACAACTCGAAGCCGGCCGCTTCGATCTCGATCGCCGCGTAACGCTGCTTAGCAGCGACAAGGACTTCGGCTCAGGCGATATCTGTTACGCACCGGCCGGCAGTACGTACTCCGTCGACGAGCTTCTCGATGCAATGATCGACGTGAGCGACAACACGGCAACGAATATGTTGATCCGGCTGATCGGCTTACGCAGCGTCAACCACACGATGTACGAACTCGGCTTGACTCACACGCATCTTCGCGGTTACGTGCGTACCGATAATTGGGCCGTGCGTCAAGCGTTGCAATCGTCGCCTGCGGACATGGTCCGCCTCCTGGAGTTGATGGCCAAGCGCGAGCTTGTCGACGACTGGTCGTCAAACGAGATGATCTCGATTCTCGAAGGCGATCAGATCAACACCTTACTCCCCGAACCGCTGCCCCAAGGCATCGCCATCGCACACAAAACCGGTAGCTTCTTCGACACCCTTAACGACGTCGGGATCGTCTATGCAACCGATCCGTACGTCATCGCGGTGATGACCACGCATCTGCCGTCCCTCGAAGCCGGCCGCGCATTCATCCGCTCGCTCTCGCTGCTGACGTTCCACGAAGAATCGCGCATGGCCGCGTGGCGCAGCATCTCCGGCATCCAAGCCTTCGACGAGACCAACGGGATCACGCCGCCAGACCTTCGCTACTGGCAACATAGCGGGGGAACGGACGAAAACGGGGGTGGGGGCGCTAAACGCTGAGCTTTGATTTTGGGTGGAATGTTGCTCCGCCCGGCAGACGTGAAAAGCCCGCATCGTGCGGGCTTTTCACTTGGACGAATTTCTCGCAGAGCAAGCTTTGAAGTTCACGTCCTGTGAAGGCGAGAAATTCGTACACTGCCGGGGCTAGACGGTGGCTTTTTGGCGGGAAGCGTAGGTTACGGTTAGCCATTCTTGCCAGGCGGGGTCTTGGTTGTGGACGGCGCGTTGGTAGGTTTCGGAGAGTTTGCGGGCGATGGGGCCCATGGAGCCGTCGCCGACGGTGCGGCGATCAACGGTTGCAATATAGGCAATTCCCACCGCTGTTCCGCTGAAGAAAATCTCGTCGGCGGAGTAGAGTTCGCCGCGGTCGATGGAGCGCTCGATGGTTTGAATGCCCAGAGCGTGCGCGATCTCGATGATGGCGCGGCGCGTACAGCCTTCCAGGACGTTTTGCGATGGGTCGGGCGTGAGGAGCTTGCCGTGCCGGACTAAGAACACGTTTTCGGCTGAGCCTTCGGCAACATGGCCGTCGTGCGAGAGGAGGATAGCTTCATCGAAGCCATTCGTGACGGCTTCGCTTTTGGCTAGAGCTGAGTTGACGTAGAGGCCGGTGATTTTTGCGCGCGGGGGAGCCATCGTGTCGTCGGCGCGGCGCCAGGAGCTCACGCAGACATTCAAGCCCCGGGTGGAGTCGAGGTAGGTTTCAAACGGGACCGGGATTATCGCGAATGCGTCGGGGACGTTGTGCAGACGAACGCCGATGTCTTCGGCCGCCTTGAATATGCACGGACGGACGTAGACATCGGTTTCGAAGCGGTTGCGCGCGCAGAGTTCGGTGGTGATCTCGATCAATTCGTCGATCGTGTGCGGCAGCTTCATCATCAGAATCTTTGCCGAGGTTTGCAGCCGCTCGTAGTGTTCGCGCAAGAGGACCAGGTACAGTTCGCGCTCGTTCGCGCTCCAGTACCCTCGAATACCTTCGAAGCAGCCCGTGCCGTATTGTAAACCGTGGGTGAGAAGCCCAATCTTGGCATCGTCGTACTTGCAGAACGTGCCACCCGAATAGACGACGGTCGACGAAAGATCCACGATATTAATGCTCCTTAAGCTGTCAGATGGCGTGTCATCCTGAGCCGGTCGAAGGACGAGGGTGTCGGTTGCGGTTCGCCGCACCTTAGTGCGGCATGCGCAAGGTCCTGGATGTCTTCCTGACCTTCCTCCGTCTGGGCTGCACGTCGTTCGGCGGTCCGGTGGCGCACCTCGCGTATTTTCAGCGCGAGTTCGTCCAGCGGCGGCATTGGGTCGACGATGCGACCTTCGGCGAATGCGTCGCGCTCACACAACTGCTACCCGGTCCGTCCAGCTCGCAAACGGGAATGCTCCTCGGGTGGCTGTGCGCCGGGCCGCCCGGGGCAGTCGCGGCGTGGATCGGGTTCACGCTGCCCTCGGCGGTTTTGATGACGGTCTTTGCACTGGCCCTTCCGCGTGTCGACGTACACGCGGGGTGGCTTCATGGGCTTCTTCTCGCGGCCGCGGCCGTGGTCGCGTCTGCAATCGTTTCCTTGCGCCGATCGCTCGTACCCGACTTGGCGCATGCTGCGCTTACGATTGCCGTTCTTGCGCTGATTCTCGCCGCACCGTTCGCATTCGTAACGCCGCTTGCGATCGGTGGCTCGGCGCTGGTGGGCTTAACGCTTCCAAGCACCTACGTGGCGAGCGAACCGCGATTGGATTTGCGGATTCCGCAACGTGGGGGCGTTACGGTCTTGCTGCTGTTGGTCGTGACGTTCGTTGCGCTGCGAATTTGGGCATCGCATGGAACGCACCTCGCGATCTTGGCGAACACACTCTTTCGGATCGGTAGTCTGGTATTCGGGGGCGGCCATGTCGTATTGCCGCTGTTGCAAACGCAGGCGGTCTTAGCGGGAATCGTTGACAGCCGCGCGATTCTCGCCGGATATGCGGCGGCGCAGGCGATACCGGGCCCACTTTTCACTCTGGCTGCATACGTCGGCGCGCGTGCATGGAACTCATCGCTCGGAGTGAGCGGGGCCTTGGTGGCGGTCGTCGCGATCTTTGCGCCGTCGTTTTTTCTTCTTGCCGGTGTGGCGCCGTTCTATCGGCGACTCTCGGCGAGCGGGCAGTTTCGCGCTGCACTTGCGGGCGCTAACGCAGGCGTCGTGGGTCTGCTTTGCGCAGCATTCGTCAATCCGATCTTCACAACAGCGGTGCGCACGCCGCTCGACGGCATCGTAGCGCTCGTGGCTTTTGCCGCCGTCCAGTACGCAAACGTTCCTCCGTGGGTTATTGTGATACTTGCTGCACTTTTCGGCTATATTGTGGAGCGATGATGATTCGACGCCTCACCGTTCTCTTAGTGCTTGCGATTGCAGCCGGCGTGACCGGCGCGGTCGCGACGCGCGTAATTTGGCTACCGACGGATTGGTCGCTGACGCCGCCCGAGGGGGCAATCACTTCCACCGGTACGTTTCCGCAAGGGCTTGCGCTTTCGCCGGACGACACGAAGCTCGCGGTGGTCGAGGGCGGCTACAATCCGCCGGCGTTGCGGATTCTCGACGTGCGCGATCTGCACCCAATCCGCACGATCGCCCTCGAGGATGCGTTCGGGACGCCGGTTTGGATCGGCAACGATCGCGTGCTCGTACCCGGCGCTTCGATGGATTCCGTGCTCGACGTACCGGTGAACGGTGCCGGCTCGAACGCGCTGCGCGCTTCGGCGTACGTTAGCGCGATTGCGCGCGACGATCGCGGCACCATCTATGCAACCGGCGATCTCGACGACACGCTCGACTTGGTGCGGGGCACGGGCGCAGCCGAGCACGTGCAGTACATGCATACCGGATCTCACCCGGCAGCGATTGCGATTGCGGGCGGTTCGATCTACGTCGCGAACCGCGGCGGCGCGAGTCTTTCAAAATTTCCCGGCACGCAGAGCATTGCAGTCGATCTGCACCCCGCGGCGCTTGCGCTCTCGAACGATCGCACCAAACTCTACGTTGCGTGCAGCGATGCCGACACGATCGACGTCGTCGATCTGAGGAGCGACCGGGTCGTCGATCGCATCGGAGTGGGGTTGCCACAAGGTCCGGGCGCCTCGCCCAATGCGCTGGCGTTCGCCTCCGACGGAACGCTCTACGTTTCGCTCGGCGCCCAGAACGCCGTCGCGGAGATTCGCGGCGATCGTGTGGTGGCGCGCGCACCGGCCGGCTGGTATCCAACCGGAATAGCCGTCGACGATCGCTCCGTGTATGTGACAAACGGCCGCGGTGAGGGGTCGCGCGCCAATCCAAATTACAACCCCGAAGCGCACGGCGATCCACAATACGTTGCGGCCGCGATGCTCGGCTCGGTGCGCGCGATCGGGCGCGATGAGTTCGATGCGACCAGTACGGCACAGGTGCTCGCAAACGTGCCCGAAGCGGTCCCGACACCCGCCCAAACCGTCGTTCGCCCGGGCGGGCCGATTACGCACGTGATTTACATCATCAAGGAGAACCGCACGTACGATGAAGTGCTCGGCGATTTGCCGCAGGGCGACGGCGATCCCAAACTCGTGTGGTTCGGTGCGAAAAACACGCCGAACCAACACGCGATCGCGATGCGCTTCGGCATCTTCGATCGCACGTTTACCGATGCTCAAGTGAGTGCAAACGGGCACAATTGGTCGACGGCAGCGTTTGCGAACGACTATCTCGAACGCTTCTGGCCGCCGAACTACGGCGGACGGCGCAAACCGTACGATTTCGAAGACGGATCCGTCGCCAGCTCCCCGGGCACCGGATATCTTTGGGATAACACCGACCGCAACCGAATCTCGCTGCGTGACTACGGTGAATTCGTGAGCGAGCCGCTGGTTCCGGGTGGCCTGTACACGACGCACATGAGCGGCCTTCAAGGAAAGATCGATCCACGTTATCCGGGGTTCGACTTGCATTACAACGACGAAGCACGCGTCGACGAGTGGCAGCGCGAATTCGCGCAGTACGTTCGTAACGGCGATCTGCCGGCGCTCGAGATCGTGCGGCTGCCCAACGATCATACTGCGGGCACCTATCCGGGCGCCCTGACGCCTCAAGCGTACGTGGCGCAGAACGATCACGCTCTCGGTCGTATCGTAGACATCGTCTCACATTCACACTACTGGGCGAGCACGGCGATCTTTTCGATCGAGGACGATTCGCAAAACGGCCCCGACCACGTCGACGACCAGCGCACCACGTTCTATCTCGCATCGCCGTATGCGGCGCCGGGCGTTCACCACGCGCAGTATACGACCTCGAGCGTCGTGCGTACGATCGAATTGATCCTAGGACTTCCACCGATGACGATTTACGATGCCGTCGCACCGCCGATGTACGACGCGTTTGCACTGCGCCCCGACCTGCGTCCGTTCGACGTCATCGCACCGCAAATCGACGTCAACGCGAAGAACCTTCGCACCGCGTACGGTGCAGCCGCGAGCAGAAAGATGGATTTCCACGATGCGGACGCCGCCGATCCGCGCGAACTCAACGATATTCTCGCGCACGTCGCGGGGCATGCACAGCCGCGATGACGCCGTTCGTTCTTGCGGGCACGACGTTCGTGGCATCGGCGGTCGAATTCGTCGAAGCCGCCACGATCGTGCTCGCGGTAAGCGTCACGCACGGCTGGCGTACCGCGCTGGGAGGTGCAGCCGTTGCCGCGCTCGTGCTTGCGGTGTTCGTCGGTGCGGGCTCGCCGCTCTTGGCGAGCGCGGTCTCGCTGCAACACATCGAACTGCTCGTCGGTCCATTCCTCATATTGTTCGGCATCGCGTGGTTGCGCAAAGCCGTGTGGCGTTACGCGGGCCGGAAGGCCTTGCATGACCAATCACGGATTTACGAGCGTCAACTCGCGCATCTACGGGGCGAGGGCACCGGAGCGGGTTTCGCCGCGTCGTTCCAAGGCGTGTTGGTCGAAGGACTCGAAGTAGCGGTGATCGTGGTAACCTTTGCGGCAAGCGCCCCCGCGCTCGTCGCATGGTCGATCGGCGGCGCGCTCGCCGCGTTTGCGATCGTGGCGATCGGTGCATTCGCATTACGCGCGCCGTTTTCGCGCGTGCCCGAAAATCTGCTCAAAGCCGTGGTCGGCGTCATGCTGCTCTCCCTCGGCACGTTTTGGACCGGCGAGGGTCTGCACATCGTCTGGCCGCTTGGCGACGCCACGCTATTCGCGTTTGTCGCCGGATATGTCGTTCTGAGCGCGGCACTGATCGGAATCCGCCGTGCGAGCCCTGCGTAGCATCTTCGAGTTCGTCACGGGAGGCTCGCTCGTTGCGCCCATCGGCTTGGCATGCGCGATCTTGGCGGTTCTAGCATTTCCGCAGTGGCGGGCCGGCGCGTTCGTTACGATCGTGGTGTTTACGTACGCGGCCAGCACCTATGAGAAGCCAAACTAACGATTGGTCAACCAAGGCATCCAGGGGGTTGTATGCAAAGGTTTAACACTCGGGTATCATTTGGAGTTCCGGTAAAGTTCCGCTAGAGTTCCGGCCTCCTGACACTCCTATGGAGCTCTTTTGAAAAAAGGAGAGACCGCATGGCTTCCAACTCCATCGTCTCTAGTAACCGTTGGGGTATCGCGCTCGCGGGCGTCGTCGTCATGCTCTGCCTCGGCACGGTGTACTCGTGGAGCATCTTCACCAATTCCCTGGTTGCGGGATTCAACTGGTCAACGCAGGACGCAACGATCCCGTTTGAAACCGCCATCTTCTTTCTCGGACTCGGAGCGGTCTTCGGCGGACGCTGGCAAGATCGCGTCGGCCCACGGACCGTAACGGTCGCCGGTGTCATCACATGGGGCGTAGGTGTACTTTTGGCGGGCGTGGGAACGCAAGCGCTCGGCAAATGGTGGCTCGATTTGACGTACGGCGTCCTCGGCGGTTTCGGCAACGGAATGGCGTACGTCACACCGGTCGCGATGGTCACGAAGTGGTTTCCAGATCGCCGCGGACTTGGTAGTGGAATGGTCGTGATGGGTTTCGGCCTGGGCGCCTTCATCTACAACCAGATCGTGACGCGCTTAGCAACCTACGGCGCCGCTGCGAAGCCGGCCTTGAAATACGTGATAGCGCGCGCGGACGCGATCAAGACGGGAACAACGTTCGATCCGAGCAGCTATCAGCTCTCGCCCGATGCCGTCCACGGTGTCATGACGCTTTTCATCGTGTCGGGCGTGATCTTCATCGTCGTCGGCGGGCTGTGTGCGCTGGGACTGCGCAATCCGCCGGATGGATACTCGGTAGCGGGCGCTTCAGCAGCGGCAGCCGTTGGCGGCTCCGGCTACACGCCAGGTCAGGCACTGGGCATGGGCCAGCTCTATGGTCTGTGGTTATTACTCTTCCTCAACGTCACCGCCGGGATCTTCGTCATCTCGAATGCCGTCCCGATGATCAGCGATTTCAGCGGCGCTGGAGCGGCAACCGCAGCGCTCTGGTACGGACTCATTGCGGTGTTCAACGGCTTGGGCCGCTTCTTCTGGGGCTCGATTTCCGACCGAATTGGCCGAGGTATGACGTACACGGTTATGTATTTGGTGCAGGTGGTCATCTTCCTGATCGTCGGTCACCTCAGCGGGCTCGGCGGCGTGCTGATTTGCTTCGCGATCATCTTACTGTGCTACGGGGGCGGATTCGGCGTCATGCCCTCATTCAACGCCGACTTCTTTGGAACCAAATACATGGGCCAGATCTACGGCTACATCCTCACCGCCTGGGGCGTCGCCGGCGTGGTGGGTCCGTTCATCGCAGCATTTGTCAAAGATCGCACCGGCTCGTACACGGGTGCGCTCGTTTGGATCGCGCTGATGCTGTTCATCGCTGCGATCATTCCGTTCTTCGTGAAGAAACCGTCTGCTGCGTCAGCACCGGTAACAGCATAGAATTAGGGTAAAACTTCCTTGCTGAAAGACTCGCATTCAGCGACCGGACGCTACCGAGCGCACGGTCGTTGAATGGCGAGTCGCGCAAGGAGAATACTCGTTATGACCACGTTCGCACTACAGCCGTCTGATTATGTGCCGTTGGCAATTGGTTTTTTCGGCCTGGGGACCGGTTATTTTATTTGGGGAGGTCAGGAACTTTTCGGTTGGCCCAAATCCACTCCCGAGGTTGACAAGAGCATGGGTATGTGGGCGTTCTGGATGCCGGGTTTCATGCAGCTTGTTACTGGAACGTACATCTTCGTGGGCTTGACGTGGCTTCAAGTTTTCAAAGGCGCGCCGTTGTACATGGCGGGGTTGGCGTTCACGGCGTACGGCGTCCACTGGTTTGCAATGGGCCACCGTCGCTTCATCCAGTCCGATTCGAGCCCTGACGCCTGGATGGCGCTTGCATTCATCCTCATTTCGGTCCTGGGTCTGTTGATTTTCTCGGCGGCGGGAGACGTGCCGGTGGCGTTGATCTTCCTCGGCCTGGTACTCATCTACATTTCGGACGCGCTCTGGAAGTTCAACGTCGTGAAGACGCCGAAACTCATTGGGTTCTTCCATTGCATTACGGGGATCTGGTTGATGTATTGCATGTTCGCCATCACCTTCAACTCCGCACTCGGAGCACATTGGTGGATTTAAAAGCTACCGTCGACCTGACGAAGATCGTTCCGGGTGACGGCGGGAGCATGCGCGAGCGTATCGGCATGCTTCCCAACCTCGCATCCATACGCACGCAAGAGCTGCGCGGCCGGATCGGCGGCGCAAAAGCCGTGACCAGCTTGTGCTGCTATTGCGCGGTCGGGTGCAGCACCCTCGCCTACGTGAGCGACGAGGGAAAATTGCTCGACGTGGAGGGCAATCCGGAAAGCCCGATCAACGGCGGGCATCTATGCCCCAAGGGCGCAGCGCTTTTCGGATTGACGGTCAACCAGGCGCGATGGACCACCGTCAAGTATCGCGCACCGTATTCGGATCGCTACGAAGAGCGTCCGCTCGAGTGGGCGCTCGAGCGCATCGCGCAACTCATGAAGAAAACGCGCGACGAGACGTTCGTGCGCGAACTTCCTTCGAGCGGCTGTGGACCGGCTCGGCGCGTGAATCACACACTAGGCATTGCAACCCTCGGCGGCGCGACGTTCGGCATCGAAGAAAACTATATGCTGGGCAAGCTGATGCATTCGCTCGGCGTGGTTTCGATCGAAAACCAAGCTCGAATATGACACTCCTCGACGGTGCCGGGTCTCGGCACCTCGTTCGGTCGCGGCGGTGCGACGGTCTGGGTTCCCGATCTCGCTAATGCGGATTGCATTCTCATTGAAGGCTCGAACTTCGCCGAGGCGCATCCCGTGGCGTTCCGCTTCGTGATGCAAGCCAAAGAGCGAGGCGCTAAGATCATTCACGTCGATCCGCGTTTCACACGCACGTCGGCGCTGGCTGACATCTACGCGCCGATGCGCAGCGGTACCGACATCGCGTTTCTCGGCGGCGTCATCAACTACGTTCTCACGAACGAGCTTTATTTCAAAGAATACGTCGCCGCATACACCAACGCGCCGTTCCTGGTGAACGAGGCGTTCAAGGATACCGAGGATCTCGACGGGCTCTTCTCGGGATTCGACCCGCAAAGCCGATCGTACGACTACTCCTCGTGGTCATTCGAGCGTGACGAACGCGGTGTGGTCAAGTCGGACCCGTCGATGCAACACGAGCGCTGCGTGTTGAGCCTGCTGCGCAGGCACTACGCGCGCTACACACCCGAAGTCGTCGAAAGCATTTGCGGAACCTCGCGCGAGCAATTCCTTGAGATTGCACAGTTGCTTGCCGACAACAGCGGCCGCGAGCGCACGACGGCATTCGCTTACGCCGTGGGCTGGACGCAACATACAAACGGCGTGCAATTCATCCGAACCGCGGCGATTCTTCAGCTGCTGCTCGGCAACATCGGCCGCCCGGGCGGCGGCATCATGGCGCTGCGCGGTCACGCCGATATTCAAGGCGCAACCGACATCGCGACGCTCTACGACTTGCTCCCAGGCTATCTGCCGATGCCTTCGGCCGATCGCAACGAGCAGACGCTAGCGGACTATCTCAAGACCAATACCAAGCCGACCGGCTGGTGGGTGAACACGCCGAAATACGTGATTTCGCTGCTCAAGGCATTCTACGGCGACGCCGCAACGGCAGAGAACGATTACTGCTTCGAGTATTTGCCGCAGCTGATCGGCGATCACTCCATGCTGCCTACGACGTTTGCGATGAAAGACGGAACGGTCAAAGGCTATATCGCCATCGGGCAAAATCCGGGTGCGTCGGGTCAAAACGCGGAGCTGGTGAAGGCCGCGATGGAGCGTTTGGACTGGTTCGTCAACATTGACAGTTACGACAACGAGACCGTCTCGTTCTGGCGGCGTGAGGGGGCAAATCCAGCGCAGATCGCTACCGAAGTCTTTTTCTTGCCGGCGGCCACCGTGCTCGAGAAGGAAGGCTCGATGACGCAAACCAGCCGCCTCTTGCAATGGCACGACCAAGCGGTCGAACCTGCCGGTGATTCCAAGAGCGATGCGTGGTACTTCAACTGGTTTGCCAAACGCCTGCGCGCATTGTACGCGGGATCCACCGACCCGAAGGATCGGCCGATCCTCGACATGACGTGGAACTACGATCACGATGACCCACAGAAACGTACGAAAGGCGAGCCTTCGGTGCTCAAGGTGCTGCGAGAAATCAACGGCTTCCGCACGGATACCGGCGAACAGGTCGCGTCATTCACCGAGCTGAAAGACGACGGCTCGACGGCGTGCGGCGGCTGGATCTACAGCGGCGTCTGCCCCGACAAACACACCAATCGCGCGCGCAATCGCGACGGCGGCGGCGACTACACCGCGCTCGGCTGGGGATTCGCGTGGCCCGCAAACCGGCGCACGCTCTACAATCGTGCCTCCGCCGATCCCGACGGAAAGCCGTGGAGCGAGCGCAAGAAATACGTGTGGTGGGACGAGCAGGCCGGCAAGTGGACGGGCATCGACGTGCCGGACTTTCCGGTCACGAAAGCGCCGAACACCCCCGCGAATCTAGAGGCGGGCGGCATGGATTTTCATTCGGGCGCCGATCCGTTCATCATGATGCTTGAGGGGAAGGGGCAATTGTTCGTGCCGGGAGGCGCGCTCAAGGATGCGCCGGTTCCCGCGCACTACGAACCGCAGCAGTCGGTCGTCGGCAACGAACTGTATGGGCAGCAAAGCAGTCCGGTTTTCGGTTCGTACAATCGCGCCGATAACCCGTACAACAAGCCGATCGACCAAGCGTTTCCGCACGTGCTCACGACCTACCGCATCACGGAAATGTCGGGCATCATGACGCGGTACGTTCCTTGGCTCGCGGAACTGCAGCCCGCCGCCTTCTGCGAAATCGACCCACAGCTCGCCGTGGAATGCGGCGTCAAGAGCGGCGACTGGGTTACGATCTCGACGGCACTGGGCGAAATGGAGGCTCGAGCGCTTGTGAGCGGGCGCATGCGACCGCTGCGCGTCGGCAAGGGCAAGCGCATCCATCAGATCGGCGTGCCGTACAACTACGGCGGCCAGGTGGCGTTCGCGCGCGGCGATTCCGTGGGCACGCTGATTCCAATCTCCCTCGATCCAAACGTGTCGATTCACGAATCCAAATCGCTCACGTGTAATATTCGTAAGGGGAGACGGCCGGCATACCGAACCGACGTTATCGACGAGCCGGTGTCGCCTCAGCAGCGCACTCCGCTCGGCCAGCCCAATGCCCGTGGCTCAATCTGATGAGTCCTTCGACTACGCACGCTTCGCGTGCTACGCTCAGGATGACACGATGAGTATGGTCCTTCGACTACGCACGCTTCGCGGGCTACGCTCAGGATGACACGATGAGTATGGTCCTTCGACTACGCACGCTTCGCGTGCTACGCTCAGGATGACACGATGAGTATGGTCCTTCGACTACGCACGCTGCGCGTGCTACGCTCAGGATGACACGATGAGTACGGTCCTTCGACTGCGCGCGCTTCGCGTGCTACGCTCAGGATGACAAGATGACGACTGGGTTTTTCACTGATACTACCTTGTGCATTGGTTGCAAGGCGTGTGAGGTGGCTTGCAAGCAGTGGAACGAGTTGCCGTCGGACGGCTTCAGGTTTACCGGGGACTCGTACGACAACACGAGCGAGCTTTCGGGTACGTCGTGGCGGCACGTCGCGTTTATCGAACAGACGTCGGTCGACCAGCGCGGCATTCACAATCGCTGGCTGATGAGCAGCGACGTCTGCAAGCATTGTACGAACGCGGGCTGTCTGGAAGCCTGTCCGACCGGAGCCATCGTGCGCAACGAGTTTGGCTCGGTGTTCATTCAACCCGACGTTTGCAACGGCTGCGGGTATTGCGTGGTCTCCTGTCCATTCGGCGTCGTCGACTTGATCGAGAAATTCGATCCCGAAGGATACCGCTACAATCTCGCCTCGATTGTCGAGGAAAGGCGCGAGGATCAGCAAACCGCCCTGCAAGGCAACGGCGGCGTCGCCGGAAAGTGCACGCTCTGTTACGATCGTCAGAAGCTCGGCTTCGTTCCCGCGTGCGCCAAAGCGTGTCCGACCGAATCGATTCAATTCGGCAACGTCGATGAATTGCGCGAGCGAGCGCGTGCGCGCGTGGAATCGCTGGTCGAGCGCGGTGTGGGCGCGGAACTGTACGGTGCAGACGACATTGGCGGCGGTATCGGGTCGCTCAACGCTTTCTTCCTGTTGACGGAGCGGCCCGAGGCCTACAATCTGCCCGCACAGCCGGTGCTCCCGTCAACGCGCCAGCCGGCCGGGTATGCGTCGGCGGCGCTTGCGGTGTTGGGGCTAGCCGTCGCAGGCTGGATGATCTTCCGCAATGACTGACATTCTGACGTTCGGCGAGGTTGGTCCGCAAGAACCCACGCCGACGTATTACGAGCGTCCGCTTCTCAAAGCACCGCATTGGGAATGGAACGTCGTCACGTATCTGTTTCTCGGCGGCATCATGGGCGGGCTCGGCCTGCTTCAATTGCTCGCCGACGCCAATGACGAAGACGAGCGCAGACTACGGGCGACCGCGCGCGTCACATCGCTGGTACTCGCGGCTGCCAATCCGGGGATCCTGATCAGCCACTTGGGCCGGCCCGAGCGGTTCCTGAACATGCTGCGCATCGTCAAGTTTAAATCGCCGATGTCGCTGGGCGTTTGGGGCCTCGTGTTTTACTCAGGCGCCGCCGGCGCCAACGTCATACGTGAACTTGCGCAGGGCGGAACGCTGCCCGGCTGGCTGCGTCATCTCGTGCCCGCATTCTTCGTGCCGTTGCAGGCACTCCTCGGTGCCTTCACGGCCAGCTACACCGGCGTGCTGCTCTCGGCAACCGCGAATCCGTTCTGGGGATCGGGGAAGGTACACATACCCATGGCGTCGGTTTGCTCGGGACTAAGTTCCGCCTGCGCGCTTTCGAGCGCGCTGTGCGTGGTTCAAGGCAATCACCGCGTCGTCCGCAAGCTCGAGCGATTGGAGATGGTTGCTGCGCTCGCCGAACTATCGCTCCTGCTCCATTTTGAAAAACACGCAGGCCATTACGGGAAACCGTTCTTCACCGGTGCGCGCGGCAAGAGGCTGCGCACCTACACGATTGCAACCGGCATTCTGGCACCGATGGCGTTGAATCTCGTCGGCAGCATGGTTCGTTTGCCCAAACCCGTCGACGCCGTCCGTTCTACGGTGGCATCGGTGCTCACGCTCGTCGGCGGCTACATTTTGCGCGAATCGCTGATCGAAGCCGGCAAAGACTCGGCGCGCGATCCGCGCGCAGCATTCGTCCAGCCGCGATGATCGAGGACGCATTCGCACCGCAGGATGCGCGCTCCGGCCGTACGGTTGAAACGGCGATCGTACGTTACGACGGAGCGCGCGCTGCACACAGCTCATATCGCGTCGTCACCGAGGAACCGCTCGAAATACGCCTCGTTGCCGGCGATAAAACGCAAACGCTCGCCGTAACGATGCGCACTCCCGGTAACGACTTCGAGCTGGCAGCCGGCTTCATTACGAGCGAAGGCATCGTGTGCTCGCGCGATCAGATCGCCGGTATGAGTTACTGCGTCGACCCCGCAGTCGACGCCGATCAGCGGTACAATATCGTCAACGTCGAGCTGCGCGGTTCGCTTCCCGACCTCGCGCGATTCGAACGCCACTTTACGATGACCAGCTCGTGCGGCGTGTGCGGTCGCGCCAACCTCGAGACGCTTACACTACAGGGCGTCGAGCCGGTAGACGACGGCGTGCGCATGCCGATCTCGCGCATCTACGAATTGGCCGTTCGCATGCGTGAAGCGCAGCCGGTTTTCGAAGTGACCGGCGGCTTGCACGCAGCCGCGCTTTTCGATCCAACCGGTAAAGCGGTTGCGGTGCGCGAGGACGTCGGCCGGCACAATGCCGTTGACAAACTTGCCGGTTGGGCCTTGTTGGAGGCGCGAACGCTGGCCGGCCACGTGCTCTTCGTCAGCGGCCGCGCGAGTTACGAAATCTTGCAGAAAGCGGCCGTAGCGCGCATTCCGGTCGTATGTGCCGTCTCCGCCCCCAGCAGCCTGGCCGTGGATCTCGCACGCGCATTCAACATCACGCTGGTCGGCTTCGTCCGCGGAACGCGCGCCAACGTGTATAGCGTACAAGAACGGATCCTCGCCGATTAGCTGCGGGTGAGGGTAACGGCGACCAACGGCGTAGAAGAAACGACACCCCTATGATCACAAACGGCGAACGGACCCTGCCGATCCCGTTGCTCCGGCGCGAAGCGGCGACCCCGGTTGCGGACACGCGCGGCCGCGCCTTGCGCGACTTTCGGATCTCGGTTACCGATCGCTGCAACTTCCGCTGCGTCTATTGCATGCCGAAGGAGGTCTTTGGCCCCGACTACGAGTTCTTGCCGCATGCAGAACTTCTGACGTTCGACGAGATCGTTCGCCTCGCGAAGATCTTCCACGGCCACGGTATCCAAAAGATCCGCCTCACGGGGGGCGAGCCGCTCGTGCGCAAGGAGATCGAGAAACTGGTCGCGATGCTCGCCAAGGCATTGCCCGACGTCGTGCTGACCCTGACGACGAACGGCTCGGCGCTAAAGGCGAAGGCAAAGGCGCTCAAAGCAGCCGGCCTAACGCGCATCACCGTTAGTCTCGACTCCCTCGACGACGCAACCTTCAAAGCGATGAACGGCATCGATTTCCCGGTTGCGAAAGTGCTTGAAGCCATCGATGCGACAGTTGCCGCCGGGCTTGCACCGGTCAAGATCAATATGGTCGTGAAACGGGGCGTCAACGATGCGCACATCGTCGACATGGCGCGCTATTTCAAGGGTTCGGGAAACATCCTGCGCTTCATCGAGTTCATGGACGTCGGTACGACCAATGGTTGGAAGATGGATCACGTCGTCCCAAGCGGCGAAGTGGTCCGCAGAATCAACGAGATTTTCCCATGCGAGCCCGCGCACGCGAATTATTATGGCGAAGTCGCCAAGCGCTGGCGCTATAAAGACGGTTCCGGCGAGTTTGGCGTCATCTCAAGCGTGACCGAAGCCTTCTGTGGTTCCTGTACGCGTGCTCGGCTTTCCAGTGACGGCGTCATGTACACGTGCCTTTTCGCGAGCAAAGGCTACGACCTCAAGTCGCTGCTCCGCGCCGGTAAGAGCGACCAAGAGATTTACGATGCTATCGCCGCCATCTGGCAGTACCGCGAGGATCGTTACTCAGAGATTCGTACGAACGAAACGGCGAAAACGCCGAAGGTGGAAATGAGCTTCATCGGCGGGTAGCGCCGGAGCGTGCTAAAGTGAAAATCGCACAGTGCTTGATGCAACGCGAGCATTCGCCGCCCGGTTTCTGGCAACGCCTCGATGACGAAGCGCTCGTCGACGGCATCGAGCTGGAGAGTGCAGTTCGCACGCGTTTCTTTCAAACGGTCGATCCTTGGCCGCGCAGTTGGGGCCGCCTAAGCTGGCGCATTCAAGTCAACAAGATCCTCGCCGGTCGAATCGGATTGCCGCTGTTTCGGACGTTCTACCCCGGCATCGAATGGAATCTGAGTCACCCGGATTACCGCTGGTTCCTGACGGCATGGTTCAGATGGGAGCCGCGTTCCCAAGAGCGCGGCCAGGCTTCCTGGGTGTCAACGGCTCGGATCGAGGGGGATACCGTTCTCTTTTCCATTCCGCCGGCGGACCCGGCATTCGACGGCGTCGTCTACTTGCGATCGCGCGTCGATGCCCGAGATCAACGCGGTATCGCGCAGGCGGTTCGATTGCAGAGCGAACAGCCCGCACCCGAGCAGGAGAACTTGATCGTCCTCGACGACTTCATCGACCGCTAACCAACATAGGGGCTGATTTGTCCCAGCGACCTAGGGGCCGATTTGTTCCGATGTCGGTAGGGGTATAATTCGTCCAAAGGTGATCCGCCATTTGCAAGGTACTTATTAAGAAGGGTTAAATCGGCCAGAGCTCTTTGGAGTTAGCATGGCTCGAACAAACGTCGCCCAGTTTGCAAGTGTGGGGCTCGCAGCTCGCTCGCCTCTAGGGTCCACGTCGTGTCCTTCTTGACCTCGCGGTTATCTGGCGCGTCCGATGACCGGCAGATACCCACGGATATCGGCGAGCTGCGGTCCTGGGCGGTCGACGACGTCCTCGATGCCGCATTGGCCGCCACCGGTGCAGAGATCGCCGAGATATTCCTTCGCGAAGGCAACGAAGACGGCGGCTTATCACTTGCCGGCTTCCGCGGGCCATTCTCTGAAGCGTTCCACCAAATAACGCACTTTGACGAGGGCCAGGGCTACCCGGGGCTCGTCGTCTTGCAGGGGCGCCCGCTTGAAGCCAACGATACCGTCGGCGACACACGCTTCCTGCGAACGCTTGTAAAAGAGGCGGGCTTTCATCGCTTTCTCTGCGTACCGATACCGGGTCGCAAACGTCCGGCCGGGAGCTTGAACGTCGCATGGCGGCGCGATGGCAACCACAACGCGTCCCTAAGTGTAACGCTCTCGCGCGAGGCTGAGCGGCTCGCTCTGATCCTCGATCGCGAACAACGCGGTTCGACGAACGGCGACTTGCGAGAGATAACCGACGAAGCCGGCGCTTCCGAAGGGAGGCTGGTTTTACGTCTGCTGGGCAGTTTCGAAGTGGGGCTCGACGACGTTGCCATGAGTTTGGACCACTTTTCGCGGCGCAGATCTCTGACTTTGCTCAAAATTCTGATAACGAACTACGGAAAAGTCATCGGCCGCGATGAGTTGATCGAGCTGCTGTGGCCGTCCGCTCCGCCCCACGACGCACCGCAGCTCCTCAAATCCGCCGCTCACTACTTGCGCCGTGCGTTAGGAGAAGCGCACGACGAAAAGGCAAAGGCGCCGTTCATTACAACTGCGCCCAACGGTTACGCTTTCAATTTGAGGTCGCATCATTGGATCGACGCGGTGGAGTTCCGGAAGCTGGCCGAAGAGGGTCTGCGTCTCGAACGGCAAGGCCGCTGGAGAGAAGCGCTCGTCGCGTTGGAAGCGGCCGCGGAACTGTACGTCGGCGATTATCTGGAAGACGAGCCCTACAGCGAATGGGCAATGAAGCACCGCAGGCACCTCAAAGAGCTGCACTTCGATGCTCTCCAAACGATGGCTCGGTTACTTCGCAGTGCGGGCGACCATGTGGCGGCGGTTCGCTGCTACCGCCGCCTTCTCGAACTCGATCCCTGCTTGGAAGACGTGCACCGCGACCTCATGGAGGCACTCTTGCGCTGCGGAAAGCGCACGCAAGCTTTGCGTCAGTTCGAGATATGCCGTCGCGCGCTCAAGGAAGAGTTCGATTCTTCTCCACTGCTAGAAACCGAAGCCCTCTACCGTAGAATCCTAAACGGCTTTTAGCGGCTCATAATCCGGAACCCGAACGGAACCCCCCAAAGCTACCTTTATCGCAAGTGAGCTTCGCTCACAGTGTTTTCTGCGCTCTGGCAAAGGCCGCGCAGGAGGGCATATGATTCGTGTTCTTGCAGCCGCGTCGTTCGCCCTGATTTTCGGATACGCCGCCGGGATCGCACTGGCAGATGAAGGCAGCACCATCTTCTCTGCAAAGTGCGCCGCCTGTCACACGATCGGAAAGGGCAAGCTCGTCGGACCCGATCTCAAAGGTATCACGAACACGCAGAGCCATCAGTGGCTCGAGAATTGGGTTTCGTCGCCGAGTAACGTGATAAAGTCCGGCGATCCAACCGCGACGGCGCTCGTGAAGCAGTTCTCGATCCAGATGCCCGACCTCGGTCTCTCGCAAGCAGACGTCGATGCAGTGCTGGCGTACATCGCGCAGCAGTCCGGCGGTGCGCCGGGTGGCGCGAACGCAGCGGCCGCTCCGGCCGTGAATCTTCCGCCGGGTGACCCGGAAGCGGGTCGAGAGCTGTTCGTCGGCGCTACGCGGCTCCACAATGGCGGCCCGCCGTGTATGTCATGCCATAGCATCTCCGGGATCGGTGCATTTGGCGGGGGAACGCTGGGGCCTGACTTGAGCAACGCGTTTAAGGATCTCGGCGGCGAGTCCGGAATCGCTTCCTTCCTCAGCACTACTCCGACGCCGACGATGAGCGCTGTTTGGTCCAAGCATCCGCTGACGCCCCAAGAGATCGCGAATCTCGTAGCCTTCATTAAAGAAGGCGCGGTCGCGCAGCGCCCCTTGAACGTTTTGGCACAACTCATCGTGCTGGCAGTGATTGGCGCGATCATCCTCGTGATCATCGCCGCGACGTATTGGCGGCGGCGGCTGCGCGGCGTTCGCATCCCGCTCGTCGCGGGCGCGAATGCGACATTCCTCTCTAGACAACCGCGGAGGTTGTAAACCATGGGTTGGATTCAAGATTTAGTCGACCCGAAGGCTCGTCGCTGGGAAGAGTTCTACCGTAACCGCTGGATGCACGATCAGGTCGTGCGCAGCACGCACGGCGTGAACTGCACGGGCGGCTGCTCGTGGGCCGTCTACGTCAAGGACGGCATCATCACGTGGGAGATGCAGCAAACGGACTATCCGCTGCTGGAAAAGGGATTACCGCCGTACGAGCCGCGCGGATGTCAACGCGGAATCTCCGCTTCGTGGTACGTGTACAGCCCGATCCGGGTCAAGTATCCGTACATTCGGGGCCCGCTGCTCGATTTTTGGCGCAAAGCGAAAGCCCAAACGTCCAATCCCATCGAAGCGTGGGGATCGATCGTGCAGGACGATCAAAAGCGCAAACGGTATCAGCGCGCACGCGGCAAGGGCGGTTACCGCCGGACAACTTGGGACGAAGTGCTCGAGATCATCGCGGCGTCGACGTTGTACACGGCGAAAAAGTGGGGCCCGGATCGCATCATGGGATTTGCGCCGATTCCCGCGTTCTCGTTTGCGTCGTACGCCGGCGGCGCGCGATTCCTGCAGCTCCTCGGCGGCGTGAACATGAGCTTCTACGACTGGTACGCAGACCTGCCGAATGCGTTCCCAGAGGTATGGGGCGATCAAACCGACGTCTGCGAAAGCGCGGACTGGTACAACTCGACCTACATCGTCTCGATCGCCGCGAACCTCAACATGACGCGCACCCCCGACGTCCACTTCATCTCTGAAGCGCGGACCAACGGCAGCAAGTTCGTCGTCATCTCGCCGGACTTCAACCAAGTCGCCAAGTACTCCGACATGTGGATCCCCGTCAAGGCCGGCCAGGATACCGCGCTTTGGATGGCCGTCAATCACGTCATCCTCAAAGAGTACCACCACGAGCGCACGGTGCCGTACTTCAACAGCTACGTCAAGCAGTACACCAACGCGCCATTCCTCGTGGAGTTGAACGCCGACGGGACGAACGGCTATAAACCAGGTCAGTTCCTGCGAGCGAATCGCATCGCCAAATACGCCGACGTCGAAAACGGCGAGTGGAAGATGCTCATGATGGACGCGCAAACCGATGCGCCGAAGATGCCGATGGGTACGGTCGGTTTCCGCTGGCAAAAGAAGAAAGGCCAGTGGAATTTGAAGCTCGAGGACGGTCTCGACGGCAGCAAGATCGATCCGGTCCTGACGTTCATCGACAAGCGCGACGACGTGCTCAACGTCCAGTATTACGAGTTCGCCTCGAAAAAGACGGCGCTACGCGGCGTCCCAGTCCGCTACATAGAGACGGCCAACGGAAAGGTGCCGGTAGCCACCGTCTTCGATCTCTACATGGCGCAGTACGGCGTCGATCGCGGCCTTCCGGGGGACTACGCGCATAGCTACGACGAACCCGGACCCTTTACGCCGGCGTGGCAGGAGCAATACACCGGCATCGGCCGTGAGACGGTGATCCGGTTCGCACGCGAGTTCGCGACGAATGCGGAGCACACGAACGGCCGGTCGATGTGCATCACCGGCGCCAGCCTCAACCACTGGTACTCCAACGGCCTCGCATATCGCGGGCCGATCAACGCGATGCTCTTCACCGGGTGCTGTGGCGTAAACGGCGGTGGCATGAACCACTACGTCGGACAGGAGAAGCTCGCGCCGGCCGCGCCGTGGGCCGCGATCACCTTTGCGCTCGACTGGCAGAAACCGCCTCGCCGTCAGCAATCGCCGGTCTGGCACTACGTGATGAGCGACCAATGGCACTACGAAGGGGATTTTACGGAGTACGCCGCCGTGCCGCCAAACGCGCGCTTTGCCAAGGGCCACTGCATGGATATCGAGCGCGACGTGGTTATGCGCGGCTGGATGCCGCACTTTCCGCAGTTCGAACGAAACCCGCTCGACATCGCGCGAGAAGCCCAGGCCGCCGGCGCTACCGACGATCAGGCGATCATCAATAATGTCCTCGATCAGGTCAAATCGCGCAAACTGAAGTGGGCGATCGAGGATCCTGACGCCGAGCAGAATTGGCCGCGCGTCTGGTTTATCTGGCGCGGCAATGCAATCATGGCGAGCGCAAAGGGCCATGAATTCTTCCTGCGTCATTATCTTGGCACGCACGACAACGCGATCGCCGAAGAACGCGCCAAGGATTACGTGAAGAAGGTGACGTTCCGCGAGCCGGCGCCGCGCGGCAAGTTCGACTTGGTCGTCGACATCAACTTCCGCATGGACACCTCGGCCCTGTACTCTGACATCGTCCTGCCGACCGCGATGTGGTACGAGAAGAACGATCTGAACTCGACGGATCTTCATTCATTCATTCACGTGCTCGGCGCGGCAGTGCCGCCGGTCTGGGAGTCGAAGACCGACTGGGACATCTTCAAAGCCTTTGCACAGAAGGTCAGCGAGCTCGCGCCGCTGGCGTTCCCGCAACCGGTGAAGGATCTGGTCATGCAACCGCTCATGCACGACACGCCCGACGAGATCTCGCAGCCGCAAGTGCTCGATTGGACGGCCGGCGAGTGCGAACCGATCCCCGGTAAGACGATGCCGCATTTACGCGTGGTCGACCGCGACTATACGCAGATTTACAACAAATACATCGCGCTGGGGCCGAACATTCCAACTGACGGCATCTCATTTAACGGCGTGCAGATTCCGGCAGCGAAATTCTACAACCAGCTGCTGGAAAATCCAGTAACGCTCTCGCCAGACTCTCGACACATGCGTTGCGTCGTATACAAGGGGCAGAAATACCCGAGTCTCGAGGATCCGCTTGACGTCTGCAACACGATCCTCCATCTGGCTCCGGAGACCAACGGTGACGTCTCCTACGCGGCGTTCGAGCATGAGGAAGAAGTGACGGGCGTTCCGCTCAAGGATCTCGCCGAGGGCGTCCGCGCCGTCCGCATGAACTTCGGCGACATTACCAGGCAAATCAAACGCCTGCTCATCAGTCCGTGCTGGACCGGCATGGTCAACGACGGCCGCGCCTATTCGGCGTGGTGCATGAACGTCGAGCGGCTCGTTCCGTGGCGCACCGTGACGGGTCGCTCGGAACTCTACATCGACCACCCGTGGTACATCGACTTCGGCGAGAACTTCGCGACCTACAAGCCGAAGCTCGATCCGCATAAGACGGGCGACATCGTGCTCAGCCCGGTCGACGACAAGGCGCTCATCCTCAACTACATCACGCCGCACGGCAAGTGGCACATCCATTCGACCTACTATGACAACCTGCGCATGCTAACGCTCTCGCGCGGCATGGAACCGTGCTGGATCAACGACAAGGACGCGCAGCGAATCGGCATCGTCGACAACCAGTGGGTGGAGGTCTATAACGACAACGGTGTGATGGTAACGCGCGCCGCGGTCAGCGCGCGCGTGCAGCCGGGAACGTGCATGATCTATCACGCTCCCGAGCGCACGATCTCGATGCCGAAGTCGCAAATCCGCGGCGGGCGGCGCGCCGGCGGACACAACAGCCTGACTCGCACGCGCATGAACCCGATTCAGATTGCCGGCGGTTACGGGCAGTTCACTTTTGGGTTCAACTACTGGGGACCCATCGGCATCATGACCCGCGATACGCACGCGGTCGTGCGTGCCCTCGAAAAACTAGAATGGTAACGGCGATCACACCGATCGTCAGGAGTTCGTAACAAAATGGACATACGCGCACAAGTATCAATGGTGTTCCACCTCGACAAATGCATCGGTTGCCACACGTGCAGCATCGCCTGCAAGAACATATGGACCGACCGTAAGGGCACCGAGTACATGTGGTGGAACAACGTAGAAACCAAGCCCGGAACGGGCTATCCAACCACATGGGAAGACCAAGGAAAATACAAGGGCGGCTGGGTCAAAGACGGCAACAGGTTGCGGCTCAAACTTCAAGGCCGCGGAGAAGGACTGGGGAACATCTTCTTCAATCCGAACTTGCCGACGATCGACGACTACTACGAGCCGTGGACCTATCAGTACGACGAACTCTTCAACGCGCCCGAGGGTGACGATCAGCCGACCGCCCGACCCATCTCACTGATCACCGGCAAACCGATGGACATCGAGGCGGGACCCAACTGGGACGACGATCTCGGCGGCTCACCGGTCTATGCCAGCAATGACCCCAACCTCGAGAAGCTGACCGACAAAGAACGCGAACAGCTCAACGAGGTCGAGCGGCTCGTGTTCTTCTACTTGCCGCGCATCTGCAACCACTGCCTTAATCCGGCGTGCGTCGGAGCGTGTCCGTCGGGCGCGATCTACAAGCGCGGTGAAGACGGCATCGTCCTGATCAGTCAGGAAAAGTGCCGCGCATGGCGCATGTGCGTTTCCGGCTGCCCGTACAAGAAGACCTATTACAACTGGTCGACCGGTAAATCCGAAAAGTGCATCCTGTGCTATCCGCGTCTCGAGACCGGACAGGCACCGGCGTGCTTCCACTCGTGCGTGGGCCGCATCCGGTATCTCGGCCTGATCCTCTACGATGCGGATCGCATCCAAGAAGCCGCGTTGCACGACGACAAGGATCTGGTCTACGCTCAGCGTGACATTCTCCAAGATCCATTCGATCCAAGAATCATCGCCGCGGCAAAGGCGAACGGCGTCACTGATCTGCAAATCACCGCGGCGCAAAACTCACCGGTGTTCAAGTTCGTGAAGCTGTGGGGACTGGGGTTGCCGCTGCATCCGGAATTCCGGACGCTGCCGATGCTGTTCTACGTGCCGCCGATGCTGCCGGTGCTCGGCAGAATGAACGAAAGCGGCATCTACGACAACTCCGGCGTCGAGGGTCTCGGACAGATGATCAGCTCGCTCGAGCAGGCTCGCATCCCGATCAAGTACATGGCGAGCCTGTTCACGGCGGGCAACACGGAGATCATCGAAGAGGTCTATCGCAAGCAGATCGCCGTGCGGTTGTACAAGCGATCGCAGCGTGTGAAGGACATCACAGCCGCGGAGGCACAAGAAGCGATGCGCATCGGAAGGACTACGCCGGAAGAGTGCGAGGCGATCTTCAACCTCACCTCGTTGCCGACGTTCGAGGAGCGCTTCGTCATCCCGGCGATGGCCCGCGAAGAAGCCGTCGAGCAGGGCGCTCTCGATCCCTACACGCACAAACCCGCCGCCGGGTTCGGCTTCCGCGAGACGCCGGCCCGGAGATGGTGAGTGCAGAGCGAATGACTTCACAAATGCGGGTGCTCGAGCTGTTTGCAGATCTGCTCGAGTATCCGCGTCCCGATTTGGATGTCGCAGCAACGGCGCGCGAATGTCGCGAGCTCCTCGCGCAGGAGAGCCCGGAAGGCGCGGCTCTGCTCGGAGAGTTCGTTGCGTTCGCCGAACGGACCCCGCGCGATACGGTCGAAGAGATCTTCTCCGCGACGTTCGATTTGAACGCATCGTGCCATCCGTACGTTGGATACCACATGTTCGGCGAATCGTATCCGCGCAGCCTGTTCCTCGTCGAGCTCAAGGAACGATTCCGCAATAAGGATTTCGATCAGGGAGTCGAGCTGCCCGATCACGTCGCGGTGATGTTGCGGTTTCTATCGATGTGCGGCGACGCGGAGTTGCGAGACGAGATCGCTCGCGACGCCATACTTCCGACGCTCGGTCCCATGACGCTTGCGCCGGAGAGTGCGCCGCCAATAGAAGAGGGCGAAGGAGAGCCACCGGAGGTTTTCGACATCGGCACCGATTATCGTCGCGTTCTGCAAGCGTTGCAGTGCGTCTTGAAAGCGCGCTACGGTCCGCCGCAACAGCTTCAAACGGTACCGCTTCCGGATCCGGAGCGGCTCGTCTCGTAATGTGAGGAACATATGTCCGATACGTTTCTCTGGGCAGTCTGGCCCTACATCGCGTTCTCGCTCTTCATCTTTGGAGGGCTGTACCGCTATTTGAAGGATCGGTTCTCGTTCTCGAGCCAGTCCTCCCAATTCTTGGAGAACCGGTTCTTGTTCTGGGGATCGACGATGTGGCATTACGCGATCATCCTGATCTTGATTCCGCACACGCTCGGATTTTTGTTCCCGCAAGCGTGGGCGGCGCTCATCGAGAATCAAACGCGGCTGTACATTCTCGAGATCACCGGGCTCGCACTTGCCGTCATGGCGATCGTGGGTCTCGCAACGCTCATCTACCGGCGCTTGGTCAACGCACGCATTCAATTCGTGACTACGACGATGGATTGGGTGCTGCTTGCATCCCTGGCCGTGCAGGTGGTGATGGGATTCTGGATCGCGTTCTTCTACCGCTGGGGGTCGGAGTGGTATCTGCACACGTCCGTACCCTGGCTGCGGTCGCTCGCCGCTTTCAATCCGCAGATTCAGTACGTGACCGCGATGCCGTTGCCGGTCAAGATCCACATGTTCAACGCGTTCGTGCTGCTTGCGCTCTTCCCGTTCACGCGCCTCGCGCACGTCGTAACGGCACCGCTGTTGTATCTGATACGACCGTACCAGGTCGTGATATGGTACCGGCAGCGAAACGCACCCTATGCGGCGCCGGCGGGAAGCGAGCGCATCGGACCGGATGTCCCGTACTTGCGGCGTACCTGAGGCAAGCGTGCCCATATCGTGCGCACCTCGGGTGCCCGGCTGGAGCGGCTGTGTCAGATAAGTTCCTTTGTGGCCGTTCCGGCGTTGCTGGCGATCTTGAGGGAAACCCAGCATCGTCTGCAGGACCCAGCGACGGCTTTTCTGGTACTGCCTCCGTTTGCGGTTGTCATCTACCTGATCTTTCGAGACCCGTACGGCAAGGCGGCGAATCTGCGGTCGATCGTCTTTTTGCCGTGCATGGGCGCCGTGATCGGACAGTTGACCTTTCGCTTTTTCGGACTCACGCCGCTCGGTATCGCACTCGACACGTTATGCGTGTTGGCGCTGCAATCGATCTTGAAAGCGCAAATGCCGCCGGCACTGGCGCTTTCCGTTCTTGCAATGCTGCTGCGCGTTCAATCGTTCACGTACACCCTGGGTGTGGCCGAGGCCGCGACATCAATCGCCATCGTCTTTTTGTTGTGGCGGCGATTCGTGGTCACGCCGTTTCTTCCAACGTCGCCTACTAGGAGCGAGGAACCTCGCCCCACTGCTTTGCCGGAGGTTCGGTTATGAGCACGAGCGCACCGTTGTTGCCAAATCCCCCGCTACAAGAGGTGGGAATAGAACCCGGGACCTATACGGGCGAACCTGTCTTGGATTACGTCCGGCCGCCGCAGATGCTCCGAACGATCGTCGAGACGGGCGCATCGAAGGGTGATCTTCCGATCGGCAAGATCCTCGTGCGAGGCATGTTCGGCGGCGCGTTTCTCGCGTACGGCACGGCCATGGCCTTTTTCGGCATTGCGCAGGGACTGCCGCCGATCGTCGCCGATTTACTCTTCCCCCTCGGATTCATCTGCATCAATCTGTTGCAAGTCGACCTCGCCACGGGTTACTTCGCGCTTGTGCCGGTAGCGTACATAGATGGGCGCATAACCTTCGGAAAGATGTGTCGTTGCATCTTCTGGGTCTACGTAGCGAACCTCATTGGGAGCCTGATCGTAGCGGGTCTGCTCTGGTCAGCGCTCACGATGTCCGGGAAAGCGCCGGATGCAACGGGCATAACGGCGATTCTCGTCAAGATCGGAACGGCCAAGACTCTTCATTACGAACAATTCGGCATGGCCGGCGCTTTTACGGCATTCATCAAGGGAGTTCTGTGCAACTGGTTCGTTACGCTGGGCGTCGTGCTGCCGTACACCACGCGATCGGTCATCGGTAAGGCGATCGCCACGTTCGTTCCGATCTATATGTTCTTCGCCATGGGCTGGGAACACTTAGTCGTCAACATGTTCGTGATTCCTTCCGCCATGCTCTACGGTGCGCACATTACGATGAGCGATTGGTGGATCGGCAATGAGCTTCCGGTGACCATCGGAAACTTTGTGGGAGGTTTCCTGTTCACGGGCGTTGCGATCGCATTCATGTACGGTACTCGCCGTGGCAGTGCAGCTGCGAGCACACGTGAGGCACCTGCCCCTGCGCGATGAACCCGAGACCCCGAGCGTCGAGGATCCGGCTGCCGGTGATGATGAGACATATCGCCTGTGCACCGAGCTAGTCGCGCTCGGGGAGTGGAGGTTCGCCGTCGACTGCATGCGCCGAAAGGTGAACCGCGCGCGCAGGTCGCTGCCGACGAATTCGTTGATGCATCTCCGGCTGCTCTCTCAGTACGCGGGGATACTGGAGCTCACCAGCGCATTTGGAGAGGCGGAGTTCATTCGCAAGCAGTCCATCGAGATCGTCGAATCCGGGTTTGTCACTGCGGAAGACGCCGTCGAGGCATACCTCAATTATGGATTACTCCTTGTAAGAACCCGAAACTACAACGCGGCCGCAGCGAGATTGAGAGAGGCCGCTAACCGGGCTGAAAAACTCGAGTCCATTGCGCCGCTCGAACAAGAGATCATGCTCGCAAAGGTGTGGAGAGGTCTGGTTCAAGCCTACGAGGGACAGGGAGAACTAACGCAGGCCTCGCAGGCCCTGGACGCGCTCGATAACGTAAAGAGCCGTATTCGATACCTCATCTTTTCGATGTCGAGGTAAACGACGTGTACACGATCGACGGCAAGCCGGCATGCCTCTTCGTCGCAGAAAACCTAACCAGGCCTCATCCCGACGGTGAACGCCACTATTATCCGGCATTCGTAAAGGCGTTCGAACCAGGTAACGAAGCAACGGACTGGGATTACGGCGCCGATTATGCCGAAGCGTTACGGCAAGTGGAGTCCTTCAATGCCGAGCACGGCGTCAATAAAGACGCCGCTCTGCTCATCATTACGACGTCAATGTTTCCGCCGGCCCCGATTTCGATCGCGGACATCTATCGTGCGAATAATGAAGAATACGCCGGCGAGAGCGCGCAGGGGTGAGGGCTAGAAAGTTCCGGGATATTGTGAGCGCAGCGCCTGTTTGAGCTTCATATCTGCGAGACGTTCGACGGCATCGAGAATCGTTGGCGTTGCGTGCTCGGCGCCGTGTTGGCTCAGCCACTCTAAGGCGGCGTGGACGCTCGAAGCCGGGGCACGATCCGCCGCGATGTCGTCGACAAGCTCCTCTGCTCGCGCCTTCACCGCATCGTCCCAGCGCTCGACCTCCGCTTGCTCGCTCAGCGTTCGTTTCGTTCGTGCGATGTCGGCCGCTCTCCACGGATATGCTCTGCCGCATTGCCAACAATATGCGTGATAAGGCACCCATAGCAGCATCTCACCGTCGCCTGGGAGTAGGGCCTTGCACACAGGACACGCGACAATGATCGAATCGCCGCACTTGGCGCAATGTTTCGGAACAAGAGCTGATTCGATAAGCCATGCAAAAGTATGGCCGTTCACGCATACTGCCGCACAAGGCCCGCGTCGCTCCGCCGAGAGCGCAGGCAGCTCGATCGGTTCGATCGGTGGCTCTTCGGACATGGAAAGTATTTCGGCATCGCTTCAGATGCCCCATGCTAAAGTGACGCCATGGACGTCGTAGCGAGACGTCGCGAGGCGATTCGTTTGCTGTCGGAACAGTTGTGGTTCGCGCTCGCAACCATCGATAACGACGGATTCCCCACGGTAAGTTACATACCGTTTGCAACGGTCGACGGCGCGTTCGGGATCGTCGTAAGCCGGCTCGCGGTACATAGCGTTCCACTTCGGGCGCGCCGCCGAGCGTCGGTGCTCGTCGTCGATGGTAACACGGACCGGCTCGACGCATACACGCGGGCTCGGCTCTCGATCGGCGTGAACGTATCGCCACATGCAGCCGGTTCGCCGAGCGCTGATGCGATTTGGCGCGCGCTCGAGTGCCGGCACGGGGATACCGTGCGAACGCTGCGAGCGCTGCCGGATTTCGACGCGATCTCCCTGGAACCAATCGGAGGGCGCCTTGTTTTGGGCTTCGCTTCGGCTCACGACCTAAGCGGCGCGGCGATCGCCGAACTCCTGAAAAACGCCAGTTAAGTCAAGCGAAAAGGTATAATAGTGGTATGGGACGGCACCTACGGGACCGCTTGGGCCCGAACGTAGCTAGGCGGCCATGGACGCACGCAGAGCGCCGCGTCGTCTTGCGCGGTTTCTTCGGCCGTCTAACGATTGCCATCGAGCCGCTTATCGCCGGCATATTCTTCGCGCTGTTGCCGATCGGCATGATGCTACGGCGGCAGGAAGCCGTGGTGCTGCTCGCCCCGATTTTCGCCGCGGCGTCCATAGCATTCCTCATCTACGCGATCGTGCTGATCTCACCGTCGGCGCGCGCGCTGTATGAGACCTTCAAACCGATTTACACCGTTGACGGGTACATCCGCTATCGCACTTCCAAGGATGGTCAACCCGTCTACTACGTCGCGGCGCTCGACGCGGATCAGCTTAGCCTCGGGGAATGGCCGCTCTCCGAATGGCCGCGCTCGATTGGAGAACGTCACACATGGCCGGTCGTCGTGGAGTTCAGTCCATACGGAGGCATCCACAAGATCGATGGCCGGCCAACCGGGGTCCTTCCAACCGAGATTGCGCCCTTCGGTGTCGGCATGGCCAGCGAAGAACGCCGCAAATCACGGGGTTAGCGCGCGACCGCACAGATCGCAATAGGTGACGCGAAGCTTCGGAACGTATTCGGAGGCCGGCGTTATCGCTTGTGCGCGCGCGTTGTCCGTTTTCGTCATCTCCGTTTGCGCCTCCAGAGCCGTGACGATGCGGCCGGCTTCTTCATCGGTCAGCACGCCGCGGATTTGCCCGTACGATGCCGGGTAATACCAGCCCTCGACGAGTTGCGTCAACCGGTCTTCACCGCGATGCGCCGCTTCGGTGGCGAGCTCTCGCGGTGTGAGTGACAAACGTCTGGAAGGAAGCAATCCGCGCGCGTCGGCAGCGCGCAACGCACGCGACCAAAGCGAATCGTTCATCGTCGCCGCATTCGCATCGCCAGCGCGAACCCGAGTATCGCAATCGCGTCGACGGCGAGGGCCCACGGCGTGAGCAATGTCCAAAGCTGCAGCGTTCGAGCGTGCTCGGTACCGGCGCCGGCAACGGCAGCCGTCGCCACTGCAGACTGCGGCGCCTGCGCAATCGTCGCCGGTACGCTCCTCGACGCAGTCTCTTGTATACGCAGCATCGCTTGCGGGATCGAGACGGCGGCGTATGCCAGCAGCAGCGATCCCACAATCGCGGCCAGGACGATCGCCGAAAGAGCAATTCGCAGACGGAGCTGCGGACTATACAAACCAGCAAATGACGGCATGATCGTGCGAACGATCGAGCAACGGAACGATGCTCTGGGGGAGCGACAAAACGCCGTCCGGGCGCGCAAGCAGCTCCGCGCGCCGGATCCGCCCGGCGATGACACAGACGCTCAGATATGCGACCGCGATTATTACGATCTCGGTTAGTAAGTGGACCTTCACCGCCTCTGCGTTGAACACGATGGTGTACGCGCAGATGACGAGCAGCGCTGCGAAGGTGGCCCAGGTTATGACCTGCGGTCGAGCACGCCACTCGCGCGCTACGACGTTGCTCCCAACAACGCTCACTCCGGCAGCAACAATGCCGACGAGCGGAGCAACGGAAACGGGGTGAGCGTGCGCGCCGAACACCGCAGCGATGAACGCGACCAGGAGCACGGACCGCAGGCGTCCGCGAGTCGCGCAGAGCGCCACTGCAACCAAAGCAGCAACCCCGAGCATGACGACGTCGATGCGAGTCCAGGCAATGGGAATCGTAATCAACGCATAGCCCGACAGCATGACAACCGCCGCCGCAACGTAAAGCACTCGGTCTGCGTGCACCACCCGTAGACGTAGTTCAACCTGCGCCTCGTCGGAATACCTGGGAATTTGCGCACCGGCCCGCAATACATGCGGTTCCTTGGTATAGAAGGCCGGGTCGACGCGCCGAAGCCAGTTCATCATGGCACGGCAACCTCGCGAGTGAATACCGGCACGTGATCCGGTGTCAACGTCACCATAGGAAGACGCTGCTGCTCCACTTCTTCGTGCCGGCGCAGACTGACGAAGATGACGGCCGCGCCGTAACGCCGAACCTCGTTGAGAAGGATTCTATCAAGCGTCGCGCGGTCTCCATTAAGGTCGATCGTCGCCAGCTCCATCTCGAGGCGGTTGAGATCCGCGTCACGCGGGCGCAAACGCAAGGTGACCACATCGGCCACGCCCCGCTGGCAAATAAATCGCACCGTGAGTCGCCGTGCTGCGAACGTTCGGCACAGCGCGCAGACGAAACAAATCGCCTTTTCCAAGCGATAGTGATGGAGATCCCGCTCGCCGTCGAGCGGCTGCGCGGTATCGAGCACGAGGCTGACGTCGTCGCGGGTGGGATCTTGGAATTCCCGTACGTAGAATTGGCCCGGATCGCGTGCGCGCAGAGAAAGGGTGCGATGAATGAGCTTCGGCGAGTCACCGGGACGGTACTCCCGCACGCCGACATACTCTTCGATCGCGGTCGGAAGCTTTTCGAATCGTCCGGCGGCGGCATGCCGCCCGGCAAGCAATGTGTCGACGAACGGTTGCAGATGATAGGTCGCAGGCAACACGGTGATCGCATGCCTCTTATCGAAAATTCCGGTGACGCGCACTGCGCTGCCGGGCAATTCGATAGCGGTGCGGAACGGCCCCACAAACAGGATCCCGCGCCGGTTCGTAGTGACGTCCCACTGCGAGGTGCCCGCGAGACGACCGGTGAGCAGCGGGATCTCCGCGCTCGGGCCGGCGTCGATCGCCGTCCCGCTCATCGAGAAGCGAGCGTTCGTCAGGACACCAACTGCCGGAAAAGTGAATCCGCGTAGAGCGAGCGTGCACTGCAACCGAAAACTGCCGAAGGCACGCATTCGCGCCGGCACCTTGACTCTCACGCTTCGCAGCGCGCTTGCCGCAGTCAACGTTGCGAGCGTGGTTAAGGCGATCCAGAGCAGCGGAAAGCTCACAACGAAGGCCGAGAACGCACGAATCGCCGGATGGAATGCACCGGCAATGCCGGCAGCAACGATCGAGAGGCCGAACATGACGATCCCGATCGGTGAGGCGATCGTGAACTCGTAACGGGACGGGCGCCTCATGGGTCTTTCTTTAAGTCCGGAAAGGTAATAGAGTCGACGAGGCGCCTCACCAATTGTGTCTTCCAATCGGTCATGCTCATCAAGGATTCGGGCATCACTTTAGGGATCAGCCGATGCGGCAGCGCGTGAATGAAGAGTTCCTTGATGTCATCGGGAGTGACGTAGACGCGCCCCTGTACGAGCGCGTACGCGCGCGCCAGATGCATCAGCTGGACCGCTGCTCGCGGACTCGCACCGAGGACGAGCTCGTCGGAAAGGCGGCTCTGCCTCACCGCAACGATGATATACTGCAGCAGCCGCTCGTCGATGACGACGCCGGTAACGAGTGCCATCAGCTCGCGCACGCGGTCGATCGTTATCACCGGGGGCACGCTCTTGAGCGGATCCTCCGCCATCCGTCCCCGCAGGATCTCAACCTCTTCGTCAGCGCTTGGATAGCCCAGCGTAAGCAGGAGATGGAAGCGATCGAGTTGCGCCTCCGGCAGATCGTTCACGCCCGAGTGCTCGATCGGATTTTGCGTTGCGATCACGATGAAGGGATCGGGAAGCGGATAGGTACGGCCATCGACTGTGACCTGTCCTTCACCCATCGCTTCCAAGAGCGCACTTTGCGTGCGCGGCATCGCACGATTCAGCTCGTCCGCAAGCACGATGTTAGCGAACACAGGTCCCGGAACGAAGACCTCCTTGCGCGGATCGACGTAGCCCGTAATATCGACGGGCAGCAGATCCGGCGTGCATTGAATGCGCTTAAACTCGCATGAGATCGAGCGTGCGAGGGTTCGCGCGAGCATCGTCTTTCCGACTCCCGGACGGTCCTCGAGTAATACGTGGCCGCGCGAGAGCAGCGCCGCAACGACGAGCCGCACGACGTCGCGCTTGCCGACGATCACGCGCTCGATATTCGCGACAAGACGCTCCACATCGTCGCGCGCGGTGTCGAACGAAATCGCGCTGTTCATGCCGAGCGTCCGTGCGGCTCGCGACGGGTTGCGAGCGTCGTCGGCAGACTGTTGAGTGCGAACGGCAGCAGCCACCGCGCCGCAAGCGCAACCATCGCCGCGACCAGGAGCACTGCAGCCGCAGCGTAGATCGCAGCCGTCGAAGAAAGGTCTATCGTAAGGCGCTCGCCGACGCCGCCAAAGAGTCCGGCGAGTCCGCGGCCGGGGAGGTCCGGACGTTGGAATAGATAGAGCGAGAGGATGACCCCGAACCAGCGCGCTCCGCCGCCGACCATGCGTGCAGGCTCGACGCTCCACAAGAAGTGCGGCAGTAGACGCCTTGCGGCAGCACGTGCGAGAAAATCGGCCTCGGCGCCCACGGCAAGAACACCGGCCACGGTGCAGGCCGCCAGTAAGAGGCGCGCAAACGTGAACCCGCTTTCAAAGCCCGCCGCCACGAACGGCAACGCTACGAGGAACGCGAGCGCGCCGACAGCGACTGCGTCCGCTGCGCGTCCAACCACTTCCGCGCGACCGTGCAGTCTTGCGCACCGCTGACAGACCGCAAGTCCATCCGAGATCTCTAACCGCCGGCGAGCGAAGCCGAGAACCCAGACGAGAACTGCACCGAACTCCGTCACGAGGAGAAGAGTGAAAGGCAGGTAGCCGGGCACAACCGGCATGTTGCTGCTATTGCTGCGGCGTGAGATGTGCCGGGGGCAACGGAAGCGTCGCGGAGTTCGCAGCCGGCCAGACGTGACCCCAGGCCGAAAGGCCGACGACCTGCGAGCCTTGTACGAACGACGCGATGATGCTTAGGAGGACAAAAAGCATCGCACCGGTGCCGATTGCGAAACCGCCGCGATCCCGAAGGTACGCGGGCGGGCCCATGTTTCCATTGTGCGATGTCCCGTGTGCGTCGTGACTCATGCGTGTACTCCTAAGATATGGGCAGCGGCCAGCAGCGAGAGGACGAAGCCGACGACCAACAGGCCGAGCAACACCTTCGTAACGACCGCATCGAGTCCGTGCGCCGCCCAATCATTCTTCAGTTGAACGACGGCCGTGATCCCGGCAACAATCGCTGCAACGAACGCGATCCCTCTTTCGACCAATGCTGCATCCATAGCTCACCACAAATAGAAGATGGAGAAGAGTGCGACCCAAACCACGTCGACGAAATGCCAATACAGCGTTCCGCACGTGAGTCCCAAGTATTTCGATCCGGTGTAGACACCGCGATTCGCCTGAATGCCCAGGACCGTGAGGAAACACGCACCGACGAAGACGTGGAACCCGTGCAGCCCGGTCAGTGTGAAGAACGAAGCGCCCCAGGTGCTGCCCGGCCACGTGATGCCTTCGCCAAGTACACCGGCCCACTCGTGCGCTTGGCCGAGCAGAAACCCGATGCCCAGGATTATCGTCACAACGAGCCACGCGTTGAACTTCGCCTTGTGCAGATGCTTCCAGTTCTCCAGTGCGAAATGCATCGTGACTCCCGATCCGAACAGGATCACGGAGTTGAGCGATGCATAGCTCGTGTCGAACCACGGCAGCTGATGCCCGCCGACGAACGGCGGCCACGTGGGCGCCGACGTCCGCAGATACACGTAAGCGAAGATGAACGACGAAAACAGGATGCAGTCGCTGAGCAGAACCAGCACGAAGCCGCACAGACGGATATCGCGCGTCTCCCAGTAGACCGAATCGACGGCGTTGTAGCGGGCTGCGACTGCAGCGTGTCCTTCCCGGGCAAGCGTTGAAGCGGCCATCGAGTCAGGCTCCCGATCCGGCGAGGACCGGGGTAGGCATCAATACCTTGCCGTACTCCGGAAACTCTTCGATTTCATTGTCGGTGTTCTTGTACGGCAGAGGCTTCTCGAAGTCGTACGGACCGCCGGAAACGATCGGAATCTCCTTGAAGTTGTAGTACGGCGGCGGCGAGCTGATCGTCCACTCCAGCGTGCGCGCACCCCACGGGTTGATGCCGGCGATCTTTCCGTGCTTCAAACTCCAAATCAGGTTGAAGACGAGCAGCGCGATCGACGCGGCCATAAAGAACGCGAACGCCGTCTCGAACCGATTCCAGAAAACGGCATCGGGATTCTGCGCAGCGAACGCCGTGTACGACGCGTAGCGCCGAGGCATACCTTCGATGCCGAGCCAGTGCATCGGGAAGAACGTGCCGTTCAAACCGATGAAGAAGAGCCAAAAACCAAGCAGCGAGAGGCGCTCGTCCAACATCCGGCCCGTCGCCTTCGGATACCAGAACGGGATGGACGCGAGGAAGCCCATGAACGTTCCGCCCGCTACGACGTAATGGAAGTGCCCTACCACGAAGTACGTGCCGTGCAGGTGCAGATCGACCGGGACCGATGCCAAGAAGATTCCGGTGATGCCTCCGAAGCTGAACGTTATCAAGAACCCCATCGCGTAGAGCATTGGGCTGGTGAAGTGGATTCGTCCGCCCCACAGCGTCGCGATCCAGGAGAACATCTTGATGCCCGTCGGGATCCCGATCGCGTAGGTCAAGATCATGAACGGCAATTGCAGCCACGGCGCAAGACCGCTCGGGAACATGTGGTGCGCCCAAACCGTGAACGCCAGTAGCGAGATCGCCATCGATGAAAACGCGATCATCTTGTACCCGAAGATCGGCTTGCGCGCGAAGACCGGCAGAATTTCGGAAACGATGCCGAAGGCCGGGATGATGAAGATGTAGACGGCTGGGTGCGAATAGAACCAAAACATGTGTTCGAAGAGCACTGGGCTGCCGCCGCGAGACGGGTCATACCACGGTATCTTGAAAACGTGCTCGAGGAAGAGCGCGCCGGTCGCAACCGAGAGAGCAACCGTCGCAAACATGTTCATCAGTGCGGTTGCAAACGTGGCCCAGACAAAGAGCGGCATGCGCGTCCAGGTCATTCCGGGCGCCCGCATCTTGATGATCGTCGTCATGAAGTTCATGCCGGTCAACGTCGAGCTGATACCGATCGTGAAGATCGCGGCGCACCAGAGCGCGCCGGCCGTACCATCCGCAAGCGAGATCGGCGGATACTCGGTCCAGCCTGCGTGCGGTCCGCCGAACAGCATCGAACTGAAGAGAATGACCGCCGCAACGGGGAAAATCCAGAAGCTGATCATGTTCAGCCACGGAAACGCAACGTCGCGCGCACCGATTTGCAGCGGCATTACGAAGTTGCCGATCGCTCCGGTGACCAGCGGGATCGTCACGAGCCACACCATTGCCGTGCCGTGCATCGTGAACATCTCGTTGTACGTGTTGTGATCCATGATCGCACCGGTGGGGCTGGTGAGCTGGGTGCGCATGAGGATCGCGAACGCTCCGGCGATCAGCATGATCAGCATGCCGGTGAAGAAGTACTGGAACCCGATCACCTTATGATCGAGCGAGAAGACGTACTTCCGGACGAAGCCCTCCGGCGCCGGATGAATATGGGCGTGTGTAGCCTCGGTAGCGTGGGTATCGTGCGTCGTACTACTCGGTTCGGTATGCATAACGTTAACCTATTTGAGGCTGGTAAGGTAAGCGACGAGATTTGCAATGTCTTGAGCGGAGAGCCCGTTGGCTTGACGATTGGGCATCGTACCAATCGATCCGGTAAAGCCGTTTTGCAAAATCCATGCGATGTTCTGCGGCGTCGGCGGTTTGCCGGTCACGAGCGTCGGATGTTGCGGGTCATCGGTGATGTGCAACAGGCCCGGTCCGACGAGTTTCTGGTCGAAGGGAGTCGGCGGATCGTGGTGGCAAGCCGAACAGATTTGGTGAAACTTCGCTTGGCCCGCAGCAACGTTTCCGCCCGATAGTTTGATGGGGATGCTGGCCGCAGCCGCAGCCGTCTTTTGTGCGTCGAGCCACGTATTGAACGCCGCGACGGGCTCGATCACCACCTTGCCCTGCATTTGACTGTGATTGACCCCGCAAAATTCGGAACAGGTGACGATAAAATTGCCGGCGCGCAGAGGCGTGAAGTTGAGATTCTGCACCAAACCCGGAACTGCGGCCATCTTGAGCCGCAGTTCCGGCACCCACCACTGATGAATCACGTCGGCCGACGTAATGAGGATTCGCACCGGTACGCCGATGGGCAGATGTGCTTCGGTGGTCGTGCCTTTGAGGCCCGGGTAGCGGTATTCGAAGTAGAATTGATGGCCGACGACTTCCATCGTGAGCCCGGGCGACGTCACGCCGAACTGAATCTTGTGCCAGACGTTGATGCTGAGCGCGGTAAGAATGACGAGCAAGATCGTGGGGAGGACCGTCCACCAAAATTCGAGTTTCGGCTGATCGTGAATCGGGACGCCGACGGTATCAGGCGGATCGCTCGCTCTCGCACGGAATGCGATACAGAAATAGATCACGTATCCGGTGACGATGATCATGATATCGCCGCCGAACACCGCCATGAACTTGAAAAGGCCGTCGATATCGTAAACGCGGTCGCTAAACGGCTGCGATGAACTGGGCAACAACCAATCGATATTGCCGAACAGCCAATACAGTGAGTTCGCGATGCACAGCAACAGCAGTAGCGTGGTGGCCGGCCAGAAACCGGGACCGAGACCTTGAACGCGGACGATGTTGGGCGCGCGCGCTATCCGCTGAGCCAAAACTCCTACCCCCTCTATTCAGACGTCTGGACGTCGGGTTGCGCCATTTTTGTTTGCGTAACCGCTCCGTAACCGTAGTGGAACCGGAGCGTAATCGACGCCTTATCCCGTGTACGGCTTGCCGGGTACGCGGCGATCGAGGAGCAGTCCGATGCCGACGCCGACGAGCGCACCGTAAAGGATGCCAAGCACGACGTTTCCCGCCGGGTAACCGATGGCCGCGCCAATCGCGACACAAAGGACGACCGAGGACCAGATTCTTCGTTGCATGCAACGACCTCCGAATAGCCGTTTGGTTTCGGACGTGATTACTAGAATTGTAGCGAGGCTGGTTACGTTTCGGTTCTGTGGAACGAGCGGGGGCGAAGGAAGCTGGCAGCCTGCTAGCGCACGATCGCTTCTTTCCATCTCTCGAGCAGCGCCGTCAGCTCTTGCTGCTCTGGCTTGCGCACCTTGCACCGCTCGAGAGACTGGCGAAAATCGTCCATGAACAAAGCCCATTCCCTTTCGGTGATCTTCAGGTGCCGGTGCGATTCGCCCATGTCGCGACCAGTGTAGGTTTGCGGACCGCCCGTGGCCCAGCAGGTCAGCTCGGTGATGAGGTACTTCAACCCCGCTCGCGAGACGTTCGTGCTCGCTTCTTTGAGCGCAGGATTGGCGTCGAATCGCGGATCGCTCAAGATGCGATCGACGAAGTCGTCCATCAGGATCGCGATCTTGAAAGACCCTCCCAATCGCTGGTAGAGTGACGGATTCTGCCCGACTTCCATGAACGGCCTCCTTCATGAGAAAATGACCGAACCATGCCTGACACACGTTTAGGAGAGATCGCACGTAACATGCTGCCGCTTCTCGCCGAGTTCAAGGCCGAGGCAAACCGTGTGCTGGACGAGAACGGGCGGCGCGACGCCGTGATCATCCAGGATTACATGATGCGCAAATATCCGCGCATCGTCATCTTTCTTGCCTGCGTCGATACCCTTTCCGAGTTAGCCGAGCACGCGCCGGAGTGACGGCATCAGTGCAACTCCGGATCGCCATCCGTGCGCACTTCGCTCGTAGGATCGGGTTTTCGCGGATGCTCTTGTTGCCGGCGTTCAAAGCGCTCGATGAGAATCCGCCGGCGTAGCGCTTCGATCTCTCCGCCGGTCAACACGCGAATTCCCGCGCGCGCGTGCGCGGCTTGAACGTGATCGCACACCTCGCACTGCGGTACGTCTTGACTTTTGTGTGAGTCAAGTACCGTGAAGCAGTCGCACGGGCCCAAGTGGTCGTCGGTGCTCACGGCAGTGCCTTCAAGACCTCGACTGCGTGGTCGAGTACCGTCACCTTCGGCCAGATGTAGATTAGCGTGCCGGTCCGATCGAAGAGAAACGTCGAGCGCTGGATCGCGTTCTTACCGTACACGCTCTCGTCGACGATGACGCCGAAGGCGTCGCAAAGCTGCGAATCGACGTCGGCCAAGAGCCGGAACGGCAGCATGTACTTCTCTTTGAACCGCCGGTGCGACTCGACCGAATCACGGCTCACGCCGACGAGCTCTGTGTCCTTGCGGACAAAGCCTTCGTACGCGTCGCGAAACTGCGTGGCTTCTTTCGTGCAGCCCCACGTGTCGTTTTTCGGATAGAAATAGAGCACCAACTGCCTGCCGAGCAGCTCATCGGTCGAAATCTCCGCTCCGGTGTCGTCGCGAAGTGTCAGCGCGGGCATCCTCGCACCAAGTTCGAGCATGGCGTAATATTCGTCCCCTATGCGATGCTCCCCTCAACCACGTTTGCAATAGCCAGCGCGGTTGTGGGAGCAAGCAAGACGCCGTGACGATAATGGCCTGCAGCGACGTAGTAACCGTCGAGCGCGGTTTTTCCAATGAAGGGACGGCTGTTTGGGGATCGAGGCCGCAATGCCGCCCACGTTTCGCCGATCGTCAGTTCCGAGAGCACCGGCATCGCACGCACCGCGATCGCGCGTAAATGCTCGACGGCTTCGGCATCGACGTCACGCTCGAATCCGTCGTTCGCGACGGTCTCACCGATCAGAACGTTTCCGTCGGTCCGTGGAATCACATAGACGCCGTCGACGGACACTGGTCGCTTGAGCAACCGCTGCGGCATCGTAAGCGCCAACATTTCCGCTTTGACCGGAACGATCGGAATGCGCACGTGCTCCGGTACTCCCGCAAGCCGGCCCGCCCAAGCACCCGCTGCATTTACAACCTTCTCGGCGAGCAAGAACTTCTCGCCCGCGCGTACGCCGACCACGCGATCTGCACTGGTTTCAAGCGCCACCGGGCCGGTCCGCTCCTCGAGAATGACGCCTTCGTCGACGCACGCTGAGCGCACAGCGCGTCCGAGATGGCGGCTGTCGATCTGCCCCTCGTCTTCGATCAGCGAAGCACCCAGCAATATCTCCGGTCCGAGCGCGGGTTCGATCTCGCGCGCTTCGTCGGGCTCAAACCAATGCGCGTGAATCCCGCGATCCACCAGTGCCTGGGCTCGATCGCGCAATCGGTTCGCCGTGACCTCATCGCTTGCGACTTCGATGATTCCGTCGAGCCGCAGGTACGGATCGATGCCGGTGCGCTTGTGGAGCTCCTTGACGAAAACCTGGTACACGGAAAGTGCCGCCGTCAAGAAGTGTTCCTCTTCTTCGCTTTCGGCATGACTGAACGGGGCGAGCATTCCGGCGCTCATCCACGACGATGACGCCTGCGAGTCGCCCGCCTCGACAACGTGCACCTTCGCGCCCCGCTTTGCGAGCTCGTAGGCGGCGCAGAGCCCGACGATCCCCGCTCCGATGACGACGATCACGAGCCGGCTGGCCGGCAGTCACAGCAATCTTCGCACAGCCGGCAGCCAAGATGCAGCGGAATGGCTTCTTTACCGCACCGCTCACAAATGACCGGCGCGTAGTCGGTCGGTGCAGATACTCTTACCGGCTCGGCGGTATCGCGAGCCTCTTCACGATTCATAGGTTATGATGATGTCAGTGCTCAGTACCATCTTCGTAGTGATTTTCGCACTCTCTTGTTTATGCGCATTTCTCTTCGGCATACGAAAGCAGTGGAAGAATGCGCGCATCGCGTCGACGGTGATCGCGATTCTGGCGTTTGCGCTGGCGCTTGCCGCTTCGTCCGCGAAGCGGTAAGCCGGTTATGGTGGTAGGACGACCGACTTCGGCGGGACGCGCTTACGAACGATCGCAATGGCCCTCTCGCGATCTGACATTTGCTCTTTGAGCTCCACGAGCGCGGCTTCGACGAGCGCTGCGGTCTTCACGCGGAATCCGACGTTTTTCAAAAGGACCACGATCTGATCGAGCGCTTCCACGGCGCCGGGCGTGAGCTCCACGCTCGTTGGAGCAGCGGCTTTCGGTGGCTCGTTCATGCATCGCCCTTCGACAAGCTCAGGACAAGCTCTTCGACACTTCGAAGAGCTCAGTGCAGGCTGAGCTCAGGATGACATGGATTCTGCTGGTTGCGCGGTGAACTCCTGTGTAAATGCTACGAGTTCAAATGGCGTTCGCCTGTGAAGACGTCGTGAATGTCCTTCGAGCACGCGAGGATGAGGCGGCTGGACCGGCGACGTTCAAAAACGTCATAGACGGCATGGCCGCTGCCGATTTTCCGGCACCGGCCGGTCGCTGGTTCGCTATCTTTTGCTTCTTCAGCGAGGAACCCCAGCTTATCGCGAATTGCCGCATCATCGTCGAGCACGAAAAAGGAGAGCTCATCGCGCAGAAGGCGCTCAGAGACCTGACGTTTACTCCCGAAAATCCGATCTCGCGCAACGTAGTGAGTTTCCAGGGCCTGCTTTGGCCTTATCCCGGGGGATATCTCGTGAAATTCGTCGCGAGTTCCGACGATCTACTGGCATATTTCCCGATCTGGGTGCGGCACGAACCCGCGGCCGCCCAGGAGGAAGTCCAAGCGTAACCGGGGTGGAACCACGCCGCGCCATTCTAAGAGCGGCATGGCGCTCATCCACGATACCGCACCGCTCACCGTGCGTGCGCTCGTGCAGCGGGCCGATGCGATTCGCGCAAGCGAAGTGCAGCGGTTGTTCGGGCGTTGCCCGGAATTGAGCGAAAAAGAGCGCGTGCTGATCGCGGCGATGTCGTCGGCGCTTATCGGGCGCCTATTACACGGCGCGATCTCTAAAATTTGCGACAAGGCCGCGGTCGATCACGAGCAGGCCCTGAGCGACGCCCGTGCCCTGAGCGAGTTGTTCGGATGAGATTTTTCCGCATCTCCGCCACCGCAGCCGTAGTCCTTGCATTTGCGCAAGTCGTATTGGGAAGTTGGGTACGCATCAACGGCGACGGGATGACCTGTCCCGACTGGCCGCTGTGCCGTGGTGAGCTCGTCCCGCAACTGATCGGGGGCGTGGTGCTGGAGTGGACGCACCGCGCCGTCGCGCTAACCGTCGGCTTCGCGATCATCGCCGCGTTCGTTGCTGGGTGGCGCCTGCGTCGCGAAATCTCGGGGGTAATGCCAACACTGTTGGCGCTCGTCGTAATCTTTGTGCTCCAGGTGATCGTAGGCGGCATCACGATCCACGAGTCGAACAACCCGCCGTCGGTCGTGCTGCATTGGGCGTGCGCGATGGTACTGCTCGCGGCGTTGGCCGTGTTGGCCGTGCTTGCTAGTCTACGGCCACATCCAGACTCGGGGCTGCCCGCGGTGCGCCGCGGTGCGTGCGTACCGGGAATTGCATGCGTTGCGTTCCTTGCGTATTTGACGACGTGTATTGGGTCCTACGTCAGCTCGAGCGGCGCCGGACTAGCGTGCACGGGGTTCCCGGGCTGTGACGGGGCGGTCATGGGTGCTTCATCCGCGCAATGGGTGCAGATGCTGCATCGCATTGCCGCCGGTGCGTTCGTTCTCTCTGCGCTCATCGCGGCGGCATTCGTTGCGCAGAACGGCATGCCGCGCGTGCGCGCGTGGATCTTCACGGGCACGGGGCTCGGGCTCTTACAAGGCGTGCTCGGCATGTCGAACGTGGTGTTGCGTATGCCGGGACTTCTCCGTGAAGCGCATGCCGGCAACGCCGCGCTGACATTCATCGTCTTCGTTATCGCGATGTCGCTCGCGATGCTCGATCCGCTGCCGGTGCGGTCTGCGATGCGCGATCCATCATCGCGCTCGTTCGAGGCCTTGACATGGAGGAGTTGACTAAAGTCTAACATGTTTGAAAATGGGCGCTAGATAAGGAGCGTCGCGGAGGCGTGGTGTTATGTTGATTAACGAGGTCACTTTGCTGCAGCAAACGTCGCTCGACGGCATTTCGACGTGGTCGCGCTGGCAGCCCGATCGGTCGCTGTTTTTCAATTCATTTTTCGTACGCGGCGAGGAGAATATCATTGTCGACCCGCTTGCCCTCGGGGAAGGCGACGTCGAAACGATTCGCAAGCAGGGGGGTGCGGCGTGGATCGTCGTTACGACGCGCGATCACGAGCGCGAGGCCGGAATCCTCGCTGAAGAGCTGCGCGCGAAGATCGCTGCGCCGGCTCTCGACGTACCGGAGATGAAGGTCGCGGTCGATCGTGCGCTGCGCGATGGCGATACGCTCGGACGCGCGCGCGTGGTGGCGCTCGAAGGCATGAAGTCGCCCGGCGAGTTCGGCCTCTACGTTGCCGATTGCCAGACCGTGATCGTAGGCGACGCGCTCTGGGGCGATCCGCCGGGCTTGTTACGCATGGTTCCCGACGAAAAGCTTGGAGATGCGCAACACGCAGCGCTCAGCTTACGGCGGCTGTGGGAGCTTCAACCCAAAAACATCCTTGTCGGTGACGGGCATTGCATCTACGGCAACGCGACCGAGAAGATTGCGCGTTATCTCGGGTCGCGTGGCGTACCGCTAGAAAGGACAATCACATGAACGATGACAAGACGCTGTCGCGCTCTGAAATGATCGAAAAGCTGATTGCGGCACCGATCGCGATCGGCGCATTCGCGGCGCTACGCGCGCAGGCCGAAGCGGCTGCGACGATCGAGAAGAAAACGGCGGGCTATGTGACGCATCCGGTCGGCGGAAAACAATGTTCCAAGTGCATTCAATTCCTTCCGCCGGGCTCTTGCAAGCTGGTGAAAGGATCGATCTCGCCGAACGGCTACTGCAAGTTCTTCTCGCCGAAGGCGAAATGAGAGTGCTTACCTGCGGTTGCCGCCGTTGAAGGCCGGCGAGGACGGTGGCCCGGCCACAAAGGCGGGGTCGTTACGTAGCGGATAGGCGAGCGGATACGTTGCCCACCCGCCCCGGTTCCAGCGGCCCTCGGTGGTGTAGCTGCCGGCGGTTTGCCCGTTGGCGGAGAGGGTGAACGGGTCGCGACCGGAAGTGCGTTGTTGAGAAGGCACGATCGTACTCCTATCGGTTATAATGCTCAATTATAGCAGGAAGTGGAAGGTTCAGACCTCATGCCCAGCCCGGACGATATTCGCGAAGCACTGAGGACGGTTCAAGATCCCGAACTCATGATAGGCGCGGTCGATCTCGGGCTGATCTACGGAATCGACTGCAGCGGCGCGAATGGCGAACACGTGTCGGTTACCATGACGTTCACTTCACCGATGTGTCCGGTTGGCCCAGAATTCAAGCAGGCCGTCGAGACAAGGGCAAGGTCCGTCGATGGAGTGGAGACGGTTAACGTCGATGTGACGTTCACGCCTCCCTGGGATCCGCGCATCATGGCCAGCGAAGACGCGAAGTTCGATCTGGGGATATGGTTTTAGGCTACTGCATTGTCTGTAAAGCGACGCGCGAGCTGAGCGACGTCAAGCCGCCGATCCAACGCAGCGGCCTTCCGTCGGTCGAGGGCAAGTGCAGCATCTGCGGCGCGCAGACGTTCGTTCTCGGCGCCGACCTCCCTTCACCTCAACCTGAGCACGGCGCAGAGGGCGGATAGTCAGTTCTGCCGCACGTAACGATCGACGGCTACGTAGATGACGCCCATGATGGCCGCGTAGAACGCGCTAAATACATAAGCAAACGGCTGTTCCTTCCCGGGCTCTCCTACGTGCAGAATCGCAAACCACAGTATGGACAGAGCGGCGAGCGAGACGAGCACCTTCGTGACTTGCCAGAATGTTCCGCGCAGTGCATATCGTTTTCCAACGGCCGCGTAAAAGTAAAAAAGCAAAGGCGCTGTGACAACGATGTACGCAATTGCGAGCATCGTTGCAGCCGCGTTCAGCCTAAGATGATCCATCGGCGAGTGATCCACACGAGCAGAGGGATGGTGATCAGCGAGATGCCGGCGATCGCCACCACGAGCAGCAGCGTGGTGGCAACCGATGCATTTCCCCCGCAGAATGCCACCAGGTTTGCGACCGTTGCGAACCAAAAACGGCGGAGCGGATTCGACGCAAGGCCGGCAAGATTATTCGCCATCGCAACCACGTCGTTCGGATCCCAGTCCGCCGTCCGCACAGCGTCGTGCACGATGCCGTGCTTGTCGATCAGCACGAGGCGGACGTCGTGAATATAATTTGCCGAGCCATTCGCAATCGAAGCGACGCCAAATGCGTCGATGACGTCCTTCACCTGCGCCGGCTCGCCCGTCACGATCGACCACATCGCGGGATTGGCATCGAACTGGCGGCCGTAGGCACCAAGAACGGCGGGAGAGTCGTAGACGGGATCGAGCGTCACTTCAACCAGGTGGAACGCCCGCTGATCGAGGTGGCTCTGCAGGTAGGCGAATTTCCCGCTAATTGCCGGGCAGACGGTCTTGTCCGGACAGCGACTGAACACGAAGCTCAGGATCGTCACCTTGCCGCCGGTCTGGTCGAGACGTAACGCCTTGCCGTCTTGGGTGACGAGCATGTATCCAGGCGCGCGGTCACCGTCAGTGAGGATATGCTTGACCGCCGGGTTCGGAGTGCCGGCAATGAAGCGCGACGCAGCCACGGGCAGCCCGTACAGGGCGAGCGCGTTGCCCTCGCGCAGGAGTAGCGCGTCGACTTCCGTACCCGGCGCGGGCAGTTTCCCCCTTGCCGGAAAACGCACGGCATAGATCCCATCCTGCAGCATTTTGACGACGCGATCGATCCGCATGATCACGCGTCCGTGCTCCGGCGGTGAAAGCACGTATCCGTGTACGGGAATCAACTCCGCCGCGGAACCGACTTGGAACCACCCGAAGAAAAGACCAAGCACGAGTGTGGCTCGCACGAAGATACTTCGCGCGCTGGGCCGCTGGAGAATGCTAGACGCGCACATGGGAAACACTCGATGATTTATAGGCGAACGCGCTGATCCCCTCGAATTTGCAAACGAGGCGGACGGGGTAGCGACGATGATTACCGCACCAACGGAGCAAGAGAGGAATCTCGCTTACGCGCGTCGCGTATTCGAAGCGTTCGGTGCGGGCGACTCGCAATCGCTAGCAGATGCGTTCGCACGAGATGTGACGTTGACCGGCCCCGATCAATTATTGGAGTACTTCCATTTCGTTCGTCAGAAAACGGACGGCGAGTACCAAGTCGTGCCCATTGCGTTCGCTGCAGCGGATGACAAAGTGTTCGTCGAATATCACGTGAAGAGCACGCACGGCGGTAAGTCATTCGAAAGCGATGGGGTGATCAGCCTTACCATCTCAGACGGAAGAACGCTAGAGGTTGCCAATTATCTAGAAGTCTGTCGCCGTCGCGGCTCTTAATCACGTTCCGAGCAGCCGCTCGAGCGCGGACACCACATCGCCGATCGCGACCGGACGCGTTAGCGACACCGAGGCGCCCAGGTGCGCCCAGCCGTCCCCGATTGCGACGAGCGGAATTCCGGCCTCGCGGCTGAAGGCGCGGAATTGTACGGCAGCCTGATTTGATAGCTGTTCCGGCGCAGCGAGTACGACGGCATCGATCGGCTGTGCATCGGCCATGGCGATTACCTCCTCGATGCCCGTTGCGCTCACGACACGATAGCCCGCTTCCTGCAATCCGTAGACGAGGAACGAGCGGTCGCGATCTTGCTCGAGAATCAACACCGTTCGCGGTGCATGACGCCGGTCGGCGCGGCGCGGCAAGACGACCGTGAAGGTACTGCCCTTGCCTTCCTCGCTTTCGACTGCAATCGTACCGCCGTGTAATTGCACGAGCTGCTTGGCCAGGAACAATCCGAATCCGGTTCCGGAAATGCGCAAACGCCGCGCATTCGAAGCGCGCGAGAAACGATCGAACACCAGCGAGAGTTCTCCGGACGGGATGCCGATCCCGAAGTCGCGCACGCTCACGCGAACCTCGTCGGGCGTACCGACGATGCGCACCTGCGGATCGGGTCCCTCCGGCGTATACTTGACCGCATTGTCGACAAGATTGGCGAAGACTTGACGCAACCGATCCTCGTCGCCGGTAAGGTGCGCATTACCCTCGACGAAAAGGTCGACATGGCGCCGTTCTTTCTGCGCGGCGACGATCGAACCGATGAGCTCGCCCAAATCGGTCTGCGTGAGTTGCAGTGCGACCTCGTTGCGCTCCAGGCGTGATAAGGTGAGCGTATCGGTCGCAAGCTCGGAGAGTTGCAGTGCGGATACTTTGATCGTTTGCAGAAACTCCTGCTGTTCTTCGTTCAACTCACCTACCTCGCCGGTCAAGTCGGCGAATCCGACGATCGAGGTGAGCGGCCCGCGGAAATCATGCGCCAGCATCGCGATCAGATCGCTCTTGGTTTGATTGAGCTCGAGCACAGCGCTGCGACGTTCCTCGACCTCGTGGTACAGCGATACGTTGCGCACCGCGACGGCAAAATATTCCGCGATGAGATCGAACACGAAGAGGTCGGTGTTGCGCAGCGGGCGCCCGTGACGCGAATGAATTTCGAGTGCATAGCGCGCTTCGCCGAACCGGCCGCTATACGCAGCGGCACGTACGGCGCGCTCGTCAACTACGCGCACACGCTGGTCGACGGCACGCTCGATCAGTGGATCGAGCATAGCAGCCTCCCAGCTGGGAGTCCCGAGTGCTTGGACGGACACGCTCGCCCCGTTTTCGCCGACGGCCAGTAAGCGAGTGTCGGCAGCTAGCAGCTCATCGACCACTTCCTCCACGATCGTAACGACGCTTCCTGCGTCGAGTGCGGTGAAGAGACGGCGAGCGGCACGGGTGAGCGCCAGGAGCCGGTCGTGCTCTTCGGCGAGCGCCGCATTGCGCTCGACCTCGTCGCTGATGTCGCGCTCGATCGAGATCCAATGGGTAATCGCTCCGCTCGCATCGCGTATCGGGTGCAGCGTCACCTGATTCCAATACGTCGATCCGTCTTTGCGATAGCTCACGATTTCGCCCTGAGTCGGTACGCCTGCTTTGAACGCCTCACGTACCGCGTGCATTCCGTCGTCGTCGGGCATGGCTTTGCGGAAGTATTCCAAATCGCGCCCGATCGCTTCTTCACGCGTATACCCCGTCTGCCTCGTGAACGCATCGTTGACATACGAGAGCGTCAGCGCGTCGGCATCGACCCGATAAACCAAAATGACGTCGCCCGCAATATTGATTGCGCCCAGGAGCAGCTCGATCTCGCGCTCCTGTGCCTTGCGTTGCGTTAGATCGATCGCAACTGCGTGGACACGCTCGTTTCCGCCTTCGCTCGTGACGTCGATACGCATTTCCACCGGATACTTCGAGCCGTCTCTACGCACGAGTTCGGCTTCACGCACGATTTCCTCACCTTTTCGGCCACGCGTGAGAACGTCCCGAAACTCTTCTTGCGACATAGCGGGGATTACATCGTAGATCGGCATTCCAACCAGCTCGGGCAGCGCGTAGCCCAGGCGTTCGCACGCACCGCGTGATACGAAGAAGATCGTCTCGCCACCCGGATCGACGGCGAAGAGATCGATTCGCGCGGCATCGAAAAGCGAAAGAAACCGCCGGCGGCTTTCGAGCAGCCTCATCAGTGCGTCGCTCACCACGCCAAGCGCGTGCATTTGCTCGTCGGTTAGGTTGCCCGGGCGGTCGTCCATCACGCACAGCGTGCCGATCGTGTAACCTTCGGGTGACGTCAGTGGGACGCCGGCATAGAAGCGAATGGCGGATCCGTCGGAAACCAGCGGACTGTCGCGAAAGCGCTCGTCGCGCGTTGCGTCGTTAACGACCATCGGCTTCCCCGCGGCAACGACGTACGAGCAGAATGCTTGGGCTCGCGGGGTTTCTCGTACGTCGATGCCGCGACGCGACTTGAACCATTGCCGATCCTCGTCGAGAAGCGAAATTGTCGCCATTCGCACGCCGGTAATCTCGAGCGCGAGCTCGGTGAATGCCTCGTAGGCCGCAGCTTCACGCGCGTCGAGCACCTGATAGGCCGCGAGCGCTTGCAGACGTCTAGCTTCGTTCGACGGAGGCGCAGCGCGCACTTAACCAGCCGGAACTTTCTGCAAGAAGCGCCGCACCAGGTCGTTGAAGGCCTCGGGATTGTCGGCGTTGGCCACGTGACCGGCAGCCGGGATCACGGCGAATTGAGCGCCGGGGATGCCCTGCGCGATCTCGCGTGAGAGCGTCTGCGGAGCGATCGTGTCGTGCTCGCCGACGCACACCAGCGCCGGCACGTCGATCTCGCCGAGTGTATCGCGATAGTCGCCGGTCCAAGTTGCTTCCGTTGCGGCCAGATATGAACCCACGTTCTTACACGACATCTGCTCCAGCGTTTCGTGCAAGCGCTGCGGCGGCAAACCCAGCCGTGCGGCGCGCTCGGCGGCGAAAGTCCCCATCCCGCCCGCTGCGCGCACGGCCGCCTTGACGCCGTCGGCGTAAGCGCGCGCGTTCGGGTAGCACGCGAAGCTGCCGAGAATGACTAGCGCTTCGATCCGTTCGGGCGCCGCCCGCCACAACTCAAACGCCACCACGCCGCCCAAACTGCACCCAACGAGCGTCATGCGTTCGATTTCCAGAGCATCCAACGCGGCGACGACGTCGCACGCATATCCGGCGCGTGTAATCGCATCCGGGTCAGGCTCCGGTTTCGGCACGCCGTTGCCCCGCAATTCGATCGCAACCGCGCGGTAGCTATCCTCGAATGCCCGAAGCTGCGCGTCCCAGATCGCCGCGGTTGAACCGACGCCGTGCACAAAAACCAGCGCCGGACCGGTTGAGCCCGCGTAGCGCGCTGCTGACGCGACGCCGTCGGGCGCGTGCACCGTCATCGTTTCGATCACGTGCCCTTCCTCTTGCGGGCGACGAAGGCGCGCACGCCTTCGTATGAACGCGCGTTCAACACGTCGTCTTTGGTGATGCCGGCCCGTCGCGCCTGTCCCACCGCCAACTCGATGTTGGGTAGATCTTCTACGCCATGTGCGTCCGAATCAAGGCTAAAAGTAACGCCGAACTCTTTGGCTCGCCGAGCAAGCGGTGCGGGAAGATCGAGACGCATCGCCTGTCCGTCGATCTCGAGGGCCGTACCGGTACGGGCTGCCGCGGCGAAAACCGCATCGTAGTCGAATTCGTAACCGGGAAAGCCGTCGAGCATCCGGCCCGTGGGATGGCCGATGATCGTTACATAAGGATTCTCGCACGCTCGGATAATGCGCGCCGTCATCGCGTCGCGCCCGATGTTGAAAGCCGAATGCACGCTTCCGATCACGAGGTCGAGTTGCGAGAGCACCTCGTCATCGAAATCGAGTGCGCCGTCGGGTAAGATGTCGACCTCGCTGGCGCAGAACGTGCGCATCCCGTGCTTTGCGGAAAGCTCGTCGACCAGGGCGCGCTGCTCACGCAAGCGCGCCGGATCCAATCCGAACGCTTCGCCGCGTCCCCACGAGTGATCGGAGATGGCGTGATATTCGTAACCGCGGGCTTTCGCTGCAAGAATCATCGCTTCGAGCGTATTGCGGCCATCACTCCACGTGCAATGCATGTGAAAATCACCGCGTAAGTCTTCCCCCTCGAGCAAGTCGGGCAGCCTTCCCGAAAGCGCACGCTCGATCTCGTCTAATCCGCTGCGCAGTTCCGGCGGAATATACGCCATGCCGAGTGCCGCGTAGACGCTCGCTTCATCGTCACACGCAATTGCGTCGCCGGTTTCGAGGTTTAGGATACCGTTTTCGCTCACTCGCAAGCCTTTGCGGACTGCGTGCTCGCGCAGCTTGATGTTGTGCTCGCGCGAGCCCGTGAAATGCTGCAGCAAATTGCCGTAAAGGTGATCCGGCAGCACCCGTAGATCCAATTGAAAACCGTCTTCGAGCCAGATACTGGTTTTGGTCGCTCCTTCGGCGAGGACGGCACGCGCGCGATCCCAGGAAGCAAAGTAGGCCGTAATAGCTGCCGCGTCGGATGCCGTGCAGACTAAATCGACGTCGCCGACCGTCACTTCTTGCCGGCGTGCGCTTCCCGCGTACACCAGCCGATCGTGCGGGGGGCCCGCACGCAAGTAGTCAATTGCATCGCGCGCGATCGCAAGCGCGCGCGCAAGCGGCATGCGGCGTTGCCGGCCCTTGTAGGCAAGGATGCCGCGTTTCCAGTTCTCAAGCGTCTTGGGACCAAGGCGTGGGACGCCGGCGAGGACGTTCCCGGCAATCGCCGCTTCGAGATCGCCGAGCGATCCGATCGAATAATCCTTCCACAACGTGGCCGCCGTTTTCGCACCGATTCCACTCACGCCGAGCACTTCGACGATGGTTGGCGGAAAAATGGCGTACAGTTCATCGAGCGCGTCGGCTCCGCCGCGTTCCAATAGTTGCTCGATGACGACGGCGATCGATTTGCCGATTGCAGGCAGTTTGGTCAGCTCGCCCGCGGCCGCCACGTCACGCAACGGCGGCGCGTTTTCGACCGACGCAGCCGCCTTCTCGAACGCCATGTACTTGTAAAAGCTCATGCCCGCCATCTCCATCAGCGTTCGGATCTCTAAGAGCTTCTTCGCGATTTCGTCGTTCGAGAGCATCAGCGTTAACGATAACCTCGAGGAGATTCTTCGGCGCCGGCGGCGAAAACGCCCTCGATGCACATCCTGCGCATGCGCCAGGCGGCGATCGTACGGCGCGGCGAGCACGTCGTATCACCCACCAGTATCGATCTGGCACCGGGCGAACGCGCGACTCGCGACTGCAGAGATGACCGCGAAGCCGAAGGCCTCGCGATGATGGCCGCGGCACTGGCGCGTGCAACCGCCGGATCGGTGCTGATCGGCGAATACGACCCGCGCGTTCAGCCCGTGCACTGCAAACGCATTGCCGCATTCGTCGCGCACGATCCGCTGCCGCTCTCGCGGATCGACGCCGAACGATACATCGCGCATCGAGCTGCCCTGTTCGACCTCGATCTCGAACGCGCGCGGGCACATGCGAGGCTTCTGCTCGAGCGCTTGCGCGGATTGCACGAAGCCTTCGCTTACCCCCTCGTCGGCGCGCTCGTCGCCAATCCGCGCCTGCTCGTGCTGGACCGGCCGCAACCCGCATCGCTGCCGGATATCCTGGAAGCGGCGGCCGGTTGCGCGATCCTCGTAACGCAAACGCAGGATCGCGCGTGACGCCGCGCGCGCTGGTCGCGATCGTGAGCGCGCGGATGCACGCCGAGCGCCGCTCGATTGCATTCGCCTGCGCCGGCGCGGCCGTTGTCGGTTTCATCCAGCCGCACGGCGTTGCAACCATCACCGATCCGCTGACTGCGGACGTCGCAACGCGCAGCGTGTGGTTAGCCGGACCGATGTTCTTCTGTTCGACGATCGGTCTCGCGCTGGCGATGATTCAAGGCCCCGGGCGGCACGCATATCTGGACACCAGTGAAAGCAGCGCACCGCTCTTCGGCCGCGAGCTCGCGCGCGCAAAAGCGCTCGCCGCGGTCCTTTCAGCGACGCTGGCATCCCTGGTGTATTGGGCAGCGCAATTCCTCAGTGGTTTTGCCGCACCGCCGGCGTTTTTCGTGGTCGCGCTGGCGTGTGTCATCGCGAGCACGCTCGTCGCGCTCAACGCTACCACGCGCACCGGATTAACGCGTCTGGTTGCGCTGGCACCGGCCGCAGCTACGATTGTCGTTGCTTACGTCCTCGCCGTATACGCCGACGCGTACTCCACGAAAAGAGGCGATGCGGTGGCCATCGCCTCTGAGTTGATCTTTTGTGCAATCGTCGGATACGCCGCGCTGCGAGCCTACGGCGAATCGCTCGCAAGATTTGACCCCTTAGGGTAGCTATACTGCCGTAGGAGCTCCCGAAGCGGCTAATTTTTCGAGCATCGTGCGATTGAATTGGGGGAGATCTTCGCCTCCGCGCGTCGTTACCCAATTGGAATCGCCGACCGTCGGCTGATCGCGATAGAGTCCCCCCGCGTTGCGGATGTCATCCGCAATCGAATGTGCGCCGGTGACTTGCCGGCTGCGCACGAGTTGCGAGGAGATGAGCACCTGCGCGCCGTGACCGACTGAAAAGATCGGCTTCTTGGCTGCATCGACCTCACGTACCAGACGCTGCACTTCCTTGTTCGTGCGAATTCGATCGGGCGACGTTCCGCCGGGAATGAGGAGCGCATCGAAATCCTCAGCCGTGCAGTCGGCTACCAACTCCTCCGCTCGCACGCTTTGGCCGTCGTCCAGACCGCGCTTGCCGCGGATGCGCGTGCGCGCTCGCTCGTCCAAGCCCACGATCGTCACAACGGCACCCGCCTCCTCGAGCGCTTTCCGGGGCTCGAACAAATCCGCTTCTTCGAATCCATCGCCGATTAGCGCGGCGATTCGCTTACCATCAACACCTTGCATCGTGGGGCCGGTCTTTCGCGTTGATCGTCAGAGTGTCCCACCCGTTTGTTGAACGGCTGCCCGAAGGAGGTATGCAAGCTCAACCTCGAGCTTGCCGAGGGTATCGAGCACCTCGTCGCCCGCCAACGCGTGCAGCGCTGGGTTTCGTTTGGTCATATCGCCTTCGGGTACCCGATGGCGCGGATTGATCTCGCGCATGTAGATGCGCGCATCGTACCGCACTGGGCCTTCCGGCAGAAAATACAGAGGGTCGAGCCCGAACGCGTAGACGTCGAGGGAGAGGATGCCGGTGCGTTGTAGAAACTCGATCGGGCGCGTGCGCAGAGCCTGCGCCATTCGCGCCAACGCTGAAATGCCGACGCGCTCGGATCCGGCCAGCACCGCAGTCAAGCGCTCCGGCGGAATGCCGGTCGCCGCGGAGAGCCGGTCGTGACTCACGTCGCGTTCGGCCGCGAGCGCAACCAGGGCGGCGCCGAAGGCGGGACCTCCCGCTGTGCCGATGCGCCCGTCCCAGGCGGGTTCCCGATCATCATTCATCGCGTCACGGGCTCCGTGGAAACATAGACGCCGTCCTGCTCGATGCATACATCGAAGCGCGGAATCGCCGCCGTTTCGCCGAGCGCGAGCAGTCCTGTTCGCAGATCGAAGCACCACGCATGCCATGGGCACGTTACCGTTAGACCCTCGACCCAACCGTCGACGATCGGGCCGCCCTGGTGCGGGCACAAGTTCTCGAGCGCGTAGTACTCCCCGTTGACGTTGAAGAGCGCGACCTCGTATGGTCCCACACCGAAGGTTTGCGCGGTGCCCGGCGGTACGTCTGCCGTGCCGGCGATGCGAACGAAGCGTTGCAAGAGCTCAGTAAAGCGCTTTGATCAACCCGCCGTCGACGGCGATCGTTTGTCCGGTAATGTAGCGCGCCGGCTCGCCGCACAAGAACGCAACAAGCGGAGCGAATTCCTCGGGCGTGGCAACGCGCCCGATCGGAACGTCAGCCCGGGCTGCGGCTTGCATCGCGTCTTCATCGGGATAGAGCTGGCGCAAACGATCGGTCAACACGCGCCCGGTGGCGATGGAATTGACCGTAACGCCCTGTGATGCAACCTCGATCGAAAGTGTTTTTAAAGCTGCCACCAGCGCCGTGCGGAATGCGTTCGAGAGTACTAGATTCGGGATCGGCTGCTTCACCGATGACGACGTGAGCGCGACGATGCGTCCCCACCCGCGGGCGGCCATCTCCGGCAAAACGCCGTTCGCAAGTTCGATCATGCAGCGCAGCACGTTGCGGTAGCCGAGGTCCCAATCCTCGAGATTCATCTTCGTATACGTGCCCGGCCGCGGACCGCCGCCGTTGAGCACGAGAATGTCGACGCTGCCGCAAGCATCGCTTACCGCAGCGAGCAGTTTGGATATCGTTGACGCCTGACTCAGATCAACTTCGAACGCACGAGCCTGCGTTGCGCCCGCATCCTTTGCGCGCCGTGCGACATCCTCCAATCGATCGCGCCGGCGCGCAGCGACCGCGAGCGAAACACCCTCGGCGGCAAGCGCCAGTGCAATCGCCTCGCCGATGCCGGCGCTCGCACCCGTGACAAGTGCAACGCGCCCGCGAATTCCTAGGTCCATGTCACCACCGTATTACCGCCGCTGATACTCACGGCGATCCGTTCGCCGCGCCGCGGCACATACTTTTCTGAAAGCAGAGCTGCGAAAGCGGTTGCGCCGCCGGGCTCGGCAATCACGCGTGCTCGCCGCCACAGAGCGTCGCGTGCAGCGCGGATCTCATCGTCGCTGACGAGCACGACGCGATCGACGTAGCGTTGGACTATTGGAAACACGTTCGCTCCGATCGCCCCACCCGCAAGAGAGTCGATTGCGATACTTCCAACCGGCGCGTCGACGGGCTTCCCGGCCCGTAGCGCCCACTCCAGCGTCGGAGCTCCCTCGGGCTCGACGGCCACGATCCGTACACGACCGTCGAACCACGCGGAAACTCCGGCAATTTGACCGCCTCCGCCAACCGGAACCAGCACGGTGTCGATCTCGGCATCCGCCTCTTCAAGCTCTTTGCCGACGCTGCCCGCGCCCAACATCGTCTCGATTTGATCGAACGCATGAACGAGCAGCGCGTTGCGCTCATCTGCATCGGCAACACTCGCCGCAACCGCGTCGGGATACGCACCCGGCACGACGACCAGCTCGGCTCCGGTTTCTCGAATCCGCTCGATCTTGGCCGGCGATGAAATTTCCGGAACGAAGATCTTGCACGAGCGGCCCAGCACGGCAGCGGCGTGCGCCACCGCGGCGCCGTGATTTCCGCCAGATGCCGCAACCACGCCGCCGGACGGAATCGGGCGCGTCAGCAGATTCGCAAATGCTCCGCGCGTTTTGAACGAACCCGCGACTTGCATCGACTCCAGCTTCAGGAGCGTCCCATCGAGATCGAGCAAAGGCGTGCGTCGGATGTAGGGACGAATGATCGGTTCCATGGCGGCAATTCCGTCGCGATCGACGGTGGAGAAACGCGGCGGCATCCGGCTAGACGGCTGCACGTACGGATTGCGTTAGGACAGTTGTAAGCGCTTCGTAAGCTGCGTCGAGCTCCGCCAACGGAAGATGCCCGAAGCCCAACCGATAGACGCGCGCGCTCTCACCAAACCACGTGCCGTTCGATACGCGAACTCCGGCACGCGCGAGCTGCCGATAGAACCGTTCGACGGCAGCGTCATCGAACGCGGCCGGACGTAATCGTACGCAGCAGATCGCTCCAGCGTCCGGCCGAACCCATTCGACGAGGTTGTCGTTGTCGTATACCCAGCGTTGCGTCCTCGCCAGGCATTGCGCGAGAAATGCGCGGCGCTCGGACAGAATGCGTTCGCGGCGTTCTAGGACCACCAGTGCCAGCATTTCTTCAAGCGCCGGACTTGAAACGACGGTGTTGAACTTTGCTCGAACGAGCTGCTCGCGCAGTGCAGCGTCGCGCGTGATTGCCCAACCAAGTCGCAACCCGGGTGCGCCGTGGCATTTGGAAAACGATGCCACAGTGATGACGTTCCGTCCCAGCGACAGCGCGCTCGGAGCAACCGGATCGTCGCCGAAGGCCGCTTCTCGATACGTATCGTCCACGAGCAAATACGCCTGCGGGCACGTCTGTTGCATGATGTCGAGAACGTCTTGCAGCGTGTCCAAGGGAATTGCGACGCCGGAGGGATTTTGCGGCGAGGCCAAGCTCACGAGTTTGGTGCTCTGCGAGATCAGCGGACCAAGGTCCGCAGGATCGAGCTGATAGCCCCGATCGAACGCGAGCGGAAGTGCATGCACGCGCGCGCCGATCGCGTCCAAGGCGCCGCGGGTCGGTGGAAACGCCGGCGTGGCCAACACAACGTCGTCGCCCCGATCGCACAGAACGAACGCCAGCAGAAAGAGGGCGTGCATGCTGCCGACGGTTGTAACAACGTCGTCGGCACCAACGCCGTACAGACCGGCGATCGCTTTGCGAAGTTGCACGTCACCTTGCGCGGTGCGATAGCCGAGTGCGATCTGCTTCAATCGCGATTGCACGTCGTCGTCGAGCAGTTCCTCAATCACGAGATTCGGGCCATAGCTGCCTCCGAGATCGAAGCGCGGACTCTCGTCGACCAGAGCCATCATCTGGCTAGTTGCAAATCGATACATCCGACTGCTGCCTTTCCGCCGACGACGGAACGCGCAAACGCCCCGTTGCTACGTGAGTAACGTTTCCACCGACCTCTATTCCCGCCTCACCACTCGCACCGTGAATCAGCACGTGCAGCAGGCTGCGACGCCCCATTTTGCAACCTTGTTCGCTCAAGAAACGGGTACCGTCCGCACGCGCCGCGAGGCCGTACTTCATCATGTAGCCGGCGAGCGGTCCGGTCGCGCTACCCGTCGCGGGGTCCT